>JADHED010002859.1_pt1 | contig 11171 bp, 14 predicted proteins | sample 8952041 | NCBI WGS metagenome assembly JADHED01 (sample SAMN16124423, study PRJNA663239) | bioreactor sludge metagenome | isolation source: sludge (control) | place: India:Bengaluru | collected 2018-09-08
TCGAATTGATGCTGGTTCATAGACGTTCTGGGGAAGGAGTAGGAGCCGTGAGGACTGCCGCGCGGCCGATTCGCTCGTCCGCCCAAGAGGGAGGTCAGAGAAAGGAACCCTTGCCCTGCACCTCGCCGGGGCGGAGCCGCAGTTCCGGGAAGCTGCCTGGAGCACTGTGCCAGCGAGGGCACGCGAGGTCAGGCAGGCCGTTCGTGCAGCGTCTCGCCCCGGCGAAGCCAGAGGAAACGTCCAGGAGGATGGGATCGTCCGGTTGGTGCCGTCAGACGTGCTCTGTGTGGGTGTGTGCGATCTGAAGAAGCTCGGCCTGAACAATGGAAGAGATGTCCTCGAGCGGATGGTCGGACCAGACCCGCACGAGGTAGACCGGGATCCCCATGACACTTCCGAGCATGAGAACCCGAAGACCGGTGTTCGTGGTGATCTCGAGGCGTCCCTCGAGACGGTCACGCACAACGATTCGCAGAGGCTCCCAGTCGGTGTCATGCAGACTGAGAACGCCGGTTGGCGGTTGAAAGGCCGGGACGACGACGCCGAAGTGGTTCTGGGGCATGGCTTCAAAGGGGAAGGGATTGAGTCGGACGGCCCCTCCTTCCTGGGACGGGTGTGAATGTTTGTCAGCACGGTCAGAACACCTTGATAGTGGCGTGACAGCGAGCGCAGTCGAACCAGCGCGTCACCTGATGACAGTTGGAGCAGAAGAGGCGGCTCCCGAACTCCGTGACGCCGCAGCGCATGCAGGTCGAGAGCACGTTCAGCGGATTGGCGTGGCCGCAGTGGGGGCAGGTGACCGTGCCACGTCGGACCGTGGCGAGTCCGCGCGAGATTCGGCGCCAGTGCAAGATGGCGCGAATCAGGTACACGGGCGCTGCGACGAGATACAGCATCGCGACACTAGTGAGCCTCAAGGCCGAGCGGACTGCTGGGATCATGCGTTACGCCCCCGTCCCACCGGGTCCGGCGACCATCTTCAGGAGGTCTGCGATTCCGCGTACCGGTGCTCCAGGCCGGGCAGCGGGCTTCTTTGCCGGTGCAGGAGGAATCGTGGCGCGGTCAACGACCTCCGCTTCGAATCGGGCGATGAGGTCCGCCGCAGTCGAGGCCGGGATCATCGAGTGTGACGCGATTTCTCGCCGGAACACCTCGAGGAGTTCGGCCTCGCTCCGCTTCGCCAACACTGCCGGGTCATGGATGGTCGGAGCTTTCAGTGGGAGAGCCGGTTCGCCCTTCACATGGAGGAAGTACTTCTGTTTCGGCAGGCCGACCATCAGTCGGCGAAACTCCCGCTGTCGTTCCCCCTCGGAGAGAGCCGAGGCAGCTGCGTCAACCAGCAGGTGCGGGTAGATCCAGTCAGCCTCCTCGTGGGAGCGGAAGATCGCCCACCACCAGGTGTTGAGCTGGAGCGTCCGGACCATCGGACCCGGTAGCGCATTGGCGACATCCTGACCGCAGAAGACGACGCCGAAGCCGACCGAGCGCAGGGTTCTGGCTGCAGTCGTGAGAGGCTCGACGAGTTCACTCCCGCCAGCCAGCAGGGTCGGTGCTTCTTCGAGAATCAGGAGTCCTGGGCGTCGTGGATCCCGTCTCGGCGCTCGCAAGAGGACATCCGTGACGCGGTGAGCAGCCCGCTCGCATCCGACAGAAGCCGGCAGCGCCATCCCGGAACCGTAGTTCCCGAGGGTGATGCGACGTTCGCCTCGCGGCAGGAGATTCCGGAGAGATCTCGGAGGGATTCCAATCGAGAGCCGGACTTCAGGGAACGCCAGGTCATGCTGGAGTCGGCGCAAGAGTGCGTCAGCCGTCGGGCGCGCCATGTGTCGCTCGAGATCGGTGAAGTACGCCCGGAGATCCGGTTCGCTCACGTCAGCCAGGACTTTCATGCGGAATGCTGGGTCGGTGAAAAGGCGCGTTACGAACTTGAGGTTCGGCGGGAAGCCTTTCTCGGTGAGGAGCCAGGACAGCATGAAGAAAGCCTGCTTCAGCGATTCGGTGTACGCCTGGGGACTCGCCTGTACCATCGCGTCCGTCCGGAGGTGAGCGAGGTAGGCGTTCGAGACGATGCCGTCGGAGTTGTCGAATGGCGTGAACGGAGACACCGCTTCGCGGGACCAGTTGAACACCCGGACCTGCTTCTGGATAGCGTCTTGAAGTGCGCTGTCACCACCGAGGTAGAGCATCGCCAGGATCTGGCAAACGAGACTGTAGGTCTCCGCCTTTGGATCGACGAGTTCCAGTTCGGCTTCATTCCGGAGCGCCCTCTTGACGAGTTCGATCAGAAGCCCGAGGAGAAACCGCGTCTTTCCAGATCCGGCCGCACCGACTACGAGAGAGCTCCTGAGGGACAAGTCGCCACGAACCCGGATGATCTCTCTGGACGGGAGTCGGCCGAAGGTGAGCGCCGCGGGGCCATCGAGTTTCTTTCTGACCTCTTCCATGACGTCAGGGGCAGCCTTCGGTGAAGCGAGTTTTGGCAACTCCGCCGCGACGGCCCGCTTGTACGCCTTCTTTTGTTCCCGGCCAAGGAGGGAGGCGACGATGTCGAGGTAATTCATGGGGCGCCTCCAAACGGACCGAACGTCCCGCTCGGGAGAACAGGCTTCGCTGGTTTCGGGTCAACGACCTTCTTCCCGCCTGCCTTGCGATCTACGTAATCCGCCCACGGATCCCGGCTCTTCTTGGTGAAGCGCTTCCGGAGCTGGAGGATCCCGTAGGCAACCGGGGACAAGAGAACAAGCCCTGCGGCAGCCGACAGCAATTCACCGGCCCAGTTCGCGTTCTGAACGGTCACTCGAGGTGTACTGATTGACCCGCCCATGGCACCGAAGAGCCCCATGAAGAGCGACGGTGCCAGAGCGAGGAGGAAGAGCACACCGGCCCACCTCCTCAGGGTCTGTCCCGCCCTCGTTGCCGAGATAGGGAGCGAGAGAACGAAAGCAACGCAGGCCGCCGCGATGAGAAGCGGAATCACGGCCGCCTCACCGCTCGATGTCGTTGCGAATATCGGACGAACCGTTCTTGTTGCCTTCTCCGTTTGGACCGTCAGACGCTGAAGAGCCTGACTCTTTCCGGCCGGTCCGCTTCGGCGCTTTGCTGCCGCCGATGATTTCCTTCAGCTTCACGTAAACCGGCAGCGCCTGGTCATCAGGAAGCTCGGCGCTTGCCGAGTCACTCGCGGCGCCCTGGATCGAGATGGTGAGTGTGTGCATGGCGTTCTCCTTTTCGATGAGGAGAACGGTAGGGCCGACGGCGGTAGCGGAAAGGGACTGCGTCGAAATGACCGAGTAGGGATTGCAGACCTCGACGAAGTGCTCGCACAGCCTTCCAGGAAAGTAGAGCTATGAACCAGCGAGGCCTCGGAGACGAACTCTTGTGGATGCACTAAGCTTCTCTTGAAGTCAGCACCTACCTGGGCCAAGAGTTCTCACTGGGAGCAGGCTTCGGTGTCGGTCTACGTGACTCCGAAGTCTGTTGTAGCGAGTCGAGTTCTGCCTGTCTGTGTGTTCCAACGCTTGCCGCGAATTCCTCTGGGACAACCGGTTGTGACTAGCGCCGAAATGAGCGTATGGCGCGTCGTGGAACCGCAGTCTCCGCCTGATACCGGCGAAGCGCTTCGCGTGATCGAGAGCGTCTTTGACGCTCTGGATCGTCGGAGTCGGCGTACTGCAGAACGCGAACGTAGGTATAATGAATCCGCCTCGCCCCCTACACTTTAAGGACGAAACCATGGTCGATTTCAAGCGCCATCTGTCGGCGACGCGGCCGCAGCCACTCGACCCGACGCAGATCTACTCAACACTGGATCGCTCGAGCGACAAGGGACCGCTTCGCCCCGTGCAGGAGCGAATCCTCCGCCGCTGGTTCGCCGACTTTCGCAGCAAGAAGGACGTCGTCCTTAAGCTCCAGACTGGTCAAGGCAAGACCCTGATTGGGCTGCTCGCTCTCCAGTCTCGGCAGAATGCGACGCAGACGCCGAGCCTCTACCTCTGCCCGAACAACCAGCTCGTGAAACAAACGCTTGATCAGGCGAAGCAATTCGGCATCTCCTGCGTCGAGAGGCGCGACACGACGCTGCCCCACGAGTTCAAGGAGGCGAAGAAGATCCTCGTAACGACCGTCCACTCCCTCTTCAACGGCCGGAGCACCTTCGGTCTGGGGAACAGTGCCCTGGCGGTCGGCACGATCTGCATGGACGACGCGCACGCGTGCGTCGACAGGATCGGCGAGTCCTTCGTCATCAAGTTGGCGAAGACCGAAGCCGCGTACGGCCAGGTCCGCGACCTCTTCGAGTCGAGCCTCCGGGAGCAGGGTGAAGGGCGCTGGGCTGACATCAAGCTAGGCAAGGCTGACGTGTTACTGCCGGTCCCGTATTGGGCATGGCAGGAGCGGATCTCTGAGGTCGCTGGGATACTGGCGCAGCATGAGTCGGCGGTCGACGCCATTAAGTTCGCCTGGCCACTCCTGAAGGATCAGCTCCGGCACTGCCAGTGCGTCGTCAGCGGGACCAGTCTCGAGCTCGGGCCGTACCTCTCTCCGGTCGAGCAGTTCCGATCGTTCTCGGACGCGCCACACCGGATCTTTATGTCGGCGACCGCCGTCGACGACTCCCTCTTCGTGAAGGACCTCGGGGTCGACCCTGGTGCGGTCGCAACTCCACTCGTCGACGAGGACGAGCAGTGGTCCGGGGAGAAGATGATCCTGATTCCGAGTCGGATGTCCGATGAGCTGGATGACGGGGCGCTGACCACGTACGTCGGCAAGCCGGTAGAGGAGCGCAAGTACGGCTGCGTCGTCCTCTGCCCGTCGTTCCGGCGCGCGGAGCGGTGGAGGGTAGCGGGTGCCGCGGTCGCGGAAGCAGGCACAATCGACGAGTCGGTAGCGCGCTTGCGGGCAGGAGAGTGCGATAAGACCGTCGCGCTGGTGGCACGCTATGACGGAGTCGACCTCCCGGATGACGCGTGCCGGATTCTCGTGCTCGATGGGCTGCCCACGGGGGAGTCCCTCCTGAGCCGCTATGTACGTCAGTGCCGTGACCAGAGCGACTACTTGCTCCGCATGACGGCGCGGGTCCTCGAGCAGGGATTGGGTCGGGCCGTTCGGGGAGAGCGTGACTACTGCGCAGTGATCCTCATGGGATCGCGTCTGCTCGATGCCGTGTATAGCCTCGAGGCCCGAAAGTACTTCTCCGCCCAGACGCAAAAGCAGATCGAGATTGGCTGCAATCTCGTGGACTTCGCGAGGAAGGACGTGGAAGCAGGGACGGCGCCGATGACGGTGTTGCGGGAGCTCGTGGGCCAGTCGCTGCGGAGGGACCAGGGCTGGAAGGACTACTACAGCAGCCAGATGGAGGGTCTGTCAGCGGTCGCTATGAAGCCGGCTGGGCTGCAGCTCTTTACGCTCGAGCGGCAAGCCGAGCGGGCCCTGGAACGTGGGGCCCCTACAGAAGCTCGCGGGTCTATCCAGAAGATTCTCGACGAGTTCGTGACGACGCCGACGGAGCGTGGATGGTACCTGCAGCAGCTGGCGCGCATGACGCTCCCGACCTCCAAGGACAAGTCGACGAAGCTGCAGGCGGAGGCGCAGAAGCTCAACCGGAACCTCCTGCGGCCTGAGGGTGGCGTCGAGGTGGTTCCTATCCAGGGGTCGGCTCAGCTCCGCGTGGGGCAGGTGGTCGAGTTCGTCCGCAGCGCCGGGGATGCGCAGTGTCTGCGCGCGAGGGTCAAGGCGATCGTCGATGACGTGGACTTCGGCGTCGAGGCCGAGGCCTTTGAACGAGCATTCGACCAGCTGGGACGCTGCCTCGGATTCGCGACGCAGCGGCCCGACCACGACTACGGGTTCGGGCCGGACAACCTGTGGGCGCTCCGGGAGGGCGTTTTCCTGCTGGTGGAGTGCAAGAGCGAGGTGAAGCTGACGCGGTCCGAGATCTACAAGGACGAGACCGGCCAACTCGGGAACGCCTGCGCGTGGTTCAGGAGGAACTACCCCGGCGCCACATTCGAGGCGCGTCTCATTCACCCGAGTCGTCAGCTCGGGAAGGGCGCGGGGACCGCTGAGGTGGTGAAGGTCCTCCGTCCTAAGGCGCTCCGGGCACTACGGAAAGCCACGACGGCGTTCTTCCGGGAGTTCGAGTCTTACGATTTCGGGGACTTGGACCCCGCCAAGGTCAACGCGTGGCTGGTCCTGCACAAGCTCGCGGTTGACGACGTGCGAAACCTCTATGCTGAGGCGCTCCGGGAGCCGAACGACTGACACTCGTCACCTTGACGGAACACCCTTATCCCATTGGACGACGTGGCCGGCTTTGTGGTCAACGCGAAGGCGAAGTCCGTGGACATCTACGCCCGGCTCGACTTCTTCCTGCTCGATTTGTGGCATCTTCGGGACCGGCCTGAGCCGACAGCGATGTTCCTGGAGCTGGGAGCGAAACTGCGTTCGACGAAGGGCGTGGCTAGTAGGCACGATATCTCGCGCCGCTCAACGTGGGAGAGCCGTTCTTGAAAATGGAAGACATTGGGGCGCAACGCGCTTCAGGGTATCTACTTTCGTTGTCCCAAGCTGTCTGTAGATACCCTGGGAAAAAATCATGCCAACGTAAACCTATGATATAAGGCTAGTTGCGGTTGTCCGCGGACGGAGGTGGCCTATGGGGTTCAAGGGGTCCCGGGTTCAAATCCCGGCGTCCCGACCATCTAACACCCGCCGTAGCAACAAGTTAGAACATCACAAAAAACTCATCCCGACAGCCTGGTGCTGTCATGGTGCTGTTGGTGCTGTTTTTGTCCCCGTTGCGATTCCCGTACCGGGTACACATGCCTCGAGTCATAGCGTTCTCTCGGAGGAACGCCATGGACACGATGGACGAACGTCTCCAGACCCCCGAAGTGGCCCGGCTCACCGGTCTCTCGGTTGCAACGATTCAGAAACTCCGCCGCACCGGCCAATTCCCCGGCTGGGAAGAAGTCTCGCAGAACCGCAAAGTTATCCGGCGGCGGCTCGTCGTCGCCTGGATCGAGGCGCGGTCGAACAAACTACCGCCGCGGAGGTGACGCCGTGAGGGGTCACATCCCTGGTCTCTCGTGGGACCCGGTCACGAAGTGCGGGGTCGTGGTCGTCTGGATTCGAGAGGGGAACGGGAAGCGGCGCAAGCACCGGTTCCGGGCGTCGTCCGAGGTCGTCCGAGGGACAGGCCCGCGCGATTGCGCGGAAGTTCATCGACGAGGTCGAGCGAGACCAAGTCCTCGCAGCCGCAGCACCGGACATTGCGCCACCGGTGCAAACAGCACCAGCAACAGCACCAGAGACGACCCCGTCTCCGGCACCGGCCATCACGCTGGGAGAACTTCTCTTCGCGCACCTCCCGAGGTTCCTCGAGGGGAAGCGGCCTGCCACAGCCGAGTTCTACCGAGCGACCCGCGTGGCCGTTGAGCGTGACGGCGTCCTCGTCGGAACGGCGCTTTCAGAACTGAGCAAGGCCAAGATCGAGGATTTCATGCTGCGCCTGACGAAAGGGGGGCGGGCCTCGACTACCGCAGCCAACTACGGCATGGCCATCGTCGGCCTTGTGCGGTGGGCGGTTGATCGCGATCTCATTTGCCGTTACCCAATCGAGAAACGGATCACCTTCCCGAACCGCGAGAAGCCTACGCTCGAGATGCGCCCCGAAGAAGAGAGGGCTCTGCGGCCGAGCAATAAAAACATACCAGATTAGATCCGTTGTGATTTGCGTGCGAACTGCACAGGGGGCCAGGACTAGCCTTCTTGCTGGAGGCTTGCGATGTGCAGAATCACGATCCGGATGACCGGCCCCATCGAGTACGAAGAAACCTACGACATTTCTGATGCTGACGCCCTGCCGCAGTTTCGGCGGCTCAAGGAAGTTCTGGGCCAGGGATCGAAGGTCAAGAAGACGGTGAAGCGTTCGGCAAAAGCCGAGGATGGGATGGAGCCGCTTCTCACAATCGACCCGGCGGAGTAGTCCCGTGGACCAGATCATCGGTCTCGCCCTCGCGGCAGGCTGCCTGCTCTTCACCCTGTCACTCCCGCTCGGCGGTTCGTCCTTCGCCATGACGCTGCGCCGCTGGGCGGGAGTCCTCCTCCTGCTTGCCATCGGCCCCTCGCTTTTCTTTGGGGTGCTCAAGCAGGCTGCTGTTTCTCCCGCCATGAGCGGCTCCGCTGGCAGCGGGGCCGGCGCCGTGGATGTGCTCGCAGGGATCGGCGGATTTGTGCTGCTCAGCTTCGGGGCGTATGTCGCCCTCCGGATCCGGAGCCGAATGGGCGGGCAGAAGCGCGATGCCATGGGCGACTACTTCCGGCAGAAGTCGTCTGGGAAACGCCTGGTCGAACGTGAGGAGGGGGAAGACCGCAACTTCCCGTTCTGATGACCTTCTTTGAGGACTTCCTCTTCCGCCAGAACAAGGAGCGGGCCTGTGAGCAGGCCCGTCTGCTCACGTTCCGGAAGAAAGACGAGCCCGCCCTGAAGGCCGATCCGACGGGACAGACGCTCGAGCTGCTTCGAGACACGACCATGCTGCGGCTCGGCACTTTGCCAGACAAGCGGCCGCTGAATGTGTCGGTCGCGATCGCGCTGCTCATGGGTCTTTTGCTCGGAGCGAGCGGGAGCGGGAAGACAAGATTCCTGATCTCGCTTCTCATGGACGCGCTGCGCTGGTCGCTCGGAATCAAACCCGCGGAGGCCACAGGCCCGGCGCAGCTCGTCGTCCATGACCACATCTCGGATACGAAGGGCGAGACGATCGACGAGATCAAGAAGCACATTGCCGCCCTGTACCTGGAGTCTGGCGAGGAGTTCCGCGAGAAACTCGCGAGGTCCATCCGGCTCATGGAGTGGTCCCGCGATGCCTGCAGTCCTGGACCGCCTGCTGCCGAAAACCGACCCGCTGCTCACACTGGGCAACTTCGCCTCGGACATGTCGCTGCCGCCGTCGAAGGCGCGCGAGCAGGCGAGCCAGTGGATTGTGGACTTCTTGCTCGAAGCCCCGCGCCGGGGTGGAGCGGGGTTCCGGCGGCTGGTGATCGAGGAGGCCGCTGCGCTGCTGACGACCGCAGGCGAACTCGTCGAGCCGCTCGCGAATGCCGCCAGGACCTTGCGATCATTCAACACCGGCATCGTGCACGCGGCCCAGGACTTCGAGAACGCGTTGCCGAAGTCGCTCGTCGAGACGCTGACACTGAATTCGTCGTGGTGGGCAATGTTCCAGTCTCGCCGGGATGGCGAGTGGATCGCGCCCTACGCCATCGACGTTGCCGAGGGGGCGAAGGGGCGCGCCGCCTTCGTGGAACAGGTACGTGCCCTGCCGTGTCTGGACTTCTACTTCTACGCCAAGCGAGGCCACGCTCTGCGCGCCCGGTCGCTCGACGTCATCGCTCCGGAGGAGCGGACGGGCAAATCCAAGGAGGAACTCCGCGAGATCTTCCGGACCAAGATCGCGGTCCACTCCCAGATCCCATCTGCGGTCGCCGAAGCTGCCATTGAGAAGTGGGAAGCCGAGGTCGTCGACCCGCCCGCAACCCCGACGCCATCCGCACGGCCGAAGCGGAAAACGTCGAAGGGGATCGCCGATTTCCTGAGTGACATGGAGGACGGCGATGCCTGATATCGTTCGGGTGCTCCTCCGTTTTCTCGGACTCGGGACGCTGTACGCACTCGCGTTTCCGTTCTTCGTGCCGGCGCTCCTTCGAAAGCTGAGATCCCAGCTGAACCTCCGCCGGGCTCTCGCTGACGGCTGGATCGTCTGCCCGTACTGCCGGCAGCGGACTCCGCTCGTGGGCCAGGCGACCTGCCGTAACTGCGGGTACACGGAAATGGGCTCGCTGCTGTATTGCTCGAACTGCAAGCAGGTTGTCGCCCGCTGGGTCGACTGCCGGGCCTGCCACAACTCGATCAAGGTGTGGTGATGGACTCGGGCGTTTCTCCTGGTTCCTGTCTTCCGGCTCCGCGGTTCGGGCGGGTGGCTCGACCGATCCCGCTGCCTCGGACGCGCGCGTGTCCCGCGAGCCGTCGCGTGGGGTTATCCGTGAGCGCCACCTGTCCGCCGCGGAGTCCGGAGGTTTGTCGCAATCTCGATCTTGCCGGGGGCGCACAACCCGTCATCGGTTTCGCCGACTCGACTTCGAGAAGCGCCCGGAGTTTCACCTGGCTGGAGGATTGGAAACATCGCGGTGCCCGAGGAAGTTTCCGGGGCGCGAGATGCGGGGGGCGCCATGCATGATCCGCGCGAAACGCCCGTGCTCCCTCAGCGGGACCTGATCGCTCTCGCGTTCATCGGACGCGGCTGGGAAGTGGCCCAGTACCAACTCCGGGATGCCGTGTTCCAGGGACTGAGCGAAGTTGTGGTGTCGCGACGCGTCAGGAAGTGGGTGGCCTTGAAACTCGTCTACGTGGTGCGCTGGATGGGTATGGGAATGAATCTCCTGCGACTCTCGCCAGCTGGTCGCGATCTCGTTGTCGGGAGTGGCGTGGCGGCCGAAGAGGATCTCTTCACTCCAGCGCGGTCTGTCGCCCTCAAAGACCTCCGGCACCTCCTGTTCGTGAATGATGTTCGGACGCTCGCGCTGCGCGGAGTACCGATCTCAGCTGACCACATCGTCCCCGCGTGGCTGCTGCAGCGCAGGCTCCAACCACCTCCCGCCGCCATTCCGGATCTCCTGCTCACCGCCAAGGGGCGAGACGGCAAACGCGGGCAGCTCCTGGCGTTTGAGATCGACCTCGGGGCAGAGCGGCTGACAGCAACCTTCCTGCCGAAATTGAAACTCCTGGCCGATGTCCTCCTCGGCTGGGCGAATGGAGCCAGGGTTGGCATCGTCGTTCTCACCCGCGGGCCGAAGCGTCTTGCGGCGCTGCGCGCTGGCATCGATGAGTTGGGTCTCGGCGTTCCGGTCTTGGCCGAAGAACTCCTGTCTGAGACGGGGCTTCGCGCCCTCGCCTGTTTAGAGGGGGTGTTACGACGACCTGCTCAGACGTCTGAACACCCGAAAGGGGCCTGAGCCCGCATGGAATGCAGACTTCCAAGAGGCCCCACCCTGGTGGTTATCGCTCGCGAAACGCGAGATCGAACATCAATTCGAACCGGTGTCACTCTCGAGAGACGCTGACCTTTACCCATGCGTGACACCGGCGTTAGGAGGAGCGCGGGAATCCGCGG
>JADHED010002860.1_pt1 | contig 11158 bp, 8 predicted proteins | sample 8952041 | NCBI WGS metagenome assembly JADHED01 (sample SAMN16124423, study PRJNA663239) | bioreactor sludge metagenome | isolation source: sludge (control) | place: India:Bengaluru | collected 2018-09-08
AGCGTGGTCGGCTTGATGTGCAGCAGCTCGGCGGCGCGCTTCTGCACGCCGCCGGCGGCCTCGAGCGTCGACTCGATGAGGCGCCGCTCGAAGTCGCCGACCACGTCCTTGAACGAGATGCCCTCCGGCGGCACCACGATCGTCGGCATGTGGAAGGGCCGGGTCGACCGCACGTGGTCGGGCACCAGGTCGATGCCGATGCGCGGGGACGAGCACAGCACCGCGGCGCGCTCGATCACGTTCTCCAGCTCGCGCACGTTGCCGGGCCAGTCGTACTCGACCAGCAGGTCGAGGGCCTCGGGCGTGAGCTCGAGTCCCGTCTTGGTGTTCTCCTCGCCGTACTTCTGGAGGAAGTGCTGCGCGAGCAGCGGCACGTCCTCGCGGCGCTCGCGCAGCGGCGGCAGCGTCACGGCGATGACGTGCAGGCGGTAGTAGAGGTCCTCGCGGAACCGCCCCTCCTCCATCATCTTCCGCAGGTCCACGTTTGTGGCGGCGATGATGCGGACGTCGACTCGGATCGTGTCCACGCCGCCGAGGCGCATGAACTCGCGCTCCTGGATCACGCGCAGCAGCTTCGCCTGCGTCTCGAGCGGCACGTTGCCGATCTCGTCGAAGAAGATGCTGCCCTTGTCGGCCAGCTCGAAGAGCCCCTTCTTCGGGTAGACGGCGCCGGTGAAGGCCCCCTTCACGTGGCCGAACAGGTTCGACTCGAGCAGGTCGGGCGGCAGGCTCCCGGAGTTGACGGTGACGAAGGGCTTGTCGGCCCGCGGCGAGTTCGTGTGGAGGGCGCGCGCGACCAGCTCCTTGCCCGTGCCGCTCTCGCCGTAGACGAGCACCGTGGACCGGCTGGGCGCCGCCTGGATGATCAGGTCGAACACCTGCCGCATCTTCGGGCTCTTGCCGATGATGTTGGCGAACTTGTGGTAGCGCGCCTGCAGGTTCTGCTTGAGCGCCTTGTTCTCCACCACGAGCTGCCGGCGCTCGACGGCGTTCTTGAGCACCACCAGCACCTCGTCGTTCTTGAAGGGCTTGGTGATGTAGTCGAAGGCGCCGAGCTTCATCGCGGTGATCGCGGTCTCCACCGAGGCGAAGGCCGTGATCATGATGACGGGCAGCTCCTCGTCGATCCGCTTGAGCTCCTGCAGGGTGGCGATGCCGTCGATGCCGGGCATCATGACGTCCACCACCGCCGCGTCGAAGGACTGCGAGCGCGCGAGTTCGAGGCCCTCCTGGCCGGTCTGGGCCAGCCGGACCTGGTACCCCTCCCGCACGAGCAGCGTCTCGAGGATCTCCCGCATGATCTCCTCGTCGTCCACGACGAGGATCGTGCCCTGGCGTGTCATCTGGGGAATCGTACCCTAGTTCGCGGCCCGCTGGCCGCGTGCGGCGCCCGCCGCCGGGAAGTCGAGCACGAACGTGGTGCCCTGTCCCGCGGCGCTCTGGCAGGTGATGGTGCCCTGGTGCTCCTGGACGATCCCGTAGGTGATCGAGAGGCCCAGGCCGGTGCCCTGGCCGATGGCCTTCGTGGTGAAGAAGGGATCGAAGATCCGCGACTGGTGCTCGGGGGCGCGCCCCCCGCCGGGGCCCCCCACCACCACCCCGCCCCGCCGGTGCGCCCCGCGGGGGGCGCTCGACAGCCACCCGCCGCTCGGCATCGCGTCGCGGGCGTTCAGGAAGAGGTTGAGCAGCACCTGCTGCAGCTTGTGCTCGATGCCGAGCACCACCGGCGGCGCCGCCGAGAGATCGCGCCGCACCTGGATGCGCCCGCCGCGCAGCTGGTGCTCGAGCAGCGAGATCACGTCGTTGACGACGACGTTGACGTCCACCGGCCCGAACTCGGTCTGGGCCGGCCGCGCGAGGTTCAGCAGCCCGTTGACGATCTTCGCGGCGCGGAAGGTCTGCTTCTCGATCTTCTGCAGGAGCGGCGTCCTCCGGCGCCTGCTCCAGCAGCATCTGGGTGTAGCTGGAGATGCCCGTGAGCGGCGTGTTCACCTCGTGGGCGACGCCGGCCGCGAGCAGCCCGATCGAGGCCATCTTCTCGGAGATCTGGAGCTGCTCCTCCAGCTTCACCCGCGCCGTCGTGTCCTCGACGATCACGATCGTGCCGGCCACCTTGCCGTCGGGCGTGCGGAGCGGCGCGACGGCCGCGTTCACCAGCAGCGCCCGCGGCTCAGGCGCGTGACGGCTCTGCATCGAGATCCGGTAGAGGGTGCCCTCGCCCAGGTCGGCCGCCATCGCCGCCTTCAGCGCCGCGAGGAACTGGCCCTCGAACACCTCGTCGGCGGGACGCCCCACGGCCTGCGCGCGGGACACGCCGTAGAGCCGCTCGAGCGACGGGTTCCAGCGCAGGATGCGGCCGTCGAGCCCCACGACGAACAGGCCGTCGTTGAGCGAGGCGATGATGTTCTCGCTGAACTCCCGCAGCCGGTTCAGCTCGTCGGCCTTGACGCGCAGTTCGGAGTACAGCCGGCCGTTCTCGAGCGCCGTGGCCACCTGGCCGGCGATGCCGGCGAGCAGGGCGAGGTCCTCGCTGTTGAGCGGCTCGCCGCCGTCGCGGCCTCCCACGGCCATCACCGCGATCGTCCGGTCGTTGGACACGCACGGCACGAAGTAGTGGATGCCGCGCTCGCGCCACGCCGCCACCTCGCTCGTGGAGAAGCGCCGCACCGCGAACGGGTCCTCGAGCGACACCGCGTGGCCGTCCTCGAGCCGCCCCCCGATGCCGCTGACCAGCGGGACGTGAAGGTCCGCGGCCGGCGGGAACCCCTCGGCGCGGATCACGTCCCACCCGCGGCCGTCGGCGTAGGCCAGCAGCGCCATGCGCTCGAGGCCGAGCGTCGCCCGCACGCGCTCCACCAGGCGCCGCCCCAGCCGTGCCGGGTCGAGTTCACTGTTGAGGTCGCGGGCGAAGCCGACCAGCGCCCGCCGGTAGTCGTACCGGTCGCGGTAGTGCGCCTTGTCGAGCGTCGTCTGGATGGCGTTCTTGACGACGGGCGCCAGCAGCACCACCACCAGCGTGGCCAGCACGGCAATCACGGTGTTGGGCTGGTTGGAGCCCCGCAGCAGCACCTCGCTGGCCAGCTCGAGGATCACGGCGTAGATCGCCGCGATCGCGGCGATCGCCACGGCGTAGGAGACGCCCCGCTTGATGATGACCTCGACGTCCATCAGGCGATAGCTGACGACGGCGGAGGCGAAGGCGAGCGGGACGATGCCCAGCGGGAGGGCCAGCAGCTCGGCGTTGGGAAGCGGGTCGAACGCCAGCGCGAACGGCAGGACGTAGAACAGCACGAACGGCAGCGCGCCCAGCGCCGTGCCCCACACGATCCAGCGCAGCTGCCGCTGCGCGGTCACCGACGTGGCGCGGCGCAGCCCGCGCACCATCACGGCGAACCCCGCCACCAGGCCGGCGGCGAGGTAGGACATCTCGAGGCGATCGATCGAGGCCAGCAGCGACGACACCAGGCTGCCCTCGCCGAACGCCCGGGCCACCACCAGGGCGCGGCCGAAGCCCAGCACCGCCGCCGGCGCGTAGATCGCGGGAAGCAGCGCCCGGCCGGCCGGCGACTGCACCCACTTCCGCGACCGCTCGGGGAACACCAGGGCGAAGTGCAGGAACAGCGGCGGCAGCAGCAGCAGGGCGACGACGTCGGCCCAGTAGAACACCCAGTCGAGCCGGTCGAGCCGCCCGGAGAACGAGAAGGCGAAGACGCCGAAGAAGGCGACGCACAGCCAGAAGAAGTGGAGCGTGGCCTGGTCCGACGGGCGGCGGATGCGCACCGAGCAGCCGACGAGGAGCGTGAAGATGGCCACCGCCGCGAGCACGAAGTACAGCGTGCGGTTGCCCTGCGGCACCGGCTGCACCTCGAACTCCACCAGCGCGCGCTCCCCGGCCCGAAGCACGGTGTAGGCGAGCCGGTCTCCCGGCCGCGTGGCGTGGAGAATCTGCACCACCTGGTCGGGCGTCTCCACGGCATGGCCGTCGATGGCGACGAGCAGGTCACCGGGCTGCAGGCCGGCCGCCTCGCTGGCAGACCGGGCGCCGATCTCGGCCGCGAACACGCCCTCGGGCCGCCCGGCCCACAGCACGCCGTCCTCCATCTCGGCCCAGCTGGCGCGCAGCGAGATGTTCGCGGCCGCCAGCACCAGCAGGCACGCCACGAGGACGAGGAACGCACTGTTGTGCGTCCACGCCATCAGGCGGGAACTGGAGGACGGGGCGGAAACGGGGGCGTGCATCGGTATCGACCCGTCACTTCATGAGCACGAAGGACGGCTTAGAGGAACCAAGCAAAGCGCATACCCACGGGACGACTCCTTGGATCGACGCTTTCTTACTGATTTGTCGGGGTTTGTCGCGACGTGCCGGCGTCCGGCAGGGACGACGATCCAACGGAAGTCGCCCCGGCATCCAAAACGCTGAACCGCCATGCGCCCCCCGGTGCAGACCAGTGCCGACAGGGACCGGGGCGTGATCCGGCCGCCCGGCGGCTCGCGGCCCCCTAGAAGCGGACGAGCAGGCCGCCGACGATGCGCTTGGGGGGGCGGACGACGAGCAACTCGTCGTAGACCGACATGCCCTCGAGGGCCTCGCGGAACAGGCTGCGGACGGCGACGAGCGCCTCCCATTCGGCCGAGGTGAAGTCGAGGAACGGCAGCGGCTGGGTCACCTGCACGTCGAACCGCGCGCCGAAGCCCGGCAGGGCCTCGGACACCGACGACCGGGAGAAGCCGGTGCTCAGGCGGTAGATGGCGAAGATCCGCGTCTCCACCTGCGGCAACTCGGTCTCGACGGTGGTGGTGATGTCGTGCAGGCGTTCCGGCCCGCTGCGAAGGACCGAGGGGGCCGAGCGCGCCACGAGGGTGGCCTCGGGCGAGGCCGCCCAGGTGGCCCGCGTCAGGGTGTAGGCCACCCCGCCGCGCAGGCGCGAGGCGATGGGGCGCGACAGTTCGACACCCCACCCGTACGCGTCGAACCCGCCCGTGTTGGCCACGACGTAGTGGCCGAGATCCGTCCGGGGCCGGTCGTCCAGGTGGATGCCGAACAGCGTGGCCACCTGCTCGTCCACGCGCTGCCGGAAGCCGCGCGCCGACAGGACGAACGCCCCCAGCTCGCGATCCACCGCCACCTCGACGTGGCGCGTCCGCGACGGGCGGAACGGCGCCGCCGACACCGCCGACGAGAACGTGCGGTGCGAGGGCAGCCACAGCCCGCCGACCGGGGCGGGCACGAACTCCTCGGCCCCGGGGGCGCTCATGGACTGCGAGGCGACGAACTGTACGCCCACGCCCTCGACCGGCGCCCAGTGCAGCTTCGCCGAGGGCGACCACATCGACGGCCCGTCGATGTAGCCGTAGCGCGCGTGCCGCGTGCCCACGGTGAGCGAGGCGTTGCCGGCGAACGCCCACCGGTTCGAGACGGTGATCGCGCCGGCGTTGCGGTTGCCCCCGGCCACGGCGGCCAGCGCCACCGGGTCGGGCCCCTCGTAACTCTGGAGCCCGTAGGCCACGGCGACGTCGAGCGCGTGGCGCCCCAGGATCTCCGTGGCATACGCGCCCGAGAACGCCCACGACGAGAGGTCGCCCTGCGCGATGGCCGCGCGGGCGCTCCAGTGGCCGCTGCGGCCGACCGGCGCCCCGATGGCGACGAACGCGATGCCGGCGGGAATCGTGCCGGCCGAGAACAGCTCCTGGGGCGTGTCGAAGTTGCTGGCCGTGAGCAGTTGCACCTGCCCCGACAGCGACAGGCCGGGGAGCCACCCGGTGTGCACCACGCCGTAGCTGGAGGCGCCAGCCGAGGCGAGCCGATCGAGTTCACGCCCGGCCAGCCAGGCGTCGATGTCGCCGTCGTCGCGGCGGCCGCCCGCGGCCGTGGCGCCCTCGTCGCGCAGCACGCTGCGCTTGAGGTGCCGCAGGCGCCAGGCCACCGCGCTGTGGTCGTGGTCGGCGTCGGCGACGGCGCCGGCCACCGACGCGCCCAGCACGGGCGGCTCCGGCAGATCGCCGCCGTTGGCCCCGGCCCGCGACAGGCGGAACGCCTGCCACGCCGAGTGGGCCGGCAGCACCTGGACCAGCTCCCGCTTGGACGCCACGTAGCCGGGCAGGACGGCCCGGACGAGGTAGGGCCCCGGCTTGAGGCCGTAGAACGAGAAGCGGCCGTGCTCGTCGCTCACGGCGAACTGCACGGCGCTTCCCTGGGCGGTGATGGCGGCGCCCGTGAGCGGGGCGCCGCGATGGTCGGTGACCAGGCCGTCGAGCCGGCCCGGCGACGTGGACACCGTCTGGCCGACGACGACGGGCGAGGGGGAGGCGAGCTGGGCGTCAGCCGGCGCGGGACAGACGGTCACCGCTCCCAGCGACAGGGCGACGATGAACGTGCGGCCGGCTGCTCCCACCATGACTCGCCCCCGGGCCGTGGGCCCTAGGCCGCCACCTTGAACTCGAGCTCGCGGGTGATGGTCTTCTGGGCCTTGTTGTCGGTGATCTTGATGTTGATCTTGTAGTCGCCCACCGGGAACAGGTTCAGCGGAATGGCGAAGCCGGGCGCGATCTGGAACCCGGCCTCCGCGTCCCACTGCGGGGGCAGCGTCTGCGCGTTGTACTTCTGCGGGTTGTAGACGAGCTTCTTGCCGTCCTCGGTGAGCGCCGCCTCGAACTCCGCGTCACCCTTCTTCTTGAGGAACTCGTACTCGATCGTGATGTCGGGCCGCTTCTCCTCGATCACGGGGTTGTAGACGTGGAAGTAGACGGTCAGTTCCTCGGTCTTCTTGAACTCGTTGTCGGTCGCCAGCTGCATGTCGGCGCCGGTGAACGAGTAGGGCTTGAAGACGATGGTCTCCTGCGTCGGCGGCTCCTTGAGGGCCTCGATCTTGTCGATCAGCAGGATGTTGCTCGTCGTGAGCCCGGCGTTCCACAGGTCGGGCACCGCGATCTCGAACTTCTTGGCGACGCCCGCGAGCATCACGTTGTTCTTGGCGGGCTCGGGCCCGGGCGCCGCCTGCGCCAGCACGTAGACGTCGTGATCGCCGGGCGACACGACGATGCGGCGCGTCATCTCGAGGGGCTTGCCGGCCGCGGGCGCCACGGCGTCCCCAGTGAACAGCTGCTCGAACTCGAACTGCGCCTTGTCGCGGTCCTTGGTGGGGAGCGCGGTGCCCTTGGGCACGACCCGCACGTAGAGGGCGATGCTGGCCGGGAGGTTCTTGCCCGAGGGATAGCTCACCGTGAAGGGCATGTAGATCTTGCCCTGGACGGCCTTGAACGCGTTGTGGCGCCACGCGAGATCGACGCTCTCGCCGGCCGCCGGCATCGGGTCGTCCTTGGCGTTGGCCTTGATGGTGTAGCCGCCGCTGGCCAGCTTGCCGGAGTGCAGGGCGTCGCCCGCACGAATGAGCGTGCGCAGCGACTGCTGCTGGGCCTCCTGGGCCTTTTTCTCTTCCTTGGTCTGGGCGAGCGCCGGGAGCGTCGTCACCGCGGCCGCGAGCAGGGTGAGGGCGATGCGGCGGGCAACGCGAGGGGTGAGGACCATGAATGCGTTCTCCACGGGATGAAGGGGGACAGATAGACGCCCTAGATTCTAGGCGAGGGGGAAACCCAAGTCAAACCATTGATCGTGCGGCAGATCCGGCCGGTTTCCCCCCGCCGCGCGTGCTATCATCGGCCCCGTCGGCCGAGGCGCCCCCACCGCGCGGCCGCCCCTCCACCACATGCTCGACGACGCCCTTGTCATCGTGCTCGCCGGCGGCGTCGGTGAGCGGTTGTACCCCCTCACGATGCAGCGCGCCAAGCCGGCCGTCTACTTCGGGGGGCCCTACCGCATCATCGACTTCACGCTGAGCAACTGCATCAACTCCGGCCTGCGGCGCATCTTCATCGTCACGCAGTACAAGTCGCTGTCGCTCAACCGCCACATCCGGCTCGGCTGGAGCGTGGTCGCCGAGGAACTCGGCGAGTTCATCGAGATCCTGCCCCCGCAGAAGCGGGTGAGCGAGAACTGGTACCTGGGCACGGCCGACGCCGTCTACCAGAACCTCTACTCCGTCCTGCGCGAGGACCCCCGGCACATCGTCGTGCTCTCGGGGGACCACGTCTACAAGATGGACTACGGCAAGCTGCTGCGCGAGCACGTGTCCCGTGGCGCCACCGCGACCCTCGCCGCGCTGGAGGTGCCCGTCGAGGACGCCACCCGCTTCGGGGTGATCCAGGTGGACGAGAGCGACCGCATCGTGGGCTTCCAGGAGAAGCCGAAGCGGCCGACGCCCATCCCCGGCACGCCCGGCCTCGCGCTCGCCTCGATGGGCATCTACGTGTTCGAGACGCAGGCGCTCGCGCGCGCGCTCGAGGAGGACGCGGCGCGGCCCTCCAGCCACGATTTCGGCAAGGACATCCTGCCGGGCCTCCTCGCGGCCGGCGCGCCGATGTACGTCCACCGCTTCCACGACGAGAACAGGAAGTCGGCGAAGTACTGGCGCGACATCGGCACCCTCGACGCCTACTTCGAGGCCAACCTCGATCTCTGCGCCGTCAACCCCGAGTTCAACCTGTACGATCCGAAGTGGCCGCTCCGCACCCACCAGGTGCAGGCGCCGCCAGCGAAGTTCGTGTTCGCCGACGAGGGCGGCCGGTCGGGGCAGGCGCTGGACTCGATCATCTCGGCCGGCTGCATCGTGTCGGGCAGCCGCGTCACCGGCAGCGTGCTGTGCCCGAACGTGCGGGTCCACAGCTTCTGCCGCATCGAGCAGAGCATCCTCATGCCGGGCGTCCGCGTCGGCCGCCACGCGCGCCTGCGGCGCGTGATCGTGGACCGCGACGTGACGATCCCGCGCGGGGCCTGCATCGGCTACTTCCCGGAGGAAGATCGCAAGCGGCACACCGTGAGCGACAAGGGCGTCGTCGTGGTCACCACCGAGGACGAGCCCTACGTCGCCGAGATCCCGCCGGAGGCGCTGGCCCTCGAGGCCGACGCCGACCAGCGGGGGTGACGCCCCCGGCGCCAGGGGCGCCCGCGCGCCCGACCCGTTTCCCCCCTCGTGTCTCGATCCCCATCGGAGGACCCATCGTGATCATCTCGACGCTCAAGGCCCGCGAGATTCTCGACTCGCGCGGCAACCCCACCGTGGAAGTGGACATCCAGCTGACGAGCGGCGCCACGGGGCGTGCCGCCGTGCCCTCGGGCGCCTCCACCGGCACCCGCGAGGCCCTCGAACTGCGCGACGGCGACAAGCGGCGGTACCTCGGCAAGGGCGTGCAGCAGGCGGTGGCCCACGCCAACGGCGAGATCGCGCGCGCGGTCACGGGCAAGGAGTACGACCAGCGCGGGCTCGACGAGGCCATGCTCGCGCTCGACGGCACGCCCGCCAAGAGCCGCCTGGGCGCCAACGCCATCCTCGGCGTGTCGATGGCCTTCGCCCGGGCCTGCGCCGCCGAGCGTGGCGTGCCGCTCTACGCCCACTTCGGCAGCCTCTACGGCAAGCCCGCGCCGGCGCTGCTGCCCGTGCCGATGATGAACATCCTCAACGGCGGGGCGCACGCCGACAGCAGCGTCGACTTCCAGGAGTTCATGGTGATGCCCCTGGGCTTCACCAGCTTCCGCGAGGGCCTGCGCGCCGGCGTCGAGATCTTCCACGCGCTGAAGGGCATCCTCAAGAAGCGGGGCTACGCCACGGGCGTCGGCGACGAGGGCGGCTTCGCCCCCAGCCTGAAGTCCAACAAGGAGGCGCTCGACGTCGTGATGGAGGCCATCGGGACCGCCGGCTACACGGCCGGCGGGAACGTGATGATCGCGATGGACGCCGCCGCCAGCGAGTTGTGGGACGAGGAGAAGAAGGCCTACGTGTTCCACAAGTCGGGCGAGGCCACCCGGTCGTCGGAGCAGATGGTCGACCTCTGGGACGAGTGGACGCGGCAGTACCCGATCGTGTCGCTCGAGGACGGCCTGGCCGAGGGCGACTGGGACGGCTGGGCGCTGCTCACCAAGCGGCTCGGCCAGCGCCTGCAGATCGTCGGCGACGACATCTTCGTCACCAACCCGGCCATCTTCAAGGAGGGCATCGCCAAGGGCATCGGGAACTCGATCCTGATCAAGCTGAACCAGATCGGCTCGGTCACCGAGACGCTCGACACCATCAGGATGGCGGCCGACAGCGGCTACACCTCCGTGATCTCGCACCGCTCGGGCGAGACCGAGGACTCGACGATCGCCGACCTGGCGGTGGGCACCGAGGCCGGCCAGATCAAGACGGGCTCGGCCAGCCGGTCGGACCGCGTCGCGAAGTACAACCAGTTGCTGCGGATCGAGGATGCGCTCGGCGCCGCGGCGACCTTCGGCGGCCGCGCCGCCCTGCGGAGGTAGCGATGTACAAGGTCGTGCTGCTCCGCCACGGCGAGAGCACCTGGAACAAGGAGAACCGGTTCACGGGCTGGACCGACGTCGACCTGTCGGAGACCGGCCGCGAGGAGGCGGCCAGGGCGGGCCGGCTGCTGAAGGCCGAGGGCTACGTGTTCGACGTGGCCTACACCTCGGTGCTCAAGCGCGCCATCCGCACCCTGTGGCTCGTGCTCGACGAGCTCGACCAGATGTGGATCCCCGTCCACCGCGACTGGCGCCTGAACGAGCGCCACTACGGCGCGCTGCAGGGCCTGAACAAGGCGGAGACCGCCGCCAGGCACGGGGAGGCGCAGACCAAGATCTGGCGCCGCAGCTACGACGTGCCGCCGCCGGCGCTCACGCCCGACGACCCGCGCCACCCGGGCCACGATCCCCGCTACGCGTCGCTGAAGCCCGAGGAACTGCCGCTGACCGAGTGCCTCAAGGACACCGTGGCCCGGTTCCTGCCCGCCTGGCACGAGAAGATCGCGCCCGCCGTGACGCGGGGCGAGCGCGTGCTCGTCACGGCCCACGGCAACAGCCTGCGGGCGCTCGTCAAGTACCTCGACGGCATCTCCGACGCCGACATCGTGGAGCTGAACATCCCCACGGGCATCCCGCTCGTCTACGAGCTGGACGCCGACCTGAAGCCCATCAAGAGCTACTACCTGGGGGATCCGGAGGCGGCCAAGGCGGCCGCGGCCAGGGTGGCGGCGCAGACCAAGGGCGCGTGACGGCCCGGGCGGGGGCGTGAGGGGGGGGCCGCGCGGGGGCCCCTCCCCGACCGCCGCG
>JADHED010002861.1_pt1 | contig 11156 bp, 7 predicted proteins | sample 8952041 | NCBI WGS metagenome assembly JADHED01 (sample SAMN16124423, study PRJNA663239) | bioreactor sludge metagenome | isolation source: sludge (control) | place: India:Bengaluru | collected 2018-09-08
CCTGCTGGAGCCCGACTACCTGGCCTACATGCTCAAGTACGACAGCGTGCACGGCCGCTTCAAGGGCGAGGTCGCGGTCGAGGGCAACACGCTCATCGTCAACGGCAAGAAGATCCGCCTCACGCAGGAGCGCGACCCCGCCAACCTGAAGTGGAACGAGGTCGGCGCCGACATCGTGATCGAGTCCACCGGCCTGTTCCTGGACAAGGCCAGCGCCGAGAAACACATCGCCGCCGGCGCCAGGAAGGTGCTGATGTCGGCCCCCTCCAAGGACGACACGCCCATGTTCGTGTTCGGCGTGAACCACGCCACCTACGCCGGCCAGGCCATCATCAGCAACGCCAGCTGCACCACGAACTGCCTGGCCCCCGTGGCCAAGGTGCTGCACGACAAGTGGGGCATCAAGCGCGGCCTGATGACCACCGTGCACGCCGCCACCGCCACGCAGAAGACCGTGGACGGCCCCAGCAACAAGGACTGGCGCGGCGGCCGCGGCATCCTGGAGAACATCATCCCCAGCAGCACCGGCGCCGCCAAGGCCGTGGGCGTGGTGATCCCGTCGCTGAACAAGAAGCTGACCGGCATGTCCTTCCGCGTGCCCACCTCCGACGTGTCGGTGGTGGACCTGACGGTGGAGCTGGAAAAGGAAGCCAGCTACGACGAGATCAAGGCCGAGATGAAGGCCCAGTCGCAGGGCGCCCTGAAGGGCGTGCTGGCCTACACCGAGGACAAGGTGGTGGCCACCGACTTCGTCGGCGAGACCCACACCTCGGTGTTCGACGCCGACGCCGGCATCGCCCTGGACAAGACCTTCGTCAAGGTCGTGGCCTGGTATGACAACGAGTGGGGCTACTCCAACAAGTGCCTGGAGATGGTGCGCGTGATGGCCGGCAAGTAAGCCTGCACCACGCCCCCTGCAAGAACGCGCCCTCGGGCGCGTTTTTTCCTCTGCGCCCGATGTGAAGCAGCGCGCAAGGTCAACGCAGCGGCGCCGACCGCCGCCCCTCGAACATCCGAAGAATCAAGTCGCGTGCACGGACAATGCGCCGCTGGCGCAGTGAACAACATTGCGCTTAGGCCGAAATGATTGGGGAAACAGAATAGGCTGCTATCGCAACCAAACGCCTGCCACATACTCAAATATCACGCAATGGAGCTGTGGTTATTTTTCGAGACAATTGAAACATTTGTTTTTGCCTTGTCTCGAGTGCGACATAATGCGTCGGCGAAGTTGGTCTATGTTAACCAATCAGACCTGCCGGGGCGACTTTGGAGTCCTGGTGGCCTATCAGTCAATTCCTTTGCGAGCTTGCACATGCGTATCAACGTGCCCGTCACGACTCAGGAGTTTCCTTTCCCTAGCGGCCATACGCTGGTTTCAACGACCGATACCAAGGGGCGCATTCTTTACTGCAATCCGATGTTCATCGAGGTGAGCGGTTACTCGCGTGAGGAGTTGCTCGGCCAGCCGCACAACATCGTGCGGCATCCCGATATGCCGGAAGAGGCCTATCGCGACATGTGGCAGACGATCGCCGGCGGCAAGCCATGGTCAGCCCCGGTGAAGAACCGGCGCAAGAACGGCGACTACTACTGGGTCATGGCGAATGCCACGCCATTGATGGAAGGGGGGCATGCGATTGGCTACATGTCGGTGCGCACCGAGGCGACACGTGCGGAAATCCAGGCCGCCGAGCAACTCTACGCCACCATGCGATCCGAGAAAGCAGTTGGCAAGCGCATCCATACGTTGGTCAATGGACGCGCAGTGACGCGCACGTTGGGCGGCAAACTGAGCGAAGCGCTACGGCTCAGACTGTCCACCAAGCTTTTGATTGCGTCATTCGTCAATATCGGCATGGGTTATCTGCTGGGGCATTTTTTGGGTGCATGGTTAGGCCTTGCCATGCTGTCGCTCGTGATCTTTTTCGCCTGGCGCCTCAAGGTCGGCCTTGTCGCCCATCCATTGACGGCAATGATCGCGGCAGCCAATCGGCTGGCGGCTGGCGACCTGACGCAAAACACCACGCGCACCCGAGGCGACGAACTTGGAGAGCTTGAGCAGGCGCTCAGCCAGCTCGGTGTCAACCTGCGTTCCATTGTGCGCGACGCGCGTGACCAAAGTGGCTCCATGGAGGTTGGCACCGCCGAGATTGCCTAGGGCAACCACGACTTGTCACAACGTACCGAAGCACAGGCCAGCAACCTTGAGCAAACCGCATCGGCAATGGAGCAGATCACCGGGACGGTGCAACAGACCGCCGACTCGGCGCAGCAAGCCAGCCAGCTGACGGCGCAATCGCGCGTCATCGCTGAGCGCAGCAACCAGGCGGTAGCCGCGGTGAGTCAAACCATGCGTGCCATTCAGGAGTCCTCGCGGCGCATTGGGGAGATTACCCAGGTCATCGATTCAATTGCGTTCCAGACCAATATCCTGGCCTTGAATGCCGCGGTGGAGGCGGCACGCGCCGGGGACCATGGCCGTGGGTTTGCCGTGGTGGCGGCAGAAGTGCGCGCTCTTGCGCAGCGCAGCGCCTTGTCGGCCAAGGAAATCAAGCAGTTGACTGAAGAGTCCGCGCGTGCCGTGCAGGCTGGCCGTGACACCACCGACATGGCCCGACAAACCATGGACGAAATGGTGACCACCGTACATCAGGTGAATGCCCTGGTCGATGAGATCAGCCATGCGGCGCGCGAGCAAGTCAGCGGCATCTCGCAGGTGAACCAGGCGATGGCGGCGATCGATGGCATAACGCAGCAGAACGCGGCCTTGGTCGAGCAGATCGCCGCTGCCGCCCAGTCCCTGCAGAACCTGGCCCATGCCACGAGTGAGACGGTACAGGTGTTCCGCCTCGAAGCCGACAGCCATGCAGTGACCACCGATGCCGTCGCCTTGCGGCGCCAGCACAAGGCCTGTCTTCCGATGGCGCAGCAGGCTTGATCCAAGCAAGCAGTGGCGCCAGAAACCCGGCCCGATACATCCAGGGTGATTGCAAGAAAGAGGGAGCGTGCGTGGAGTACTACCAACAGGCGTTCGATTCGTCGCCCGATGGACTCTTGGTGGTTGATCCACTGGGGCAGATAGTGCAAGCCAACACGCAGGCATGCGCGCTGTTTGGCTATGCGCTCGGTGAGCTCGACGGTCAGGTCGTTGAGGCGTTGATTCCCAAGCACCTCACGCACCGGCACGTCGGCCACCGCGAAGACTACGGCAAGGCGCCCCACGCGCGCGCCATGGGCGGCCAGGGGCTGCAGCTGGCCGGGCTGCGCAAGGATGGAAGCGAGTTTTCCGTTGACGTCATGCTCAGCCCCCTGCGCGGCAACACCGGCCCCATGACCCTGTGCGTGGTGCGCGACGTGACAGAGCGGGGACACACCGAAAGGCTGATGCGCGACTTGCTGGAGTCGGCGCCGGACGCCATGGTGATTGTCAACGCGCAGGGCAGGATCGAGCTCGTGAACTCGCAAACCGAGACCGTTTTTGGATTTGCGCGCCAGGAGCTGCTGGGGCGGCCGATCGAGGTGTTGATCCCGCAGCGCTTTCGTGCCCACCATCCCCAGTACCGCAACGGCTACCACGCCAACCCACGGGTGCGGCCCATGGGTGAAGAGCTCCAGCTCTACGGCCTGCGCAAGGATGGGTCCGAGATGCCCATTGAAATCAGCCTCAGTCCGTTAAAGACCAGCAACGGCACCCTGGTGGTGAGCGCCATTCGTGACATCAGCAGCCGCAAGCGTGCCGAGCAGCTGTTGCTCGACTCACTGAAAGAGAAGGAGATGTTGCTCAAGGAGATACACCACCGCGTAAAAAACAACCTGGCGGTGATCTCCAGCCTGTTCTCGCTGCAGTCCAACAACCTCGACGACGAGCACCTGAAAACCATACTGCGTCAAAGTCAGGATCGCGTCCGTTCCATGGCGCTGGTGCATGAAACTTTGTACAGCCATAACCTGGCCGAGGTGGATTTCGCGGAGTACGTGACCAGCCTGAGCGCGCAGCTGCTCACCAACTACAGCCTGAGCACCGATCAGATACAGCTGGTGACTGCGCTGGAGCCCATTCTGATCAGCATCGACATGGCGGTGCCCTGCGGCCTGATCCTCAACGAACTGATTACCAACGCCCTCAAGCATGGTTTGCGTGATGGGCGTCGGGGTCGATTGCTGGTGGCGCTGCGTCGCACGGAACCAGCGCATTTCGTGCTGGAGGTCAGCGACGACGGCTGTGGACTGCCACCAGACTTCGATCTGACCAGTGGCGCTTCGCTGGGGAAGCGCCTGATTCGCTCGTTGACCAAGCAACTCAACGGCCAAGTGCAATTCGCATCGGCGGAGCCTGGCACGCAGGTGTTGCTCACGCTCCCTCTGCCCGCGCGCAAGGAGGCCGCGGCATGACCACAGACTCCACAGCCCATCGCCTGCTCATCGTGGAGGATGAGGCCCTGATCGCAGAGGAAACCGCTGACCGCCTGACACGCATGGGCTACCAGGTGCTGGGAATCGCCGACACCGGACCCGGCGCAATCGCCATGGCGCAGGAGCTGGTGCCCGACCTGGTCTTCATGGACATACGCCTCAAGGGCGCCATGAGCGGGATAGAGGCGGCCGAGCAGATTTACCAGCACCTGCAGATACCGGTGATCTTCGCCTCTGCCCATTCCGACCGCGAAACCTTGCAGCGTGCACAAATCAATGCGCAGTTCGGCTACATCGTGAAGCCGTTTCGCGAGAACGACCTGGCCATGGCGCTGCGCGTCGCCCTGCACCGCCACAAGGTGGAGAAAAGCCTGCGCTCGTCCAACATCACGCACGCTTCCATCCTGTCCAGCATCAACGACTGTGTGGTGGTGGCCAATGCACACGGGCGCATAGGCTTCATGAACATGCCGGCCGAGGAACTGCTGGGTTGTGCCAACGGATCCTGTTTCGGCCAGCCGCTGCAAGATGTCATTCCCCTGGTGGATGTGCAGAGCCTGGAAGCCATCACCATCGACAAGAACCTGCCCGACGGCTACACCTGCCTGCTTCATAACCGTCACGGGCAGGAGGTGCATGTAGAAATTACCGTCACGCCAATAGCAGACGCCACGCAGCACGAGATCGGCACTACGGTGGTGCTCAAGGACGTGACTGAAAGAAAGCGCCAGGAAGCGTTGATCTGGCGTCAGGCGCATTTCGACGAACTGACGAATCTGCCCAACCGTGTCATGTTTCGCGAGCAACTCCTGCGCGCCATCAACCAGGCGGGCGCCACGCAGGGCTGTGTGGCGCTGCTGCTGCTCGATCTGGACAACTTCAAGGAAGTCAACGACACCCTGGGCCATCCCCGCGGGGACGAACTGCTCAAACAAGCCGCCCAACGGATTCACACATGCGTGCGCGAGAGCGACCTGGTGGCGCGCCTTGGCGGTGACGAATTTGCCGTCATCCTGCATGCCATGGCAGACACCGCAGCGATTGGTGAGCTGGCAAGGCGCATCAACACCGAGCTGGCCCGGCCGCTGCAACTGGGTGGCGCACAGCTGCGCATCCACGCCAGCATGGGTGTTGCGGTGTACCCGCGCGATACCTGCAACCTCGATGAACTGATCAAGTTTGCCGACCAGGCCATGTACACCGCCAAGGCCGAGGGGCGCAACCGCTTTTCGCATTTCAACCCAGCCATCCAGGCCCAGGTCCTGCGCCGGGCCATGCTGATGCGCGACCTGCATCATGCGCTCGACGACCAGCAGATGCTGCTGTATTACCAGCCCATCATCGACCTGCGCCACAACCATGTGGCCAAGGCCGAGGCACTGCTGCGCTGGCGCCACCCGGAGCATGGCATGGTCAGCCCCATGGAGTTCATACCGCTGGCAGAGGAGTCCGGCCTGATCCATGTGCTTGGCGAGTGGGCGCTGCGCCAGGCGATACAGACGGTGTCGCATATCCGTACGCACCATGCACAGCTGCTGCCCATCAGTGTCAACGTATCGGCCAAGCAGTTGGCCAGCCCGAACTTTGGTGCAGTCCATTGGGCCGGCCTGATGGATGCCCACGGCCTTCCGCGCGAGGCGATCCTGATGGAGATTACCGAGGGTACGCTGGTGGAGAACTCGCAACGGGTCAGGGACTGCCTCACGGGATTCGATCAGCACGGCGTGGAAGTGGCCCTGGACGACTTTGGCACCGGCTTTTCATCGCTTGCGTACCTCAAGCGTTTTGACATCGACTACCTGAAGATCGATGCTTCGTTCGTGCGCGGCCTGGAAGTCGGCGGAAATGACCACGCCATCGTCGAGGCCATCATCACCATGGCGCACAAGCTGGGCATTCAAACCATTGCCGAAGGGGTGGAAACACCGGCCCAGCGCGATCTGCTGCAGGCCCTGGGCTGCGACTATGCGCAAGGCTACCTGTTCTCCAAGCCCTTGCCCATGACGGCGTTGGAAGATTTCGTGGGCGGGGCCGTGCAGTAACCTGCCCCATCACGAAAAAGGCTGCGGCCACCGCAGCGGCGCACAGCCAAACATCGGTTAAAAACCCGCTTCAGCGCCATGTTAACAAGCGTCAAAGCTATTGTTGTTATAGCGTTCTCACTCCGCCGTGCGAATGCTCTCGCGCCCCTGGCGGTCCTTGGCGCGGGTGATGTCGTCGCCCAGCGAGCGCACCAGCTTGTCCAGCGCCGCAGCCACGGCGTCGGCCACCTTGGCGGCCTCGGCGGTGGCGGCCACCGGTTGGCGGCCTGCGGGGCGGGCCTCGATGACGCAGCGCTTGTCGGCCACGCCGGACTTGCCGGCATCCACGTCCGACAGGAACACCTCGACGCGCGTCACATGGTCGCGAAAACGCGCCAGCTTGGCGGCGGCCTCTTCTTGCGTCCAGTGGATGAGCGATTCGCCGCCCTGGATATGGTCGTTGGTGTGTACCTGGATCTGCATGTGTGTCCTCCTTGGGTTGAAACCGGGCCTGCCTGTGGCCCGTTGGAGTCCATCATGCCTGAGTGGCCGGCCTTGGACTTGATTCGCATCAATTGCCGATCGCCGGCCAAGGCGGGGCAGCCCGTCGCAGCGCTGCAACAAATACCTTGCTGCGCGCGGTGCGACAGCCCGTTCCTACAGACGTGTTGGCACTGCGGTGCTACAACCCTTGCATGCTTGCTCCCAACGCCACAGACCGCCGGCTGAAGATTGGCCTGTCGGCCTGCTTCTCGCATGCCGATCCCGTCCGTCCGCTGTTCACCAACAAGACGCTGCAGTACGTGGAGCAGTCCATCGCGCACTGGATCATGTCGGCCGGCGCACTGGTGGTGATGGTGCCTTGCCCCACGGGCGAGACGGCGCGCGGCGACGTCACGCTCGCGCATTACGCCGAATGGCTCGATGGCGTCGTCATGCATGGCGGGGCGGATGTCTGGCCCGGCAGTTATGGCGAGGTCCCGCTGCAGGACGCCTGGTTGGGCGACCGCGTGCGCGACCTGTACGACCTGGCCGTGGTGGAGGCCTTCGGCCAGGCCGGCAAGCCCATCTTTGGCGTCTGCCGGGGCCTGCAGCTGATCAACGTGGCCTTCGGCGGCACGCTGTACCAGGACGTGGAAACCCAGCACCCCGGCGCCTTGCAGCACCGCAACGCCACCGCTTACGACCGGCATGTGCATGAGGTGGACATCGTGCCGGGCACGCAGCTGGCGCGGCTGTACCCGCAGCGCCGGCGCGCCACCGTCAACAGCATCCACCACCAGGGCGTCAAACGGCTGGCGCCGGGCTTCGAGGTCGAAGCCTGGAGCCACCCCGACGGCCTGCCCGAGGCCATACGCCGCCAGAGCGGCAACGGGGGAGGCTACATCGCGGCCACGCAATGGCACCCGGAGTTCCGCTCGCCAGGCGGCATCACGCTGGACGACTCGCCACTGCTGCACGACTTTCTGGCCGCCTGCAACCGGGCGCGCACGCGGCCTCGGCCCGGCCTGGGCCCGCTGCAAATCCGCGACCGCGCGGCGCGCCTGTTGCGCCGGGCGCTGTTGCGGCAGTTTTAGCCCAGTTGCCGGGGCCCTTCAAGGCTTGCGCCGGCGGTAGAAACAGCCTCAATGACTTGAAACTTCACCAGACCGGATCAATAGCCAATCACGGTTCGGTTGGCATCAAGCGCCTGTGGCCATGCTTTTGCAGCATGCGCGCGCGGCGCTTGCGTTCCCAGATGACGACGCCCGTGACCGAAAGCATCACCACCACCAACCCCATGAACGACATGAGGATGCGCCCCGTCAGCCCCAGGATGCGCCCGGAGTGCAGCGGCAGCTGCAGCTGCACGAACACGTCGGCCGCCGTGCCATGCCAGGGGCGGTGCGTGCCGAGCACCTGGCCGCTGTCGGAGCTGACGTAGATGTTCGACAGCCCCATGCCCATGGCGCCCATCTCGTCGCTCGGGTCGAAGAACGAGACGTTGTAGAACGGAAAGTCGCCGCCATACCAGATGCCGCCGGGCGGGTGCGCGAAACCCAGGCGCTCGCCCTCGCGGCGCGCGATGGCGATGGCCTCGGCAAAACCGATGCGCGGCTCGATGAAGCTGCCCAGGGGCGCGGGCTGGAGCGTTTCGTAGGGCCCCGGGGTGGTCGTCGAGATCGTGCTCATCACCGGGTAGAAGACCTCGCGGTACAGGTTGAGCGAGAACGAGGTGAACGACACGACGATGATGATGCCCCAGACCCACAGGCCGCCCGCGCGGTGCAGGTCGAAGTTGAGCTTGTAGCCGCCCGCGCGCCAGCGCACGGCCCACGAGGGGCGCCAGCGGCTGGCCCAGGTGCGCGCCGAGCGCAGGGCCTGGCGCGGCGGGAAGGTGAGGTAGAAGGCCACGAAGCTGTCGATCAGCCACATCAGCGCCACGCCGCCCATGAGCCAGAAGCCCCAGCGGTCGCTGCCCCAGAAGGCGGGCATGTGCAGACTCTCGTGCAGGTGGCGCAACCAGGGCATGAGGTTGCGCGAGCTGAGCGCGATGCTGTGCGAATCGCGCCGGCCGGTGACGTGCGCCGTGACCGGATCGACATAGACCGTGTCGTAGCCCAGCACGAACGCGGCGCCCGTGGCCGGGTCGGTGCGCGGGCGCACGAGGAAGGAGGCGGCGTGCCCCTCCTCCAGCCCCAGCGTCATGTAGCTGACCTCGGCGCGTGGGTCGTCGGCCTGCACGGCCGCGGCCAGCGCCAGCGGGTCCTGCAGCGGGCCGCGGCCCGCGGTGTGCATGATGTCGGCGTTGAGCCACTCGTCGATCTCGTGGTCCCACGAAATCACTGCGCCGGTGAGACCGGCGACGATGAGGAACAGGGCCACGGTCAGCCCCATCCAGCGGTGGACCACCGTCCAGAAGGCACGCATCGGCTTGGACTCAGAACTCGACACTGGCCGTCAGCGCGAAGGTGCGCGGCGCGCCCAGTACCAGGTAGCCCGAGGACGCATAGCCGCCCACCGAGGCCCAGTAGTCCTTGCCCAGCGCGTTGTCCACGCGCGCGTTGAGCGTGACGAGTTTGCCGCCCACTTCCACCAGGTAGCGCGCACCCAGGTCGAGGCGCGTCCAGCCCGGCACGCGCAGGGTGTTGGCCGCGTCGGCATGCTGGGCGCCGGTGTAGATCGCACGCGCATTCAGCGCCAGGCCGCGCGCGCCCGGCACGTCCCACTCGGCGCCGATATTGGCCTGGCGGCGCGGCACGCCGACGACGCGCTTGCCGTCGTCGGCGCCCGTGGCGGTGCGCAGGTACTTGGCGTCCAGCAGCGTCAGCCCGCCCAGCAGGCGCAGGCCGCGGACGGGCTCGCCGAATACGTTGAATTCCAGGCCTCGGTTGCGCTGCTCGCCGAACACGCCGAAGACGTTGTTCTGCACGTAGGCGCTGGGCTTGCTGGTGGTGAAGAAGGCCGCGCTGGCGCCGATGGCGCCGCCGTCGTACTTCACGCCCACCTCTTTCTGGCGCGAGACATAGGGCGCGAACACCTCGCCGGTGTTGACGATGTTCTGGCCCGCGGCGGTGTCGCCCTTGACCAGCCCTTCGATGTAGTTGGCGTACAGCGCCAGGTCGGGCCGCGCCCTGAACACGATGCCGGCCATGGGCGTCACGCGGCTCTTGTCGTACTGGCTCTCGCGCGCGCCGGTGCTCGCGTTGAAGCCCTCATGCTTGATCGTCTGGCGGCGTGCCCCCAGCGTGAGCAGCACGCGGCCGTCCATGAAGTCCATGGTGTCGGCCAGCGCCAGGCTGGTGGTGCGCACATGCTCGGTCTCCAGCGGGCTGCCCAGCGTGCCGCCCATGAAGGTGAGCGGCGGCGCGGGCAGCGCCACGGGGTGATAGATGTTGTTGGTGTGGCCGGTGGCGAAGTTGAAGCCCCAGGCGTTGCGCTCGCTGGCGTCGAAGCCCGCCAGCGATGCCACCACCCTGTGCTTGACGGCGCCGGTGCGCAGCGTGCCGCGCAGGCCCAGCTCGCCGGTCTTCACATGGTTCTCGCGCGTGTTGTCGAAGCGATCGGTGACGGCGTTGCCCGTGGCGCTGGTCAGCGTCAGGCCCGAGAGCGCGTTGTCCTCCTTGCCGCGGCGCACGCCCAGCGCGGCCCAGCCGGTCCACTGGTCGTTGAAGTCGTACTCGCCGCGCACGGTGCCGAACAGGTCGCGGCTGTCCGAAAAGGTCCAGGGTTGGGCGAAGTTGCGGCCGGCGTCGGGCGCGGAAGGGATCGGCAGGCCGGCCGACGGCGTGACGGCGGGCCGGGGCGCGCGCAGCTGGTGCTCCTGGTAGCCGAAGTCGGCCGAGAGGCGGGCCGCGCGGCTGCGCCAGTCCAGGCCCACGGCCGCCGCTGTCATGCGCACGTTCTCGTCGTCCACGCCCGTGTCGCCGTCGCGCCGCGCGAGGTTCAGGCGCAGGCCGGTGGCGTTGTCGGGGCCGAAGCGGCGGCTGATGTCCGCCGCCGCGTAGCCCTGCCCGCCGGACTGCGCGCCCAGCGTCACGCGGTTCAGCGGTTCGCTGCCGGCGCGCTTGGGCACCACGTTGATCAGCCCGCCCAGGCCGCCGCCGTTGATGGCGCCCGCGCCCGCGCCGCTCAGGAAGGCATTGGCGCCGCGGAACACCTCCACGCGCTCGACGAACTCGGTCGCCATGTACTGGCGCGGCACCAGGCCGTACAGGCCGTTGTAGGCCACGTCGTCCG
>JADHED010002862.1_pt1 | contig 11156 bp, 7 predicted proteins | sample 8952041 | NCBI WGS metagenome assembly JADHED01 (sample SAMN16124423, study PRJNA663239) | bioreactor sludge metagenome | isolation source: sludge (control) | place: India:Bengaluru | collected 2018-09-08
TGAAGGCTCCCGCCGAGGTGGTGCGGGAGCTGGCCGCGCACCCGGAGGTCCTGTCGCTGCGAATCGATCGCGCGACTGCGAAATCCGACCTCCTGTTGCAGAGCATTCCGCCGGCCGAAGTGAACATCAACACCATCAACGCCGACAACCTGTGGCTGCAGGGCAACTTCGGCCAGGGAGCGGTGGTCGCCCTCATGGACACGGGGGCCGACGTGAGCCACCCCGACCTGACGGGGGCGTGGCGGGGCGGCACGAACAGTTGGCTCGACCCCTTTGGGCAGTATGCGACGCCCCGTGATCCGGATGGGCACGGCACTGCCGTGCTGGGTTTGATGGTCGGGGGCGGGAGCGGCGGAACCACGGTCGGGGCGGCGCCGGGCGCCAAGTGGATTGCAGCCCGGATGTTCGATGACGCCGGGTTCACCTACGACAGCGTTATCCACCAGATCTTTCAGTGGTTTCTCGACCCCGACGGCAACCCGGCCACCGACGACGCACCGGATGTGGTGAACGGCTCCTGGGGGTACCAGAATCTGGCCGGGCTGTGCGAAAGCACGTTTCAGGCCGACATCACCGCACTCAAGGCTGCCGGGATTGCGGTGGTCTTCGCCGGCGGCAACACGGGCCCGGGCGGGGCGACCAGCATCAGCCCGGCCAACAACAGCGGCGCGATCGCCGTCGGGTCGGTGAACGGCACGAACCTCATCGACCCAACCAGCGCTCGCGGGCCGTCGGCCTGCGACGGCAGAGTCTACCCGGATGTAGTGGCGCCCGGGGACAACCTCAAGACGGCCGACCTCTCCTTCGGCGGTTTTCCGTTCTACATCAGCGCCACCGGCACGTCGTTTTCGGCCCCCCAGGCGGCCGGCGTGCTGGCGCTCCTGCGCAGCGGCTTCCCGGGCGCGACTCTGGCGCAGCTCGAAACCGCATTGAAGGGGCAAGCCACGGATCTGGGCGTCCCCGGCCCCGACAACGTCTACGGCAACGGCCTGGTCGATGCGCTTGCGGCCTCGGGCGCGTTGGGGGCCGGCTGCGTCCGTCCCCAGGTCGATTTCAGCGCCGCACCTTTTCCGGCGGGTTCAAACCAGTCGATCACCTTCAGCAGCACGGTTTCCGGCGGCACGCTACCCTACACCTACGCCTGGGACTTCGACGGCGACGGCGTCACGGACTGCACCACCGCCGTGTGCGCGGCCACGTATGCGACGGCCTACCAGGGCGCGGTCAGTTTGACCGTCACCGACGCCCTCGGGTGCTCCACCACCCTAGTGGTGGCCGACGGGTGGGCGGCATGTGCGTCGATCACCGCCGGCTTCACCCCCGGCCCGGCCACTCCGGTCGTCGGACAATCCGTAACCTTCACCAGCACCGTGAGCGGCGGGACCGCCCCCTACACCTACGATTGGGACCTGAACGGCGACGGGTTGACCGACTGCACCACCGCCGGCTGCACCTACTCCTACGGCACGGCTTTTTCGGGAAACGTCGTCTTGCGGGTGTCGGACCGTTTCGGGTGCCAGGCGACCGTCACCTCGGCGCCGATCTCTGTCAGCGCTGCGCCTGCATCGCCGGGTGGAGGAGGTGGAGGGGGTGGGGGGGGCGGCTGCTTGATTTCAGCCATCGCCTCCGAATTCGACCTGGATTGGCTCTTTCTGGCAGTTGCGACAGCGCTTGCGGCGGCCTGTGGGCATCTGGGCGTTCGTGAGCCTTGGAAACGATGAGGCATCATCCGAATTGAAATTTCCTTCTTATCCGATAGCCGACTTCCTGCAGAAAGGAGGTGGCCCATGATCAGACCATGCAAGCTCACACGTTATAAACTGGCTGCATTCGCCCTCTTCATCATATCCTCCTGGGCGCAAGAACCCATGGCACAGACAAAGGATAACTGCCTCTTAGACCCGGGGGCAAAAATTTCCCCGCTGTTTCAAAGGCAATGCCTGAACTCCGACAGCGACCCCGAATGGCCGCAAGCTTCCGATACGACGAAAAAGAGCTGGCGCCTGTACTCTGCGCACCAAATGGACGTGAAGGCCGGCCTCTTCAGGGACGAGTCCAGCGTGGCGTTGTTTGGCCTGGGAATGGGATACCGTTTGGGGACCTCGACCAGGCTTACCGGTCAAACCGGTTTCGGAGGAGCGCCGTACGATCCGCAATTGGCGACGACGTTCGGGTTCCGGTTTGATTTTTAAACGCTTGACATAAATCCTACGATTAAACTACTGTATCGCTCAGCCTAATCCCGGAACCTTCCGGGAGCGGGGGACCCAGGTTTCTGGGGCGAATCGCCAGACGGCGAGGGGCAACCTTATCGGCCCTATCCCTTCAGCTAACCTCGCAGGCTTCGATGAGGAGAACCTTCGGAATCGAACGGAGGTCTTTCCTCCACCAACTCGATTCCGGAGGTACACGTCATGACCGCCTGCCATTCCCGCACAGCTCGCTGCCTTCTCTGGTTTGTCTCCGACTCTACAATGGCTTGAGTGATCTGACATTTCTCGACCCTCTGCCCTGATGATGCCAATCAGTCGGCGGGCAGCAACCGGTTCACGACGCCTCAACCGCTCTGTGAACCCAACACCGGTTCCCCAGGCGTGGGGGCAGGGGCCGTTTTCATACCGTAGACCTCGATTCGCAAGGAGATCATCATGCAAACGAAAGTAACCTCGGATGACCAGTTGGATGAGCGTGGGATCACCCGACGCAACTTCCTGAAATTCTGCGGCGTGGTGGCCGGGGCCCTCGGGTTGGAGCCGGTGTTCGGCCATAGAATTTTCGAGGCCTTCGCGGCCGGGCCAAGGCCCACGGTTCTCTGGCTGCATTTTGCGGAGTGCACCGGCTGCACCGAGGCGGTGTTGCGGACCTCGAATCCAGGGTTCGCCGATCTGATCTTCGATACCATTTCTCTGGATTACCATGAAACGCTCATGGCGGCGGCCGGTTCGACGGTGGACGGCATTCTGACCTCCATGGCGGAGAGCCGCCGCGGCCAGTTCTTTTGCGTCGTGGAAGGCGCCATCCCCACTGCCGACGGCGGCGTTTACGGCATGATCGGCGGTCGGACCATGCTGAGCATCGCCGAAGAGATCTGCCCCAAGGCGAAGGCGATCATCGCCCTGGGCAACTGCGCCTCCTATGGCGGTCTGCCGGCGGCCTGGCCCAACCCGACCGGGGCCACGGGCGTCGAGGGCGCCCTGGGGTCCGGTCTCTCCGTGCCCGTGGTCAATCTTCCCGGATGCCCACCGAATCCGGTGAACTTCGTCGGCACCCTGGCCACCTATCTGCTCGCCGGAAAACTGCCGGAGCTCGATGACAATGGCCGCCCCAAGTTCGCCTATGGGAAAGAAGTGCACGGCCAGTGCCCATACCGGGAACAAAAGTCTCGCTGCCTGTTCGAGGGGGGGTGCAAGGGCAAGAAGACCCGCAACAACTGCCCTTCGGTCAAGTTCAACGACGGCACCAGCTTTCCGATGCAGGCCGGGCACCCGTGCATCGGCTGCAGCGAACCGGATTTCTGGGACACCATGACGCCGTTTTACGTGAAGTCCTGATCCCATTGAGGAGATTCTCTGAAATAACGGTAATGGATCCATCCAAAGAAAATGGAGACATCTTAACCAGGGTCCGCCCTGAAAGGATTAAATATGGCCAAGCAAAAAGATCGCGATCGTTCAAATAATAAGCCGCCGAAGCAGAAACCGCCCGGCACCAACCCTCCGCCGACCCCGCCTCCGGGGACAAATCCGCCGCCGGTGCAACCCCCCACGCCTGTCAACGGCCGGGTGGTGATCGACCCGGTCACCCGGATCGAGGGGCATCTGCGCATCGAGGTTGAGATCCGAAACGGAGCGGTGGCCGCCGCGTGGAGCAGCGGCATGCTCTTTCGCGGAATCGAAAATATTCTCAAGGACCGCAACCCCGAGGACGCCTGGCTGTTCACTCAGCGGCTGTGCGGCGTCTGCACTTACGTGCACGGGTCATCATCGGTCCGCTGCGTGGAAGACGCGCTCGGGATCGACGTGCCGGCCACCGCCCGGACCATTCGCAACCTGCAGATGGGGGCCCAGTTTCTCCACGACCACATCGTGCACTTCTACCACCTGCACGCCCTGGACTGGATCGACATCACCGCCGCACTGAAAGCCGATCCAGCCAAGACGGCCGGCCTCGCCAAAACGGTCTCCGCCAACGCTGCGGTCATCGATTTCGGCGCGGTTCAGGGTCGTCTGAAGACGTTCGTCGCGGGAGGCCAGCTCGGCATCTTCGCCGGGGCCTACTGGCCTCACGAGGCCTATATCCTGACGCCGGAGGAGAACCTCCTGCTGGCGGCCCACTACCTCGAGGCCTTGAAGCTGCAGGTCAAGGCTGGGCGCATGCATGCCATTTTCGGCGGCAAGAACCCGCACCCGCAGAGTCTCAAGGTCGGCGGGGTGACCTGCCGCTACGACGTCACCGCGGCCCGCATCGCCGAATTCCGCAGCCTGCTGCAGGAGACCCAGAAATTCGTCGACACCGTTTACCTCCCGGACGCGGTGCTGCTGGCCCAGGCCTACCCGGAGTGGGCCGGTCTTGGCGGGAGCGACAATTACCTGGCCTTCGGCGAGTTTCCCCAGTCGGATGCCGAACCGGCGAGCCTCTATTTCCCCCAAGGGGTGATCCTCAAGCGGGGGAATGCCGCACCGCTGAACCGCGCCGGCATCTCCGAGCATGTCCGGCACAGCTGGTACGACGGGACAACGGCGCGTCACCCCTCCAGCGGCGAGACCGTGCCGAAGTTCACGAGCCTCAACACGACGGACCGTTACAGCTGGCTCAAGGCGCCGAGGTACGCCGGCGAGCCATTCGAGGTCGGCCCCCTGGCCCGGGTGATGGTGGCCTACAAGAACAATCAACCCGCGGTCAAAGCAACGGTCGACGGGTTCCTCAATAACACCGGGTTGTCTTTCGACCAGATGCACTCCACCATCGGCCGGACCGCCGCCCGGGCGCTGGAAACCAGCGTGATTGCGCAGGCCATGGGCGGCTGGCTCAATGCGGTCCAGGCCGGCGGCGACCTGCTCGCGCCGTGGACGATGAAGGAGAGCGCCTCGGGGGTGGGCTTGAACGAGGCCCCTCGCGGCGCCCTCGGGCATTGGATCCAGATTCAGGGCGGCAAGATCGGCAACTATCAGATGGTGATCCCGTCCACCTGGAACTTCGGCCCCCGGTGCGGCGCCGACAAGCCCGGGCCGGTGGAATCCGCCCTGGTGGGGACCCCGGTCGTAGATCCTGAACGGCCGGTGGAGGTGCTGCGCACGGTGCGCTCCTTCGACCCCTGCATCGCCTGCGCCGTGCACGTCATCGACCCGCGCCATGACAAGGTCTACGTAGTGCACGCCGCGTGACGACAAGGGGCGGTCAACTTCTTTCGGACAGGCAGAAAGGGGTTGACCGCCCCGCAACAGCCGCATGGCGCCGATCATTCCGCCTCATAAACGATTGACATTCGACAGGGAGTCCTGCTAAACAAATTTCGAGATTCGAAATTATCAGCTATCATATTCCGCATAGCGAAATTTAAGATCCGGTCGAAAACCACCCCAGGTTTCTGCCTTCGCGGCCTTCGGAGGGCCCATGAAGGACCGGGACTACATCCAGTCGATCGATCGCTGCTTCGCGCTCCTGGGCCACCTCGCGTCGCCCGACGCCCCCGTCACCCTCGAAGAGCTCACCCGTAAATCCGGCAGCAACAAGACCACCTGCTTCCGCTTCCTGAAGACCCTGACCCGGCTCGGCGTGGTTGAGCAGGACGCGACCCGCAAGGCCTACCACCTGGGCCCCGCCATCGTGTCGCTCGGCCTGAAGGGGCTCAAGGGCATGAACCTGCGCCGCGCGGCGCTGCCGGTCCTGCAGCAGCTGCGCGACGAGACGGCCGAGACCGTCAACCTGGGGTTGCTGAGCGGGACCGAGGTGATCTTCATCGAGCGGCTGATGTCCGACTACTTCGTGAACGCCAACATCAACGTGGGGGCGCGCCTTCCGGTCCACTGCGCAAGCCTCGGCAAGGTCATCCTCGCCTTCATCCCGGAGGCGCGCGCGGCGGAGATCATCGCTCAGCTCGATTTCAAGGCCCGGACCGAGCGCACCATCGGCTCGCCGGGCGCCTTGAAGCGGGAGCTCGCCGAGATCCGGTCGCGGGGCTACGCGCTCAACGACGAGGAGCTGGAAAAAGGGTTGCGGGCGGTCGCGGCGCCGATCATGGGCTACACGGGCGAGGCCTTCGCCGCGATCAACGTCGCTTGGACCACGGCACGGCGGCCCTCGCGGCGCACGTTCGCGCAACTGGCGGGCAAGGTGGTGGCAGCCGCCGACCGGATCTCGCTTGCGCTGGGGTTCGCCCGGCAACCGTAGCCGCGGCGCCGGCGAAAGCCGCAAACACCTCTTCACCCCTTCATCGAGAGGACGCATGCACGCTGACGTGAAACGAGGCGCACTCGACGGGATCCGGGTCCTGGACATGACCCGCGTGCTGGCCGGGCCCTACTGCACGCTGCTGCTGGGGGACATGGGGGCCGAGATCATCAAGATCGAGGTGCCGGGGCAGGGCGACGACTCGCGCAAGTACCCGCCGTTCATCGGCAAGGAGAGCGCCTACTTCATGAACCTCAACCGCAGCAAGCGCAGCCTGACGTTGAACCTGAAGTCCGAGGAGGGGAAGGCGGTCTTCCGCGATCTGGTGCGCTGCGCCGACGTGCTGATCGAGAACTTCCGACCGGGCACGCTGGACGACCTCGGCGTGGGGTACGACGCGCTCAAGGCGCTCAACCCGAACCTGGTCTACTCGTCGATCTCCGGCTTCGGCCACTCCGGGCCGTATAAAGACATGCCCGGCTACGACATCATCGGCCAGGCCATGGGCGGCATCATGAGCGTCACCGGCTGGCCGGAGAGCCCACCCACGCGGACCGGGACCGCCATCGCGGACATCCTGGCCGGGCTCTGCGCCTGCATCGGCATCCTGAGCAGCCTCGTCGCCATCCGCAACGGCCGCCCCGGCCAGAAGGTGGACATCGCGCTGGTCGACGCGGTGGTCTCCGCGATGGAGACCATCATCCAGATCTACCTGGTCGAGCAGCGCATCCCGCAGCGCACCGGCAACCGCTACGAGTTCATCTACCCGTACGACACCTTCAAGGCCAAGGACGGCTGGGTCGTGGTCGCTGTGGGCAACAACAAACTCTGGGAGGTGTTCTGCGAGGCCATCGGGACCTGCCACCTGCTCGGGGAGCCGGCCTACCGGGACAACTACGACCGCGTCAAGGCGCACGTCGAGGTGAAGCGCGTGGTCGAGGAGTGGACGGGGACGCGCACGGTCCGGGAGGTGGTCGACTTCCTGCTGTCGAAGACCATCCCCTGCGCCCCGCTCTACACGGTCAAGGAGGTGGTCGAGGACCCGCACATCGCCGACGCCCGCCGGATGATCCGCGAGGTCGACCACCCGGTCGCCGGGCGGATGAAGGTGATCGGCTCGCCGATCAACCTCTCCGAGACGCCCTCGGAGGTGAGCTGCCCGGCGCCGCTCCTGGGCCAGCACAGCGCCGAGATCCTCCAGCGCGTGCTAGGTTACACGGAGGAACGGATCGAAGGGTTGAAGAAGGCCAAGATCATTTAGAACCATGCGTTGAACGCTTTGCGAGAAAGGAGAAACAAGACATGAAACCGATCAGGGTCGTCATCACTGTTCTCTTCCTTGCATCCTGCGTCACGGCAACCGTGCTCCTCCCGACCGACGGCTGGGCCGCCTCGAAGAAGCTCCTCGCCATGGGCTCGACCCAATCCTCCTCGAGCCACTACGCTTACTTCGTGGCGGTCGCCAAGGTGATCAACGCGCGCGTGCCGGAGGTCAACATCTCGGTCGTCGAAACCGGCGCCTCCGTGGACAACATCAATCGCATCAAGAAGGGCGACCTCGACCTCGGCATGACGACGATCCACCTCCAGTACCAGGCCTACCACGGCCTGGACGCATGGAAGGACAAGCCCATCAAGGACCAGTACGTCATGTGGGTCTACCAGCCGGCGCCGCAGAACTTCGTCGTGCGCGAGGACAGCGGGGTCAAGTCGGTCCAGGACCTGGCCGGCAAGCCCTTCAACCCCGGCATCCGGGGGTCGGCCACCGAGAAGACGGTCGAGGCCATCCTGGACGCGCTCGGCATCGTGCCGAACTGGGTGCGGGGCGGGACGGAGGACGCGGTGGCCGCCATCAAGGACAAGCGCGTGCTCGGGTACGTGAAATCCGGGGCGGGGGTCGACTCGCTGGACGCCTCGACCCTCGACATCGCCACCTTCACACCCATACGGCTCCTGGGGTTCACGGACGAGGAGATCGCCAAGGTCAAGGCCAAGTACCCCTACCTCAGCCCCATCGCGATCCCCAAGGGCATCTACAAGGAGACCCCGGCCTACAAGACCTTCGCCATGCTGATCGGCACGGTCGTCAAGAAGGACCTGCCCGAGGAGCTGGTCTACAAGATGGTCAAGGCGGCGGTCGAGGGGTTCGACGAGCAGGTCGCCGCCTACCCGTCGATCAAGGGCGTCAGCCTGCCGCAGCTCACTCTCGAGACCTGCAACGTGCCCCTGCACCCCGGGGCGGTGCGGTATTACAAGGAAATCGGCCTGAAGGTCCCGGATGCGCTGATCCCCAAGTGAGAGGTGTAATGCCATGGCGACGCGCGAAGACCACGTGGATGTCAGCGAGCTGATCGACATCACGCCCGAGAAGGTCGACGTCAAGGACCCGGACCAGGCGGTGGCGCGATCGTTGCGGCGGCCCTTCTCCGGGATGGCCGCCGCGGTGGCCGTGCTGTTCACGCTGTTCCAGCTCTACACGGCCTTTGCCGGGGCGTTCCCGGACCTGATCCAGCGCAGCATCCACATGGCCTTCGCCATCGTGCTGGCCTTCCTCCTGTACTCCGCCACGCGGCGCTCGCCGGTCGACCGGCCCTCGGCGGTCGACGCGGCAGCCATGGCCCTCGGGGTCGCGGTCTGCGGCTACGCCGCGCTCAACTACGACCGCATCATGATGAACCCGGGGATCTCGAACGACTGGGACCTGGTGCTGGGGATCGTGGCGGCGCTGCTCGTCCTGGAGATGACGCGCCGGATCCTGAGCTGGATCCTGCCGGCCATCGCCGTGCTCACGATCCTCTACGCCTATTTCGGGCAGTCACTCCCGGACTTTCTGGCTCACCGCGGCTTCAGCGTGAGCTACATCCTGGAGACGCTCTACATGTCGACCTCTGGGTTGTGGGGCACCGTGACCGGGGTCTCGGCCACGGTCGTGGCCGGGTTCCTGATCTTCGGCTCGGTCCTTTACTACACCGGAGGCGGGGAGATCTTCGTCGACCTCGCCAAGGCGCTCGCGGGCCGCTCCTACGGCGGGCCGGCCAAGGTCAGCTGCATCTCGAGCGCGCTCTTCGGAACCATTTCAGGCAGCGCCGTGGCCAACGTGGTGGTCGACGGCGTGTTCAACATCCCCTTGATGAAGAAGCTGGGCTACAAGCCGGAGTTCGCGGCGGCGGTCGAGGCGACCGCCTCGACCGGCGGCCAGATCATGCCGCCGGTCATGGGCGCCGGGGCCTTCATCATGGCGGAGCTGGTTCGCGTGGCCTACCTCAAGATCGCGCTGGCGGCCGCGGTGCCGGCGCTCCTGTATTATCTCGGCGTCGCGGCCTCGATCCACTTCGAGGCGCGCAAGTCGAACCTGGCGCGCATCCCCAAGGAGCTGATCCCCTCCATCAAGAAGACCCTGCCCAAGAGCGCGCCGCTCTTCATTCCGGTGACCCTGCTCATTTATCTGTTGATCGACGGACGGGACCCGACGACTTCGGTCTTCTGGGCGACCGCCGTTTCGACCGGACTGTATTTCGCGACCGTCCGCAGCGTCGCCATGCTGAAGGAGCGGGCCCGCAACATGGTGTCCGCCCTCGAGGCGGGGGGCAAGGCCATCGTCCTGGTGGCGAGCCTTTGCTGCTGCGCCCAGATCGTGATCGGCATGGTCAACCTCTCGGGCCTGGGGATCAAGATGTCGGAGCTGGTCATCGGGCTCAGCATGGGGGTCGAGTTCCTGGCCCTCTTCTTCACCATGATCGTCTGCCTCATCCTGGGCATGGGGCTGCCCACCACGGCCGCCTACGTCCTGGCGGCCTCCGTGGCCGGACCGGCGTTGATCAAGCTCGGGGTCGTCCCGGTCGCGGCGCACCTCTTCGTGTTCTATTTCGCCATCATTTCAGCCATCACCCCGCCGGTCTGCGCGGCCGTCTACGCCGCCACGGCCATCGCCCGCTCCCACTGGCTGCAGACCGGGTGGCTCGCGGTCCGCATGGGGCTCTCGGGGTTCGTCGCGCCCTTCCTGTTCGTGTACAGGCCCGAGATCCTGCTGTTCGGCTCTCCGCTGGATATCTTCTGGAACTGTCTGGTTTCGGGGATCGGGGTGCTGGCGCTCGCCGGCTCGGCGATCGGCTACTTCGGGGACAGGTGCCGGTGGTACGAGTGGCTGCTGCTGACGGGGGGGGCGCTGCTGCTGCTCAAGCCCGGCGTCGCCTCGGACCTGGTCGGCATGGCCATAGTGGGCGGGATTTACGTCGTGCAGTCGAGAAGGCGCGCGTCAGCGGCAGCCGCCCCGGCTCTTGCGGCCGCCGGATAGCTTCACTTCGACAGCACCTTGTGCAGTCGCTCCCCAAGGGCGCGGGCTTCATCGGCCGTGGCCGTCGAGGTCTGGATGAAGAGCCCTTTGCGCCCGAAGAAGTCGAGCAGCCGCTTCGAGTAATCGGCCAGGTCGACCTGGGCCGAGGCGCCGTGGTCCCAGTGGTAGTGGCGCAGGCAGAGCGCCGTCTTGCCGGCCGCGGCCGCGCGCACCGACTCCCAGTCGGCCTGCGGGATCGTGAGGTCCAGGCCGCGCAGGCCCTCGGTTTCCATCATCGCCGCCGCCACGTTTTTGACCTCCCCGCAGGAGTGCACCACGATCCCGCCCAGCGCCCGCGAGATCATTCCGTTGTAGCGCACCCCGAACTCCCGGTAGAGGTTGGGCGACATGACGGCCGCCGTGTCGTCGCTCACGCGCACGCCGACCTCGCGCGGGATGTGCCACATCTCGTGGCCCATGGTGTGGAGGTTGC
>JADHED010002863.1_pt1 | contig 11144 bp, 7 predicted proteins | sample 8952041 | NCBI WGS metagenome assembly JADHED01 (sample SAMN16124423, study PRJNA663239) | bioreactor sludge metagenome | isolation source: sludge (control) | place: India:Bengaluru | collected 2018-09-08
GCGGCGTTCCTCGCCGGCCGGTTCCAGGAAGTGGAAGCCGTCGCCCGCGTGGCGCTGCGCGTCGGCCACGGCATCCAGCGCGTGGCGGGCGACGCCGCGATGCCGGCCATCACGCGCCTGCTCGCGCGCGTGACCCGGCAGCCCGTTCCGCAGTGGGCGCCGTGCCTGCCGCGGGCCGCCTCGACGACGCGGCCGGCGACCACTCCCGAGGGGGCCGCGGCCGTCTACTTCCCGAGCTGCATCTCGCGCATGATGGGCGCGATGCCCGGCGAGCCCGACGACCTCTCGCTGGTCGAGGCCGTCGTGGCCGTGGCGGCGCGCTCGGCGCGGCCCGTGCACGTGCCGCACGACGTCGCCGGCACGTGCTGCGGCGTGCCCTTCTCGTCGAAGGGCTTCGACCGCGCCCACGCGGCCACCGTCAACCACGCGATCGAGCGCTTCTGGTCGTGGTCCGACGAGGGCGCCCGGCCGGTGGTGGTCGACACCAGCCCGTGCACCTACGGCCTCAGGACCTGCCGGCCGTACCTGTCCGGCGAGAACCAGGCCCGCTTCGATCGCCTGCGCGTGCTCGATCTCGTGGAGTTCCTCGCGGAGTTGCTGCCGCGCCTCACGGTGACCCGGCGGGTCGGGCCGGTGGCGCTGCACCCGGTGTGCTCGACCGTCAAGATGGGCCTGGGCGGCGCGCTCGAGGCCGTGGCGCGCGCGTGCAGCGACCGCCCGGTCACGCCGCTCGGGGCGGGGTGCTGCGGCATGGCGGGCGACCGCGGCCTGATGTACCCCGCGCTGGGGGCCGCCGCCACCGCCCAGGAGGCCGCGGAGGTCCGCGCGCTGGGCCTGCGCGACGGCTACGCGAGCAGCCGCACGTGCGAGGTGAACCTCTCGCGCCACACGGGGATCACCTACCGGTCGATCGCCTTCCTGCTCGAAGCCGCGACGCGTCCCGGCCGCGAGTGACCCCACGTCCGCCAGGCCCGCCCGCACCGTGACCGCGCCCGTCACCTCCGCGCTGCCCCTCGTCGCCGCCCTGTGCGGCGCCTTCCTGCTGCTCGGCTGGCTGGGCGCGCGCCGGGCGCGCAACTCCGACCTCATCCTCGGGGGACGCGCGCTGCCGGTCTGGCTCGCGGCGCTCACCATGACCGCCACGTGGGTCGACGGCGGCTACCTGCTCGGCACGGCCGAGGGCGCCTTCCGGGCGAGTCCCGCCTCGGGCTGGCAGGGTGGCGTCTGCTTCGGGCTGAGCCTCATCCTCGGGGGCGTCTTCTTCGCCGGGCGCATGCGCGCGCGTGGCTACACGACGCTGATCGACCCGCTCGCCGAGTGCTTCGGCCGATCCTGGGCGGCGGTGCTCGCCGTCCCCGCCGTGCTCGGCGAGCTGTTCTGGAGCGCGGAGCTGCTGGTGGCGGTCGGCGCGAGCTCGGCGGCGCTGCTCGGCGTGCGCTTCGAGATCGCCGTGCTCGTCGCCGCCACCGTGGTGCTCGCCTACACGATGGCCGGCGGCCTCTGGTCGGTGACCTACGCCGACGTGCTGCAGCTGGCGCTGGTCGCCGTGGGGCTGTGCCTGGCCCTGCCGTTCGTGCTCGCCGCCACCGGCGGCCTCGACACGACGTGGCTGGCCTACCGGGCGGCGTTCCCCGAGCGCGGCGGCCTGGGTCCGCCGCTCGCCCCGCACGGGCCAGCCTGGACGCTGCCCTCGGTGACGGCGTGGTGGGACCTGTCGGTGATGCTGCTGCTCGGCGGCATCCCGTGGAACTGCTACTTCCAGCGCGTGCTCGCGTGCGCCACGCCGCGTGACGCCCGCCGCACGTCGATCTTCGCCGGGCTGGCCACGATGGTGCTGGTGGCCCCCCCCTTCGTCCTTGGCCTCGCCGCCGCGGTGTTCCCGTGGGACCCGGCGCCGGCGGCGCAGCTGGCGCAGACGCCCGCGCAGGCCCTACCCCTGCTGCTGCGCGAGGCGACGCCGCCGCTGATCGCCCTGCTCGGCCTGGGCGCCATCGTCGGCGCGGTGACGTCGAGCTTCAGTGCCTCGGTGCTGTCGGCCTCGTCGATGGCCACGTGGAACGGCGTGCGCGCGCTGGCGGGCGACCGCCTGGCCGCGCGCACGACCACGCGGAGCGTCCGCGTGGGCGTGGTCGCGATCGGGGCCGTCGCCGCGGTGCTGGCGCTGCGCGCGCAGAGCGTCCAGGCCCTGTGGTTCTTCACGTCCGACCTGGTGTTCGTGCTCGTCTTCCCGCAGCTCGTGGCCGCGCTCTTCGATCCGCGGGCGACGCGCCGCGCGTCGATCGTGGCGTTCTGCGTGTCGCTCGTCCTGCGCCTCGGCGGCGGCGAGCCGCTGCTGGGCCTGCCGCCGCTCGTTCCCTATCCCGAGATCACGGCGTGGCTGGCCGGGAGCGACCCGGCCGCCTGGTACGACGCGTCGGGCGTCATGCTCTGGCCCTTCCGGACCCTCGCGGCGGTGACCGGCCTGGTGCTGCTGCCGCTGCTGTCGAGGATGGGCACAGCCGCGAGCCCGGCCGCGCGGGCTACGATGTGAGACGGTGGAGATGCGCCCGCTGCACCTCGTCGTCACGGACTCGGGCCTGGGTGGCCTCGCGATCTGCGCGGGCCTCGAGCTGGCCCTGCGGCGTCGCCCGTCCGGGCCGGCGGTGCGCCTCACCTACGTCAACGCCTGGCCCGAAGAGGGGCGCGGCTACAACGACCTGCCCGACGTGGCGGCGCGCGCCGCGGCGTTCGATCGCGCGCTCGCGGCCATCGACGCGCTCGCGCCCGACCAGCTCGTCATCGCCTGCAACACGCTGTCGATCCTGCACGAGCACACCGCGCATCGGCGCCGCGGGGGCGTGCCGGTGCACGGCATCATCGAGGCGGGCGTGGAGATGTTCGAGGCGGCCGCGCGCGCGCAGCCGTCGAGCGCGCTGGTGCTGATCGGCACGCGCACCACGATCGACTCGGCCGTCCACGCCGACGCCTTGCGGCGGCGCGGCGTCCCGGTGGAGCGCGTGGCCGGCGCCTCCTGCCACGGGCTGGCCACCGCCATCGAGGCCGACCCGTTCGGCGCCGACACCGAGCGGGCGATCGATGCCTGCTGCGCGCGCGCCGCCGCGGCCGCCCCGCCCGGCGCGCCGCTGCTGCTGGGCCTGTGCTGCACGCACTACGGCTTCGTCCGGGCGCGCCTCGAGGCCGCGCTCGCGCGTCACGCGCGCCGGGAGGTCACCGCGCTCGACCCGAACGCGCGACTGGCGCAGGCCGTCGCGGCGCGCCTCGCCGCCGGTCCGGCGCCACCAGGCCCGGACGCCGGTCCCGCCGACCTCCAGGTCTCCGTGCTGTCGAAGGTGCGCCTCGCCGACGGGAAGCGGCGCAACATCGCCACGCTCCTCGAGCCGGTGTCGCCGGCGACGGCTCGTGCCCTGCGCGACTACACGTGCGCCCCGCAGTTGTTCTGACCCTCGGCGCATGCCGGCCGGCCGCGTCGCCACGGCGCGTGTCGCCGCGGGGAGGCGCCCTCGCCTCGCCAGTGGGAGTAGACTGACGCGCCATGAGAGTGCTGCTGCTGACCGGCCCCGGTGGCGACGCCCAGGGATGGGGGCCGATGGACGTCACGCGGTCGATGGCCGAGGCCATCGAGGCCTCCGGCTACGCCGCCCACATCGCCTTCGTGGAATCAGAGGCCGAGTTCTTCGCCGCGCTCGACCGCGGCGGCTTCGACATCGTCTGGAGCGCGCTCTACCAGGTGTCGGCCAACGAGAAGTACATCGGCACGAGCGCCGACGGCCTGTGGGTCGCCGACGTCTTCGACGCCCGCGGCCTCCCCTACATCGGCTCCAGCAGCGAGACGATGAAGGCGATGATCGACAAGTTCCGGACGCACGACGTGCTGGCCGCGCGCGGCGTCCGCGTGCCGGCCCACCACCTCGTGCGCGCCTCCGATGCCGACGTCTCGGCCATCCGCTACCCCGCGTTCGTCAAGCCCATGGGCGAGTCGCGGTCGGTGGGCGTGAACGACGACTCGGTGGTGGAGGACGAGGCCGCGCTGCGCCGCCAGGTGGCGTGGATCGACCGCGAGTTCCACCAGCCGGCGCTCGTCGAGGACTTCCTGCCCGGCGACGAGTTCACCGTCCTGCTCGTGGGCAACCCGCCGCACCAGCAGTGCCTGCCGGGACTCGTCAGCGTGCCGCCGCACCACTACGGCCGGCACAAGGTGCTGCGCGCCGACCTGCGCGGGGTGGGCCTCACCAAGATCAGCGACCCCGGCCCGCGCGGCGACGCGGCCAGCGCCCTCGCCGCCGAGGCCGCCGTGGCCATGGGCTGCCTCGACCACGTCCGCATCGACGTGAAGACGGGGGCCGACGGGCTGCTGCGCGTGATGGAGGTGAACGGCATCCCGGGCATGAAGCCCCGCAAGAGCTGGGGCCCGCAGCTCTACACGCTGCACCACCGGTCGCCGGGCGGCGAGCTCGACGACTACCGGCGGCTCGTCAAGGCCGTGGTGGACGCGGGCGCGCGGCGGTTCAACCTGCCGACGCGCTGACCGGGCGCTCCAGCCAGGCCTCGATGGCCGCCAGCGCCGCGGGCCACGGCGCGCGCGGCGCCTCGTCCATCAGCCGCGTGAGCGCCTCGCGCCACAACTCCGCGTGCTGCATCGTCGTCACGCGGTTGCGGAACATGGCGGCGCCCTTCTGCGGCTCGATGCGCATGCGCTCGAGGATCGCCCGGACCTCGGCGGTGAACCCCTCCATCCCGTAGTGAGCCAGGTAGGCGTCCCAGGCCCGTGCCGGCCCGCGCGCCGTGCGGAACGGCGCCGACACCCGCGCCAGGTCGCGCTTGAACTCGCGGGCCTCGCCGTCCTCGAGCGCGCGCAGGCCCGTGTCGGTGACGCGGTAGGGGTGCAGCCCCACGCCGGCCACCTCGTCGCCCTCGAGGTCGAGCGTGACGAAGAAGCCCGTCTTGCGGTAGTGCCGGTCCACCGGCTGGTAGAACACGAAGTTCCCGAGACTGTAGGCGATGGGCGTGCCGCGCCACAGCTCGACGCCTTGCGGCACGTGCGGGTGATGGCCGATCACCGCGTCGGCGCCGGCCTCGGCCACCGCGCGGAAGGCCTCGACGACGTAGGTGGGCGGGAAGGGCACGTACTCCAGCCCGCAGTGGCCGATGGCGATCACCACGCCGCCCTTCCGCTTGCCGCGGCGCACCAGCTCCACCACCCGGTCGATGTCCCAGCCGAACACGCCGGGCCCGCCGCGGGCCGCGGTGAGGTCCTCGCCTTCGCTGAAATTCACGACGTGCACGCGCACGCCGGCCGCCGTCACCGTGAGCGGCGCGCAGGCCGACGCCTCGTCGAGGCCGGCGCCCACCGTGCGCACGCCGTGGCGCTCGAGCAGGCGCAGGGTGTCGCGCAGCCCGCCCACGCCGTAGTCGAGCACGTGGTTGTTGGCCAGGCACGCCACGTCGAAGGGCACGGCCGTGAGCCCGTCCACGTGTTCCGGCTGCCCCTTGAACACCGCGCCGCTCTTCCACACCGGCCGCCCGGCGCGCGTGAGCGCGCACTCGCAGTTCACGATGCGCAGGTCGGCGTCGCGGAGCAGCGGCAGCAGGTCGCCGTAGACGGCCTCGGGGTTGGCGCGCACGATCGGATCGAACGCGCGGATCGGGGCCCAGTCGGCGGCGACCAGGACGGTGGCGCGCGGGCGGGACGCGGGGCGACGGGCGCGGGAGGGGCGGGCGGGGCGCGCGATGGCCATGGCGCCGCCATTATCGATCCAGGCGCCGGCTTCCGGCAGCCACTGGCCTCGCGCGCGCCCTGGCGCCACGCTCAGCGCAGCAGCGTGCGGAGGCTCAGGAGGATCACCAGCACGCCGACCACACCCATGAGCGGCCGCACCGGCACGCGCGTGCACAGCCAGGCGCCGAGCGGCGCCGCCAGCAGGCCGCCCAGCGCGAGCCCCGCGATCACGGGCCAGTGCGACAGGCCGAGCGTCACGACGAAGGTGATCGACGCCGCCAGCGTGACGAAGAACTCCGCCGCGTTCACCGTGCCGACGGTCTGCCGCACGTGGTTGCCGCGCGCGATCAGCGTGCTCGCGACGATGGGGCCCCAGCCCCCGCCGCCCATGGCGTCGAGCAGCGCCCCGGTGAAGCCGAGCGGCGCGACGTGGGAGGTGACCGTGCGCGGCGGGAACTCCCGCCTCGACTTCACGACGATCACCCCGCCCATCACGAGCAGGTACGCCGCGACGTACTTGGTGAGCCCGTCGCCCGGCACGCTCGAGAGCGCGTAGGCGCCGACGATGGCGCCGAGCACGCCCGGGATCACGAGCCGGCGGAACAGCGACCGATCGACGTTGCCGAAGGCGTGGTGCGACACGGCCGAGGCGCCCGTGGTGACGCACTCGGCCGCGTGCACCGTGGCGCTGGTGACGGCGGGCGGCAGGCCCATCCCGAGCAGGAGGGTGGAGGCGCTCACGCCATACGCAATGCCGAGGGTGCCGTCGATGAGCTGGGCGGCGAAGCCGGCCAGCACGTAGAAGACGAAGGGAGTGTCCGTCACGGGGATGCCACGCGGTCTGCGCCGGGCTCGTCCCGGCTCCGTCAGCCTACTTCATCTCCTGCTGGCGGCCCCGCGGCACCGGGCCCCGCAAGCCCGGGCTCCCCCGTGCCGATATACCGGGACGTGGCGACCGATGCGCCAGCTCCCCGCACTGCCCTGCCGCGCCGCTGGCTGGCCACGGTGTGCCTGGCGGGTGGCGTGGCGCTGGCGGCGGTCAGCTACGGCGCCTACCGCCTCGAGGTCACCCGGCTGCAGCGCGAGACCCACCGCCAGCTGTCGGCCATCGCCGGCTTGAAGGCCACGCAGCTCGCCCAGTGGCGGCAGGAGCGGCTGGCCGACGTGCGGCGGCCCGCGGAAAGTCCCTTCTCGCGGCGGGCCCTCACGGCCTGGGCACGGTCAGGCTTCGCGGAGGCCAGCCGGGCCCAGTGGGTGGAACGCCTCAACCTCGAGCGCGCCGCCGGCTTCGCCGACGCCTTGATCTTCGACCCCGCCGGGCGCCTGGTGCTCAGTGTTGGGGGCACCAGCACCGACGCCAGTCGGGCGGGCGCCCTGGTGGCCGAGGCGATCCGCATGCGGGCCCCGGTCTTGTCGGACCTGTTCGCTGACGGCCAGGGCCGTGTGTACCTGGACGCGGCGGCGCCGGTCTTCGACGAGGCTGGGACCGCCGTCGCCGTGTTCGCGCAGCGGAGCGACGCCGCCAGCGTCCTCTTCCCCCTCGTCCGGTTGTGGCCCGTGCCGAGCGACACGGCCGAGAGTTACCTCGTGGAGCCGACGGGCGACGAGGTGGTGGTGCTGACCCCGATGCGGCAGGACCCCGAGGCCACCCTGAGGCGGCGCTACCGCCTCGACCAGGCGGACCGCCCCGCCGTCCGCGCGGTCCTGGGGCACGTCGGCGCGTTCGACGGCACCGACTACCGCGGCGTGCACGTGCTGGCCGACCTGCGCCCGGTCGAGGGCTCGCCGTGGTTCCAGGTCGTGAAGGTCGATGCCGACGAGGTGCTGCGCGAGGCCAGGGTCCGCGGCGTGGGCCTCGGCCTCATCGCCCTGCTCTCGGTGCTGCTCGCCGGCGCGGCCGTCGCGTCCCTCTACGGGCGGCGGCAGGCCCGGCTCTACCTCGACCTCTACGAGTCGGAGCGCCGCCAGCGCGACGCGCAGGAGCAGTTCCGCACGGCGCTCTACTCGATCGGCGACGCCCTGATCACCACCGACCGGCACGGGTGCGTGCGCCAGATGAACCCCGTCGCCGAACGCCTGACCGGCTGGCCGGAGGCGGAGGCGGCCGGCCGGCGCCTGGCCGAGGTCTTCGTCGTGGTCAACGAGGAGACGCGGCACCGCCTCGAGGACCCGGTGAGCCTGGTGCTGCGCGAGGGCACCGTGGTGGGCCTCGCCAACCACGCGCTGCTGCTCGCGCGCGACGGCCGGGAGTTCCCCATCGCCGACAGCGGGGCCCCGATTCGCGAGGCCGACGGCACGATCGGCGGCACGGTGCTCGTCTTCAGCGACCAGACCGCCGAGCGCGCCGCGCGGCGGGCCCTGCAGGAGAGCGAGGCCCGCTACCGGCTGATCTCGCGGCTGAGCACCGACTTCGCGTACTCCTGTGTGGAGGACGAGCGCGGGCGGTTCCGGGTGGACTGGATCACGGACGCCTACTTCACGCTGACGGGCTACACGGCCGAGGACCTGGCCCGCGAGGGCTGCTGGATGTTCCCCGTGCACCCCGACGACCGGGCCCAGGCCACGGCGTTCCTCGCCGCCCCTGCCCCGGGCGACCGCGAGACCCGCGAGTTCCGGGTCGTGACGCGCGACGGCCGCGTGCTGTGGTTCGCCAACCAGGTGGAATGCCTCGAGGACGGCGGGAGGGGGCGCCGGCGGCTCATCGGCGCGGTGCGTGACGTCACCGAGCGCCGGCGGGCCGAGGACGCGCGCGACGCGATGGAGGGGCAGCTGCGGCAGGGCCAGAAGATGGAGGCCATCGGCCGGCTCGCCGGCGGCGTGGCCCACGACTTCAACAACATGCTGCAGACGATCCTCGGGTTCACCGACCTGGCGCTGGCCCAGTTGCCGGCCGGCCACCCGGTGCGCGCCGACGTGGAGGAGATCGATCGCGCGGCGCGCCGCTCCGCCGACCTCACCCGGCAGCTGCTCGCCTTCGCCCGGAAGCAGACGATCGCACCACGGCGGCTCGACCTCAACGACACCGTGGGCAGCCTGCTGAAGATGCTCCGGCGCCTCATCGGTGAGCACATCGAGCTGCGGTGGGAGCCGGGCCAGGACCTGCCGCCGGTGAAGATGGATCCGAGCCAGCTCGACCAGGTGCTCGCCAACCTCGTGGTGAATGCGCGCGACGCGATCGTCGGTGCCGGCACCATCCGCATCGAGACGGCCGCCGCCGACGTGGGCGGCGGCCAGGCCGACGCCCTCCAGGCACGCGCGGGGATGCCCTCGGGCCGGTACGCGATGATCGCCGTCCACGACACCGGCAGCGGCATGGACGCGCAGACGCTGGCCCGGCTCTTCGAGCCGTTCTTCACCACGAAGCCGCTCGGGCAGGGCACCGGCCTCGGCCTCTCCACCGTGTACGGGATCGTCCGCCAGAACGACGGCTACCTCGACGTGACGAGCGCCCCGGGCCGTGGGTCGGCGTTCCGGATCTTTCTGCCGGCGGCCCCGGATCGCGCCGCGACCGTCTCCGCGGGCGCAGCCGTCCCTGCCGTGGGCGGGCGGGAGACGATCCTGCTCGTGGAGGACGACCCTTCGATCCTCCGGCTGACCACGCGACTGCTTGGCCGCCTCGGCTACACCGTGCTGCCGGCGGCGACGCCCGGCGAGGCCCTGGAACTGGCGCAGGCCCACGGCCGGACCATCGACCTGCTCGTCACCGACGTGGTGATGCCCGGCATGAGCGGCCGCGAGTTGCGGCAGCGCCTGGCCGACCTCGTCCCGTCCCTGCGCTGCCTCTACACGTCGGGGTACACCGCCGACGTCATCGCCCACCACGGCGTGCTGCACGAGGGCGTGCACTTCCTCCAGAAGCCGTTCTCGCGCGACGACCTCGCGCGGAAGGTGCGCGAGGTCCTCGCGTCCTGAGCGCCCGGCCGCCGCCTCACTTCACGAGACGGCGGTTCAGCGTGTAGGTGCCGGAGATGGCGGCCTCGCCGAGCACGTGGCCCGCCAGGGCCGCGCGCACCTGCGCCCCGGTGAGGCGGCCGTCGATGGGCAGCCGCTCGACCGCGAGCGCGTAGAGCGTGAACACGTAGTGGTGCAGGATCGAGTCGTTGAAGGGCGGGAAGGGCCCGTCGTAGCCGTAGTAGTCGCCGGCCATCTGCGGGTCGCCCGCGAACCAGCCGGTGTAGTCGTTGATGGCGTGGCGCGCGCCGTGCGGCGCCGCCGGGCCCGGCTTGCCGCGCGGCGTGAACCCGCGGCTGAACTCGCCCTCGGCAATCGAGGTGACCGAGGCCGGCAGGTCGAAGAGCACCCAGTGGAAGAAGTCCACGCGCGGCAGGTCGGCCGGCACCTCGCGGTCGGCCTTGTTCACGTCGTCCGGCCGGCTCGGCACGTCGTAGTCGTGGCAGACGAGCGCCAGCGACTTCGTGCCCACGGGCAGGCCGGACCACGCCAGGTGCGGGTTGAGGTTGTCGGAGAAGGTGACGCCGCCCTGCGCATCGAACCGGCCGGCCGCCAGCCGCGCCGGGATGGGTCCTGCGTCGGGCCAACTCTCGCTCCACAGTTTCATGACAGCGCTCCTCGGATGGGCCTCTCTCGGCCGTCAGCGATCATACCAACGCGCTGCGGCCGCCCGGCCGCGGGCGAGAGTAGAATGCGGCCTCGACCCCGATGCCCGAGTCACGCGCTCTCGATCCCGCGCCCCGCCCCGCGGCGCCGCTGGCCACGCTGGGGTTGTGCGCGCTCGCGATGATCGGCTTCGCGGCCAACTCGCTGCTCGCGCGTGGGGCGCTGTCGCCGCCGGCCATCGACGCCGCCAGCTACACGCTCGTGCGGCTGGCCAGCGGGGCCCTGATGCTGGCCGTCCTCGTCGGCGCGTCCGCGTCGCGGGCCGTCGCGCCCGGCGACGGGTCGCCGCGGCACGGCGCCTGGACGGGGGCCGTGGCGCTCACCGCCTACGCCGCCGCGTTCTCGTACTCCTACCTGCGCATCGGCGCGGCGCTCGGCGCCCTGCTGCTCTTCCCCACGGTGAAGCTCGCCCTGCTGCTCGACGGCCACCGCCGCGGCGAGCGGCCGGCCCCACGCGAATGGGCGGGCGCCGCGCTCGGCCTGGCGGGCCTGGTGGTGCTCACCGCGCCGGGCGTGACGCGTCCCGACCTGCCGGGCGCGGCCCTGATGGTGGCCGCCGGCCTCGCCTGGGCCGTCTACACCGTGGCCGGCCAGCGTGTCTCGGCGCCCGTCGTGGCCACGCGCGACAACTTCGCGCGCGCGACGGTCGTCGCGCTCCCGCTGCTCGTTCCCGCGTGGGCGTGGGGCACCGCCACCGCGCGCGGCGTCCTCCTGGCCGCGGTCTCGGGCGCGGTCACCTCGGCGCTCTCGTACGCGTTGTGGTACCGCGTGGTGCCCAGGCTGACCGGCATGCAGCTCGGGCTGGCGCAGC
>JADHED010002864.1_pt1 | contig 11142 bp, 10 predicted proteins | sample 8952041 | NCBI WGS metagenome assembly JADHED01 (sample SAMN16124423, study PRJNA663239) | bioreactor sludge metagenome | isolation source: sludge (control) | place: India:Bengaluru | collected 2018-09-08
GGGTTTTTGATCGACATGCCCGGCATGCGCGAATTGGGGATGCTCGGTGTCAGCGAAGGAATCGAAGGTAGTTTTGCCGATATCCAGGCGTATTCACTGAACTGTCGCTTCGCCAACTGCACGCACACCAGCGAGCCGGGCTGCGCTGTTCAAAGCGCCATCGCACTGGGGGAACTGGACCCGTCGCATCTTCAAAGCTACCTGAAGCTCAAGAAGGAATCTGAGTTTCACGAAATGTCCCATCTTGAAAAACGCAAGAAGGACCGGGAGTTTGGAAAGTTCGTGCGTTCTGTCATCAAAGCCAAGGGCAAAAGGGATGGGTATTAGAGCAGAGACCTAGCCGAATTGACGTTTCCCGGGAAGCCGGGAAACGTCTCCCATCACAAGAGCGGGACTGTATGTCCGTTTTCGTACTGATGAATATCCGCCCTGAGCCCCAAACTGACGTCGCCGCTGATATCACCTGAGTATCACTTCGGCCGATCATATGGCGTTAGTCATAGCCCGGTCCTCGGCCGGAGCGGAAGCTCAACCTTTCAAGCGGCAACTGCCGCAACCGGTCCCGAGCTGTCCTTCAACCTACCTACTTCAAAGCAGACACTCGACAGGGGTAGTTAAGCAACAGTCGCCGGGCCTGCTGAGCTGCATGGCTTGCTCCAACGTCGTGCACGCCGCAACGTGCTCTCTTACCCAAACCGGAAGCCGAAGAGACCGCCTTCTTCACTGACATCGGACAAGCGCGTGTCAAGGACGACCTTGCCGACATCGATCGTCTTTGCCAGTGGCAGCCGCTCAAAGATGTCCGAATTCATCGTGACGATGTACTGCAACCCCGTCTCCTGAGTCGCCTCCAACCCCAACTGGAGCGCCCCGGCAATTTGCCGCTCATCGACACCATCGAACAGATGGCTGTCATGCAGAAGGAAGCCCGGCCCACCGAGGCGACCGGTCACGACTTTGAACAGCGCTAGGTCGAAGCAGAAGATCTCCATATTCGAGATACCACCGCCCCGGTCGCCCTCAATCGAGATACTGAACTCCGGGCCATTGTCAGTCGCCTTGACAACAAAGCGCCCCGCGCGATCATCATAAAGCCGCGCGATGGCTTCGGCGATGATGAGGATCGCCTCGCCAAGCGCTGCAGAGCGGATGTGGTGATCCTCCTGCAGACGGCGCTGTAGATTCGCGCGGTCGATGTTGAGTTTGGTGGATTCACCTTCCAGCGCCTAAGCCGCCTTAAAGCGCTCGCGCAGGCCTGCAGCTTGCGCGTCCCAGTCCGCCAGTTCGCGCTGCAATGCCAAGAAATCATCGAGCGCACCACGTCCGTCAAGGCTTTGCAGGATAGCGCTGCGCTCGTGGTCGAGACGACTGATGGCCGCTTCCTCTGCTGCGATCTGAGCCTTCACACCGGCAATTTCGTGCTCCAAGTGAACGCGACGGTTGCCGACCACTGACTCATAGAAAGAGCTGACCTCGTCGAACCGGCGCAGAGCAATACCCGGCAATTCGATACCTGCGGCCGCGTAGAGCTCCTGAATGTCAGACCGCTGCGGCGGTTTCTCGGAGCTGAGCGCGGCCTCAAGGTGCTCCAGGTTCTCGTTCAAGGAAACAGTACGACGAACAATGGCCTGCATTTCGGACTTTGCCTGCGCCGCGCGCTTCGAAAGTTCTTTGTAGCTCTCATGAACCTCAAAGCTGGCCAGTTCGCGGCGCAGCTTGTCCGCCTTTGCCTCAGCAATCGTGACCTGGGGCCGCAATTCGGCCACAGTACCAACGACTTGGCCGAGTGCGCCTGCCTTCACCGCCTTTCGAAGTTCTTCAAGTGTCTTTTCGCGCAGTCGAATCTTCGTGAATTCAAAAGGAATCTGCCAGTCCAGGCCCAGCAAGTACGAAAGGTTGACCTGCCAGTCTGACCGGTGTTGCTTCTCCGCCTGCCGCTCGGGCCCAATGAAGCCACCAGAGTCACGTCGTCGGGCAAAGTAGGAGAACATCGACCGGAAGCTCGGCGTATAGGCTTCATCGAATGCGGTACCGCGTTCATCCAGCGGCAAACCGAATAGGCTGTGTCCGAGAAAGGCCTTCCAGTTGGTGTTGGAGACATAGAATCGTTCGCTTGCCTTGTCGAGCTTCTTCGGTATATCGGCCCTCTCTTCCCCCCCAGCCAGCAGGAAGACCTTAGCCGGATCGGCGCCGCCTCGCTCGACGGTGAACTCTTCGCCACCAATGCGAACTCTGCCCCTGAACGTGTGCTCAATCAGCTCTGGCACCCGAAACAGAGAGTCCTTTTCGCAATCTGCGCCATAGAGGAAATGGATGATTTCGACCAAGCTGGTCTTTCCCGCGCTGTTACGGGTCTGCTTTTCAGTGGATGCCTCGTTCTTGTCAGAAAGCAGAACGTTCAGTCCTTCTCGAAAGAAGACTGGCTTGAAGGTTTTCAGCGAGCTTTCGATGCTCAGTATCATTGCGACGCCTCACGCCGAACCACGCCATTGCTGAACTCAATCGCAGTAACCGCGTACAGCAGATTCAAAGCCAACACGAACCAGTCGAATGATAAGGGCGTCGCCGCGACTCGCTTGTTGCGGTCTTCGCGCACACACTCCCACAGTTCGGAGACTGTGCGCGGCTCTTTGAGTTGAGCGAGGATTTCTGCCCCTACGCCTAATAGCGCGCGGTCGTGCGGCAGATATTTTGTTGGCAAGATCACGGTGCCGCCAAATCTGGGTTGCGCTCGAAGATGTCGCAGTTCTCGAAGAGGAACGCCAGCAGAGCCTGCGCGGCGACTTGCTGCTGTGGTAAGACGTTACCAACGCCGGTCACGAGTTCAAACAGTGCTGCCATGATGTCGCCGGGCGCGAGGTTCTGAGCTCTAAAGTAGTTGTACTTGCCCTTGAACAAGGCGGCAACCCTGTCTCCCATCAAGGGGTCCGGGTGGCGCTGGAAATATGAGGCGACGACTGGTGCGTTGGTCCAGCCGCCCGAAATCAATGATTTCCAGTGGTTAGGCAGCTTGTTGTAGGCGAGCTTGTCCACCGGTACGGGTCGCAAATCGACGGCATCAGGCGGTGCCGAATCCGCCGCTGCGGCCAGATCGTTTACGAGTTTGCGTAGGGTCGCGATGTCCAGGTTCTTAGCGTCGGCCTGCGAGGCCGCAGGGCCAAGCAGCGTGCCGATCTGGTGCGGCGCCAACATGAAGACCCGCTCAGCCAGGCCCTCAAAGCCTATGAATCCGAACTTAATCTTCGGGTTTGCTGTTTCGAGACCCTTCAGCGTTGTGACTGCTTCAGTGGGCACACCATCGATGAGGTTGTGCACCATGTGCCACTCGCGCATGATTGCCGCCAGCTTCGCCGCTGCGGTGCCGAAGTCGTCGGACATTTTCTTGGTCAGCTTGGCAACCTGTTTGGTCTCCCCGTTCAGCGCGCCGTAGCATTGGAATAGCTGCCCTGAGGAGTTCAGGTAACCATCGCACCCCTTGTCGCCGAGCTTTCCGAAAGGCCGCACCCGAACAAAGTCGTCTCCATGCAGTTGGCCCATGACTTCCGAGAAGAAATCTTGGAATGCATCGCCACTACATTGGCGCAGGCGCAGCTCGAGCGCAATGCGCCACCAGTACCGTTGCTCGGTGGAGATTTCGGGCTTGAGTTGCATGATCGCCGCCCTCTCCTTCATTGTTGGCGCAGTTGCCTGCTGATTTTCGGAAAGGCGTATTTTATCGCGTCGCTTTGCTCTTCGCCCTCGCCTTGCTCGCCATGGCCGCCGGCCACTGACCGTGCGCCCGTAGAAGACGCGCGGTCGTAAGCCCATCCATGATCACATATCGACACGGCGCTGTGAAGGACCGATGTAGCGCGAAGGCCTCAATCGTTTTGCGGACGGCCGGCCCTATATTGTGGCAGTGCTGCACGATGTAGATGTTCGCCGGAATGTTGAAAAGCCGATAGAGCTGGTCGCCGTTCTTGCCGAGATCATGTGGTGTCATCGTATGGAATTTGGCGGGGCCTTTCAAAAGGAAGGCGCCGGTCTTCCGTGTGCCGCCTACGAGGAGTTGGGCTGAAAAGAGATCGCTCTCTTCTCCACCCCAGTCAGACGGCATCTCTTGCTCGCCGAGCAGGTGGCAAATGAGTGCCTTCACCTTGCTCTCAGGGACTTCGGCGAGATGGGCAAACTCGCTCTTTGACGGCATCCAATGCAGGTCCATGCCAGCGAACTGCGCTATGTCGTCTGGTTGCAGTTCTAAGCTCGAAGCAAATGGCAGCGAGATGGGCGACTGGCTGGTTACCAGGTCCCCGATCACGTAAGGGACAGCCCGCACTTCATCAGCGGCTGTGTCGGCGATGTACCCAAACACGAACAGGCGTGTTGAGCCCGACATGCGCGAATAGGCGGTGTTGTTCACTAGCCCATTCTTGGAGAACTCTAGGATGAGCTTCTTCCTCTCCAGAGGCTCATCGAGTCGCTCTGTCAAAGTGAGGCCGGGCTTCTTATTCCTGTCCCCGAAACCCTTTCCGTAGAAGTGCCCGTTGTAGATGAATTGCGCGCCTGGGCGGAGTTCGCCTTCGATCGCCAGTTGCTGCAAAGTCTTGATCCCGCCGGAAGCAATCGCTTTCAGTAAGTACGCCCCGACGGCGTTACTCAGAATAGCCGTTGCCATCGGCACGTCGCTGCCCTGCAAGGCCTGCAAAACCTGTGGCGGCAATCGGTCGGTGCTGACCAACGAGAGCACGCGGTCACGACTAAGGTAGAACGCAATCAGCTTTGCAGCCGCAGGAGCAGTTGCTGTTGCTCTCGACTCAACTGAGTTGTTGTTCATTATTCGGACTGTGACTTCCAACTGTTACTCACGCTCACCATTTGGCGTCTACTGTTTACCATTATGCGGCTTCGCCGCTCTAATGATGACGGATTGCGCTTCTCTTGAGGCCCCGACGACCGTCTGCTTCCCGCCCCCATGGAGGCTCGCTTTGGGTCGTTAGCGGCGGTTGTCGCATGACTCATTGAATCTCCGCTCCGGCCGAAAACCTGGCTGTGATTATCGTTTCAAACCTCGGCCGAAGCGGTCGTTATCGATTTGCGTCTATCAACGACCGCTTCTTTCAGAGAATCGATCTGCCCCGAGAGGCTAGTCCTGATTAGCACTTCAAGTGCTGTGCGTCCTGCCCCTGTTCATCGAAAGCTAAACACAAGGGTATGACATCTTAGCCCAAAAGTGATCTTAAAGTCACTGGCATGGGCAAAGATGTCATACCTCGATTCTGGGTAGGCTAAATGGCAATTGCGATTTCACGTTGATGAAAGCCCCTTATTCACTATCCGGCTTTCGTGCAACCAACCCGATGAGCGCGGATCTCCCTTTATGACCCATCCCCTCCGCAATGCTCTCCTCATACTCCACCAGCTCCTCGATCCGCCAGTCATCGAACGCGGCACGAAGAATGTCCTGCGTGTATAGGTTCTCGACGGCAGAGGGCCCGCCGGTTCGATATTCCAGTTGCTTTGGCGTATAGCCCTGAAGAAGAATGCGCCCGCCCGGGCGCGTCATTTCCTTCATGACCGCGAACTGGCGCTCGCGCCACTCCGGACCGACGAACTGGATGAAGATTCCGATCACCCAGTCGAAGGCCCCTTGCAGTTCGGCGGGCGGCCAGCCGGGCGCGAGCATGTCGGCCTGCAGGAAGCGGACATCCACCTTGCGTCCGGTAGCCAGTCGCTTGGCCTTCTCGACCGCAACCGCTGAAATCTCGATTGCAGTCACCCCGAGTCCCTGCTCCGCCAGCCACACGGAATTTCGGCCCTCCCCATCGGCTACCGACATGGCTGTTCTGCCATTCAGCAGAATATCCAGCCGGTGGGCGAGAAACCGGTTTGGCTCGGTACCAAACAAATAGTCATCGCCGGCGTTGCGGTACCTCGAACTCCAGATGGCCTCTTGATTCATTACCCAGCCCCCATGTAAGTTAGTAATCAGTTACTTATATAACCTGGTATTACCCCTTAGTAATACACAGTAACAAATTGTATTAATTCCGAAATTGACACGCCCCCAGTTATCCATAAACTTGTAATTGACTAATTACTTAACGGTGGCTTGTGTCGTGGCAACGCAAAAGAACTTTGGGCTAGTTCCGCAATTGGGGCTGATCCTTGCTGCATCAATCCTGGCCAGCAATACGCAGGCAGCAGATGCATTGCGGTTATGGCAGGCAATGGATCAGGCCTTGGCATCCAATCCTTCCATAAAGGGTCAAGTTGCTGAAGTTAAAAGACAAGAACTGGAAAAGGCAATTGCCGGCGGACAACATCTGCCTAAGGTGGATTTAAGCGCCAGTTACACCCGCTACGCCCATCCCACTCTGGTAACACCCATCCGTCAGGTCGGCGTGTTTCCCCCGCTTGATCAGGATATTTCCAATATCGGGCTCACCTTGAGTTTGCCTCTGTATGCCGGAGGAAAACTCGTCGCTGGCGAATCTCTGGCAGAACACAACCGCATTGCCTCGTCGGAAGCTCTCCGCGCAGCCGGACAGGATCTCTTATTCAATGTCGCGACAACCTACACGAAAGCTCTTCAACTGAAATCCCTGCAGAAAGCGCTCGCCGTTCGAATCAAAACGCTGGAAAAGGAGGAGAGCAACATCAGACAGCGGATTGCCAATGGACGCGCAGCGAAACTTGAACTCATCAGACTGCAAACGCAGCTCTCCCAGGCGCGCCATGATCGCCTTGCCGTCGAGCAGGGGGAGCACGATGCGCTCAGCCTCCTTGCAGTTCTGCTCGGGAAACGCAGTGTGGGTTTCGAGCTTGTCGAGGAGCTGGCCATGCCTGCTTCCCTGCCAAAGACCAAGGAGGAAGCGCTGGCAGCAGCAATGTCGCAGCGACCGGAGATTCTGAAAGCGCGGGCCCTCGAAAAAGCTGCCGCCGACAGGACCGAGATCGCGCGCGGAGAGAGACGCCCGCAGGTTCATCTCGTGTCCAGGATCCAGACTACTGCCGGCGGCAGCCTGGGCCAGAACTACGACGATGGACAAATCGGGGTCCAGCTGTCGTTCCCGCTCTTCGACGGATCGATACGAAGCCATCGCGTAGACCAGGCAGCACTAGAGCACCGCAGAAGCGAATTGCAGGTTGAGGACCTCGACAACCAGATGACCGCCGAGGTCGAGCAGGCCTTCGGCGGTCTGTCGGAGGCACGTTCGCGCCTCGAAGTCGCCGCACAAGGCGAGCGCGAAGCGGTCGAGGCGCTGCGGATCGAGAGACTCCGGTACGACAACGGCGAGAGCACCATCACGGACCTGCTCGCCGCGGAAGCCGCTTTATGGAGCGCAACCGTGAATCGGCTGCAGGCCGGCTTCGACATTTCGGTACAGCAGGCGCGGTTGCTGCGCGTGACGGGAAGCCTATCGCCGGAAAGTTTCAAACCCCGCTCTTTGGAACCGGCCAAAACCGGTGGGACAAACAGACCGTCGCAGCCAACCGGGACGGAACGGCACATTGCCATGCATCGCGGAATTTACGGCATCAGTACGTGGCTCGACTAAGGCAGGAGACGTAAATGAAGAAGGCTCACAAGATCGGCGCTGTAGCGGTTGTGGCTGCTCTCGCCGCCGGTATTCTGTGGTGGGTGTCGCCATGGACATCCGAGACGGGAAACAACATGGTCGAGGCCTCCGGCATCATCGATGCGACGGAGATTGGCGTTGCATTCCGGGCGACAGGCACTCTTCGCTCCCGCCCGATCCAGGAGGGCAGCCTGGTCAGGGCCGGGCAGTTGCTGGCCGAACTGGATGATCGGGAGGCGGGAGCGCGTCTGCGTCAGGCCGAAGCGGCCGCTCTGGCCGGGGAGGCCAAGCTAAAGGACATGGAAAGAGGCTACCGCCCCCAGGAAGTGGCGGAAGCCAAGGCGCAGGTGGAGCAGGCGCAGGCAACGCTGGGCAATCTAAATGAAGAATCGAAACGCTCAGACAACCTCTACCAAGGCGGTGCCATAAGCCGCCAGCGGCTTGAGAAAGACAGGACCGCAGCCACGGTCGCCCTTCAGCAACTCAAATCCGCGCAAGAGCGGCTGAAGCTGCTGCAGAGCGGCTTTCGCCCCGAATCGATCGCTATTGCCCGCGCGCAGTTGAAGGAGGCGCAGGCTGCCGCCGAAGTCGCGCGCGTTGCCTGGGAAGACATGCGCGTAAAGAGTCCGGCGGATGGCGTGATTACCCGGACCCACGCCGAGACCGGCGAAATCCTGGCTGCAGGTCGGCCGGTTGCAACAGTCACCGATCTTTCCAGGCCATGGGTTCGGGTCTATATCCCGGAAAACCGGATCGGCATGGTGCGGCTAGGCGCCAAAGCGAAGATCAGAATTGATACCTATCCGGATCGGACGTTCGACGGCCAGGTGACCTATGTCTCATCACAGGCGGAATTCACGCCAAAGAATGTCCAGACCCAAGAGGAGCGCGTCAAGCTGGTGTTTGCCGTGAATGTGACGGCGGAGAATGTCGCCGGTGCGCTCAAACCGGGCATGCCGGCCGATGTGTATATTGCCGTCCCGGCCGAGGCAGGAAATTGAAATGTCGCTGGCCGGGCTGCTAAGCGCCAGGGATATCGCGGCAAGCTCCCGTTTACTGGAGCAGAGAGACCGCAGGGCCTTGCTGTTCTATGGCGTTTCCGGCCTCGTGATCGTCCTCGGCAGCGAGGCGGCAGTGTTCCACTTCGATCTTGCCAACCAGTACGGCTATCTGCCGATGCTGACCAGAGGCGTGCTCTACCTTCTGCTCACGACGCTGCTCTGGGCTTCTCTCCTCAGGAGCAACCGCCATGCCATCACGGCCCTCCTTGAGGAGAAGCAGGATTTCTACGAATCCCTGCTGCTCGCGCACGACAATGCGCTCAGCCTCAAGGACTCGTACACCGGCGGGCATGGCCGGCGGGTGGCACGCTATGCGCACCTGATTGCCGGAGCACTGGGACTCAAGGAGGAGGATGCCGATCTGGTCAGGGAGGCGGCGCGGCTGCACGACATCGGCAAGATCGGCATTCCCGAATGCATTCTCAATAAATCTAGCCAGCTCACGGCAGCGGAATTGACCATCGTCCGCAAGCATTCCGCGACGGGCTCGGACATCTTGCGCGCCATTCCGTCCCTGCGCCGCCTTGCCATCGCGGTGCGGCACCATCATGAACGTTTCGATGGCGGTGGCTATCCTGACCGGCTGCAGGGCATGATGATCCCGCTTGCCTCGCGCATCATTGCAGTCGCCGATGCTTTCGATGCCCTCACCACGCATCGCAGTTACCGTGAGGCTTCGCCTCCTCATGAAGCACTGGACGAACTGGTCAAATCCGCAGGCTCGCACCTCGACCCTGACATCGTTTCCGCAATCGTGCGCCAGCCCGTTCGCGACGTCTTGTGCGCCGCGCATGGAGAAATGCTGTGAGCGAGCCTGCCATCCACGCCCGGCAACTGAGCCGCGCCTTCGGCGAGCAGTGGGCCGTACGCGACCTCGACCTGACCGTCAGGCGGGGCGAAATATTCGGCCTGGTCGGGCCGGATGGCGCCGGCAAGACCACCACCATGAGGTTGCTGACCGGCATCCTGGCCGCCAGCTCGGGCCATGCCACGGTGGCGGGATTTCCGATCGATGGCGCAGAGGAGGAAATCAAGAAGCGCATCAGCTACATGTCCCAGCGCTTCGGCCTATACGGCGACCTGACGGTCGAGGAGAACCTCCGCTTCTATGCCGATTTGTATGAGGTGCCGCGGCGGGACAGGCAAGTCCTCGAGGATCGGCTGCTCGGCTTCTCCAACCTGACGCCGTTCAGGAAACGTCAGGCGCGCAATCTGTCCGGCGGCATGAAGCAGAAGCTGGGGCTGGCCTGCGCCCTGATCCATAAGCCGGAAATCCTGTTTCTGGACGAGCCGACCAATGGCGTCGACCCGGTTTCGCGCCGCGACTTCTGGCGCATCCTTTATACGATGCTCAAGGAGGGAGTCACGATCTTCCTGTCGACCGCCTATCTGGACGAGGCGGAGCGATGCACGCGGGTGGGCCTGATGCACCGGGGCAGATTGATTCAGTGCGATACCCCGCAGAAGCTCAAGGAAGGCATTCCAGGGCTGCTGCTGGAACTGATCACGGATCGTCCGCGAGAAGCGCGGGAGGCGCTGACCCTGCAATTGGGCGCCAGTCGCGTCAGCCTGTTTGGCGGGAAATTGCATCTTTACGCCGCTGAAGAATCGGAAGCGGAACGGGCCAGGGACGTTCTGCGGCGGGCCGGCATCGCCCTGCTATCGGAAAAGAGGATCGTGCCGACGCTCGAGGACGTGTTCATCCGCCAGGTCTCGGACGTCCTCGAAAGCGAGGCGGCATGAACAACGGCAACGCGGTCACGGTACGCGATCTGACGCGGACGTTCGGCGACTTCACGGCCGTCGATCGTATTTCACTGGAGGTCGAGGCGGGACAGGTGTTCGGCTTTCTTGGGCCGAACGGCGCCGGAAAGTCGACCACGATCCGCATGCTGTGCGGCCTGCTTCAGCCCAGTTCGGGCGAAGGGCGGGTGGCGGGATTCGACGTGATGACCGAGTCGGAACTGATCAAGCGCCATATCGGTTACATGTCCCAGAAGTTCTCCCTCTACGACGACCTGACGGTGGAGGAGAACATCGACTTCTATGCGGGCATTTACAACGTGCCCAAGGTTCGACGCAGCGAGCGCAAGGACTGGGTGCTGTCGATGGCGGGACTGGCCGACAAGCGGCGCCAGCTAACCGGCGCCCTGGCCGGCGGCTGGAAGCAGCGGCTGGCACTTGGCTGCGCGGTATTGCACGAGCCACCGATACTTTTCCTGGACGAGCCGACCTCGGGCGTCGATCCCCTGTCGCGGCGGCAGTTCTGGGATCTGATCGCCCAGATGTCCCACGGCGGCACGACGGTATTCGTCACCACGCACTACATGGAGGAAGCCGAATACTGCCATGAACTGGCGCTGATATACCGCGGCAGGATGATCGCCAAGGGTACGCCGGCCCACGTCAAGACGATCATTCCGGACGACATTCTGGAAATCCATGTCGATCGGCCCTTCGAGGCCCTGGAGAGCCTCGAAGGCTGCGAACTGGTGAAAGAGGCCGCTCTGTTCGGTGATGCG
>JADHED010002865.1_pt1 | contig 11138 bp, 5 predicted proteins | sample 8952041 | NCBI WGS metagenome assembly JADHED01 (sample SAMN16124423, study PRJNA663239) | bioreactor sludge metagenome | isolation source: sludge (control) | place: India:Bengaluru | collected 2018-09-08
AGCGCCGCGAGGCCGACCGCGAGAGCCGCGCGGCGATCAAGGCGGGGCGGACGCGCTGAGGAGCGGGCTACGCCCGAATCGAACGAAGCGGACGGACCTTCGCGATCGCCTCGAAGTCGGCGTCGTCGTGAAGCAGGGGCAGGTCCCGCTCGAGGGCGAGCGCGGCGATCAGGCAGTCGACCGAGCTGCGCACCGTCAGTCCTCGCCGGCGGCAGTCGTAGAAGATCCGCGCGGCCTCGAGGTGGGTTCCGACCGGGTCGAGCGGAGCGACGAGGTCCTGCGACGTGAGCGAGTCGTGGAGGGAGCGCCACTCGCGCTCGTTCCGGGCGCCCTGGAGGATCTCCTGAAGGCAGATGACCGGGAGGGCCCAGCCGATCGACTCCTCCTGGCTCTCGATCGCCTCGAGCCTTCTCGTGGCGTCCGTCTCCCGGCCCCGGAAGAAGTCGATCAGGACCGAGCTGTCAACGAGGACCAAGGCTCCGCTCCCGAAGTGCCTTGTGGTCGTAGCCCTCGGCGAACCGGACCTTTCCCTTGAGGGCGAGGATCGACCTGCGCTTCTTCGTCCTCACGAGAAGGCGGAGAGCCTCGTCGACCAGGGAACGCTTCGTACGGATGCCCGTGAGACGGCTGGCCTCGCGGACCAGCTCGTCGTCCAGAACGATGTTCGTCCGCATTCATACACCTCGTCATACATATTAGCGGGTGTGTCCGTGCCGCGCGCCCGGCCCGGGCGCGGGCTATCGCAAGGTTGCGGTGCGGCTGATCGAGAGGGTTCTCCCCCATGCCGCGCCCAGGCGCCAGAGCCCGACGACGAGGAGCGTGCCCCAGCTAACGAGAGGGAGTGCCGGGTAGCTCGCGGGCCGATACGTGAATCGCAGCGTCTGCGCGCCCGGCCCGACCGGAACGGCCCGGAAGAGAAAGTTCCCTCCCCAGAGCGGGACGGCGCGTCCGTTCACGGAGGCCTTCCAGCTCCGGGCCCACCGATCGGTGAAGAGGACCCAGCCGGGACCCGGCGGGTTCACCGTGAGCGTCACCTCTTCCGACAGGTAGCGGAGCCCGGAGACTTCGAGGCTCTCCAGAACGTCCGCGCTCCCCGTCCGCGCCGGTGATGCCTCTGGAAGCGTGACGGGCAGCGAGGACATTTCGCGGCCGCCGGTCATCGACGCCGCCGGGTGGACGAAGAGCACGGCGGAGCCCGACCCCCGGCTGGCATTCACCAGGTCGTGCCAGGCGGCCTCCGAGGGTGGCACTGCCCGCGCGGACGGAGCGAAGAAGACCCGGTTCTTTCCGCCGGCCGTCCGCGCAAGGAGCGGCTCTTCGCTGGTCCGGTTGCGAAACACGTTCGTGAGCGCCGTGTAGCTTGCGAAGACGGGGATCTTGAGCGGCTCGTTCTGCCGGTTCGGGCGCGGGAAGGTCCACGCGGGCGGCTCGGCCTCCCGCAAGAGCCCGACCGCAGACAGGTCCAGGCTCGAGCTGCGTTCCTCCGCGATCCGGTCCCAGGTCTCCCGGCCCTTCCCGGATTCCACCATCAGCACCCGGGAGAGCCGGAGCGTCCCGGCCGCGTCGACGACGGCCGCGACGGCCAGGACGGACGCCGCGAGCCGCGGGCCGGTCGACCGCGGGGACTGCCAGAGCCAGGCCGCGGCGAGGAGCCCTCCCCACGCGAGGAAGCAGTGGACGACCGCGAACGCGGGGTGGAGTCCGAGAGCTCCGAGATACGCCCAGCCGCTTACGGCAGCCACGAGCCCGAGTACCGCGATCGCGAAAGCCCTCGCGGCGAAGCGGCGGCCCGCCGAGCGCGTCTCGCGCTCGGCGTCCTCCGAGTGAGGACGAGCCCGGACGCGAAAGCCGTGGAGCGCGAGGACCGCGAGGAGGAAGAGCGCGAAGTCCTTTCGCTGAGCACCGTGCCGCGCGTAGCGCTCCCACGGGAGGAGGTCGACGAGAAGCCCCCGCAGAGGGAGGGTGTCGGTGGCCGACACCACGAAGAACCCGACCAACCCCAGCACCCACCACTCGAAGCGGCGTCGGCGCCCGAGCGCGAAGAGTGCCAGCGCGGGAATGGCCGCGCCGACGTAGCACCCGAGGCTGGAGCCGTCCGTAGGCGCCCATCGATCCTTCGCCTGGAGAGCCGCCACCGAGTGGAGGTACGGGCTCGAGAAGGTGGCGAGCGCCCCGAGGTGCAGCGCGTTCGCGTGGACCGCGACCTCCCGCGGAAGCGGCCCGGAACGGCTGGTGTAGCCCTTCGACTCCAGGAGGAAGGAGACCCAGGCCGGGGACACGACGATCGCGGCGACGACGGCCAGCGTCGTGATCGCCGCGAGGCCCGCCTTCGCCCGACCCGCCGTCCCGACGGCCACGTCGCCCGCGTCCGTGTCGGCAAAGAGGACGCGCCCGACGGTCCAGAGGAGCGCGAGGACGCCGGTTTGCATCACGATCGCCGGATATCCCGCAAGCCCCGAGAGACCGAGGAGTGCCCCCGCCTGGGCGGCCGGAAGGCAGGCGCGTTGGCGCAGGGCCGCGTCCAGACGCCAGACGACCCAGGGGACGAACGCGAAGGCGTGCAGCCAGGAGGTGTGCTGGAAGTGGCCCGTGAACGTCCCCGAGAAGACGTAGCCGCACGCCACGACGAAACCTGCCCACGGTGGAGCCCAGAGGTTCCGGGCCAGGAGGAGCATCCCCGCTCCGGCCAGGAGCCAGAGAAGCACGACGTAGACGTGGAACGCCGTCTCCGTGCCGCCGAGCAGCGCCCCGACAGCCAACGTCAGGGGCGAGAAAGCTCCGAGCTCGGGCTGAGCCCCGTCCGGGGAGCCCCCTTCGATGAAGGGGTTCCAGAGCAGGAGTCTTCCGGCGCGGGCGTGATCGGCCACCAGCATCCACGCGGGTGCGAAGTGGCTGGATGCGTCCCAGTTGGGCGCGTCCCGACCGACGAGCAGCGGAAGGTTCGCGAGCGCCAGCAGCAGCGCGATCGCGGCTCCGGCCCGCTTCCAGCTGGACACGCGAGGACGATACGCAGGAAGGAAGCACCCGTCCACGAGACCGGAAGTGTCAAGATCGCACGATGCGCTCCGCTCTTTTGCTCCTCCTCCTTGTACACAGTCTGCCGGCGGCCGAGCTCGCGACGGCGCGCGTCTCCGCTCGGCGTCCGGCGGCCCTGCCCGCCGGGATTTCCGAGACGAGCCCTGGGCAGTGGACGTGGGCTGGAGGTCCCGACCTCGTCTCCGAGTCCGAGCGCCTCGGGGTCTACGGAACGAAGGGCGTCCCGGCGCCGGAGAACGTCCCGGGGGCCAGGTACGGCGCGGCGGCCTGGGTCGACGGCTCGGGGAGCTTCTGGCTCTTCGGCGGCCGGGGCCTCGTCCGGAACTCGGGAGCGGGCGTCCTCAACGATCTCTGGAAGTGGGACGGAGCGATCTGGACCTGGGTCAGCGGATCGGCCGCTTACGGCTCGCTCGGCGTCTACGGCGAGCGAGGGGTCGCGGCCCCGGGCAACGTCCCCGGGGCCCGGTAGGGCGCCGTCTCCTGGACCGACGCCGCGGGCAATCTGTGGCTCTTCGGCGGCGAGGGGCGCGGCTCGGTCTCCTCGTTCGATGTACGCCTGAGCGACCTGTGGAAGTGGGACGGGACGGACTGGACCTGGGTCGCGGGACCCGATGTTGGCGGTCAGCCGGGGATCTACGGCTCGCTGGGCGTGGCCGCGTCCGAGAACCGGCCGGGAGCACGCTCCGCGGCATCGGCATGGGCCGACGCTGCGGGCAACCTTTGGCTCTTTGGAGGAAGCGGCTTCGGGGCGACCTCCTCCCGGGGAGATCTCAACGACCTCTGGCGATGGGACGGTGCCTCCTGGACCTGGATGGGAGGAGCGAACGCCCACGGCGCGCCGGGCGTTTACGGGACGAAGGGGCTTCCGGCCGCGTCGAACGTGCCGGGCGGCCGTTACGGCGCGGCAGCGACCGTTGGCCCGGACGGGAGTATCTGGCTGTTCGGCGGCTACGGAAAGGCCTCGAGCGGCACCGGTTGGCTCAACGATCTCTGGCGCTGGGATGGCGCCGCCTGGACCTGGATGAGCGGGGCTAGCTCCCCGGACCAGGCGGGCGTCTACGGCGCGAAGGGGATCGCCGATCCCTCCAACGTGCCCGGTGCGAGGAGCGGCGCCGTCTCCTGGTTCGACGCGGATGGACGACTGCTCCTCCTCGGCGGCTTGGACGATCCCGGTGAGAACGACTGGGAGGCGTGGAACGATCTCTGGAGGTGGGACGGAGCCACGTGGACCTGGGTCGGCGGAGCGAGCACGGCCGACCAAGCCGGGACCTACGGCATCCGAAACCTGCCCGCACCGGGAAACGAGCCCGGCGCGCGATACCTCCCGGCGATCGGCCGCGGGACCTCGGGGAGCGTGATCGTCTTCGGTGGCTTCGGCTCGTCGGCCACGGGGAAGGTGGGTGAGCTGAACGACCTGTGGCGATGGGACGGTGACCAGTGGGCCTGGCTCGCCGGCTCGACGGGCACGACGGAGGCGGGCGTCTACGGCACCAGGGGCGTCGCCAGCACCGGGAACCTCCCCGGCGCGCGTACGGGCGCCGTCACGTGGCGCGGCTCGGGCGGAGACGTCTGGCTCTTCGGAGGCTATGGGTACTCCGCAAGAGGGCAGGGATACCTGAACGATCTCTGGCGCTGGGACGGCTCGACCTGGACGTGGATGAGCGGGGCAGATACGGAAGGTCAAGCAGGTGTTTATGGCACGAAGGGAGTCTCGGCCCCGACGAACGTCCCTGGCGCAAGGGCCGATGCTGCCGGATGGACCGACGCGGCGGGGAATCTCTGGCTCTTCGGAGGCGTCGACGACCCGTGGGAACAGAGCATCCGAAACGACCTCTGGAAGTGGGACGGCGTGAGCTGGACCTGGGTCAGCGGGAGCAAGGAGCCTGGACATCCTGGCGTCTATGGAACGAGAGGAGTCCCGGCGCCGGCGAACGTCCCTCCCTGTCGGCGAGGCGCCGCGTCGTGGACCGACGCGGGCGGCAAACTCTGGCTCTTCGGTGGAAGCGGCTGGCCCGTGAGTCCCGGTGCGGACCTGAACGATCTCTGGCGCTGGGACGGGACGAACTGGACCTGGATGCACGGAGCGAACGACGGGGACGTTTCCGGTTATGCGGTGGCCCTCGGTGTCCCCGCGCCTGAGAACACGCCGGGCGGACGGATGAACGCCGCGACCTGGCGGGATCAGGAGGGACGCTTCTGGCTGTTCGGCGGGACGAACTACTCCTACTGGTACCAGACCGGCGATCTTTGGCGCTGGGACGGAGCGAACTGGACCTGGATGAGCGGTTCGCTATGGGAGGAGGCCGGCGTCTACGGGACCCTCGGAGTCGCAGCGCCTGACAACGTTCCGGGATCGCGATACGGATCGAGCGCCTGGACCGATGCCAACGGGCTTCTCTGGCTGTTCGGCGGACGCGACGTGTACCGGTCGTTCAACGACCTCTGGCGGTGGGACGGAGCGAGCTGGACCTGGATGAGCGGGCAGGGCCCGACGCAACCGGCGGTCGCCATCTACGGCGACCTCGGGGTGCCGGCGCCGACGAACACGCCTGGATGGCATGCCTTCGGCGCGTTCTGGCCGGACGCTCAGCACCGATTCTGGCTTTGGGGCGGCGCCGGCGGCGATGCGACGGGCGCTCGCGGCACACTGCGGGACCTCTGGGTCTACGAGCCCGTTGGCTGCGCGCCGCCGTCAGCGACGATCACCGCCCCCGATTCGATCCTTGACGGGAGCGGCGCGCACGGGGCCTCCGTGCCTGATGCCGGTGTCGGGGCAGAGTACGAGTGGACGGCGACAGGCGGAACGATCGAAGCCGGTCAGGGAACCCCGACGATCTCGTTCTCGGCCTCGCCGGGCGAGGCGAGCGTCATCCTCGCGGTCGTCGTCCGAAAGAGCGGCTGCGCCGCCTCGTCCACGAAGTCGGTCCCCGTTGGCCTCTATCACCGGCTCGACGTCATTCGAATCGGAACGGGGTCCGATCTGGTTGTCTCTTACGGGTCTGAGCGGCAGATCTCGTGCGGACTTGCGTGCGAAGCGGTCTGCGCCCACGGAGCCACGGTCACGCTCTACGCGTATCCGGGCTCCGTCTCCCGTTTCGCCGGCTGGCTCGGCGGCGGGTGCAGCGGCACCGACTCCTGCACGGTCACGATGGACGGGGCCAAGACGGTCTCGGCGACGTTCGTTCAGCAGGGGGCCGCGAGCTTCTACCCCGTGACCCCGTGCCGCGTCGCCGACACGCGCAATCCCGAAGGACCCTATGGCGCTCCCGCCCTTGAAGGGGGCGCGACGCGCGCCTTTACGGTGGGGGGTACCTGCGGCGTCCCGATCGACGCCACCGCCGTCGCACTGAACGTCACCGTCACCGGGCCGACGTCCGCGGGCTCGCTGACGCTCTTCCCGGGCGCGGCTCCCGTGCCGGAGACCAACGTCGTCTCCTTCGCAGCCGGACGGACGCGCGCGGGCAACGTCACGATGCCGCTCGCCGGCGGTGTCCTTTCCGTCCTCGATCGCCAGGAGACCGGCAGCGTGGACCTGATCCTCGACGTCAGCGGCTACTTCCGCTGACGGGTCGAACGGCGTCCGCCCGTGCCTGCGCGCTCCCGCGCGGAGGGACGGCGCGGGAGCGCGCCGTCCCTATCGGAAGTACCCCGACACGTCGACGATGACGTGCGCGGAGCCCGATTCCTGAAGGTTCCTCACCGAGAGGACGCCGTCCGCGAGGCCGATGACGGCGTTGTTCGCACGGGTCTTCCCGGCCGCGAAGGAGATCGTCGTCGTGATCGGCGCGACGCCGCTGCCGGGATAGAGCGTCAGCGCACCGGCGGACGTCGGCTGCGTCACCGTCACGTTGAGGGCGAGGGCCCTCGCGTCGGCGGGGACGCCGCACGCGCCGTCGGTCATGGAGAAGGCCCTCGCCTCGCCGGCGGCGATCGCGGGCCCGCCGAACGGGCCGGTCGCGTTCCGGGTGTCGACGACGCGGCAGGGCGGGAGCGTGTGGAAGGAAGACGGGCTCGGCGCCACGCTCTCGGGGGCGACCTCGAGGAGGCGTGCCGAGCGGGGCGGGAGGTCGAGCGCGAGCGAGCCGCCGGCGAAGGCTGCGTTCCCGAGCGAGGCGAGACGCGTTGCGCCGTCGAAGCCGAAGAGCCGGACGCTCCGTGTCCCTCCGCCCGCGACGGTCACAGTCACGGGGCGCTGGACGGTATCGCGGTTCACGAGGACGACGCGCAGCGGCCCGCCGGCGGCCTCCACCGCGTAGGCGCTCACGGCGTCGGCCTCGCTCGAGACGGCCCTCACGCTCGTCCCGCTCACCCTCGCACCCGCGCCGTCGTAGTCGAGCCAGAGCCGGAACGCGTCCTCCACGAGCGATCCCGCCGCCGGCGCGACCCACCGGGTCGCCACGTCGACCCCTTCTCTCGCGAAGATCCCGAGGGCCTCCGCCTGCGCGAGCGCGCTCGAGAGGCCGTTGTCGTTCCCCCAGCTGTACTCGGTGATCGCGAGCTTCGCGCCCGGGAGCTCCGCGGCGATCCACTCCTTCATCCTGGGGATGAGCCGCACCGCCGTCCCGATCCACGATTCGTCGACGTACGTCGGGTCCCAGAGGCTCCGGAGCGACCGGAGCCGCCGTGCCGACGTCGCGGCCGATTCGTCGTCGGAAAGCGCGACGCCGTTCGCCTGCGGGTAGTAATGGACGTCGAGGACGTCGACGAGCCGCACACCGTGCTGCAGCTCGTACTGCCTCACCTGGCGCAGGTACCACTGCGTCAGCGGGACGCTCCCGTGGGCGATGAAGTCGGCGCCGTTCGGCGAGCAGTCGTCGGCGGCGGAGTAGAAGTACTCACACCATCCCCACGACACCGGGCCGAAGACGACGGCCGCCGGGTCCTTGGCCTTGATCGCGGCGGCGGTGTCGCGCGTCCTCGTCCAGAGCTCGTCGAACGTGAGCGGGTCGGGGTGGACGTCGCGGTGCGTGGAGTTCCAGAGCGCGGGCTCGTTGTCGAGGGCGTACCAGCGGATCCCGCCGTTCCCCGCCGTCCCGAACTGCGCGGCGAGGTGGTCCATCCAGGCCGTCACGAACGACGGGCCGACCGCGATCGACGTGTCGAGAGGGTCGTTCCCCGTCACGTTTCCGCCTGCGGCTCTCACGCCGTTCCCCGCGTCGGCGATGCACCAGTCGGGCCAGCCGGACGCCGTGCACTCGTTCTCCGTCTGCGCGCCGTACTTCGCGACGGAGAAGCCCCAGTCCTTCTGCCGCGCTTTCGGCGTCCAGCCGATGAGGGGCACCGTCAGGATCGGCTCACCGCCGGCCGCCCGGGTCTCGGAGAGGAACCGGTCGGCCGCCGAGCCGGAGGGGAGCGCCCCGGGACTCGCGTTGTCCTCCGGGACGTTCATGAAGAACCAGTCGGAGCCCTTGTTCGAGGTGTCGTTCTGCCAGTTGTAGCGGGTCACCGAGTTGCCGCCCCAGCGCCGCACGGGCCAGCGGAGCTGCGCCGCCTGGGCCGAGGAGCCGAAGTTCACGCCGAAGATGTGCGGGCTCACCGCGCGCCGGTCGAGCGACGCGTCGACGGCGACCGTCACGGCGCCGCCGACGGGAGGAGGCGGCGGCGGAGACGTGCGCGGGAGGAGCCGGACGTCGTCGACGTAGAGCGTCGGCTGGTTCCCGCCGGTCGCGTCCTGGAGCCAGAGGCCGTCCCAGCTCCCGGTCGAGAGTCCCAGCGCCGAGAAAGGCACGGTCGCCTTCGCCCAGGCTCCGGCGGGGATGCTCCCCCCCTCGACGAACCCGGCGAGCGGCATCGTGGAGCCGGCGGGGCTTCCGCCGCTGATGATCGCCACGGTGATCTGCTGTCCGCTCGAGCCGGCCCCGCGGACCCAGAGCTCGATCGCCTCGTACTCCGTGCCCGTGAACCCCGCGTCGCGATGGAAGAAGAGGCCCGCCCAGCCGTCCGGCTCGAACGAGATCGCGGCGGTCCCGGTGCGGACGACGGCCGTCTGAGTGAGGTTGTGCGTTCCCCACGACCAGTCGGCGAAGCCGCTCCGGAGGGTGTCGTCGTAGACGACGAGCTGGGCTCGGGCGGCCTGGGCGGCGAGAAGCGCCGATCCGACGAGCAGGAGAAGCGCGAAGAGCGCGGAAGCGCCTCGGAAGGCGGAGGTGGGGCTGCCGGAAGGGCGTCCGTTCCGCATGGTTCCGGCACGCTACGCCCCGTGTCTCGGTCCGTCGACTGGACCGGGGACGAGCCGGGTTCCCCGTGGTCGCATCCCGCTCTCGCCCGAGCTCGGCGCGTGAGCCTCCGACACTACCAGAGGGATGTCGCCGTGCCAGTTTGCCCTGCTGGATGCCGCAACGCGAAAGCGCTAGATTCGAGGCCGCGAGCGATCGCGTCCGGCTCGAGGGCGAGCCGGGAGGGGGTTCGATGAGGAAGGCGGGCGTTTCGCTCTTCGCAGTCCTGGCCCTTGCGGCCTTCCCCCATCGCGTCGCGGCGCTCCCGGCCGACGTCATCGACCTCGGCGCCGCGCCGCCCGGACCGATCGTCGACGCTCCCGACGGCCGAAGCGACATGGAGCTCGTCCGATTCGACGATCGGGTCGTCGCGGCCCTCCGGTCCCTCGCGCCGGAAGAGTCGATCCGCCTTGACGGCTGGCCCGTCGCTCCGGGCGCGCGACGCCAGGTCGCGCTCCACCGCTTTGACGTCTACGCCCCGGATGCGCGGATCGTCCGGTTCGTCGACGGGCGCGAGTTGGAGCTGCCGCGTTCGCCGCTCGTCTTCTTCCGCGGCCGGACCGTGGATCCCGGCGAGGAGGTCCGCATCGTGACCTGGGCGGACCCCGTCGCGGGGATCCGGGGCGGCCTTTGCCTCGGTCCGGAGGGGGTGGTCGAGCTCGAGCCCGACGACTCCGGGAACTCCGCGGGCCGCCTGCGGGTCCTCGCCGCCCGGTCCCGACACGGGGTCGACGGCGGACCGAACTGGACGTGCGGGCAGGACGAAGACGGAACCGAAGCCACCCGCTTCGAAGACCTCGCCGTCGAGGATGCGACGCCGCCGGCGGAGCTCTCGGCGCTGGCGAGCCCCACGCGGACGGCCGTCCTCGCGTTCGACACGGACGCCGAGTACATCACCCTGCGGCACGGAGGGAGCACGGCCGCCACGACGACGTACATCGCCACCCTCGTCGCCTCGATGACCCTGATCTACGAGCGCGACGCGAGCGCGACGATGGACCAGGGGGTCCGGATACTGCAGGGCTACACGATCCTTCGCCCGACCGAGGCCGAGGACCCGTACACCGACACGACGGGCCTGGCCGACAGCGCGAAGCTGAACGAGTTCACGAACTACTGGGAGACGAACTACCCGAGGACCGTCGTACGGCGGGCGCTCGCGGCGCTCCTTTCGGGGAAGACGGGTTCACCGAACTCGGCGTCGGGGATCGCCTGGATCAGCGGCCTCTGCAACGGAATCGGCTACAGCATCGACCAGATCTTCACGGGCAACTGGGGTGTCTCGAACGACCTCGGGATCCTCGCTCACGAGGTCGGTCACAACTTCGGCGCCCGGCACACGCACAACTGCACCTACGGCGACCCTCCGATCGACACCTGTCTGGCGGCCGAAGGGGGCTGCGAGCCGCAGGGTCCCTGCCCGTCACCCCAGACGATCTTCGGCGTCCCGAACGTGACCGGGACCCTGATGAGCTATTGCCACCTGCGGGGCGACAGCTGCACCTCCTCGCTCGTCTTTCACCGCCTCTCCGTCACCGGGACGAACTCCTCCAACGGGATCCTCGACGACATCACCGGTGCGACCTGTCTCGCCTCGGTCTCCGGTGGCAGCGTGCCTCCCGGCCCGAGCGGCGTCGCCATCTCTCCCTCGAGCGGCCCGATCGCGGGGGGCCAGGCCGTCACCATCACGGGGAGCGGCTTCACGTCGGGCGCGGCGGTCTCCTTCGTCGAGCTCCCGTCGAGCAACGTCTTCGGCGGCTCGCCGAACGCGAAATCCCTTACGAGCGTCGTCGTCGTCAACTCGACCACGATCACCGCTGTCACGCCCTCGGCGACGAACACCGGCCTCGTCGACGTCGTCGTCATGAACGCCGACCAGCAGACGGC
>JADHED010002866.1_pt1 | contig 11135 bp, 6 predicted proteins | sample 8952041 | NCBI WGS metagenome assembly JADHED01 (sample SAMN16124423, study PRJNA663239) | bioreactor sludge metagenome | isolation source: sludge (control) | place: India:Bengaluru | collected 2018-09-08
GGCTGGCTCCCCGTGTGGGGCGGAGAAGCGGAAAGTCCGCTCAGAATTGTACTTTGATGATGTGCGTCGATGGTCGCCGGGGACGCACCGGCTACCGGATCAGCGAAACGCGTAGCGAATGCTGGACTCCCCCCGCCTCGAGCCGCAGCACGTACGTGCCGCTCGGCAGCGCCACCCCCCGGTCGTCGCGGCCGTCCCAGTTCAGCTCGTGGGGACCGGCGTACTGGTGTCCCGAATGGAGTGAACGGACCACGCGGCCACGGAGGTCGTACGCCCGTAGATGCACGACAGCGCTAGCCGGCAGCGAGTAGTGGATCGTGGTACTCGGATTGAAGGGATTCGGTGCGCTCTGAAGCAGCCGCACGACTGGCGCACCAGCATCGACGTTTACCTCGGTCACGACGGGCCGCAACGCTAGACCGTGGTCAACGCCCGCAGCAATGGCGGTAAACCCATTGTTGTCGAGCGGTTCCTCAGCCGGGCCGGGCGGTAAGTCGCCCCAGGTCACCATCTCGCCATCAGCCCGCAACGCCAGGCACTGGTAGACTCCAACCGCAATGGCAACGAACCCCGTGTTCGGCGCCGGTACGTCAAGCTGGCCGTGGGTGTTCAATCCCCAGACGACCACGGAACTGTCATCTCGCAGCCCAAGGCTCACGACGCCGCCTGCCGCGACGGCTGTAAACCCGGTGTTCGGCGCTGGTGGCGGGCACCCACATTGTGACGGCCACCCCCAACCGACAATGCTACCGTCGGACTTCAACCCAAGGCTGTGGAACCCGCCTGCGGCGACCGCCATGAACCCGCCGTTCGGTTGGGGTACGCTCAGTTGTCCGTAGGCATTGCTTCCCCACGCGACAACGGTACCGTTCGCCTTCAGTCCGAGGCTATGATCGCGCCCGCCGGCAACGCCCACGAACTCACTGTTGGGCGACGGCACGTTGCACTTCCCGTAATACGGAGATCCCCAGGCCACGACGGACCCGTCGCTCTTCAAGGCGAGGAAATGGTCCCACCCGGATGCGATGGCCACGAAACCCGCGTTGGGCGCCGGAAGGTCGTAGACCGTTCCCCAAGCCACGAGCGAGCTGTCGGCCTTTAGCGCCAGGCTCTGGTGATCACCGGCAACCACGGCCACCAGATCTTGATTCGCCGCCATGCCGTTGCACTGGCTCCAATAGTCGTCGCCCCATGCCGCGATTGTGCCGTCCGACCTCACGGCGAGGCTGTGCACCCCACCTGCGGCGACAGCCATAAACTCCGAATTGGGGCCCGGGACATTCAATTGACCATGATTGTTGCCGCCCCAGGCAACAATCGACCCGTCTGATCGCAGGGCGAGGCTGTGAAGCCCACCGCCTGCTACCTCCACGAAACCGGCATTGGGCAACGGAACATCGCACTGTCCAGAGACGTTCATACCCCACGCTTCGACGGTCCCGTCGGCCCTCAAACCGAGTCCGTGATGGCTTCCCGCGGCTACTGCGACGAAACCACTGTTTGGCAACGGTACATCGCAGACACCGAAATCGTTGGCGCCCCAGGCGACGATCGACCCGTCGTTCTTCAGCCCGTAGCTGTGCGAATATCCCGCAGCAATTGCCACGAAATCGGCGTTGGGCGACGGAATATCGCATTGGCCATAGTCATTGTTCCCCCAAGCGACCACCGAACCGGTCTCGGTCAATCCAAGGCTGTGGAACCAACCAGCAGCGATCGCAATGAATACCGAGCCGGAATCCGGTACATTGCACTGGCCGTCGCTATTCTCACCCCACGCCAGGACGATCCCGTCGGCTGTCAACCCAAGGGCGTGGCGCCAGCCTCCTCGGACGTCAGCAAACAGCGCGCCCGCAGGAACAACGCACTGGCCCGCGAAGTTCTCGCCGAACGCGACGGCCGTGCCGTTCATCTTCAATCCGAGGCTGAAGTCAGCACTAGCTGATACCCTCACAACGTCTTGGAGGTCGCCCGAACTTACCACCACCTGACTGCCCCAACCCACAACCTCAGCCGCCCACCCAGCGCTCCCTCCGCCCGCGACCGTCCAGACTACAGACAGAGCAATTACCGAAACCCGGACCCGCCAGCCCCACCCCGACAAAAAGTGCGACCGCCACATGCAACCCTCCGACATCCGCCGTCGATTTGCCATGCCGACCACATCCTTCTCAGCCATCGCGTCCCGATCGTAGCTTACTTCGCCAGGACAAGACGTCCGATTCGCTTGTCTTCGTCAGCGGATATAACAAAGAAGTAGACGGACGACGCCGCGCCCCTCCCGAATCTTGACGCACCATCCCACTGAATCTCATGTATACCCCTGCCCTCTACCGCCCCCTCAACGAGCGCAGCTACAACCTCGCCCCGAACGTCGTATATCACGGCTGTAACCAGCGCATCACGTGCGATCTCGTACCGAATGACAACCGAAGAGTTGAACGGATTGGGAAAACACTCGGCGCCCAGCAAGACTCTATCCACTGTTTGGTGTGGCGCCGCGGTAAGTGTGCAGCCGCCGCCAAACGCTCCGCGGGCTCCGCAATGCGAGTCGGGCAGACATGGCGATCCCTCGTTCAGTGTATAGGGCAAACCTGGTTGAGCGTCCCCACAGAACTCTGGGTCGGCGGCAATGTTGTAATGTAGTTGGCGCAATTCGTCAGCTATAAACCCCTCCCAATCGCCCCCGGTGTTGCCATATATATCATTGCACCAGAAGTGGAGTTCATTATTGAAATTCCCCGCGTATGCCGCTCCGCCGCGCGCATTGAATGCGATGACTGTATTCTCCATAAACCATACCGTATTCGACACATACACGCCCCCGCCGTGGATAGCATCATTATCAACCACCGTACAATTATAAAGGCCAAGGTAGCCGTCGCTTTGGACACCGCCGCCCCTCCCATACTGCGGATTTTCAGCCGTCTGGTTACCCGCAATCAGGCAGTGGTCGAAGCGCGCGCCGAACACCCAGGCGCCACCGCCCCCCTTACCTGCACTGTTATGTATAAAGCTGCAATTGTTGAATTCCGGTGGTTGTGGATAAAGCCCGGCGTAGACACCGCCCCCATATTGGACTGCATTGTTCGAGTCAATAACACAATTACTGAATACCACATCGGTTGCGTACAGATGTATCGCCCCTCCGTACTCTCCGGTATTTCCATAGAAAAAGCAGTTCTCCACGGCCTGCACCTGATTCCCGGTCAGGTAAACCGCTCCCCCTTTACCGCCGGATTGTACAGTATTGAATATAAACTCACAATCTCGCACGCTCAGCCTAAAGTTCTCAGAATAGAGAGCGCCTCCGCAGCGGTCGACAGGCGTGGGGCCCCCTGCATAGCCGTTTTGTATCGTAATACCTTCAATTGAGTAGTACGCTGGGGTCCACGCCCCGACGCTCTTGAAAACCCTGCCGGCATGAGAACCATCCACAACCACTCTGCTCGGGTCATCGGGCAACCCTCTGATGTTCACCCCTGGGGTAAGTAGAATGGAGTGCTCATAGTATACGCCTTCCGCGATTACGACAGTGTCTCCCGTTGCAGCGAGAGCAATTCCTCCTTGAATCGTAGTAGCGTCTTCCGGGACGTGCCAGACGGACGCACTAACTGTGGCGGCGCAGCAACAGAATATCGAGACAGAAACTAGATTCCCGTACCGAGTCATTAGCGCTCCGGTCACCCAACAGCCCGCCGGCCAATCTCTATCGAGCGTAGCACGTTCCAGTCCGGAGGTCACCCATATTTCGGCCCTTGCCATTAAGTTGCCAGTTTGGCGTATGTTGCGCGACGCTCTTGCACCCAGCCGGGAACCCTTACGCCCCCCACAATGTGGCGCTTGGTTCTTTCGTGTTGAGACCCCGAACTCTCCCGCTCTTCATTCCTGATCGCCCAGCGCAGCGCCCTACACCCGTCGTGCGTCTTCTCCGACTCCACAGGCCATCGGCCTTGTTCATCGAACAACAGCCACCTTTCCAACCGCTCCTCTGTCGTCGCCCGAAGTGATATGGTACAGATACGTTCCGCTGGCGACCGGCACACCTCTATCGTCCTTCCCATCCCACGTCATTCTAACCCACTCCCCCGCACTTCCCCCGCCCCACAATTCGCGGACCACCCTGCCCCGTACGTCATGCAAAGTTACCCGTACCTCCCCCGACTGCCCCGCTCTCGCCGAGATGGAGACAATCGGGTTCCCAGGGTTGGGCGTCACCTTGGCTTCTGCGGCCACGTCAGACACGATACCATCTTCTTCTATTCCTGCCCCCGCGGCTTTAGTTTGAACTATCTCGCCGCCAACCGACTCGAAACAACGGAAAACGCCTCGACAACCCCCGAACTCTCCTAGTGTATAGCTCGTTTCTTCTCCAATGATGTTCGGGGCCAATACGACTCTGGCGACCGAGTCTTGTCGCGCAATAGCTTCGAGTACGGCCTCAGTGATATTGAGCGTCACCATACGCGCCTCGCTCGTATTAACAATGAGGCCACTCGTCTCGCTACTTTCCCCGGCTGGGTACGCCGTCACCACACTTCCCTCGCCGCCGGAGATTCTCAAGTCCAAGAACGCATACACCACCTCCTGACCGAACCCCGACACCTCGACCGTGCAAAGCCCGAGGATCGGCGCTGTAACATCTGCAGAGAAGTCCCCGTTGACAAGACACTCTCCCCCAAAAGTTTGCGCCACTAGACACATGTAGCAGAATACCGCCCCGCCGGCTCCTGCTAGGTAGCTTCCGAAACGTTTGCCACGCATTTCTCTCCTCCTATTGACATTCCCCCGGCAGATATACGATCGGTCCGACACCAACAAACTTATTCGACGGCGGCGTCTCGCTTGAGTCCCAGCAGTTCTTCTGAGCGTATAGAGTACTCGTCGAGTTTCCGTTTACAACATGAAAAGACGTACTGGAGTAGATGACATTGTGCCCGGGATTCGCGATTGTGCCTGCATCCAATTGGCTGTTTCTGTCGGTGATCATGGCAATTGTTGAACCCGAAATTGTGCAGTCTCGGATAGTAACGCTGCTTCCCCCAACCGCGGAAACCGCGTTCGGACACCTGGTGATGAGGATACCAGTCAGAGAGACTGTCGACGACCCAACGGCGTAGCACCCCGCCGCGCTGCAATGATCGATCATCAGGCTACCCAAACCGGTGGTCGCGATCGTAGACGTTGCAGAATCGGCTCTTATGCCCGAACCGCTGCAGTCCACTATCGAGTTGTCCCCATCAAGGGTGACCCCGACATGCCCCTCCAGATTGAGTCCCTCATCGAACCCGGCGAACGCACAATCGCTCAACTCCACCCCCAGCGTTCCACTCACACAATTCATCAACATACCGACACCGTCATCCACGCCCTGAAAGTCGCAACCGGTCACTTCGATGACATCGCTCCCGAAGAGCTCCGGTGCAATCAGACCGTTATTGATGTCTTGGAACTCACAGTCCTGTAATCTAATCGATATCCCACCGCTGAGTCTCCCCTCATCCACAACGACTACATCAGCGATGTCGTTAAAAGTAACATTTTCCGCGGCGAGTTGCGCGTCCTCTTCCAAAACGATCGGCCCCCACGTCAACCCAGACTCCTCGCCACTGAACATTAGTACCAGTGACACTGCTGAGCCGGTGTCGTCGCCAATGACAAGGCTGCCGTGGACGTGGAACTCTACGTTTGTCGTATCAGTGCCGCTGACAGTAACGTCGTCGCGTGCAAAATTCACCGTAGTACCTGGCTCGATCGTCAGGGTTGCCCCCGTCGGAATCGTGATGTCGCCACTCACCCAAACGGTTCCGCTCCAGCTAGTATCGGCGTCAATCGTACCAACACTTCCATAGAGCGTAATTGCTTTGTATGCGTTGACTCGCCCCGTACCCAACCCTTGCACCGCCTCCAGATCATCATTCAGTCCGGGAGACTCCGGCGGGTCATAAATATCGTCGACGCTGCTTCTGATCTTGTCGCGGATCTCCTGGCCCGTCCAAGTGGGGTAGACATGGTGTATCAAACCGGCGATCCCGGCGACCGTTGGTGCCCCCAGTGAGTTTCCTTTCCAGCCGGCTCGCGCAGTATTGAAGTTACTTGAGGTCGTCGGGATAGCAGCCCAGAGAGGCGCCGCTCGTACGCAGACGTCGGCCCAGCTCCCCCAACTTGAGCCGGATGGGTAATCTCCATAACACCAATGCCACAGCGCATCAGAAGCGTCAACGCCGACGACCTTCAAGACATCCTCGGTGAATGAACTGTACGCGTCAGTGTTGTAATAGCTCCCGCAGCCCCCGTTATACGATCCCCCGGCCCAGACAATATCACCGTCAACTATGGCTTGCTGGGCGATACTCAGAAAGGCGGGATTGCTTAAGTTGGCTACAATGGCATAACCGATGGCGTTTACACCCATCATCTGTGCATAGCTCACTCCGTTGAGGATGGCCTGCAGATTGACGTTTTCTGAACTGCTAGCGGTTGCGTAGCCGACGCGTATCGGGACAATCTGGACCACGCTCCCGCCGACGGACGCCATGCGCCCGTCTTCCCATGAACTGGCGACTTGCGAAGCGACCGCGGTCCCATGCTCTGCCCTACTCCGGGGATCGTTGTCCCACCCCGAGTAGTCCTCGTTGGGAAGTGCGCCGCCGCCCGGCGGCGATATATCTATGAAGTCCCATCCCCGAAGATCATCAGCAAACCCGTTTTCGTCGTCATCATCGTTTCTGTCAGCGCTGTAGCCTTGGTCATCAAACCACCCATCAGCGTCATTGTCCGCCAAGTCGCCGACCAGATAGGGGCTTCCGGAAGACGCAATTGCGACCCACCCCCCTGCATAGCCGATATTGCCAGATGCGAATATCACAGTGCTGGTGTTACTATCGATCTCCGCGTACACGCAGTTGTGTGTCGCCATATTGCCGTAGACATAGAGACCTTGAAGCTGATTGTGTGTCCAGTCTGCGGAGGAATCGGTGAGGCTGGTGCTGGTGGAATTGCTGAGCGATCCAGAATAGACGTTTGCTTCGGTCGAATTGTCGGGCTCCATCCCACGGGAGTCCTCGTCTATGAGGCCGTCACCGTCGTCGTCTGAATTGTGAACACCAGGATAGCCGTCTTCATTGCAGTCACCTGGGCATTCGCCGTAATTACGGAATAGCACGCCATCACTAAGAACCTGCATCGAATCTACGGAGGTCCCGCCGTTCCACCCAAGCGGGAATGGCCCGCCAATATCGGCGTGTTTCCAGTCGATCCCCAGATCGATAACTGCAACCCTCGCCGTGTCGGCAGTTATCGAGTTGGCTATCTTCCATGCTTGTGGCGCATCCAGATCATGGTCCATCAGATCTGAAGAGGTATCTTCACATGGGTCATCTTCAAAGCTCTGTTCGCTATTCCGGCGTAGATGCCACGGGGAGGAATATGTCCAGCCGGTTCCGTGAGCTGAGCAAAACACGTCATTTATCTCGCCATCCGGAAACGCGGCCCGAGAGTGGTCTCCCCCAATGCTGATGACCTCTTGCGAGTCCTCGGGATACTCGACCGCGTACTCCACCAGTCCGCTGCTCGTCAAGGAAGAGATGATGGTCGAGGCGATCGAGTCCCGGTAGCGAATGATCCAGGGCCCGTTGAGACTGTAGCCTGGCATCCCGAATCGGTATATGTGATCGATATGCGCAACTGTAGCTCCTGGCGAGATGGTATCCGAATCGGCCTCATAGAACAGCACGAGCTTGTCCCCGCGCGCCTGTGGCGCGGCCACCAGCTCTCCGGCCGGTTCGAATAGCACAACGATTTTCGCCTCCGGCGCTGCCAGGCCCACCTCGGACAAGGCCGCAATGCCTACCACGACCAACACGAGTGCCGTCTTCATGCGATCCCTCCATCAATCTGCGCGATACGCCCAGTGAGTGGTCCGAATTTTGATCTGCGCCTTGACTCGACCCCAACGTTGCATGAACCTCAGGGGATGACGTACAATAGGGCTTGAAAGGCAGCTCAAACGTGGCAACAAGCATGGCAAAACTGGAAGCCGCCTTTCGTGAGGTCCAACTGAGCACAGATTCATCTGTTGTATTCCCCGGAATTCCGTGGCAACAGAGCCGCATGATGCCGAATTTATACAACGTTGGGGTGAAGTAAGTGTGTTAATGAGTTGTACTTCTGGATATGTACGCAGATCGCTCTCGCCCAACCTGTCCATACAGAACGAGGGAAGAGCCTGTGCGGAGATTAGGTGTAGTAGCAGACACGTCAACGCAATATTTTGCAGATTCTTTATTTTGCTCTCCTGTCTATTCCATGGGAAAGTAGATGGGAGTGGTTTGTTGCTCCAAGGTCGCAGAGTGAATCGCAAGACCGGTACGAGGATTTCGAATCGATTGGACACCCTGAAATTCAATTGGCATTTTTGCAATCTTCGCCAACGCTCCCGGCCGAGTTCATCAGGGCCGCGGGGCGCGATCTGTGGCCGGATTGACGAATGATCGACGATGTGCTCTTGAAACGTCACGGTCGCCAACCTCTCCCTCCATTGGCAGTCACCCCAGCGGCAAAACGAAAATTGCGGGCGTCGGCTTGGATTGGAAGACCCCCGTCTTCACCTGCTGACGATCCCCCGTCGTCCTGCCGCAGAGGGAGACTATCGCGATTTCGGGCAGCATGGAAGCGGAGTTTGGTTGCGACGGCTTGGCAGGGTTTAAGGACCACAAATATCTGTATTTATAAATGACGCCAGGATTAGGAGTTACCAGACATGGCGCTGCCGCGCAAGGAGTTCGCGAATTCTCGGCCAGCCAACACGTGTTTGCCTTCCGGGATTGCACCGAGGAAATCTATGTGAATTTCCGGGCGTTGTAAGATCGCAACTTACGAGCGTGCACCTACAAGATTCTCACGGCCGGCATCCCGATGCGAAACACCCCCGCCAGGTAGTCGAACGCATGCGCATGCCGGTAGTGGTCCAGCGCCCCACTTTCGGTCCACCTGTACCCGAGCTTCCCCGTCGTGAGGTCCCTGACCCGCGTCGGCGCCTTGAGCTGCGCGTAGAACTCCCCGCCGTCGATCTACGAGCATTCACATCCTCAGCTCCCGGTACATTCGCGCACACTCCGTCTCCCCCCCGAACATCGGCATCTCGAACTTCGGGATGTCCCCGGCGAAGTGGTCGAAAGCATGCGCATGGCGATAGTGGTCCTGGACGCCGCTCTCCATCCACCGGTACCGCGCCTCGCCGGACGTCAGGTCCCGCACGCGCGTGGGCGCCTTCAACTGAGCGTAGAACTCCCCGCCGTCGATCTCGGGGGCGTTCGGAGGCAGCCACCAGTTTCCGGCGAGAATCTCTTCGTACGCCTCGTTCAAGGCATAGGTGCGGTCGACCGTGACCAGGTCCCGCTCCCACTGCGGCTTACTAAGCCCGTCGTTCGAGTAGATCACCCGGCAGATCCGGGCGGGATGGGGCTTGGCGAGCCACCGCTCCACCAGATGCGGCTCGGGCTGCAGAGAGACCAGGCAGGTCAGGACGCGATAGCTCTTGATGAGCTCGTCCAACTCCTCGAAGGTCTTCACCCGGCCGATGAACGCCGCCTTGCGGATGCGCCGGTCGTTGGTCGCCTGGCCCAGGGCGCCGTCCCGGTAGTCCGGTAGCTGGGAGATCACCACGAACATCGCCGTGGTGCTCATCGAGACGCCCATCGAGCAGCCCTGGTCGATCTTCGGCGTGAAGTCGTGGATGCAAGCGTCCAGTAGGGCGTTGGTGACCTTCAGGCGCTCGCGGTCGGTCCCGGACAGTAGTTGACCCAGCGCCGTGTCGAACTCGTCCACGAACGGGAAGTGGAGCATCGCGCACATCAGGGCGTCGGGCCCGTGGTCGTCCTCCTTGACGATCCGGCCGGATTCGTTGCGCCGGTAGCGCAGCAGCTGGCGCACGACGGTTTTGAGGTGGCCTTCGTCCGCGATGCGGATCTTGCCGTGGTTGAAGTACCGGGCGAGGTTCTCGATGCCGCCGTCCTTCATTTTGTTGAAGGCAACCGGGACGACTTCGAAGCCCGCGTTGCGGCAGTCCAGGTTCCCGTAGGCGTTCTCCGCGTCGCCGTAGACGACGAAGTCCCCGACGCGGTCCCGCAGTTCCACCAGGTACTGGACCAGTTCGCCGATAGTCTTGGAGTCGAAGATCCGGCCCTCGCTGATCGAGACGTGGTCGACGGCGCGCTCGGCGAGCACGGCGACCGCGAAGCGGCCCCAGTCGATCCCGACGGCCCGGCGGACGGATCCGGTGGGCCGCTGCAGCTCCACCAGGGGCGTCACCGCCGCCTGGACCTTCTCCGCATCGTAGATCATCCCGGAGGAGGTCGGTCGCTTGCATTCGTGCTCCACGCCCCAGACGTCGGTGCCGCGGTTGAGCATCTTGGCCTTCAGGACGTTGTCGCGCGAAAGATGGCCGCTGGCGGCGCGGGCCCGGCCATGGCAACCCTCGAAGTGTTCGCCGATCAGCTGACCCTCGGTGTCGCGATCAGCCACGACCTCGGTCAGGGGACATTCCCGGCGGCAATAGCTGAGAGCCTGCGGGTCGTCGTCCGTCGCTTCCTCGAGGCCGACCGTACATCGCGCCATGCAGTCGTAGACATCCCAGCGGTACCTGGCGAACCCGCGTTCCTCCGCGAGGTCCCAGTTCTCCTGGAAGAACCCGAACGGGACGTGGAAGGTCGACAGCAGCACGATCGTGAAGTTCGGCTCGGATAGGGCGCCCTGGACCGCGGCGTGCAGGACCTTGCCGACTCGCGGATCCTCCTGGCAGGATTCGTCGGCCACGAACCCCGCGACGTGCTTTCCGCGGGCGGCTTTCTCGGAGGCCGGAACGCAGGACAGGGTCACCCCGCTCTTGAGCCGGGTCTCGGACTGCAGGGGATCGCCATCCAGTAGGGCGTCGGCCAGGCCGGGGACGCAGTACCAGAATTGGGTCGTGTATTCGTAGACGCGCTTGGCTTGCTCCCCGGAGCCCGCCATGTCCAGAAAGCTCTTCTGCCGGTAGACCATCATCAGCCAGATCAGGATCGCTGCCGCCAAGGACCCGCCACCACCTCGCGGCTTCCAGAGGATCGCCTGCTGCTGGCGCTCATAGAACAGGTCGG
>JADHED010002867.1_pt1 | contig 11132 bp, 6 predicted proteins | sample 8952041 | NCBI WGS metagenome assembly JADHED01 (sample SAMN16124423, study PRJNA663239) | bioreactor sludge metagenome | isolation source: sludge (control) | place: India:Bengaluru | collected 2018-09-08
TGCCTACCGTACTTGCTTGCCCCTGCGGTGTCAAGTGTGTCCGAGGGTCAGCTTTACAAAAGAGGGGGCTTACCGGAGCTTCTCCCTCCGAGAAGATGTGGCTAATGGTCAGGAGGGAGAAGGGAGAGCGGTCGAATTACATTCCCTTTCCGGGCCGATTCTTGGCTTGCGTCATGATCTTTTTCCAGCGCGTCTTCTCGGCAAAGGCGGCAGTCGTGGTTTCCCTCAGGACGGCGTGCGCGGCCTCTCGTTTCAGCTTGGAATAGCTCGCAAGTCGCGGCTCTGGCAGGCTCCCGGCGGCGATTGCCAACTGAACCGCGCAACCTGGTTCACCAGAGTGAGTGCAATCACGGAAGCGGCAGCGAGTCGCCAGCGAGAGGATGTCGGCAAATCCGGTATCAACGGAGTCTTCCTCGACGAGAAGTCCCGCCTCGCGGAGCCCAGGAGTATCGATGAGAAGCCCGCCTCCGGGGAGAGGAATCAAGTCGCGGGAGGTTGTCGTGTGGCGGCCTTTTCCGTCCGAACTGCGGACGGCCGCCGTGCGGACGGCCGCCGCTGAACAGCCATGTTCGACGGCCAGGGCATTCACCAGCGTCGATTTCCCTGCACCGGAAGGCCCCAGGAGAGCGGCTGTCCTCACAGCGGCTGTCTGGCCTGGATTGCCCGGACAAAACCTGTCCCTGCAGCCAAGCCTTGCTCTGAGTTCGGCGAAACCCTGTCCGGTAACGGCACTCCAGACGAAGGCCGGGGCTCCGGCGGAAATGGCACTCGCGCGGGAAAGGACATCCTGGGGATCTGGTATGAGATCGGCTTTTGAAAGAACCAGGACAGGCTGCGCGCCGCTTTCTCGTGCCAGCGTGAGGTAGCGTTCAATGGACCTCGGATTGAATGTGGGAATAGCGGAGATGATGTAAACGTCATCGACGTTCGCGGCTAAAACCTGGGCTTCGGTACGAGATCCAGCTGACTTGCGGATGACAGCCGTCTTACGTGGCAGGACGTGGTGGATGACGGCGAACGCGTCTTTGGGAAAGACCTCCATGGCGACCCAGTCTCCGGTGCAGGGAAGACTGGCGCGGCACTCGGCTTCAAAACGAAGCCGTCCCGTCAGCTCGGCGGTCAGAAGGCCATGAGCGGAGAGGATCCGGTAGGTTTCGTGGCTCTCGAAGGCAACGCGGCCCGGTTCGAGGCGCCCGTTCTGGCAGGTTTCCAAGTGAGACTCGAAGTGGGGACTCCACCCCAGATCGGAAAGGTGCATTTTCTTCCTCTTGGTGTTTTCTGAAGTGTGCGGGGAGTCAAACCAATAACATCTCGAACCGCATCGCGGCCCGAGGAGGATCGGGTCTCATGGAACGAGGGGATCCGATGGGGATCCGCCGCCGTTCACCCGCGGACAATATCCAGCAACGTCAGAGGCGTATTCAACAAACGAAGTGAGTCTAGCGGAGTTTTGAATCCGTGTCGAAGGATATGGGAAAACGAAAGAGGGGGCTCATATGAGCCCCCTCCGAAGATCTGGTTTGGAGTTGAGAATCTCGGCCTGGGGACCTGTGCTCCCAGGAAAGCCTTATACGAATTAGTTAACGTTGAGGGCCGTGTCGTCGATGACGAACGAGGTCTGGAGGCTCGAGTCCTCTGCTCCAAGGAAGTAGATCTGCACCGTCTGGCCCTTGTAGGAGGCCAGGTTGAAGCTCTTCTGCGTGTAGGTTGTGTTCTTGTTCAGGTTGGAGTAAGTGGCCAGGGTGGCGAGAACGGTGCCGGAGGAGTTACGAACCTGGACCTTCAGGGTGTCGTAGGCGGACGAGGTCGTCGTCTCGGCGGTGTCGATGCGAATCCAGAAGGAGAGCGTCGCGGTGGTGGCGCAGGAGGGAATCGTCACGGACTGGTACAGGTACTCGGAGGCGGTCGATCCGTTGCCCAGGAGCCAGGCCTTCCAGCTGCCAGTGCGGGCCGGGCGAGACGTGCTGGAGGTGATGACGCCGGAGGTCGCGGTCCATGTGGTTGCGCCGGACTCGAAGCCAGCGTTGCCGAACAGTTGCTGGGCGGTGCAACCGGAGGAGATGTTGACGGTCACGGAGACGGCCGTCGATGTCTTGGTATTACCTGCCGCGTCGTAGGCCTTGGCGGTCAGCGAACGGGTACCGTTCTGAGCGGACGTCGGGGTCCAGGCCCAGCTGTAAGGAGACGATGTGTCGGTCGTCTGAAGCGTGCCGTCGAGATAGAACTCGACTTTGGTAACACCCACGTTATCCGTGGCGGAAGCGGTCACGGTGGTCGCACCAGTCAGCGTGGAGCCTGCCGTGGGAGCTGTGATGGAGACAGTCGGAGCGGTCGTGTCGCCCGTGCTGCCGCCAGCCACGATGTTGGTGACCTTGAAGCCGTAGGCAGTGACGGAGGAGTCAGTCTTGAGGCGGATCTTGACGGTGTCGCCGGTGACGGTCTTGGTGGCGCTGGCGAGAGTGGTTCCGCTGAACGGCGAGCCGGTGATGTTGTTGCCGTTCTTGTCCGTGATGTAGATGTAGTCGTAGCCAGACTCGGTGGCGGTGGAGGAATCAAACGTCACATTGATCGAGGCCGGGCTGCCGGTGACTGTGTAGGTCCACGTGTTGTCGTAGCTGTTGGTGTAGGGGTGGGCGGATTCAGGGAACGTTGACGTTCCGCCGCAGCTCCAAGTTCCCGGAACACCGACGGCGTCCCACGCCTTCTGAACGGCGGTCCACTCGGGGGTGCAGGTTCCGCCGTAAAGGTCTGCAGCGGCCTGGGCTGTGGCGGTGCGAGCGCCCTGGAAGGTGGTGGAGGATGTCATGTAAACAGTCCAGCCGCGGTACCAGATGGCCTGGGCCTTGGTGAGGCCAACGCCGGTCACCGCAACGGTGGTCTTGCTACGGGGGTGCGTTCCGCCCTGGGACAAGAGGTAGTAAAAGAGGTTGCCGATGCCGCTATTGGTGTGGACGCCACACTGGTCATTGCTGCTCGAGGGGGTGCAGCCGGAAGCATAGTTGCGGGTAGGGTAGTAGTCTGCGGAGTAGCCGTCCTTGGCGGGGTCATACATGTAACGGAGGGCGTCGCCCGATGTTGACGGGGTGTAGACATCAGCGCCGATGCCCCAGTCAGTCTTGGTTGCCGGACTGCCCTGGCCAGACCAGAAAGCCACGGAGCGGCCCATGATGTCGGAAGCAGCCTCGTTGAGGGCGCCGGACTCATTGCGGTAGGCCAGGTTGCAGGTTCTGGATGTTACGGCGTGGGAAAGTTCGTGTGCGGTGACGTCAAGGCTCGTGGCGAGGTTCGCGAAGGAGGAGCCGTCGCCGTCGCCGAAGGCCATCTGGTTGTACGGGGAGTCAAACCAGGCCGCGTTGTTCTTTGTGCAGGAGGAGCCGGTGGAAAACTGTCCGTGAACGCTGGAGACGATCGCCGCGCCCGCGTTGTCGTAAGAGTCGCGGTTGAAGATCGTCTTGTAGTAGTCATACGTCTTTCCCGTTCCATTGTAGGCGCCCATGGCCGCCGTATCGGTCGAAGTGCCGCCTTCCTGGAAGACCAGTGTGCCCGGAATCTCGTTTCCGGTGCTGATGCAGGCCTGGTTCAGCGTGTAGATCTTGCGGTTCTTTGCGGTGAAGACACGCGGGAGGCGATCCAGGATATGACCCGTCTGCGCATCGACATAGATGTCATCCATGCCAAAGCCTTGCTCGGTCTCGAACTCGACCTTGACGGGAATTGCATAACGCCCCTCAACGATCATAGGAGGCTCGACCGCGAGCGTGGCCGGAGCCGTGCCACCGTCCCGCAGGACTGCGGCAATCGCGTAATCCATCAACTGGGCCTCGGAGAGGGATGCGTGGGTATCCACATCGAGATTCGGCTTGAAATGGCCGTTGATTCCGATGATGGAGTCCTCGGTCATGTGAACGATGAGTTCTCCGTGAAGCACTGGAATGCCGCGGTACGCCTGCGTCATACGAACGTGCGTCTGGCCGAGTTCATCATGCTGCTCGTTCCTGAAGAGGAAGCCGTCATCGGCCCCGCGCCGGAAGGCCGCGCCGAATTCATCGAGGACAGTCTGAGCGGCAGCCTCGGGATTGCGAAAAGCCCTCAGAGAGATCTTCCCGCTCACCATGGAGGGGACCCTCTGCTCGTCAAGGACGATATTGACGTCGGCGCCCATCCGGTTAAAGGCCCGTTTCTGGTCCTGGTCTAGCCGGTCTTCCAGAGGACGGTAGGCAGCGGCGGGGAGCGCCAGGGCCAACAGTGCGAGGGGGAGGAATCTGCGGAAATTCATGGGTTCAAGCCTCCTGCTTCTCCTGATAAAAAAGTTGATCACCATCACTAATGCAGTTTGCGTGCCAGGCGAGACAAAACTCACAGATCGGCCTAAACGTTGAAAAAGAACCAGATAACCCAGATTAGACGAGTCGGCGGTCCCGGTTTTGACCCGTATGGGTCATCGGCTGACCCCGACACGTGTCCCTACCGGGTCAAAAACTGAGCCAGCTAGATGCTGAGTGTGGATAGCCGAAGGAAATTTAATAAGATCTGTATTGACAAGTGAGGCCAGGTATGTCTCTCGGAGGCCCTGGTACAATAACTCGTTTCTCAAGGAGACACTCATAGATGACAAGAGTAGTTCGCGCGCTCGTTCTTTTTGTTTCGTTTTCCCTCGTTACCCCAGCGGCCCTGGCCTCGCCCTCGCCCCAGCACAAGAAAAAGGGAAAGAAGACCAAGGCGTCCGTGACCATCGTGAACAAGTCGAACTATGCCCTCCACCATTTCTACCTGGCGTACTGGGACGAGCGGGACTGGGGTCCGGATCAGCTCGGAAAAGACACGATTGATCCGGGAGACTCGTTCACGCTGTCAGACATTGACTGCGACTGGTACGACATCAAGCTCGTTGACGAAGATGGCGACGAGTGCGTCGTGGAGGACATCGACCTCTGTGGCGACTCCGAGAAGTGGGTCATCACAAACAACGATCTCCTGAAATGTCAGGGCTGGAAGTAGTTCTAAACGAGGCCTTTCCGAGGGCAGCATCAGAGGAATCCGAACAAAAAGGGGCGGCTCGAGAGCCGCCCCTTTCTTTTCGACATCCGTAACCGGTTGACCGTTTAGGGAAGCGTCATCTGCACGAAACTCCCGTCGTCGTTGAGTTGGTCGTTCAGGATGCCATAAGCGTAGAACTGATCGGCGCCCGAGGTCTTGTCTATGCGGGCGAAGGCTTGAGGAGCCGTGAAACCGTTTCTGGTTCCGTCGAGAACGGCGTTGAATTGTTTCCATTCTCCGGGTTTGAGCGTGCAGGGGCTGCAGTCCTTCTCCTTGCCCAGCACATTCCCGTCGGGCCCAAAGTAGGAAACGGTGACCTCGATGTCGTCATCCTCGACACCTCCAGCGTTAATGACGGCAAGGTTCGAGCGGGTTCCCTCGCTCACACCTTTTGTTCCGCTCTGCTGAAGGCCCAAGATATAGGCGGAGGAATCAGCCGCCTTGCCCAGGGGAAGGTATCCGTAAGCAAGGCCGAAACGGCCTCCAGCTTTTACGGAAAAGGTCCGGACACCCACATAACCCAAGTTCACAGGCACAGTGCGTAATCCCTCGTCTGTACCCTCCGGATCGCTCCATTCCTCGAATTCCACCAGAAGGCTACCGATGGCCGAAGCGGGCACTGCAATGCCGGCATCTCTCATTTCCTTCATGATGTTGTCGATGACGATCTGCTGCCCCGGGTCCAAGTCAATGGCGGCGAACTCCGGATCGTCGGGCCGGCCAGCCAAGACGAGGGTCAGATATGCGGTCATTCTTGTCTGTGAACGGTTTGCGAGAGTGACCTCGGACTGATAACCCGGGATCTCGAGAACGACTGGCACGAACGACTCGTTCGTTTCGAGCTGGTTGTCGTTGATGACCATGGGAACGTATGAACCATCACCGTTCACATTGTCATTCAGCACGCCGTAGCACAGAAACTGTCCCTCTCCTGCTGTCTTTCGAATGACGGCGTACCCCGTCGTGATACCACGGGAGGCCAGCGGCGCGTTAGCGGGCCTCCACTCGAATGGAGTGAGGTCAATAAACGTTGTGGCATCCTTTGTCGCGTGTGCCTTCCCGGTTGAGCCATCATAGTAAGTCACTTCGAGACTGATGTTCCCGCTTGTGCCTCCGGCGTGGACACATCCGATGTTGGATCGTGTTCCGGGAGCACCCGTGCCCGTACCTATCTGCTGGAGACCATAGATGATCGCTTCCTTACTGGCTCCCCGGGTCAGCGGTGTAGCGGGATAGGCGAGCCCGAAACGCCCCTTGATTTGTTGAGCCGCAAGAGCCAATGTTGGCGGGGTCGTTACGCGCGCCTGGGCGCCAAAATCGGACACGTTCTCGGGGCCCTTTGCCGCGACGCGCAGCGTTACGAAAGGTTCACCTTCCGGCACGCTCATTCCGAGGCCCTTCAGAAATGCCCAGGCATCACTTTGGACTTCCTGGCCGGGCTTCATCTTGTATGTGGCCGTGCCCTCGAAAGGAGTTCCGCCGGCTGTTCCCTTGGCGGTGAACGTCACATCGGCATCCTTGCCTGACATATTCGTGAGCGTCAGCTCCGTCGAGTAGCCGGTGCCGTCCGCCCGCTTGAGCGTGAAGAGGATGGGCAGGAGATAAGTCATTGTGTCTCCAGTGCCCGTGCTGGGACGGCTGACGACAACGGGTTTCTTGATTTCGCGCACGCCCTTGCCCGTCGTGATCACGAGCTTCACCTCGAAAGTGCCCGCGGTCGAGAAGACGTGTACCGGGTTAGGAAGCGTGGATTTTGAACCGTCACCGAAGTCCCATGTCCATGCTGAGGGGGCTCCCGTTGACTCATCGGTGAAGTCAACACTTTCGCCAGGTCTTGGGTTGGCGGGCTGGAAAGAGAAAAGCGCGACCGGGTTTGAGAGGTCGTTGGGAACTGGTAGGTTGATCTCTGTTCCGGGAGCGGTGGCGACTTCCCAGACACCTCGGCCCTGAGTCCCAGCGCGCAGCCTCTGGCCGTTCGGGTCGAATGCCAGCGACTTGACGGGCACATTCGGCAGCCCTTGGCCGTGGCGCCTCCAGGTCTGCCCGCCGTCTCCTGACCGGTAGAGCCCCGTGAATGTTCCGGCCCAGTAGACGTTTGGAGCCGTCGGGTCGACCTCGAAACTGTTTATGGGAACATCCGGCAGGCCGTTGGCCTCGCCGGTGCGAGAGATGGGTGTCCAAGTCACCCCATTGTCTGGTGATGAAAACAGTCTCTGCCGTTCCGCCACGGGAGTGTCACTCGCGATGAAGAGGCGGTTCGTATCCGCGGGGTCAATTCTGATGATCAGAGAATTGAAGTTGTAAACCGGGACCTCTCCGGTCTTCGTCCACGTCGCGCCCGTGTCGGACGAAACAAGAATATTCCGGCGCCAATCCACCAGGGCCATCTTGTTGGGGGCAGTTGCGGAAACCGTCAGGTCGTTGATGTTGTTTGACAGCGGAAGGTCCTGGCTCGCTTCTGCCCAGGTGTCCCCGTTATCGGTGGTCACCCAGAGCTTCCTTCTCGAGAAGGTATAGAGGCGGAAGGCCCCAGACGCGCTCACTGGGATCAGAGATGTCGAGAAGATGGCCTGCGCGCCGCCTGCGTCCGTCAGCCCTTCTCGAATTCTCTGAAACGACTGTCCACCATCCGTGGACCGCCACACGCTCAAGTTCTGAGTCGTCATGTAGCTGATGTCGGGATTCGTGGGATGGAAGGCGCATGCGAACCCGTCCCCCGTCATCGTTTCACGCCATTCCGTTCCCTGGACACGCATACTATTGCCATTGTCTTGCGCGCCAACTCCGATACGGTCCAGGTTTCTGGGATCGACACAGATTCCATTGGAATAAAACACTTGCATGGTCCGGTTCAGGGACCGGAAGGTCGTCCCGGCGTCGGACGAGGCGAAAACACCGCCATCGGTACCAAAAAGGATGGTCCCGTCGCTCAGTTGCATGAAGTCATGAAAATCCGCATGGACGTAGGCCCGGCCGTCACCCCGTCCGGCCCAATCGGTCATCCACGCCCATGACTCGCCACCATCGGTCGAGCGGTACATGTCTGTACCAGCCCCGTAGACGATGTTCGGATTCTTGTTGTCAACGCCCAGAACGTTACAGAAGTTCCCCTGTGAACTGAGGATATTTACGAACTTCCCTTCCATGTTCGTGGGCTTCTTGTTGCCCAGATCCAGTGGAGCCCACGTCTCGCCTCCGTCGGTGGAGCGGGCTGCGTCTAGCTGCGCCTTGTTGTTCCCATCAATGATGGGCATACACCCTGGCCGGATCACTCGGGGCCACGGCAACGCTAATACGGCCCCGGGTCTCCGCGTCTCCCGGCAGACCCGTGGTCTTTTCGGCCCAGGTCACCCCCCCATCAGTGGACTTGTAGATTGAGCCGGGCGTCCGTACTCCCTGTACGACCGGTCCCCATGTGGCGGCAAAGACGACGGAACTGTCGCCCGCAGGACGAGAGAGCTTCGGTGCCCACGGAGCGGAGTCACTCCTCAGAACGGCCGTCCACGTAGTGCCGCCATCTGTCGACCTCTGGACCCCGCGGTCACCCGCGACAAGCAGGATGTCCGGATTCTGAGGGTCGACCAGTATCTGCCAGAAGAAATCCGCTGGCCGGTTTTCTCTGGGGAGCTGTGTCCAGGTTTCTCCACCGTCTGTCGACCGGATCATTCCGAATCCGACCTTCAGTGGATACCCCGTGCTCCGGGCGTTTCCAAGTGCAAAGGTCGAGTTGTCCGCGCACCCGGCGCCCGCATAAACACGCTGAGCGTCAGAAGGGGCCACGGCAACGGCTCCGAACTGGAGCACGGGAATGTCTGCCGTAACGAGCTTCCATGTGCTTCCGCCGTCTGTCGATCGCCAGACGCCGCCACCGCCCGATGCGACGAAGAGGGTTTTCGGGTCAGTGGGGCTGACCGCCATGTCCGCTGCCAACCCGCTGTCATCCGATGGAAGGGTGCGATGTGTTCTGACTGATGGTCCCAGGAAAGTCCAGGCCGGTTCCGTCGTGTTGAGGCCCAACTCCTTCCGGCGCCGCATCTCCTGGGTAAACGCCTGGTGCTCGCGGATACGCGTTCGTGTTGCCCGGTCCAGAAGGCCGGGGAGGTGCCTCCCGTAAAGCCTGTCCATCGTCTCTTCAAACCGGCCTTGCCGTTTCTCCCGTGCTTCTTCCTCTTCTCGCTTGGCCTTTTCGAGTTCTCCATCAGCGGCACCCAGGTGTCCGCTACAAGCCAATAGAAATACAAATGCAACCAGTCGCCCTCTCGGGGCAGAGTTCCTAACGCGCAATCAAAGCCTCCTCGCCTTGGATTTAATTAAGATTGGATCTCAACTCGGGCATTCTAATACACCTTCCCTGCCGGGAATTCAATTGGCTCGAGCGACGGCAGGGTTCGGGCGGAAGGCGATCCAGCAGTTCCTCGTAAATCCGTGCGGGCGCTCCCTCAGGCGCCTTGCGCCTTGGGTTAGCTGCCCCCGAACGATAGGATTCCGGGGTATTTGCCCCGAGATTCATCTCGGGGCGGTCACGGCTATGGGTTGACCCTGTCCATCTATGTCCCTACGGCCCTTCCCTCGGCGGTTCTCCCCTGGGAGCGCGGGCGTCTCGCCCGCCTCCGGCACCCGGGAGCGGGAGGAGGAATGGGGGAGAGGGAAGGGACCGAACCTGGCGCTAGCTCACCCAAATCCCGTTTTCGACTCTGAGGGGCCGGCCATCGATGAGGACGCGGCGACCACACCCGCCGTCCCTGAAATCAGTGACGATGTCCACGTGTTGAGCAGACTGGTTAAAGAGCCCGCGGCGTCGCAGTTCTTCGATGCGGGAGGGAGCATCCGGTTCCGAGGGATCGTTCACGAATCCTTTTTCGTAACTGGCGCCGATGGCGATGTGAAGGGTGCCGCCCACTTTCTCGACAAAAAGGGGATGTTTGAGGGCGCGGGTCAAGCCGGGGTTCATTCCGAGCGCGACCTCGCCCAGGCGGCGTGAGCCGTCGTCCGTATTGATGATTGCAGCAAGCCTCTCCTGGCCTTTTTTCGCCGAGAAAGATGCGATCTTCCCGTTCTCGAATCCGAGGTAGATGCCCTGGATCTCGGCTCCGGCGTTCAGGATGGGTAAGTCGAGGTAGATCTCTCCGCTCGTGGCGTTGGCGTTAGGGCTGGTGAAGATTTCGCCGTCTGGAACGTTCCGCAGCCCGTAACTCATTACGGGTATGGACTCCGAGATGTCGAGGGTCAAGACCAGTTCCCGTTGTTCTTCGGGATGCCACGTGACAATTTCCATGTGGCGGCCGGCATCGAAGAGGGGTGCCAGTTTCTCTTCAGCCGCAAAGAGCGGAGCCGGATCGATCGTGGAGGCCTTCACAATGAAGCCTGTGTACTCATCAAACGGGATTCCCTCGATGGCGGCATACGCGGGAGTGGGGTAGAGCGTGATAACCCATCTTTTGGAGAGACGCATTTGGGTAAATGGCCGGTCGGCGCGAGCCAGGCTGGCGGCCGCCTCAGAAGTGAGCCCGGCGTAACTCTCTGGAGACTCGGCCCCGAGCACCTCGATGTACTTCGTCATGGCGGCGTACCGGTCCCGGTGCCACGCTGGAACCCGCTCGACCTGTTGTGCTGAGCCCAGTTCTCCCATGGCCGCCGGCCAGACGCGTCCCCGCTCGTTGTTGGGAGGGACGAGGAGAGTGTCTGGAATTCCACCCAATGCAATTATGCTCTTCTCGAGGCGTTCCATGAGTGGCCAGGCAATGCGCTCACCCTTGATCATGACGATGTCGTCAGGCGTGACGCCGCCGATGGAGTGATGGATGAGCAGATGGGCCCAGCGGTCGAGGTCTTCGGGCGAGATGACGGGTTCCTTCACACGTGTCAGTGTACCGGAATTGTGGTGGGAATCAGGGCAGGGGAAGGGAGGAAGGGAGGCCCGAGCGTGTCCGTCCGGTTTGAAAGCCCGTGTCGAACGGGTCTCCGTGGCGAACAACCAGCCGGCCATCTAGGCGACAGGGGAAACCCCTCCCGGCGCTCACGCGCCTGCCCTCCCCTTGCCAGGCTGACCCTCGGACACACTTGACACCGCAGGGGCAAGCAAGTACGGTAGGCAG
>JADHED010002868.1_pt1 | contig 11124 bp, 7 predicted proteins | sample 8952041 | NCBI WGS metagenome assembly JADHED01 (sample SAMN16124423, study PRJNA663239) | bioreactor sludge metagenome | isolation source: sludge (control) | place: India:Bengaluru | collected 2018-09-08
TTCTCCTGGCGCACGCTCGCGGCGAGGTGCTCTTCATCGCCGGTGCAGGGATCTCCGTGTCCGCGGGCCTGCCGAACTTTCAAGGACTGGTCCGCGGTGTCTACTCCAAGGTCGACGCCAAAGCGCACGCGGTGCTCTGCCACGTCCCAGACAGCTTACCCCGCACGTCCCCCGATTTCAGCGTTGCGGCCGAACTCCTCGATAGTCAGAGAGCCGAGATCGAGAGCTTCTGCAAGCAAGACTACGATGTCGTTCTCGGCATGCTCGAACAACGCATCGACGGGGTGCCCGAGGCACACGGTCTAGTTCGAAAGGCAGTGGCGGAAATCTTGCGCAATGACGAGATCAGACCCTCAGGGCTGCACAGGGCCCTGATGCTCCTGTCAGACCGCGGCACGGCAACCGCCATCATAACCACGAACTTCGAGTTGCTACTTGAGCGTGCCGCCGTAAGGAAGAGCGCACGGCCTCAAACCTATTCGCTCGGAAGCATACCACGCCCCACTCGGCGGCCCGACTTCAGCGGCGTATTCCACATCCACGGCGCCCTCGATCCCGATCCGTCGCGCACTTCCAATCTCATCGTCACCGATCGTGATTTTGGCGAGTACTACCTGCGTCGGCGCACAATCCCTGACTTCATCTACGACGCCGCACGTCTCTACCACCTAGTGCTGATTGGGTACAGCGCCAATGACGCCCCGATGCGGTATCTGCTGAACGCCGTCGCCGCAGACGGCACCCGCTTCCATGACCTCAAGGAGCGATTCGCATTCGTTGGGCAGGACACCCCTGACGAAGTAGAACTCGAAAGTTGGAGGGGGCGAGGCATCACGCCGATACAATACGATGCACGTCAAGCACACGCCGCTCTGGCACGGACCATCGGGACCTGGGCCTCGCTGTCCGCAATTAACGGACGCCGAGCGACCGCAGATGCCGCATTCCGGGCAATCGTCCGCCATCCCAGGCAAGATGTGCCCGATTCCTCGAGGGACCTCGTCGAGCACCTCTTGCGTCGCGCAAGCCCCGCTGAGAAGGTCCGGCTCGCAGCGCTTGCCTCTAGGTGCCGCGCCGATATCGGTTGGCTGGAATCCATGATTTCGATCAGCTCTGACCACGACCGCGCGGAGTTGTCATGACGCCACGGCGTCGGGCTCACGGTCGCTACCGGCGCGCGGCATTCCGGACCGCAGTTGCATTTCTGCGCGGCCGCTTGACGGAGCGCGCGACGGTTGAATGGGCGTTGAAGCTCAGCCCTGATGCAGTCGACGCCCGCGAGGCCGTACTGGACATCATTGACGCCGCTGACACACGGGATCTTGCCGAGCCATGGCGCACCACTTGGCGTCTCCTCGAAGAGGCCTGGTGCGCCGATCCACAGATTCGCAGCAAACTCGTGGATGCACAGTTCTTGCGAGATCGAGTGCGCGCTGGCGAGCGAACTGGCTCACTTATCACGGCGATTACCCGGCTGGTATCGCCGTGGCTCGAAGTCAAATCGCTAACGGCCCTTGATCGCATCGTTCGCACGCCCCGCCGTATTCCCCGCACGCCACATGATCTGGCGTCGATTTCGATCACCAGCGACGACCTCATCGATCCATCCGAACTTGCGATTGGCGAGATTGACGATCTGCCGTTTCTGATGCAGATCTTCCGGTCACTGGACGCGTCGCTTACTCACGCGCTGGACTTGGGCGAGCGCATCTGGGGCCGCGCCGACCCGCATGCCGCATACCACCTCGGGTCCGTCTATCGTGTCTACTTTATCTCTCCCATTGACAGCGGCGGCGACGCCGGTGAACCCGATAGACACCATTCGGGCATCGCACCATTGGTGAAGTTCCAGCTCGCAGTCGCTGAGCGCATCAGGGATCTGTCGGCCGCAAGCGCCGCGGAGATTGCGGGCCATTGGAGATTGCGCAGCACACCCATTCACCAGCGGATGTGGGCGGCGCTGGCTCGCGACGCCCGAATCGTGACTGCCGATGCAGTGGCCGCCTGGCTGCTCGAGCTCGACGACACGGCTTTCTGGGATATTGGGCAGTACCCGGAAATCGCCGAGATCCGGGCGATCCGCTTCGGCGAATTCACGGAGGCCCATCAGACGGCGATTGTCGCGCGCATCCGGCACCTACCACCCCGCTCCTGGTGGCCGCGCGGCGCCGATCGTTCGAAGGCTGTGGCCCGGCGCCGGATGTGGGCCGCGCGTGAACTGCGGCGCATTCAGGTAGCTGGCGCCAGCCTACCTAGATCCGCCGACCAGTGGCTGGCCGGCGTACTCGTGGAGATCCCATATCTCGCGGAGATGTCCCGTGTCGTGGACGGATTTCCTGAGGGAGCCACGGCGACCTGGCGTCATTCCGACCCCGACGAGAGCTACAACCTGCTCAGCTCAACCGTTCGATTGCGCGCACTTGAGGCCGCTCTCTCGGGAGGTGCAGATGACGCAACTGCCGACACGGTCGAACGCGCACGCGACTGGATCAAGTTACCAAGTAGTCATGTCCCAATCATTGTTGATCTCGAGTCGACTGGTGACGGCGGAGCCGCGTTCCCGCGGGTCTGGGAGCAACTGGGGCGCTGTCACTCGCCGCCACCTGAGGTGACCGACACGCATACCCGCGGCGAAGCGACCAACGAGTGCATGCGAATTCTCGCTCTGCTGAAAATGCTGCATGGCGCCGTCATCCGCCAAGCGATCGAAGGAATTTCGCATTGGCTCTCGAGATGGGTCGACTACCTCCTGAACGACCCTGCAGGTCTCGCCGTGTGGTTCCAGGTGTGGCCGATTGCGATTGAGGCGACGAACTTGGTGGACCGCTCGCACGTCATCACCATGTCTCGTCATTCGCCCGAGCACGGCCTCCAACAAACGGAGAGCTACTTCGACGCTATCAACAATCCGACTGGAAGGCTCGTGGATGTGTTCCTCCGGGCGTGTCCGCGCAACCCCGAACGCGGCCAAGCGCCGGAGTGGCCTGGGTCAGTCCTGCGGATGCGCGACACGTTAATGTCGGCCCATGGAACGTCTCGGCTGGTCGTCCTCTACCGCCTGATCGAGTGGATTGACTTCTTTCTGAGGGCCGACCCATCTTGGGCTCACGCTCATCTTGTGTCTCCGCTCGGCAACGACGGGCACGACACAGCGGCCCTTTGGGACGTCCTTGCGTATCGCATGCGATCGCGGAACGTGCTCAGCGCAGTTGGCAATCTCATGCTCGCGCGCACTACGGACACCAGTCTCCGCCGCTCCACCAGGGGCGCGCTGGTGACCAACTTGATAGCGGAGTGTCTGCTTGCCTACCGAGACGCCCGCGCACCGGTAGTCGCGCTAGATTCTGTTCAGCAAATGATCCGCAAGCTCGACGACGAGTTGCGAGTAGGCGCAGCCCACGTGATGCGGGATTTCATCAGCTTCGATCCGGCGGATGCCCAGATGCAACCTGACGACTGGACGGCTGCGAAATTGTACCAATGTGCCATTGAGCCGTTCCTGGCCTCCGTCTGGCCGCAGGAGCGCTCCCTTGTCTCGCCTGGCGTCAGCGAGGCGTTGGCGGCGCTACCGGCGGCAACGCGCGGCGCGTTCGCTACGGCCACCGCGGCCGTCTGTCGGTTCCTTGTGCCGTTTGAGTGCTGGTCACTCCACCAATTCGGGCTGCGCACCGACCGCCGCGAATGCTGGAGCGAGGCGGGTGTAATCGACGAACCGAGCGCAGCGGCACTCCTGACTCTTCTCGACTGCACGATTGCCGCTGTTGAGGGTACCGTCGTTCCCCACGATCTTTCGATGGCGCTCGAACACATTCGGGCAACAGCACCGCGGCTCGCAAGGACTAATGAATTTCGGCGACTTGAAGCTGCCACACGAGGGAGCTGAGTTTCGCGGCCGGGCAACATGCTCCCTGATTTGCGCGCATCCAGGCGAACGACGTCGCGAAGCCGCCGAGCTTGGTCTTCGATTCTACAACGCGAGCCCCCCACCGGTTCGCTCGGCAGAGGGCTCGCAGCACGAGGCGAGCGCGGGGGATTGTGGGAGGGCTCGCTCGTGCCCTGTTGGCTTCGGCGGCAGAGCAGAATGCCGCCTCATCGGTACGCGGTTCCGGCGAGCTGCCTTGTACATGCCTGTGGCCGGCCCAAGCCCGACAGCCAGGCGATCGCTGTCGAATCCCAGTTGCGCCGGGCAGCCCGCGGGACCGCAGATTCAAGGCCTCGCACGGCCGGTCGACCGGCATGGCACCTGAATCATGGGATCCATTCTAGTGGATTCACCGGACCACAATCAAGTGGGCTGATGGTGCGATTACGAAAAAATGACTCTGGCATCGCCGGGATACCCTGCGCGCACGAAATAGGACAGAACCGCGGGTAGATGCGGTGCGAATGTTGCTGTCCGGCTCTCCTGGCTCCTCGGTCGGGGCGCGCTGCGTGAAGGGGAGAGAGACATCGGACATCTTCTAGTCCGGACGGAAGTGCGGCTGCTCGAGACGCAGAGCAAGCCGGGGCCAGCCGCTGGCGTACGCCAATCCGGCGCTGCCTGCAAGAAGCCACTGCTCCACGCCCGGCACCTCAATTGATATGCGAAATCCTGTACACGACGATCTCCATTGGCATATCATACATGTCGTCGACCATTTCATTGAGGGACCCCTGCGCACCCGAATTTGATGCATCCTGTCCACGCGCAGCGTCGACCAAACCAGTGATTAGCACGATCCGCTCGTCATCTAGCCAACGCAATTGCCCGCTCCGGGCCTCGTCATCGGGCAACACAACGTCGTCGTACCGCAAGAACTCACCCCGCAAACTATAAATGTCATATCTGCAGAACACTTGTGCCGCGTTCTCCGCATAGCTCCGACTTGTCGTAACTCGTAGTTCGCCCGGAGTGGTGAATTCCAGAAAGCTAATGTCGGGCTCGCATGGAGAGATGCTGATCTTGAAGCGCGGGAACACTCTCTCCATTGCTGCGTGATATGATTCCGTCAGGTATTTGATAACCTCTTTGCTGCGCTTGACAGGCTCGTACCCACGCGCTATACGCCCCAGTTGTTGGCCGCGCGCGTCGAATACCCCGATCTCGTAGCCATTGCGCTTAGTGGGGACATAGATTTCTCCACCGAACCCTATTGCCACATTGTGCACATAGCGTGCATGATCTTCGTCGAAAACATTATTCGCAAAATCCACCATTCTCTCATGGGAATAGACCCGCGCCAGTGTCGCACCCGAGCGTGCAATGACATCAACGAAATTCACTCGCCTATGAAGAAATCGCCCTGGTTCCTGAATCTTCGTGATGTGCTCACCCAACACCACAAGGTCTTCACCGCAGGCCATCACGGATTCAATTCGATACTCTTCGCTCGCATTGTTGCTTGACAGCGCAATTGACTTTTCATAGTCCCAATTGCCGCCGAAAATGTCAATGCGTGCGGGGAAGCACTGCGCCACCGCTATGCGGCCATCCGGCAACATTGCTGGATCTGTGGGGCAGCGGAGTCGACCAGGGCCGTCACCCGACAAGTCTACCCGCCTCACCAGCTCTCCGCGCTGCGAGAACTCGAACACTGCGTCCTGCTGATAATCCAATACTGCGATGCCACCGCCAGTCAGAGGCATCGCGTTGCCTACTAATCCAAAAGCTACAGCCGTATCATCCGACCCCACCCTCCAAAGCTCCTGTAGCTCAATTCTGCGCACAACGGGTGTCGATGTGGGTGCCGACCCACGGTTGGCGTGACCTTCTGCATATGCACGCGTGGATACAAACAAAGCCACAACAAGTGCACACTTCAGTGCCGCGCGTAGCGCCAAACAGACCTTCATGAATATCTCCTCGCCTTAACACCTTCACTGAACACTAACAGGAAAGCGATCCGCCCTTCGAGCGAGCGCAATCGCAAATCCCGCCACTAGAATCGACTGCGCCATCAAGAAGATGACTGCATACCAGAAATGCGAATTTAAGGTTCCATCTAGTCCACATCGGAGCATATCGCATATATGGGTAATGGGATTCGCTCTCGCGATAATTCGCAGCCCCGACGGTATAGCCTCCGGCGTAAAATATGCTGTGCTGGCAATGGCGCCGAAGCTCACTGCAATCATGAGAGCGAGGTGCGACAGTCCTCGGAACAATGTTGCCAGAACGAATCCCAGGCACCCAAACAGCACGACCCCTTGACAGAGCGCCCAGATTGCGATACCTCCACTGCAAAAGTCGAACGCCGCGTCCGTCCCACAAATGGCAATTCCCATCGCTGACAGAACTAGCGCCTGGAACATCATCTTACCTATCGCCCCAATGAGGTGCCCGACCAATAGTGCATCCCTGTTTGATGGACTCAACATCATGGCTATGAATGTCCCATTGCCTCGATCTAAGCTAATCTGATTCGCGACTCCAGACAGACTCGAGAGGCACTGGAGCGCCAACAAACCCGGGAATATGTACGCAAGTCGCTCACGAAAGCCGTCGCCATTGCCCGCAAGAACTAATGTAATAATCAGGAATCCCATACAAGTAGTGACCACCAAAGACAGAGCCGCGCCCGGCCGCCCCACCACAGGCTTCAGATCAAGTTTTGCCACTGCCAGACTTGCCCAAATGGAACTCATCCAGTTGACTCCCAGGAGGGTTCGCGTGGACATTCGTCGGAACCGCGTGAGCTGATCGATGCAATTGGTCCCAAGGACATGGCCATTCCAATGAAACCATTAATCGGCTCGCCGCCCCTAACCTCCAGTTCCAATACGCAGGCACCCACTTGACGCAGGCCCGGCGATCGCTTGCTGATGAATGCAACCGCATTTGCCGATGGCCGTTCGAAGTATTCGATCTCAATGATCCTGCCCATGTGTCCGTTGCTGTCAATTGGATGACTGCACTGCGCCCGACACTGCACGCGCGACATGGCCCCATTCTCAAGGAACACGACGAAATCGGCATGGTCCGCAATCTCCGCCCTATCATGCGACGCGATGACCAATGCCACTTGGCCACTCGACGCCAAGGTTCGAAGAAAACCGCCGAATCTGCGGCGGCTCCCTGAATCCAATCCGGCACTCGGCTCATCCATCAACACGAGTTCGGGATCACCCGCCATTGCCCTTGCTATCGAAACACGTCGGAACTGGCCACCAGACAACTCTCCCACGGGCCTATCACACAAGTCTGCCAGCGAAAATATTTCAAGTAGTTCGTCAATTCGCCCTCTGGCGCGTGGTGGCGAAAGACCGTGGAACGCTGCCGCGAGTGCAATATTGTCACGGACTGACAGTCCATCGACCAGAGCACTTCGTTGAGGGACATACGCGATCTTGCGCCTAATCTCGCGAGGACCCTTGGTGACATCGACGCCAAGTATCCGCAAGGCACCACAGGTTGGACGACACAGCGTCGCCAAAATCCTGATTAGCGTTGACTTCCCGGCGCCATTTGGCCCCGTCAAAGCGAGCATCTCGCCCGGCATTACTTCGAAGCTAACTCCGGAGAGTTGCCATTGTGAAGATGCATACACGTACCCAATGTCTTCACAAGACAGGACCGGCGTGGTCAACGCGCCTCGACTCGAGCTGCCGACCGAATGGTACGCCAAAGTGCTCCTCCACTTGAAGCTGGCCAACGCCCGATGCTAGAGCCGTATCGATGAATTGACGAGCGGGCACTTGGGATCTCCACCGCGAGCACTGCCTGTCGCGATATAGACATCACGAAGGCACCGTCCACCAGTTCGGCAGCATTCCACGAACTCCGAGCACGTATTACATGGTGGATGCAGTTCCGATTGAAGCGGGTACACGAGGCGCCCGATGTCCTCCGAGTTCCAAAGCTCGGCAATGGAAGTGTCGCGCACAGATCCGAAAACAAAATCGGGCTCGACGGGCACCTGGTCGCAAACCAAGACAGCCCCGTCGGTCATAATCGTGATATTCGTCCTGCCTGCACCACATGCTGCTCGCGTTCGCCAACGCGTCGCCTTCTCGGCTTCTGGGTGCTCCCCATATGGCTCAATGCCTCCCAACAATCGCATCTTGCCACCCGAGCGTCTATAGTCGGCGACAAACTGACGACAAGAAGCTAGATCTTGATTTGATGCGAATAGACTGTCGCGGTGCCGGAATAGGCTTCTCCCATATGTATCTATCAGCAGCAGATCGACTCCGCGATCTTCAAGTTGGCAGATTAGGTCAGGAATCCCACGAATATTGATAGACGTTGCGACCGCCTTCACCCGCACTCGCACCCCCGCATTCTTTAGGTTCTCGATGCTGCCAAATGCGATGTTCAAATAGTCGCGACAATCAGTCATGCGTGCGGCAACATCCGGATCGGCGCTGTCGAGACTCACTTGCATAACAGGCAATCCGATCCCAGCGAATTCGCGCGCACGCGACTTCGAGACGTATTGCTTGGTAGACAAGCCCGGGTCGTATCCCTTTCCAAGTACAGCTGCGGTAATCTCAGATACCTTGGGATGCAACATCGAGTCGCTGCCACAGAACCGCACTTCCGCCGCACCTCTCGCCCGCGCTTCAGCGAACAACTCATCATACCTCGCGACTGGCATATGGGCGCGTTCACTCACATGGCTTGGCGCATAGCAGTAAACGCACCTGCGATTGCATTGCAGATTCAAATGTACGGCAATGGAAAGCGGGAAGTCCAATCGAATGCGCATAGCAGAATCGCTCTCGGGAGCAGCTTCAATTGCGAAGTCCAGTGGATCGTACCGCGTTGCGTGTTCAAGCGTAGTTTGGCGTGGTTCAACAAATATGGACGGCTCGCGCTTACGAACATCTTCAAGTATGTGTTTGGCGTCAAACGCCAGAGCAGCACCAACGGCTTCGATGTCCATGATGTAGCTAAACGCATGAATCACATCCCCAAGGGTACGCGTTCCGTCCATTAGCGCCAACAGAATTGCGATCCGCGGATGTAGCATATAATGCCGCGCGGATAGTCCTCCAAGTTCAGAATCGTAGCTGTACAGTACAACGCGCCCGGACTCAGGCCTCATCCGAAAGCGCGGATTTATTATGTACTTCTTATCTACTTGTAGATTTCCGACCTTCGGATAGTCAAGGTCTGAGCTGAAACAGTCAAATAGAGGCGCAGCCGTCATGGAAATCCCAACTTCCGCGAAGGGTGTCGTGTGATGCAATCAATAGCTGCTTCGGGCTTTCCAGATCGCACATCTTTGTCCAGCTAAAGTAGAACCTAGATTTCAATCTACCTGGACCTGCCTCCTGGGAGAGTTGACGCCGCGTTTTCTTGGCAACGCACATCTCAAGTCGCAGACGCTTGCGACTGCAGGTCGCAATTCTGCTGTGCAAGGTCGACCGGAAGCATGAGAGATGCCTGCTATCCCGGGATTATGAAGTCGCCTCCCGGGTCTTTCGGAAGAGTTGCAGTGCCGGTGGAACAATTGTCCGTGCATGTGATGCAGGACTGCGAGCAACTTTCCATGCACCCGGTCTCACAGCGCGGATTGCAGGCGGCTAGAGCACTCTCGGCAAATGTTGCACTCCCAACACCCAATCCCGCCGCCCGAACTGCATTCCGCAATTTGTCTAGTGACATGATTCCTCCAGACATTTGTTCTGAGCCCCAAGCCCGCCCACAGCTGGCGCACGCGATTGAGCACCAGACCAATGCAACCACGCCCACTTGGCGACCAGCGCGCTTGAGAGCCGGCCGCCGATGGCTTGCAACTGACATTAGGGCAGCGGCAATCGCATTGTCAAGTTCAGAATTGAACACATGGGCATTGCCGATCCTCCGTTCGACGGCATCGGGCTGTAGACACTTTCTGCGTGGGTCCCATCCATGTGCGTCTGTACGAGCATCATACCATCTGAGACAGTTCATTGGCAGAGTCAATGGCCTTTGTGTAGATTCTCACGAGCTATGGACCCCTGCCGCCTGAATTTTTCACGAGCATTCCCCCCTTGCTTGTTGTAGCGCAGTTGCGGAAGCATTACCGTTGGCCAATAGCCCCATTACCAGGACCGCAAGAGATGCAAATACCCGCGAACCGCGCATGATTGCCCTCCGGCTAGTGTGACGGACAAGTTGGAGTTGCGACTCGAAGCATCGACTTGAAGAACTCTCTTCTCTATGCAAGCGGAAATCGATTCCACACACCCACACATCGCTGACCGGGAATCAGCGAGTTCGGCCGCAGTCGTTCGCCGCCTTGGAGTGTGCGCAAATGCACCTCTCGTCTTCGATGCTGTAATGAAGGCCGAGCGGCCCCGCAGCATGGCGATGTGCATGTGACTTACAACCTGGGTGATCTGTAGCGCCACACCTGAGATGCATCTTGTCCTCGTGATCTCTACCGGCCTGCGTTCTATTGCCGCAGCGAAGTGCTCGTGTCGCGATACGCTTTGAGGGTATCGCTGCGCAGGTCCTGCTTCAACTGCAAGTCCAGATTAACCTTCGATTCTCTCCCGTGCTGCGGCGATCGGCCGCGCGTTGCAGAATGAGATCCACGGTCCGCCGTTCATTGGCGACTCCTCGTACTTCACAAAAGGCCACTCAGCGGCGATTTGGATGCATCCAAGTTCGTGATCTTCCGCATTTCTGCCGGTGTGGACCGTGATCGTGATCGGGGCGCAACCAATAGTGCACGATATCGCCGCCGATCAAACAGAACATCATATCAACCCTTGGCGGTTCCGATTGTGGTCTCGATCGATCCCGGCCCCAGAGTGCGGCATATCGCAGACATGGGGATGGGGTCCGCAATGGGACACTGTCATGCGCTCCGGCTCTTCCGCTCAATTGTGCATTTTGCATTCGCCGAGATTGTCGCTTACAACTACGATGTCCGCCCCTCACTCGGGAATTCCTATCGCGGCCGCTTGCCCCACACCCCCCGCACCGCTGACCGACGCAATTGCCCTTCGCTTCGCCCCACCAATCCAGTTGGATGCCTCCCAATAGAAGGCACGTCCGGCTCCGCCATTACTTGCTCTGGAAACGGCAACCGCGGCGCCAGATTCTTCTCCACCGCCTTCCAAAGCGGATTCAGCAAACACAACGCCGCATGCGCCTGCACCCGGCAGTCAAGCGCCTCATTCCGCGCCCGCGTCTTGATCCACTCCGCCTTC
>JADHED010002869.1_pt1 | contig 11123 bp, 12 predicted proteins | sample 8952041 | NCBI WGS metagenome assembly JADHED01 (sample SAMN16124423, study PRJNA663239) | bioreactor sludge metagenome | isolation source: sludge (control) | place: India:Bengaluru | collected 2018-09-08
AAGGCGCCGCGCCCGCGCGTGGCGGTGAACAGGTCGTTGCGCGTGGGGTCGTAGACCACGGCGTGCTCCACCTTGCCCTTCACCGCGAGCGCGATGCTCACGCAGTAGACGGGGAAGCCGTGGATGAAGTTGGTCGTGCCGTCCAGCGGATCGATGATCCAGACGTACTCGGAATGCCTGGAGCCGTGCTGCGAGCCCGATTCCTCGGCCAGGATGCCGTGGCCGGGGTAGGCGGTGAGCAGCGTCTCGATGATGGCCTGCTCGGCCGCCTGGTCCACCTCGGTCACGAAGTCGTTGATCTGCTTCTGCGAGATGCGCACCGCCTCCACGTCGAGCGCCGCGCGGTTGATGATGGCGCCGGCGGCGCGTGCGGCCTTGATGGCCACGTTGAGCATGGGGTGCAGATTGGACGACATGGATTGTGATGAAGGAACAGGGCGGCCACTCGGCCGGAAGGCGCGCGGCCGGCGATGCGGGCGCAAAGCGCGCATTTTACTTGGCCGGCGCGCTTGCGCGCTTGCGGCGACAATCGCAGGCATGCCCGCATGCCTGCGGCCCACGGTGCCCCCGCTTTCATGAAAACCCGCTTCATCCTCATCCAGACCAGCCATGCCGGCAACGTGGGCGCCGCCGCGCGCGCCATGAAGACCATGGGTTTCGACGACCTGGTGCTGGTGGCGCCGCGCTGGCCCAACGTGCTGCGCAAGGAGGAAACCATCCAGCGCGCCAGCGGTGCGCTGGACGTGCTGGAGAACGCGCGCATCGTCGCCACGCTCGATGAAGCCCTGGACGGAATCAGCCACCTGTGCGCCACGGCCATGACGCCGCGCGACTTCGGCCCGCCCACGCGCACGCCGCGCACGCATTTCGATTCGCTACTGAAAAACCAGCTGCCAGCGCTTGATGGACGGGCGCTGGAGGCCGATTCGGCCATGAATCATGGGCCCGAGGCAGGCGTGGCCTTCCTGTTCGGCTCCGAGCGCTTCGGCATGGCCAACGAGGACGTCTACCGCTGCCACGTGGCGCTCTCCATTCCCACCAACCCTGGGTTCGGCTCGCTCAACCTGGGCGCGGCCGTGCAGGTCATTGCCTACGAGTGGCGCCAGGCGCTGGGCGGCTTCGGGGTGCCCGAATCCGCGCCCCAGGGCGAGCGCGCCGACGCCGCGCAGCTGGCCGGCATGCTGGCGCACTGGGAGCAGGCGCTCGCCGCCATCGGCTTCCTGGACCCGGCCGCGCCCAAGAAGCTCATGCCGCGCCTGAATCAGCTCTTCAACCGCGCGCAGCTGACGCAGGAGGAAATCCACATCCTGCGCGGTGTCGCCAAGTCCATGCTCCAGGCGGCGCGGCCGAACCGCTAGACTGCAAAGCCTTTTTTCGTTACATCCGTTGCCCTTCATGCTTGCCCGCCTGCGATCCGACATCCAGTGCATCCTCGACCGCGACCCTGCCGCGCGCAGCCGCTTCGAGGTGGTCACCTGCTACCCAGGCCTGCACGCCATCTGGTTGCACCTGCCCGCGCACTGGTGCTGGATGCACGGCCTGAAGTGGCTGGGGCGCTTCATCTCGCACCTGGCGCGCTGGTTCACGGGCATAGAGATCCACCCGGGCGCGGTCATAGGCGAGCGTGTCTTCATCGACCACGGCATGGGCGTGGTGATCGGCGAGACCGCCGTGGTGGGCGACGGCTGCACCATCTACCACGGCGTGACGCTGGGCGGCACGTCGCTGTACAAGGGCGCCAAGCGCCACCCCACGCTGGGCCGCGACGTGGTGGTGGCCGCCGGCGCCAAGGTGCTGGGCGGCTTCGAGGTGGGCGACGGGGCAAAGATAGGCAGCAACGCCGTGGTCATCAAGCCCGTGCCCGCGGGCGCCACGGCCGTGGGCATCCCGGCGCGCATCATCCCCTCCAGGGAGGGGCACAGCGCCGACGTGACCGAGTCGCACAAGCCCGAGGGGGCCACCTTCAGCGCCTACGGCGTGACCGCGCAGCAGGACGACCCGCTGACCCAGGCCATGCGCGGCCTGATCGACAGCGCGGGCGCGCAGGAGCACCAGATCACGCTGCTGTGGCAGGCCATAGAGAAGCTCTCGCAGTCCACGCCCCAGGGCAAGGACTGCGTGCCCGGCGACGCCGCCTTGAGCGAGCAGTTCTCGGCCGCCCGGCTCAACGACATCATCGGCAAATAGCGCCGCCAACGCCGCCGCGTGCGCGCCGGCTGCCAATTCTTGAAGAAGGGAGATTTCCATGGATGTGACCCAGGCCCTGCGCAAGCGCCGCTCGGTGCGCGCCTTCCTGCCCGACGTGCCGCCCGCCGATCTGGTGCAGACCGTGCTGCAGGAGGCGGCCCAGGCCGCATCGGGCGGCAACCTGCAGCCCTGGCGCGTGCTGGCGCTGACGGGCGAGCCCCTGCGGCAGGTGCTGGCCGCGGTGGCCCAGGCCCAGGCCGAGGACGGCCCCGCCAACCAGTCCTATCCCCCGGGCCTGTGGGAGCCCTACCGCACGCGGCGCTTCTCCAATGGCGAGGACCTGTACCGCGCCATCGGCATCCCGCGCGAGGACAAGGCCGCGCGCCTGGAGCAACTGGCCAAGAACGCCGAGTTCTTCGGCGCCCCCGTGGGCATCTTCGTGTGCGTGGACGAGCGCATGGGCCTGCCGCAGTGGGCGGACCTGGGCATCTACCTGCAGTCCCTGATGCTGCTGGCCGTGCACCACGGGCTGGCCACCTGCGCCCAGGGCTTCTGGCGCCGCTACGCCGGCACGCTGCAGCGCCAGCTGGCCCTGCCCGAGCCCTACCACGTGGCCTGCGGCGTGGCCCTGGGCTACGAGGACGAGGCCGCGCCCATCAACGCGCTGCGCTCCACGCGCGCGCCCTGGGCCGAGTGGGGCGAGCTGCGCGGCTTCGCGTGACGCGCGCGGGCCGGCGCATACAGATTTGAATTCAAGCGGATAACTAGGCGGGGCGCCGCAGACAGTGCTGTAGCACGGCAAGGCGCCCCAACGACGTTATACGGTTGAAGGCAAATCCGTATCAAGGCTTGATGGCGATCTTGAGCACCCCGTCGCGCTGGTGCGAGAACAGGTCGTAGGCCTCGACGATCTCGTCCAGCCTGCGCTGGTGCGTGACCAGCACGCCCAGGTCCAGGCGGTTGGCGGCGATCACGTTCATCAGGCGGCGCATGCGCTCCTTGCCGCCGGGGCACAGCGCGGTGCGGATGGTGTGGTCGCCCAGGCCGGCGGCGAACTGCGCCAGCGGGATCGACAGGTCCTCGGAATACACGCCCAGGCTCGACAGCGTGCCGCCGGGCTTGAGCACCTTCATCGCCTGCGCGAACGTGGCCTGGGTGCCCAGGGCCTCGATGGAGCTGTCGGCGCCCTTGCCGCCGGTGAGCTTCATCACCTCCTCCACCACGTCCACGTTGCGGAAGTTGAGCGTCACGTCGGCGCCCATCTTCTTCGCGATGCCCAGGCGGTGGTCGTTGCCGTCCACGGCGATGATGGTCGTCGCGCCCAGCAGGCGCGCGCCGGCCGTGGCGCACAGGCCTATGGGCCCCTGCGCGAACACGACCACGGTGTCGCCGATGCGGATGTTGGCGTTCTCCGCGCCCTTGAAGCCGGTGGACATGATGTCCGGGCACATCAGCACCTGCTCGTCGGTCAGCCCGTCGGGGATGGGCGCGAGGTTGGCCTGCGCGTCGGGCACCAGCACGTACTCGGCCTGCGTGCCGTCGATCAGGTTGCCGAAGCGCCAGCCCGCCGTGGCCTTGTAGCCGTGGCAGCCGCACAGGCCGCGCGCCGCGAGGTAGCTGCCGTCCTGGCTGGGGAAGCCGTCCTGCGCGGCGTAGCTGTTGAAGTTGGGGCAGATGGCGCCGGCGATCACGCGCTGGCCCTCCTGGTAGCCCTGCACGGCGCTGCCGAGCTTCTCGATCACGCCCACGGGCTCGTGGCCCACGGTCAGGCCCTTGGCCACCGGGTATTCGCCCTTGAGGATGTGCACGTCCGTGCCGCAGATCGTGGTGGTGGTGATGCGCACCAGCGCGTCGTTGGGGCCCACGTCGGGGATGGGCTTGTCGGCCAGCTCGATGCGGCCCTTCTCGACGAAGACGGCGGCCTTCATCATGGCGGTCATGGCGTACTCCTTTCGCGTGAAAGCACCACCATACGCCACGGGTGCGGCCGCGCGGGCACGCGCCGCAGTAACCCGCTCGGGTATGGGCCGCGTCAGCTGCGCACGGCCGTCTTGGGCCGGAAGGCCTTGCAGACCTCGGGCCGCGTCTCCAGGTAGGGCCCGTCGATCAGGTCGATGCAGTAGGGCACGGCAGTGAAGATGCCGGGCACCTGCGGCGTGCCGTCGGCATTCTTCAGCCCTTCCAGCGTTTCCGCGATGGCCTTGGGCTGGCCCGGCAGGTTGATGATCAGGCTCTTGCCCCGGATCACCGCCACCTGGCGCGACAGGATGGCCGTGGGCACGAACCTGAGCGAGATCTGGCGCATCTGCTCGCCGAAGCCCGGCATTTCCTTGTCGGCCACGGCTAGCGTCGCCTCGGGCGTCACGTCGCGCAGGGCAGGGCCGGTGCCGCCGGTGGTCAGCACCAGCGAACAGCCCAGGTTCACCAGTTCGATGAGCGTGGCGCTGATGCGCTCCTTGTCGTCGGGGATCAGCCGCGGCTCGAAGCCGATGGGGTTGTGCAGCGCGCGCTTGAGCCAGTCGTGCAGTGCGGGCAGGCCCTTGTCCTCGTAGTCGCCGCTGCTGGCGCGGTCGCTGATGGAGACGATGCCGATCTTGACCGGCGCGTACGCATGGGCGGTGTTCGTCATGGTCTTTGCTCCTCGTGGTGTGTTTCGGACGAGGCCTCATTGTGGGCCTGCGCGCGCGCCATGTGTTCGCGCACCAGCTGGAACAGCTCGCGGTAGGCGCGGCCCTTGCGCGGCGCCAGGCCCTGGGAGACGGCAGCCTTGTCCTCGGGCGGCGCGTCCTTGCGCGCCTGGCGGATCAGCGCGCGGACCTGCTGCGTGTCGGTATCCGGGAACTGCTCCAGCCACTGGGGCAGGGCGTCGTCGGCGGCGATCAGGCGGTCGCGCCAGTGCTCGGCCTGGTGCAGCGCCAGCTTCTCGGCTGCCGAGCCGCTGCGCTGCTCGTCCAGCGCCGCCCGGATGGCGGCCACGGTGTCGTCCTCGAGCTTGCGCATCAGCTTGCCCACGAACTGCATCTGCCGGCGCTTGCCCTCGAAGTTGGTGATGCGCCGGGCCTCGTCCAGCGCCTCCTGCAGCTTCTCGGGCAGATCGAGGCGCGCGAGCAGGTCCGCGCGCAGCGTGAGCAGCTCGGTGCCCAGCGCCTGCAGCGCTTCCATCTCGCGCTTGAGGTCGGTCTTGGTGGCGCCGGCCGTGCCTTTGAGCTCGGCCTTGAGCTGCAGGTCCAGCTCGCTGCCCTCGGCAACGAAGTGGCCCTTCACAAAATAGCCTTTTTGGGGTTTGCGTGACATGGTGGGGCAGGGGCGGAAACAGGCCCTGGCAAGGGCGTATGCCGCGCAGGAGCGCGGGGCGGCAAGTATCATAGCCGCCGCTATGAACACACCCAGCACCCGCGCCAAGAGCGCCGCCCCGGCGCAGCACGCAGCCCGGCCCGAGAGCGGCTTCAGCTACACCCGTGAATTCTTCGAAGGCCTGGTGGACCATGCTCTGGCCCACGCCAGGAAGCTGGGCGCCAGCGACGCGGGGGCCGATGCATCCGAGGGCTGCGGCCTGTCGGTCAACGTGCGCAAGGGCGAACTCGAAACCGTGGAGCGCAACCGCGACAAGTCCCTGGGCGTGACCGTGTACCTGGGCCACAGGCGCGGCAATGCCAGCACCTCGGACTTCTCACCCGCCGCGGTGGAGCGCACCGTGCAGGCCGCCTACGACATCGCCCGCTTCACGGCCGAAGACCACGTGGCCGGCCTGCCCGACGAGGCCGACATCGCCCCCGCGGGCACCCACCGCGACCTGCAGCTTTTCCACCCCTGGGCCATCACCAGCGAACAGGCCGCGCAGCTGGCGCTGCAGTGCGAGGCCGCGGCCTTCAAGACGCACAGGCGCATCACCAACAGCGAGGGCGCGGGCGTGTCGGCGCAGCAAAGCCACTTCTTCAGCGCCCACACGCGCGGCTTTCGCGGCGGCTACGCCAGCTCGCGCCACAGCATCTCGGTGGCGCCGATAGCCTCCATGCCCGGGCGCAACGCCGAGATGCAGCGCGACGCCTGGTACTCGTCGATGCGCGACGCGCGCGATCTGGCCGCGCCCGAGGCCGTGGGCCGCTACGCCGCCGAGCGCGCCCTCTCGCGCCTGGGCAGCCGCAAGATCCCCACCACCGAATGTCCGGTGCTGTTCGAATCGCCCCTGGCCGCCGGCCTGCTGGGCGGCTTCGTGCAGGCCGTGAGCGGCGGCGCGCTCTACCGCAGGAGCAGCTTCCTCGTCGATTCGCTGGGCAAGCAGGTCTTCGCCGATCACATCGACCTGGCCGAAGACCCCTTCATCCCGGGCGGCAAGGGCAGCTCGCCGTTCGACGAGGAGGGCGTGCGCGTGGCGCCGCGCCAGGTGGTGGAGGCGGGGCGCGTGCAGGGGTACTTCCTCAGCACCTACTCGGCGCGCAAGCTCGGCATGAAGACCACGGGCAACGCGGGCGGCTCGCACAACCTGCTGCTGTCATCGCGCCTCACCCAGCCGGGCGACGACCTGGACGCCATGCTGCGCAAGCTGGGCACGGGCCTGTTCGTCATCGAACTCATGGGCCAGGGCGTGAACTACGTGACGGGCGACTACTCGCGCGGCGCCAGCGGCTTCTGGGTGGAGAACGGCCGGATCGCCTACCCCGTGCACGAGATCACCATCGCCGGCAACCTCAAGGACATGCTGCGCGGCATCGTGGCCGTGGGCGCCGACGCCTACAACTACGGCGCCAAGACCGTGGGCTCCATCCTCATCGAGCGCATGAAGGTGGCGGGCAGCTGACCCGCCCCGTCAAGGCCACGCGGCCCTGGTGCGCCTGAGCCACTCCTTGCGCTCGGCCAGGCTGTCCTTGCCCGTCAGCTGCAGCAGGCCGCGCCCGCGGTAGGCGAAGCCGTCGCCCGGCGCGGTATTGCCCATGCGCCTGCCGTGCACCTCGTTGGCCAGCTTCTGCGGGTTGTGGGCATAGGCGCTGGGGTTCAGCGGCCCCGTGGGCCGGAACCTGCTGGGCCACACCTTGGGCGTGGTTGCCGCGCAGGCCAACAGGCTATGCAAAAAGCGTGGCGTTGGAAAGCCCTCCTCCAGTGGCGCGCGGAGGCCAGGGTGTTAATAAGCAGATGACCATGAGTGGTCACTAACGTTCTGGTTTTGCTTGAATTTTAAGCAATTCTGACTGAGAAGGGTTGCTTTACGGGGGTATCTTGACCTCCATGCCCACTTCTCATGACCAACCGCGCTGGCAAAAAGACCCCGCCACATATCAAGTGGCTCCTCAACGAGCGAGCCATGCTCCAGGGCGTACTCCGAAAGATGACCAACCGACGGACCGCCTACCAAAAGCGGTTCGAAGCTGCCCAGGCTGCACTGGAAAAGCGGAGAGCTACCTTCTTAACGGCACATCTGGCGAGCGAAGAGGCTCTTCTCAGAAAAATTCAAGCGCTCACCCTCACCCTCGACAGCATGGCACCCGAGGTGAGCCCCGACGCGGTAGGTCCCGTGAATGCCTGGGCTGGAAAGTATGGCCAACGTGGCGCCTTGACCGCGTTCCTGAAAGAGCGTCTTCAAGAGGCGTACCCCAACTCTTTGACCGTGCCGGAAATTTGCCTTGCTGTTCAGCAGAAGTTTGGTCTTGTTACCTCGACAACTTTCGAACGGAAAAATTTGAGGGAAACGATTCGCACAAGACTTCGAGAGTGTCGAGCGCAGGGCCTGGTCGAGACTCTCCATATTCCCCACAGTGGCACTCGGGCCAGCATCTGGCGTTGGCGCAGAGAGTCCACCACCTTCGAAATGCTGCGGCGTCAGGAGGCTCAGCGTGACGAAGACACCCCCGACTGAAAAGTGGTTGCTCAACGAGCGTGCTGTCATTGCCGGTGAGCTACAGGCAATTGAAGCCGAGCTGGAGAGGCTTATCGTCCGAAAGGCGTACCTGCACAAATTGTTGACAGCGCTTGATGAGGTCTACTCCCTGGTGACTCCGGTCGTGTCGCCAGTGCAGGGGTTGGTCGTCCACGGTCACACGCGCTACGGAGGCCGGGGTAACGGTATCCAATGGGTCAGGGACATGCTGTGCGCGGCGTATCCCTCAGCCTTGGACACGGCGGCGTTGACGCTAGCGGCTGAAGAGGCCTTTGGCTTGGTGCATGCGACCCCCGCGCAGCGTGGCAAGTTCAGGAACAACAGCCTTCGTACAGCTCTGCGCACGTTGCTGGCCCAGGGGGAGGCAGAGCGTCTCCACGACTACAAGGGCGTGCCGCACAGGGCGGGGGTGTGGCGGTGGGTGCCGCCGGAGCCGGCGTACGCCGATGTCGTCGCGCAAGCAGAACACGCGCGGGAGCACGCATGGCCCTGACCATGACGCGCACCCGGACGCAAACCACTTTGACCAAGCTTGCCCAGAAGCTAGGGGAGGTCAAGGGGGAGCTGGTTTTTGTGGACGAGTGGATGGCCGAAAAGGGGGCTCCGGTTGAGCTGGCACACCGGCGGGTGCTGTTGGTGGAGCAGGCAGAGGCGTTGGTGCTTACCTTGCAGCTGTTTGACCCGGAGCTGGACGTGGATGCTGTGGCGCAAGGTGAGGGGTGGCGCAAGGCGTATCGGGTGCGTTCAGCCAAGAGCCTGCGCACCCAATACCTGCGGTTGCATCAAGCCTCTGTCAGCTCGGCACGCCCACCAAGGTAGCAATGTGCGCGGCGCTGTACACCTGGTCTCCAAACATCATGAACTCCACGACAGGTGAGGATGAGAGCTGGTTCTTGACCAACACCCCTTGACCCGTGCCGAAGTGCACCTCCAGGTCGGCTCCTTTGCTGTAGAACGAAGCGTTGGAAAGGGCAGCGTCCGGGAACACCAGGGTGTCTGCCATGCCGCCGCTGTCGACGACGGTGTCATAGCCGTCGCCCAGGCGGTGGTAGTAGAAGTCACTGCCCTGACCCCCGTACAGATGGTCATTGCCCAGGCCACCCCAGAGCTGGTCCGACAGGGTGCCGCCATTGAGAACGTCATTGCCCCCTTCGCCCAACAGCGTGTTGGCGTACGCGGTCAGGCCGGTCAGCGTTTCGCCAGTGCTGGTTCCCTGCACGACCAGGCCGCGCTCGGTGAGCTCATCCGCGCTCCAGGCCGTGCCATCGGCAAAGCGCACCTGCTCAAGCTGGTTAGCAGTGGAACCCTGCGTGGTGTACCAGGACTTGACCGTAAAGCGGTCAGCTCCGTTGACATGCGCCAGCACCAGGTCGGAGCCCTGGCGCAGCACCTGGATGTCGCCAGGCGCGATGCCTGGGCCAAATTTCAACACATCCACTTGCCCCGCCGGCTGCCCGGCCATCTCCACCTCGGTCAGGGAGTCCTGTCCCTCGCCCAAGTTGAAGTGGTAGGTGTCGGCCAATGCGGTGCCGCGCAGCGTGTCATTGCCCGTGCCCCCTTCGTAAACGTTGCCTGCGCCCGGGGACTGGAAAGTTCCGTGGACAACGCGCCCCGAGTCTTCAGAGCCCAACGCGCCACCCAGGACGTCATCGCCAGAGCCACCGAGCAGCACATCTGCCCCAACACCGCCGTCCAAGACGTCGTTGTCTGCGCCTCCGTCCAGGATATCGTTGCCCGCGCCGCCCACCAAGATGTCGTTGCCGCCGAGGCCGTACAGCGTATCGTTGAAAGTACCCACGCCTTCAAGACGCTCACCTTGCTCGGTGCCAGTGACCACCAGAGCCCAGGCGGTCAAGTCGATGTGGCTCCACGCCGTGCCGTCGGCGAACTCCACGCGCTCGACCTGGTTGGCGCTGGAGCCGGGCGCGGTGAACCAGCTCTTGACGGTCACGGAATCGGTGCCGTTGACATGCGCCAGAACCAGGTCCACGGTGCTGCGCCGGATGGAGATGTCGGCCGGCGCAATGCCTGGCCCAAAGCGCAGCACATCCACCTGTCCCGAGGGCTGACCGGTGACCTCGACCTCGCGCAGCGTGTCGTGGCCATCGCCCAGGTCGAAAAGGTAACGGTCCGCGCGGCTGGTGCCGTTCAGGGTGTCTGCCCCCTTGCCGCCGCGGTAGGTGTTGCCCGCGCCAGGGTCGTAGTACCCCAGACCGTAGTAGCCGTTGTAGTAACCCGCGTCCACCGAGCCAGCCGCGCCGCCCAAGATGTCGTCGCCAGCCCCTCCAATCAAGGTATCAGCGCCACGGCCGCCATCCAGCGTGTCGTTATCACTGCCGCCGTCAAGCAAATCGTCACCGTCTCCGCCGTAGAGCTTGTCATCGCCCTGTTGCCCGTACAGCTGGTCGTTGCCGCCGAGGCCATACAGGGTGTCGTTACCGTCTCCGCCGTAGACGCGGTCGCTGCTGCTGGCGGAGGCAGGGTCCCCGTTGATGATGTCGCTGCCGCCCATGCCGTAGACGATGTCGGCGCCTGCCGTGCCCGTGTAGGTGTCGTTGCCGCCGGTGAGCACCACAGTGCCCACGCGTGCGGTGATTTCGGCCGCGCTCAGGCGCTGGTCAGTGAAGGCCATGTACTCGACCTGGCGGTTGACCGCGGCCAAGAACCAGTCCTTGACCGTGATGCTGCCGTCCGCGGGTAGTACTACCTTCAGGTCATCGCCGACACGGGTGAAGGCGACCTCTTCGCTGGAGATGTCTTTGAACCGAACTTCATCCACCGTATCGGGCGAAGGCGCTGTGGCCGCTTCGCTAACCCGCACAACGTCATGCCCGTCACCGCGCCAGTACAGGTAGGTTTCCGGCTGCTCAGTGCTTGTTACCGTGTCGTCTCCCGTAGTGCCCTCCACCAGCAAGGAGGCTTGCGCGAACGACCGGTCAGTCCAGGAGGTTTGTTTTCCGATAGAAAAGGTCTTGATTAACGGTGCGTCAGGCTTTGCCAGGAACCAATCTGAACCGCCCCGGGTTTTGAGGAGGCTCCAACACTTGAGAAGATGGAGCTATGA
>JADHED010002870.1_pt1 | contig 11122 bp, 7 predicted proteins | sample 8952041 | NCBI WGS metagenome assembly JADHED01 (sample SAMN16124423, study PRJNA663239) | bioreactor sludge metagenome | isolation source: sludge (control) | place: India:Bengaluru | collected 2018-09-08
GCGCGGCTTGGGGTTCAGCCCCGCGGCGCCGGGGCCGTCGCCGCGCCCGAACTGGCCGTGGCAGGCGGCGCACCGCAGGGTGAACAGCTCGTGCGCCTCCTTGCGGTCGGCGGCCGAGATCGAGACCTTGGCGGCGCCGCCGCCGGCGGACTTGGCGGAAGAGGCTTCCTGTCCCTTGCAGCCGGCAAGCAGGAGGACCGCGAACAGGAGTGCCGGGGCGGGAAGGTGGCGGATGAAGGCGCGCATCGTCGGCTCCTTGGCCAGTGGTTGGGGGCAGTCGGCGGAAAAGCCGCTCAAACACTTAACGCATGAGATAATGCGTTAAGACAAGCCGCCATGTCAACCTGAAAAATCCGATGATGTTCATGTGATTTGCGCTGCCGTAACTTGCTGTAAATATTGCAATTAAGTGACCGCCCCGCCAATTCGGGGTCCCACCCCGCCTCGGGACGATGGTTCAAGGTTGCACCCGACCCAGCCCGCCCCTACGATGTCCGACCTATTCGATCCCGATTATCGAATTCACTCGTCAGGGGAGGCGCGGGGATGACGGACGACGACAGGACGCCGCACGGGGACGACAGCGGCGAGACGATGCCCATCGACCAGACCGTGCCCCTGCACCGCCCCGGCGCCGCCGCGTCCGCCTCGCCCGCCGACGAGGCAGCCGGCGCCGTCATCGGCCCCTATCAACTGGTCAGGCGCATCGGCCAGGGCGGCATGGGCGACGTCTGGCTGGCCGAGCAGTCCGAGCCCATCCGGCGCCGCGTCGCCCTGAAGGTCATCAAGCAGGGCATGGACACCCGCGCGGTCGTCGCGCGCTTCGACGCCGAGCGCCAGGCCCTCGCGCTGATGGACCACCCCTGCATCGCCAAGGTGCTGGACGCCGGCGCCACCGGGCGCGGCCGCCCCTTCTTCGTGATGGAGTACGTCGAGGGCGAGCCGGTCACCGACTACTGCAACCGCCGCAACCTGACCACGCGCGCGCGGCTGGAGCTGTTCGTGCGCATCTGCGAGGGCGTGCAGCACGCGCACCAGAAGGCGGTCATCCACCGCGACCTGAAGCCATCGAACATCCTCGTCGCGGAGGTCGACGGGCGCCCGGTCCCGAAGATCATCGACTTCGGCGTGGCCAAGGCCACCACGCAGCGCCTGACCGAGATGACGATGTTCACCGAGATGGGCCAGCTCATCGGCACGCCCGAGTACATGAGCCCCGAGCAGGCCGCCGCGAACGACGACGACATCGACACGCGCGCGGACGTCTACGCCCTGGGCGTGATCCTCTACGAACTGCTGGCCGGCGCGCTGCCCTTCGAATCGCGCGAACTGCGCAAGGCCGGCTACGAGGCCATCCGCCGCATCATCGTCGAGCAGGACCCGCCGCGGCCGAGCACGCGCTTCAGCGCGCTCGGCGAGCGGACCACGCAGGTGGCCGCGCACCACGGCACGGCCCCGCAGCGCCTGCGCAGCGAGCTGCGCGGCGACCTCGACTGGATCACGATGAAGGCGCTGGAGAAGGACCGCAACCGGCGTTACGAGACCGCGAACGGCCTGGCGGCCGACGTGCGGCGCCACCTGGCGGACGAGCCGGTCGTGGCCGGACCGCCCAGCCGCGGCTACCGGCTGGGCAAGCTGGTGCGGCGCAACCGCGGCACCTTCGCGGCGGTGGCCGTCATCGCCGTGGTGATGGTCGGCGCGACGATCGTCAGTTCGGTGATGTACGCGCGCGAGCAGGCCGCTTCCAGGGCAGCCAAGCGCGAGGCGGTGCGTTCGGCACAGGTCTCGCGCTTCCTGGGCGACATGCTCACCGGCGTGGGCCCGCACGTGGCGCGCGGGCGCGACACGGAGCTGCTGCGCGCGATCCTCGCCGACACGCAGAAGCGCCTCTCGAGCGAGCTGGCTGACCAGCCCGAGGTCGAGGCGACGCTGCGCCTGCAGCTGGCCCACACGTACCGGCAGCTGGGCGACTGGGACGAGGCCGGGCGGCAGCTCGAACGCGTGAAGGAGCTCGACGCGACCCACCGCCTGGAATCGCCGGGTCGCGGCGTGATCGCCGCCGGCGAGGCGGTGCTGGCCTGGGCGCGCGACGACCTGCCAGCCGCCGAGGCCCTCTACCGCGAATCCCTGGCCGCCATGGAGGCCCGCGCGGACATCGACTCGCTGGCCTGGGCCGAGTCGACCGTGCAGCTGGGCAACATCGTGGTGCAGCTCGGCCGTTACGACGAGGCCGACTCGCTCATGAACGCCGCCCTGGCCCTGTACCGCCGCAAGGCGCCCGAGAGCGACGGCATCGCCGTCACGCTCAACAGCCTGGGCAACCTGGGCCGCTACAAGGGCGACCTCGAGTCCTCGGAAACGAACTACCGCGAAGCGCTGGCCATCCACCGCCGCGTCTGGGGCGAGGATCACCCCTTTGTCGCGACCGACCTGCACAACCTGGGCCGCCTGCTGGAGGCGCGCGGCAAGCCCGCCGAGGCCGAGGAGATGCTGCTGGCCTCGCTGGCGGTGCTCGACAAGGTCCACGCGGGCCCCCACGCCGACAAGGCGACCGTCATGCGCTCGGTGGCCGAGTTCTACCTCAGCCAGTCGCGGCCGGACAAGGCGGATTCGCTGGCCCACGCCGCGCTGGAGATGACGCGCCGGATCTACGGCGAGGACGCGATGGAGACCTGGCGCGCCCGCGCGGCCATCGGCGAATTGTACCAGCGCGGCGGCCGGCTGGAGGACGCAGAGGATGTCTTCGTCGCCCTGCTGCCCGGCGTCCGTGCGAATGCATCACTCGATCCCCTGCTGCTGCCGGACCTGCTGCAACGCCTCGGCACGGTCGCCACCCGGCAGGGACGCGACCGCGAGGCCATCGCGTACTTCGAGGAGTCGATCGCGCTCTTCACCGCGACGCAGGGCCCCGAGCACCCGAACACGCTGCTGTCCCGCAACGACTGCGCCCGCGCGCTGTCGAACCTGGGCGAGGACCAGGCCGCGCTGCAGCAGCTGCAGACGGTGCTCGAGGCCCGCGAGCGCGTGCTGGGCCCGTCCCACCCCGAGACGGCGATCACCCGCGTGGACATGGGCCGCGCGCTGTGGCGCCTGGATCGGCTCGAGGAAGCCGCGGCCTCGCTGCGCCGCGGGCGCGACGACTACGCGGCGGCCAAGGGCAGCGAACACCCCGGCGGCTGGAACGCGACCATGCACCTGTCCAGCGCCCTGCGCGACCTGGGTCGCGATGACGACGCGCAGGCGGAGTTGCTGGCCTGCGAAGCGTTCTTCGTCAAGCAGCAGGGTGACGCCGGCAACAGCACGCGCGTGGTCCGGATACGCCTGGCCTCCCTGGCGTTGTGCCAGGACCGGAAGGACGACGCCCAGCGACTGCTGCAGCAGGCGTTGGACCCGGCGCCGGGCGCCGTCGCGGACTGGTTGCCCGCGCGCGCGCAGATCGAATGCGGCACGGCGCTGCTCCACCGGAACCGCCTGGCCGAGGCGGCGGACTACCTGCAGCGCGGCTACGACCTGATGCTCGCCGCCCACGGCAAGGACGACCTCGACACGCAGGCGGCGGTGCGCCTGCTCGTCAAGTTGTGCGAGAAGCAGGGCCGCCCCGCCGACGCGGCGAAGTGGCGCGCGAAGCTGACCTGACGCATCCGGCCGCCGCCGGCGGTTCCAGGCCAGGGACATCGGCCTCCAGGAGGACCCCGTGACCGACCCGACACTGCCCGGCGTGCCTGACGACGACCGCACGCTTCCGATCGCCGGTGCCCACGGCGGCTCGCGCCGGAACGACGACGACGTCGGCGCCGTCTTCGGCCCCTATCGGCTCGTCAGGCGCATCGGCCAGGGCGGCATGGGCGACGTCTTCGAGGCGGAGCAGTCCGAGCCCATCCGCCGCCGCGTCGCCCTGAAGGTCATCAAGCAGGGCATGGACACGCGCGCGGTCGTCGCGCGCTTCGACGCCGAGCGCCAGGCCCTCGCGCTGATGGACCACCCCTGCATCGCCAAGGTGCTGGACGCCGGCGCCACCGGGCGCGGCCGCCCCTTCTTCGTGATGGAGTACGTCGAGGGCGAGCCGGTCACCGACTACTGCAACCGCCGCAACCTGACCACGCGCGCGCGGCTGGAGCTGTTCGTGCGCATCTGCGAGGGCGTGCAGCACGCGCACCAGAAGGCGGTCATCCACCGCGACCTGAAGCCATCGAACATCCTCGTCGCGGAGGTCGACGGGCGCCCGGTCCCGAAGATCATCGACTTCGGCGTGGCCAAGGCCACCACGCAGCGCCTGACCGAGATGACGATGTTCACGGAGATGGGCCAGCTCATCGGCACGCCCGAGTACATGAGCCCCGAGCAGGCAGCCGGCGGCGACGACGACATCGACACCCGCACCGACGTCTACGCTCTGGGCGTGGTGCTCTACGAGCTGCTGGCCGGCGCGCTGCCCTTCGAGTCGGCCGAGCTGCGGAAGGCCGGCTACGACGCCATCCGGCGCATCATCATCGAGAAGACGCCTTCGCGGCCCAGCACGCGGCTCGGCAGCCTGGGCGAGCGCGCAACGGCCGTCGCCCTGGCGCACGGCACGGCGCCGCAGCGCCTGCGCAGCGAGCTGCGCGGCGACCTCGACTGGATCACGATGAAGGCGCTGGAGAAGGAGCGCGACCGGCGCTACGAGACGGCCAACGGCCTGGCGGCCGACGTGCGGCGGCACCTGAAGAACGAGCCCGTGACCGCCGGCTCGCCCAGCACCTCGTACCGCCTGGGCAAGCTGGTGCGGCGCAATCGCGGTGCGTTCGCCGCCGGCTCGGCGCTGGTGCTCATGCTGGCGGTGCTGGCGGTGTCGATGTCGGTGCAGGCCGGGCGCCTGGCGCGCGAGCGCGACCGCACCGCCGTGCAGGCAGCCAAGGCGGAGAGGACCACCGAGTTCCTGCAGTCGATGCTCGGCGGCATCAGCCCGGCCACCGCCCGCGGCCGCGACACGAAGCTGCTCGAGGAGATCCTGCTCAACACCGACCGGCGCACGCGGTCCGAGCTGGCCGGGCAGCCGGAGGTCGAGGCCGCGATCCGCGGCACGCTGGGCCTGACCTACACGGCCATCGGCAAGTATCCCGAGGCCATGGCCAACCTGCGAGTGGCCGACTCGCTGCAGACCGCGCTGCTGGGCGCCGACGCCGTCGCCACGCTGACGACTCGCTGCAGCCTCGGCAGCGCCCTGCACCGGGCGGGTCGCCACGCCGAGGCCGAGGCGCAGCTGCGTGCCGTCATCGCCGCCGCGCAGGCGGCCCGCGGCCCGGACGACGCCATCGCGGTGCGGGCCATGGTCGACCTGTCCGACCTCTTCATCCGCACGGGCAAGCTCAAGGAGTCGCTGGAACTCGGCGAGGCGGCCGTCGCCGCTTACGGACGCCGGCCCGACGCCGCGCCAAAGGACGCGCTGCGCGCCAAGGTCGCGCTGGCTTTCGCCCTGGCCAACGCCGAACGGTACGCCCGCGCCGACACGCTGCTGAACGAGGCGATCGCCGGGTACGTCGCCGCCTTCGGCGCGGACCATCCGCAGGCCCTCAACGCCAGGGGCACGCTCGCCATCATCCAGCAGTACACGCAGCAGCCGGAGGCCGCCCTGAAGACCTTCGAGGCGGTCATCGCCGACGCCACGCGCGTCTACGGCGCGGACCATCCCGAGACGATCAAGGCGCGATCCAACCTCGCCTTCCTGTACATCAAGCTGGGCCGCCTCGACGAGGCCGAGGCCACGCACCGCGAACTCGTCGCGGCGACGACCCGGATCTACGGCGCCGACAACGCCGAGACCATCGTCTCGCGCCAGAACCTGGGCAACACGCTGCTCGCCCAGGGCCGCTATCCCGAAGCCGAGGCCTACCTGGACGACCTCCTGGCGACCTGCCGTCGCGTGCTCGGCGCCGACCACCGCCGCACGCTGGCCGTGATGGGCCTGCTGGCCAGCCTCTACGACCAGCAGCGGCGGTTCCCCGAGGCGGCGGCCATGCTGGGCCGGATCGCCCAGGACTCGGAGGGCAACCTCGGCGAGACGCACGCCGTCGTGGTCATCAACTACTACAACTGGGCCGCCAAGCTGCAGGACATGGGCGACAACCGCGCCGCCGAGCCCGTCTTCCGCGCCGCCCTGGACAGGCACCAGCGCGGCGACGGCACCGACAAGCCGTACGTGGCGGCGATCCTCAACGGCCTGGGCCGGGCCGTGGCCGCCAATGGCAAGGTGACAGGTGGCGACGCGGCCGAAGCCGACTCGCTGCTGGCCTCGGGCCTCGCGATGCGCGAGCGCATGTTCGGGCCCGCGCACACGGAGGTGGCGTACTCCCTGGCCACGATGGGCGAGGTGCTGCACCTGCGCGGCGACCACGACGGTGCGGTCACGCGCCTGCGCGCCTGCGTCGCCCTGCGCGACAGCCTGCTGGCGCCCGACGATTGGGTGCGCGCGAGCACGCGCAGCGAACTGGCGCGGTGCCTGGTCGAGACCGGGAAGAATGCCGAGGCCATCCCGCTGCTCGAGTCGGCCATCAAGGGGCTCGAGGCCCAGGGCTTCACGGCGGACCTGGCGAACGAAGCGAGGGCGCTGCTGGCGCGGGCGCGGCGGGGGTAGGGCGTTCCGGCCTTGTGGGCGCCGTGCTCACGAAGTGATCCGCGCCAGCTCCCGCCATCCGAGCAAGCGCACGCCGGACCAGGATCCGCCGCCGTCGCCACCGGTGACCAGCGTCAGCGAGCCCGCAAGATCGCCCGCCTGTCGAGCCCACTGCCGCAGCCCGCGCGTCAGCGCCTCGCTCGGCGTCACCGCCGCCTTGACCTCGATCGCGTCCAGGCGCGCCCCGTCCTGGCGCAGCAGGTCGATCTCGTGGCCGTGGTTGTCGCGCCAGAAGTACAGTTCGTGCGGCAGGCCGCGATTGAACCGGTCCTTGAGGAACTCCCCCACGACGAGCGTCTCGAACAGCGCCCCCCGCAGCGGATGCGCGACGATGTGCCCCACCTCGTGGATACCGATCAGGTGCGCGGCCAGTCCGGCGTCCAGGAAATAGAGCTTGGGTGTCTTCACCAGGCGATTGCCGAGGTTCGCGTGGTGTGGCTGCAGGAACATGACGATGCTGCTGGCCTGCAGGATCGAGAGCCAGCCGCGGACCGTCGCCGGGCTGACGCCGGTGTCCGCCGCCAGGCTGGCCAGGTTGAGGAGTTGCCCGGTGCGCCCCGCGCACAGGCGGAGGAATCGCTGGAACGTGGCCAGGTCACGCACGGCCTGCACCTGCCGCACGTCGCGCTCGAGGTACGTGTTGACGTAGTTGGCCAGCATGAGCGACGGCGCCAGGTCGCGATCATAGAGGGCCGGGTAGAACCCGCGCAGCAGCAGCTCGTCGAGCTCGCCGGGCAGCAGGTCGGCGTCCGCCAGTTCGGCCATCGACAGCGGCAGCAACGTCACGCCGCCGACGCGACCGGCCAGTGACTGCGCGATGCCCGCCCCCAGCCCGAACTGCTGCGACCCGGTGATGACGTAATGCCCCATCCGCCGCGCGGCGTCGACCCGCACCTGCAGGTGGGAGAACAGACCCGGGCAGTACTGGATCTCGTCGAGCAACGCTCCGTCCGGAAAGCGGTCCAGGAACCCCACGGGATCGTCGTCCGCCCAGGCCCGCTCCTGCGGCAGCTCCAGGGACACGTACGGCAGGTCCGGGAACGCATGGCGGGCCAGGGTCGTCTTGCCGGACTGGCGGGGCCCGGTCACGGCGACCACCGGGAACCCCCTCGCCAGGGCCAGAAGGGCCGTGGTTGCCTGCCGTTCGATCATGCCGGATCCTCCGAGTTTCTGTACAAATCGGGAATTTTATCTTTGTATTGTACACATCTTCCAAGAGATGTCAACCCACACGCGATGTCGACCTCGTCGCGGAACGGCGACCTTAACAGTCGTTTTTGACCCCGAGCCACCGCCCCGTTCTGCTAGACTCGTTCCCGCCCACAACCGGCCTGCCGCCCGCCCGGCGGCGGCCCCACCCCGACCCGGGAGCCACCATGATGCCTTGCGCCATCGCCCAGCCCTCGCGCCCCGCAGCCCGCGGCCGCCGGCACCTGGCCACCGCCCTCGTCCTGCTCGCGCTCGCGGCGTTCGCCGCTCCGTCCCTCGCCCAGGTCTGGAACGAATCCGGCGACGCCGGCGACGTGCCCTGGACCGTGCAGACGCCCATCGGCCTGTACGCGCTGAACCAGATCAACGGATCACTGCAAGCCGATTCTGATGTCGACCTGTACTGCATCGAGGTGCTGAACCCGGCGCTGTTCTCGGCCAGCCTGCAGTGCGCGGTGGCGGCCGACCCGAGCATCTGGATCTTTCACTTCACCGGCCAGGGCATCGCCCACAACGATGTCTGCGCCGGCGGCGGCAAGACCATCCCGCCGGGCATGGTCAACGTGGGCACCTACTACGTGGCCGTGGCTCCGTTCGGCCGGCAGGCCGCGAGCATCAGCGGTGACATGTGGCAGAACGCGCTGTTCACCGGCCCCCGCGCGCCCGACGGCTCCGGCGCCGGCAACAACCTGATCGGCTGGAACGGCGCCGTCGTCATCCCCGGTGTCGTGCCCTACACGATCAACTTCACGGGCGCCAGCTACTGCGGCACGGCGATCCCCGAGGAAGCGCAGACGTGGGGATCGTTGAAGGCGACTTACCGCTAGGCGGTGCGGCGGTGGCGCGTTGGTCGATCGCCGAGTTGCGCCGGCGCAAGTCCCGCGATAGGGTGAAACGACCGGCGCGCCCAGCCACCCGTGCCTCGGCGCGCCATGGCCGGCCACGCACAGCCGACGCTGTCTGGAGAGCCCATGATCCCGGCCTTGAGCGCCGCCTGCGCCCTGCTGCTGGCCATGTCGGGATCCTCGGCGATCCCCGATTCCGTCCTGCAGGCCCAGGCGCCGGATGACGTGATCGAGCGTGCGCAACAGCTTCTGGTTGGGCGCCTGGGTGGCCAGGTCGGCGCCACCTGCCGCGTCACGACCGAGGGACCCATCGTCACGATCACCGGGAGCAAGTTCAGCGGCATCAGTGGCTGGCAGCTTCGGGTTCGGTTCCGCCCGGACCCCGCGCAGGACCTCGAGTGCAAATTCGTGGCGGACGAGGGCGACCTGCGCCGCAGCCACGTCGAGACGCATCAGGAAGGTCGCGTGGTATTCTACGGGGATGTGCCCGACTGTCGCCACCAGCCCGAGCTCTGCGCCATCCGCATCGATGCGGCGGCGGCCGTCGAGCTGGGAAAATCTCGCGGGATCGACCCGGGTGATCCGTCGTATTCCGCGGTGCTGGAACTGTCCTACCTGGAGCCCGGGTTCCTGTGGCGCATCACGTCGCGCGCCGAGGGCGAGCGCTACGGCCGCCTCGTCATCGTTGACGCCCTGACCGGCGACATCCTGGTGGACGGAGAGAACCGGCCATGCCCGGAGTGATCTCCCTGGCCGGCGGCGGGATTGGCCGGAGACGATTCGCTTCCGCCTCGGACGAGCCGGGGCTGGGCACCGCATTCCATCAATCGTCCTCGGTCCGCCCCTCGATGCTCTCGACCTCGCCGTCGCTGCTCACCAGCGTGATCACGATCGGCCGGCAGCACACCTGGCAGTCCTCGACGTAGACCTGCCGGCGCACCGAGCAGTCGACGGCGACCTCAATCTCTTCCCCACAATACGGGCAGGTCAGGTCGGCGGTCTCGGAGCCGTCCATCACGGCCTCCCGGTCTTCTTGTAGTAGTCCTTGATCACGCGCCCCATGATCCGCCCTTGGCGATGCTCTTCGGCGCGCGCCCGCGCGTCGGTCTTCGTGGCGGCCACCTGCTGCTCGCGCTGCAGCTTGTGCCAGCTGGCCAGGCGCCCGGGATCCAGTGCGCCCACCGCCACCGCCTCGCGCACCGCGCAGTCGGGCTCCTCCAGGTGCCGGCAGTCGCGGAAGCGGCACGACGGCGCCAACGCCTCAATGTCAGGGAACGCGAGCGCGATGCCGTCCTCGTCGCCGGTCAGCCCGATCGCGCGCAGCCCCGGCGTGTCGATGATGACGCCGTGGCCGGGGATGCAGACCAGCTCGCGCGCCACCGTGGTGTGGCGGCCGCGCCCGTCGGCCTCGCGGATCGCTCCCGTGGACTGCCGCTGCTCGCCCAGCAGCGCGTTGATCAACGTGGACTTGCCGGCGCCGGAAGGCCCCAGCAGGATGGCCGTGCGGCCGGCGGCCACATGCTCGAGCAGGCCGCCCACGCTCGCGCCGTCCAGCCCGTTCACCGCCAGGATCTCCACGCCGATCGCCACCGAGGCCACCGCCTCGCGCGCAGCCTCGGCATCCGCCGACAGGTCGCTCTTGGTCAGCACGACCACCGGCGTCGCGCCCGAGCTCCAGGCCACCGACAGCTCGCGCTCGAGCCGGCGCAGGTTCGGCTCGTCGGCGATCGGGTGCACCACGAACACCGTGTCGACGTTCGCCGCCAGCGCCTGCACCGCGGAGGTGCCGCCGGCATCGCCGCGCACGATGGCGTTGCGCCGGGGCAGAATGACCTCGATCAACGCGACGCCATCGCCGTCGGGAACCGAAAGCGCGACCCAGTCGCCGGCGACCGGCAGCGCCGCCTGGCCGTCGCCCGACTTCAGCAGGCGGGCGGCCGTGCCCGCGCGCACGATCCCGCGCCCGGTCGCCACCAGCGAACTCGTGCGGTCGCCGCGAACGACGCGGCCCGCGATGAGGCCGGCGGCATCATGGGGCGCGAGCTGCGACTGCCAGTGGGGCGACCAGCCCAGTTCGGCCGGTGAGGGGATGTCATGCAAGGGAGTGCCTCCTCGGCGCCGCTGTCGCGGCGCGACACATGGTGTCACGCGGCACGTGGCGGCACAAGGCCCACCTACATTCCCCCGAACGACCGCACCTTCTCCCTCAGCGCCGCCACCACGCCAGGCTTCGCCTCGAGGTCGGGATTGGGCACCATCTGCGGGCTCTTGCCGACCGCGGCGCCGCCGAACACGATCGCCTTCTCGATCTCCGCGTCGGTGACCTTCTTCTGCCAGGCCTCGTCGGCGTAGTTCTGCGGCTTGGGGTTGAGCGCCGCGGCGCCGGGCCCGTCGCCGCGCCCGAACTGCCCGTTGCAGG
>JADHED010002821.1_pt1 | contig 11116 bp, 9 predicted proteins | sample 8952041 | NCBI WGS metagenome assembly JADHED01 (sample SAMN16124423, study PRJNA663239) | bioreactor sludge metagenome | isolation source: sludge (control) | place: India:Bengaluru | collected 2018-09-08
CGCGCCGGGAGCGGGAACCAGGGGACGGGCGCGACGAAGGGGACGCCCACCGCCGTCACGCGAAGCGGACGCCCCGCGGACCCGTCTCGACGTGTCCGACGTCGAGGACCTTCTCCCCCGCCGCCTCGAGCCGCCGCCGGACCTCGGCCGCGCGATCGGGGGCGACGAAGAGGACCATCCCGACGCCGCAGTTGAAGACGCGGAGCATCTCCTCCTCCGGCACGCTTCCCTTCTCGCGTATGAACCGGAAAAGGGCGGGCCACTCCCACGCCCCCGGCGTGACGACGGCCCGCAGCCCTTCGGGCAGGACGCGCGGGAGGTTGTCGGGGAAGCCGCCTCCGGTGACGTGGGACATCGCCGAGAGGAGCCCCTCGTCGACGAACGGTAGGAGCGGAGCGAGGTAGCTCCTGTGGACGGCGAGGAGCGCCTCCGCGACCGTGGTCCCCAGCTCCGGCACGGTGTCGTGCGGACCGAGGCCGAGGCGCTCGAAGAAGAGCATCCGGGCGAGGGAGTAGCCGTTCGTGTGAAGCCCCGACGACGCGAGGCCGAGGAGGACGTCCCCCTCGGCGACGCGGGAGCCGTCGAGGAGCTTCGGCCGGTCGACGACGCCGACGATCGTCCCGGCGAGGTCGTAATCGCCGTCGGCGTACATCCCCGGCATCTCGGCCGTCTCGCCGCCGAGGAGCGCGCAGCCGTTCTCGCGGCAGGCCGCGGCGACGCCGCCGATGACCTCGGCGATCACGTCGCGCTGCATCCGCCCCGTCGCGACGTAGTCGAGGAAGAAGAGAGGGCGCGCCCCCTGGACGAGGATGTCGTCGACGCAGTGGTTGACGATGTCCTGCCCGACGGTGCCGTGGACCCCGGCCGCGATGGCGACCCGAATCTTCGTGCCGACGCCGTCCGCAGAGGCGACGAGGAGCGGGTCCTGCATCCCGCGGAAGTCGGGCCGGAAGAGGCCGCCGAACCCGCCGACGTCTCCGACGACGCCGGAGGTGAAGGTGGAGCGGATCGCCTCCTTCGCACGGGCGACCGCGGACATCTTCGCGTCGATGTCGACGCCGGAGGCGGCGTAGGTGAGCGGCGTGTCGTTCGGAATGGCGCGCCTCCTCGGAGGGGATCGGCCCGGCGGACGTCCCTCGGGCGGCGCGATGGTATCAGCGCTTCTCGGGGCTCTCCGAGGCGGGGAGGACCTCGTCCTCCCCGAAGAGCGGCTGCTGCTCGAGGGCGGCCGCGAAGGGGACGGGGTAGCGCCCGGAGAAGCAGGCGGCGCAGGCCTCGCCCTCCCCCTTGCCGAAGGCGCCGAGCATCCCCTCGAGCGAGAGGTAGCCGAGCGAGTCGGCCTCGACGAAGCGCCGGATCTCCTCCATCGCGTGGGTCGCGGCGATGAGCTCCTTGCGGCGGGGGGTGTCGATCCCGTAGTGGCAGGGGTGGGTCGTCGGCGGGGAGGAGATCCGCATGTGGACCTCGGTCGCCCCGGCCGACTTCAGGAGCCTCACGAGCTTCTTCGACGTGGTCCCGCGGACGATCGAGTCGTCGACGAGGATCACGCGCTTCCCGCCGACGACGGACTTCACCGGGTTCAGCTTCACCTTGACGCCGAAGCTGCGGATCGACTGCTTCGGCTCGATGAACGTGCGGCCGACGTAGTGGTTCCGCACGAGGCCCATGCCGTAGGGGATGCCGCTCTCCTCGGCGTAGCCGAGCGCCGCGAAGACGCCCGAGTCGGGGACCGGGACGACGACGTCGGCGGCGACCGCGTGCTCCCGGGCGAGCCTCCGCCCGAACGCGCGCCGCGATTCGGCGACGGAGCGGCTGAAAACCGTCGAGTCGGGGCGGGCGAAGTAGACGTGCTCGAAGACGCAGAACGCGGTACGCCGGCCCATCGCGAACGAGGCCGAGGCGACGCCGCCGGCGTCGAGGATGACGATCTCCCCCGGCTCGACGTCGCGCACCGGCTCGGCGTCGATCAGGTCGAACGCGCAGGTCTCGGAGGCGACGACCCAGGCGTCGCCGAGGCGCCCGATCGTGAGCGGGCGGAAGCCCTGCGGGTCGCGCGCGGCGAGGACCTTCTCCCCGGCGAGGAGGACGATGGAATACGCGCCGCGGGCGCGGCCGAGGGCGTCGCGAAGGGCGTCGACGAGGCTCTCGGCCCGCGATCGGGCCATCAGGTGGAGGAAGACCTCCGTGTCGGAGGAGGTCGTAAAGATCGACCCCTCCTGCTCGAGCTCCGAGCGGAGCTCGTCGGCGTTCACGAGGTTCCCGTTGTGCGCGATCGCGAGCGGACCTTTGTTCGTGTTGTAGACGATCGGCTGGGCGTTCTCGAGGAGCGAGGCCCCCGCCGTCGAGTACCGGACGTGCCCGACCGCGGACCGTCCCGGCAGGCGCGCCAGGCGCGCCTCGTCGAACAGGTCGGCGACGTAGCCCATCCCCTTCTCGACGGCGATCCGCCGGCCGTTCCAGGCCGCGATGCCGCCCGCCTCCTGGCCGCGGTGCTGGAGGGCGTAGAGGCCGAGGTAGGCGAGGTTCGCGGCGTCGGGATGCCCGTAGATCCCGAAGACGCCGCACTCTTCCCGGAACCCGTCCGTTTCGATCGACTCGGTCTCTCCGCTCACGGCGCGAAGTGTATCGCCCGGGTCAGCCGAAGTTGCTCGCCACCATGATGCAGGCGTCGTAGACGGTCTTGAACGGCGCCTTCGAGGCCGCCTCGAGGACCGCGTCGTCGAAGCTCCCGTCCTGGAGCCAGACGGCCGGCAGGCCGAGCTCCCCCGCCTTCGCGAGGACCCCGAGCGTCACCCGCGGCGGGACGACGACGGTCACGATGTGGACGGGCCCCGGAACCGACTCGAGGTCCGGCCAGGCGGGGAGCCCCGCGATCTCGGTCTCGCGAGGGTTGACGGGGAGGACGGTGTAGCCCTTCGCGGCCAGGTTCCGGACGATCACGTTCCCGTACTTCTCCGGGGCGTTGCTCGCGCCGACGACGGCGATCCGCGTCTCGGGCCCGCGCTGGCGGAGCCGTTCGAAGACCTCGGGCGGATGGGGATCGGGACGGACCATCGCCCGTGATGTCGAGGTAGGGGACGTGGGCCGCAAGGCACGCCGCGACGGCCGGCGCGCTCGTCCGCGAGAAGGGCCCGGCCGCGAGGAGGAGCGCCCCGAACGGCGCGACCCGCTCCGCGAGGCGCCGCGGCGCCTCGTCGAGCTCGAAGACGAGGAACGGGAGGCCGCGCTCCTTCGCGAGCGGCTCGATCGCCTCGCGCCGGCGGCCCGCGACGGTGACGAGGAGGCCCTTCTCGAGCGCGGCTTCGAGGATCAGCCGCCCCGTGTACCCGTTGGCTCCGTAGAGGAGGAATCGCTTCTTGGCGGCAGACACGGACGGCCCGATCGTACGCCCTTCGCTACCATCCCGGGCATGACGGAAGACGCCTGGGACCCGGGGCAGTACGCGAAGTTCCTCCGCGAGAGGAGCGCCCCCTTCTTCGACCTCCTCGAGCTCGTCGAGCCTCGCCCGGCGATGCGCGTCGTGGACCTCGGGTGCGGCACGGGAGAGCTGGCGCGGCAGCTCCACGAGCGGCTCGGCGCCCGCGAGACGCTCGGGGTCGACCGCTCCGCGAAAATGCTCGGGAAGAGCGCCGCCTTCGAGGCCCCGGGGCTGCGATTCGAGCTGGGGACCGTCGAGGACTTCGCCCCCCGCGTTCCTGTCGACCTCGTCTTCTCGAACGCCGCCCTCCACTTCGTCGCGGGGCACGAGGCGCTCTGGGCGCGGCTCGCGTCCTTCCTCTCCCCGTCGGGGCAGCTGGCGATTCACCTCCCCGCCAACCAGGACCACGCGACGCACGTCACGGCCCGGGAGCTGGCCGCCGAGGAGCCCTTCGCCGCGGCCCTCGGCGACTTCCGCCTCCCCGCCCACCTCCTCCCCGTCGAGGCGTACGCCACCCTCCTCCACCGGCTCGGCTTCGCCCGCCAGACCGTGAGGCTCGCCGTCTACGGCCACCTGCTCGAGTCGCCCGATAGCGTCGTGGAGTGGGTGAAGGGGTCGATCCTGACCGAGCTCGAGGCGCGGATGCCGCCGGCGCTCTACGCGAGGTTCCTCGCCCTCTACCGCGAGCGCCTGCTCGCCCGTCTCGCGGACGAGCGGCCGTACTTCTTCACCTTCAAGCGCGTCCTGATGCACGCCGCGCGATGAGGCCGCGGAGGAACCGGGCCGCTCTGCTAACGTCGCACCCGGGCGGGGCGGTCCCCGCGGGAGGCACCGCGTGACGACGAGGACGGAGAGCCGGCGGACGGTGCCGGTGAAGGTCGGGAAGGTGACGGTGGGCGGAGGGGCCCCCGTCGTCGTGCAGTCGATGACGTCGACCGACACGGCCGACGTCGCGGCGACGGCGAAGCAGTGCCTGGAGCTGGCGGAGGCGGGCTCCGAGCTCGTCCGCGTCACGGTGAACCTCCCCGAGGCGGCCGCGGCGGTCCCCGAGATCCGCAGGCGCCTCGACGACGCCGGATGGGGACGAAGGGGCTCGTCTGGTCGTCGGCCGCGATGGGAGTCCTCCTCGCCGAGGGGATCGGCGAGACGATCCGCGTCTCGCTCACGCCGCGCCCCGGGGGCGACCGGCGCGAGGAGGTCTACGCCGCCTGCGAGCTCCTCCAGTCGCTCGGGCTGCGTTCCTTCGCCCCGAGCGTCACCGCCTGCCCCGGCTGCGGCCGGACGACCTCCACGACGTTCCAGGAGCTGGCCGAGCGGATCGAAGGGTACGTGCGCGAGAAGATGCCGCTCTGGAAGGCCGAGAGGGAAGGGGTCGAGACGATGACGCTCGCCGTCATGGGGTGCATCGTGAACGGCCCCGGCGAGTCGAAGGCGGCGAACATCGGGATCAGCCTTCCCGGGACCGGCGAGGCGCCGAGCTGCCCCGTCTACGTCGACGGCCAGAAGTTCGCGACGCTCAAGGGGTCGTACGAGGAGCTCGCCGCCGCTTTCCAGGCGCTCGTCGACGACTACGTGGCGACGAAGTACCCCCTCCGCGCGGACGCCGCGCGCGGGGCCTGACGCGGGCGGCCCCGGCCCGGCCCGATCGCGATAACCTTCACGCTCGATGAAAGCCGACCCGTCCGACCGGATCGACCCTCGCGCCATGGTGAAGGGGACGATGCTGAGAGCCCACCTGAGCTGGGCCACGAGCCGCTTCGGGGCGGGCTACGAACCCGTCCGGCAGCGCCTCTCCGAGCCGGTCCTCGCCCTCCTCTCGCGCCCCGTCCTCCCGACCGACTGGATCCCGGTCTCGTCGCTCATCGAGCTCGACCGCGCGATCGCGGACGCCGCCGGAGAGGCCCCCGAGACGACATGGCTCGCCCTCGGAAGGCACTCGGCCGCGCTCAACCTGACGGGCGTCTACAAGAGCTTCATCAGCAGCGAGCCGCATCGCTTCTTCGAGCGGATGACGGTCCTGCACCACCAGTTCCAGTCGTTCGGGAAGTCGGTCTACGAGAGGACCGGGGAGCGTTCGGGCCGGATCCGGATCGAGAGCCCCTCGACGTACTCGCGCGTCTACTGCGTCTCGGGGAAGGGCTACTACGAGGAGGCGCTCCGGCTCCTCCAGGCGCCCGGGCCGATCGTCGTCCGCGAGACCGAGTGCGCCACGGCAGGCGCCGCCGCCTGCATCTTCGAGCTCGCCTGGTGAGCCCGGCGGGCCGGGGAGAGGAGCCCCCCGGAGGCGACCTGACGCTCTTCGAGCAGGTCGCGCGAGCGATCGACGACTACATCCTCGTCGTCGACCTCGAGGGGCGGCTGACGCACGTGAACGACGCGGCCGTCGAGCGCTCCGGCTGGACCCGGGAAGAGCTCCTCGGACGACCGTGGACGGTTTTCCTCCCCTCCGCCGGCCGGGACGCGCTGACGGCCCGGATCGCAGAGGAGACGCGGGCGGGGGGCTTCCGGGGCGACGTCCGGAACGTCACGAAGGCGGGCGAGGAGTTCTGGGTCGCGCTCCGGACCTCGGTCCTCCGCCACGACGGGCGGGCCGTCGGGTTCGTCTCCGTCTCCCGGGACATCGGGGAGCAGAAGCGCGTCGAGGCCGAGCTGACCTCCGCGCGCGACGCCGCCGAGACCGCGAGCCGCGCCAAGTCCGAGTTCCTCGCGAACATCAGCCACGAGATCCGGACGCCGATGAACGCCGTCATCGGAATGGCGACGCTCCTCCTCGACACGGCGCTGACGCCCGAGCAGCGCGACTACGTCGAGACGATCCGGACGAGCGGCGACACGCTCCTCGCCCTCCTGAACGACGTCCTCGACTTCTCCAAGATGGAGTCGGACCGCCTCGAGCTCGAGGCCCGGCCGTTCTCGTTCCGGGAGGCCGTGGAGGACTCCTTCGACCTCGTCGCCCCCTCCGCCGCGGCGAAGGGCCTCGACCTCGCCTACCGGGTCGACCCGTCCGTCCCGGCGAGCCTCCTCGGCGACGTGACGAGGGTCCGGCAGGTCCTCCTGAACCTTCTGTCGAACGCGGTGAAGTTCACCTCCTCGGGCGAGGTCCTGCTCCGCGCCTCGGCCCGGCCGGCGGCCGAGGGCTCCCACCGCGTGGAGATCGTCGTCCGCGACACGGGGATCGGGATCCCGAAGGAACGCCTCGACCGGCTCTTCCGGAGCTTCAGCCAGGTCGACCCCTCGACGACGCGGCAGTTCGGAGGGACGGGCCTCGGCCTCGCCATCTGCAAGCGGCTCGCCGAGAAGATGGGAGGGGGCATCGAGGCGGAGAGCTCCGGCCGGGGATCGACCTTCCGCGTCTCGCTCGTCGTCCCGGACGGCCCCCCCCTTCGCGAAGCGGCCGTCCCCGGGCTCGACCGGCTCGCGGGGCAGAAGGTCCTCGTCGTCGACGACGGTCCGGCCTCCCGCGACACGCTCTACGAGACGCTCGCGGGCTGGGGGATGCACCCCCGGGCCACCTCCTCGCCGCGCGAGGCGCTCGGGTGGGTCGGCTCCGGGGAGCCGTTCGACCTCGGTCTCATCGACGAGGAGATGGCCGAGGTGGACGGGCGGAGGTTCGCGGAGTCGCTCCGCCGGTTCCGGGACGCCGACGCCTTGCCTCTCGTCCTCGTCACCTCCCGCGGCCGGCGGGCCGGCGGGGCGCGCGCGCCGTTCTCGGCCGTCGTGGCCCGGCCCATTCGGCCCCGGGCTCTCGCGTCGATCCTCGCGGGACTCCGCGACGACAGCGTCTCGCGGCGCCGCAGGCGCTCCTCGCCCGCCCTGCCGAAGGAGCTCGGAACGAGCCACCCGCTCCGCGTCCTCCTCGCCGAGGACAACGCCGTCAACCAGAAGGTGGCCCTCTCCTACCTCGCCCGGATGGGCTATCGCGCCGACGTCGCCCGCACCGGCATCGAGGCCCTGGAAGCGGTCCGGAGGAACGTCTACGACGTCGTCCTCATGGACGTCCAGATGCCCGAGATGGACGGCCTCGAGGCCGCGCGCCGCATTCGCAGCTTCGCCCCCGCCGAGGACGGCCCCTGGATCATCGCCCTCACGGCGAGCGCGATGACGGGCGACGCGGAGCGCTGCCTGGCGGCCGGGATGAACGACTACCTCGCCAAGCCGGTCCGGGGCGAGGACCTCGCGGCGGCCCTCCGGCGCGCCCCCCGCTCCGTCTCGGCGACCGGGCCGGCCTCCGCCCTCACCGCCGGCCGCCCGGTCCTCCTTCCGGGCCCCCTCGCGAAGCTGCGGGAGCTGGAGCGGCCGGGGGAGACGGGCTTCCTCACCTCGCTTCTCGAGATCTTCCGCCGAGACACGCCGGTCCGGATCGAGGAGATGGAGAGAGGCGCCGCCGCGGCGGACGCGGAGGCCCTCCGCAGGGCGGCCCACACGCTCAAGTCGAGCGCCGCGACGCTCGGGGGCGCCCGGGTCGAGGCGCTCGCGGCTCGGACGGAAGTGCTCGCGATGGCCCCGGCGACGCTCGCCGAGGCGGCGGCCCTCATCCCGTCGATCCGGAGCGAGTGTGCGGCGCTGCTGGCCGCCCTCGGCCTGGCCGAAGGCGAGGAGAGCGCCCGGCTCTCCCTCGACCCGGGCGAGCTCGGGCGTTCCTGAGCCCCCCACGGCGGGCCCGGAAGCGCCTTCCGCGGCGCTAGACTCTTCGCTGCGCGAGCACCCCTCCGAGGGCGCGCGCGCGGGAGCGTAATCCGATGAGCGCGTACAAGATCGCATGGCTTCCCGGCGACGGTGTCGGCAACGAGGTCATGGAGGCCGCCCGCATCACCCTCGACGCCCTGAAGCTGGACGCCGCCTATACGCACGGCGACATCGGCTGGGAGTTCTGGCGAACGGAGGGAGAGTCGTTCCCGCAGCGGACGATCGACCTCCTCGCCGCTTCCGACGCGGCGATGTTCGGGGCCATCACGAGCAAGCCGGTGAAGGCCGCCGAGCAGGAGCTCGTCCCGGAGCTGCAGGGGAAGGGGCTCACGTACCGCTCGCCGATCGTCCGGATGCGGCAGCTGTTCGACCTCTACGTCTGCCTCCGTCCCTGCAAGGCCTACCCGGGCAACCCGCTCAACTTCAAGGACGCGATCGACCTGACGATCTTCCGCGAGAACACGGAGGACCTCTACGCCGGCGTCGAGTTCTCGCCGGTGCCGGACGCCCTCTCGACGACGCTCGAGTCGCTCAGCAAGCCGTTCGCCCACTTCGCCGACCTGCCGGGGGACCAGTACGCGGTCTCGTGCAAGGTGAACACGCGAAAGGGCTCGGAGCGGATCGTCCGGGCCGCGTTCGAGTACGCGCGGAAGTTCGGGCGCAAGAAGGTCACGATCGTCCACAAGGCGAACGTCGTCCGCGCCACCGACGGCCTCTTCCTCGAGGAGGCGAAGAAGGTCGCCGCCGAGTTCCCCGAGATCGCGGTCGACGACGCGAACATCGACGCCATCTGCATGTGGCTCCTGAAGAACCCGATGAGCTACGACGTCCTCGTCGCCCCGAACCTCTACGGCGACATCATCTCGGACCTCGCGGCCCAGATGGTCGGCGGCCTCGGCTTCGGCTGCTCGGGAAACATCGGGAAGAAGCTCGCCGTCTTCGAGCCGAGCCACGGCTCCGCGCCGAAGTACGCGGGGATGAACAAGGTCAACCCGATCGCGACGATCCTCGCCGCGAAGATGATGCTCGACTTCCTCGGCGAGCCGGAGAAGGGGGCGAAGCTCGAGGCCGCCGTCGCGAAGGTCATCGCGGAAGGCAAGGTGCGCACGTACGACATGGGCGGCTCGGCGACGACGCTCGAGATGGGCGAGGCCGTGGCCCGGGCTCTCTAGGGATCTCCCGTGTCGACGCGCGTCGTCCTCCACGAGGTCGGCCCGAGGGACGGCCTCCAGGTCGAGAAGACGGTCGTCCCGACGGAGACGAAGCTCCGCTGGATCGCCGCGCTCTGCGCGTCGGGCCTCGACGTCGTCCAGGTCGGCTCCTTCGTCCACCCCGAGAAGGTGCCGCAGATGGCCGACACCGACGCGCTCTTCCGGACGCTGACCGCGCCGGGGGCGGAGCGGAGGGGGCACGCCGTCTACTCGGGCCTCGTCCTCAACGAGAAGGGGCTCGACCGCGCGCTCGCCTGCGGCGTCGAGATGGTCTGCCTCGGCGTCTCGGCCTCCGAGACCCACAGCCGGAAGAACACCGGGATGGGGACGGCCGAGGCGACGGAGCGGATCGTCGCGACGGCGAGGAAGGCCGTCGAGGCGGGCCGGAAGGTCCAGGTCTCCGTCCAGTCGGCGTTCGGCTGCGGCTTCGAGGGAAACGTCCCGGAGGAACGGGTCATCGACATCGCCCGCGCCTACGTCGACGCCGGCCTCCTCACGATCGCCCTCGCCGACACGGCCGGCCACGCGTACCCCGAGCAGGTCGAGCGGCTCTACGGGAAGCTCCTCGCGCTCCATCCCGGGATCGAGGCGGCCTGCCACCTCCACGACACCTACGGCGCCGGCATGGCGAACGTCTACGCCGCCCTTCGCGCCGGCGCGGTTTCCCTCGAGTCCTCCTTCGCGGGCCTCGGCGGCTGCCCCTTCACGAAGGTCGCCGCCGGAAACGTCGCGACGGAGGACCTCGTCCACACGCTCCAGCGGAACGGAACGAGGACCGACGTCGACCTCGAGGGCCTCATCGCCGTCGCGAAGGACGTCGAGACGTTCTTCGGGCGCGAGATGCCGGGACGCGTTCACCGGACGGGCCCCGCGCCCCAGCTTCGGAAACAGGAGGCCCAGGCATGACGAAGAAGGCCCTCGAGGGCGTCGTCGTCCTCGACCTGACGAACGTCCTCTCGGGGCCGTTCGCGACCCTCCACCTCGCCCTCCTCGGGGCCGAGGTGATCAAGGTCGAGAACCCGACGGACGGCGACCTGGCGCGCAAGCTCGGCAACGTCCCGAAGCTCAACAAGGAGCTGATGGGGACGAGCTTCCTCGCGCAGAACGCGAACAAGAAGTCGCTCACCCTGAACCTCAAGAAGCCCGAGGCGAAGGAGATCTTCAGGAAGCTCGCGGCGACGGCCGACGTCGTCGTCGAGAACTTCCGCCCCGGCGTCATGAAGCGGCTCGGCGTCGGCTGGGAGACGCTCCGCGAGATCAACCCGCGCCTCGTCTACTGCGCGATCTCCGGCTTCGGCCAGGACGGCCCCGACGCCGACAAGCCCGCCTACGACCAGATCATCCAGGGACTGTCAGGCGAGATGGACGTGAACGGCGACGAGCGGCTCCACCCGCTCCGGGCCGGCTTCCCGGTCTGCGACACGGTCGGCGGGATGAACGCCGCGTTCGCGATCCTGGCGGCGCTCTACCACCGCGAGCGGACGGGCGAGGGGCAGGCGATCGACGTCGCGCTCCTCGACTCGATCATGCCGCTCATGGGGTGGGTCGCCGCGAACCTCCTCATCGGAGGGCAGCCTCCGGTGGCCATCGGCAACGACAACTTCACCGCCGCGCCTTCGGGCATGTTCCGGACGAAGGACGGCTTCGTGAACATCGCCGCGAACAAGCAGGAGCAGTGGGAGTCGGTCTGCGACGTCCTCGGCGTCCCGGAGCTGAAGGCGGACCCGCGGTTCGCCGAGCGCGACACGCGGAAGAAGAACCGCCACGCGCTGACGCCGCTCCTCGAGGCGAAGCTCGCCGA
>JADHED010002871.1_pt1 | contig 11113 bp, 10 predicted proteins | sample 8952041 | NCBI WGS metagenome assembly JADHED01 (sample SAMN16124423, study PRJNA663239) | bioreactor sludge metagenome | isolation source: sludge (control) | place: India:Bengaluru | collected 2018-09-08
ATGCAAAGTACCGTGTCCGTGTCGTTTAAAAATACCTTCACTCCGTCTATCAGCTGTTGCTTGAATTGTATCGTGTCTTCCATAAACAATCGCATTATCTTTCCCTTGTCTTCCCTCGTGCATGGTATGTTTATTTTCTTCATCACAAGGTTCGGTATTAGTTTGTCAACCTCTTCTACCGTCATTTTTATCTTTGCCTGCATCTCAAGTATTTTCGCTATCGCAAACATTCCGTCCGTTGCATATATGAAATCGGGGAAAAATACTCCGCGTCTCGTTCCTCCCGCAAACCTTACTTCTTTGTCGTTGCATGCTGTCATCATGCTGTAATGCGAGTCTTTCACCCTTATCACTTCCGTCCCGTATTCTGATGCTACCATGTCAACCTCTCTCGATGCCTGTACTGGTACCGCAACCTTCTTCACACCCGGCGTCGCCATCAAAAACATCTTTAATACCACCACAAGAAATCTGTAATCGTTCAAAACCCTTCCCTCATGCGTCGCCAGCCATAGCTTCTCGCCGCCAGCGTCTATCATAAACCCGAGGTCAAAATTCAATGACCTTACAACATACCTGAAATTCTCAAACGATTTCTTAAATTCATTTTCTTCTCTCGTAATCCTTTCCTTGTCAAGATGTGCCGAAAGCGAAACCACTTCACAGTTGAACTCGCCCAGTATGTTCGGAAATATTGTTGACGTTATTCCGTGTGAATAATCAAGTACAAGTTTGAATTTTCTTTTCCTTATACTCTCTATGTCTAATGAATCAATAAAGTGCTCTTTGTACTTTAAGTTTGTTCTTTCTGGATATTTCAGCGATCCGACATTTAAATAATCTGCTCTCTGGTATTCCTCGCTGAAGAATGACCTCTCAATCGATTTTGTCTTACTGCTCGATAAATCCTTTCCGTCTTTATCAAGAAATATTATATCCGTTGAACCAGGGTCAAATGGCGACTTCCTCACAAATATTCCTCCCGAATGTCCGCCGCTCTTCAGCTCTTGACGTAAAATCGGAATCGGTATCACCTGTAAATCCGATACGTTCACACCCGCCGATAGCGCCCCCGATGTTATCGATCGCTTTATCATGTTTGAAATGTCGTCTATGTCGCGTCCCGCAAGCATGCTCTTGTTCTGTCCTAAAAACGCTCCGTAAACCGAACCAAGCTTTGCCGCAAACTCAGGATTTATCTGAAGGTTCGAAAGTCCCGTTATTCTTGAATCCGTGAATAGGTCATTGAAGAACGTGTCTTCCTGTATTAAGCTCCGCGTTATCTTAGCATTGTTGTCTATCGTCTTCTTGTCCCATATCTTTATGCTCGAACTGATAAACACATTCTTTCCTATCATGCAGTTGTCGCCGATAAACACAAAATCATTTATTCTCGTGTTCTCCCCGACTTCGCAGTTCTTTCCTATCACATCATAAAGCACTTTCGCATTCTGATGTATTATTACGTTGTTCCAGATTATCGAGTTCTTTACTTCCGCACCCTTTTCAATCAATACTTCATTACCTATCACAGAGTTCTCAACTGTCGCACCCGCCTCTATCATCGCAGTGTTGCTTATACAGCTTCCGTTTGTATTGTTAAAGCTTATATGACTCAGCTTTCCGGCAAGCACATCAAGGTTTGCAGATATGTATTCTTCTAAATTTCCTACGTCCCTCCAGTATCCCGTGCTTTTATAACCATACAAAGGAATCTGATACTCAAGCAGATACGGAAATAAATCTTTTGAAAAATCATAGTTCTCACCCTCTGGTATGTATTGAAATACATCTTTGCTGAAACAGTATATGCCCGTGTTTATCGTATCTGAAAAAACCTCCGACGATGATGGCTTCTCAAGAAACCTTACTATCTTATCATCGTTATCAGTAAGCACTATTCCGTATTGAAGAGGATTCTCCGAGCTGTACAGCGATAACGTCGCAACTGATTTTTTCTCGTTGTGATATTTATGTATCGCACCAAGGTCAAAATCCGTCAGCACATCTCCGCTTATTACTAAGAAATCATCTTTTATGTACTTCTCGGAAAGCTTTACTGCACCCGCCGTTCCGTAATCTTTATCGGGTAGCACATACTTTATGCTTACCCCGAACTGTGAACCGTCATCAAAATACCGTCTTATAATTTCAGGCTGGTAATATAGCAGCATCACGAAGTCAGTAATGTCATACTTCTTAAGCAGTGTTATAACATGCTCAAGCATTGGGACATTGACAATCGGAACCATCGGTTTCGGTATGCTGTTCGTCAAAGGTCTTAACCTCGTGCCGAACCCCCCCGCCATTATTACCGCCTGCATAACTTCTTCGTTTAGTTTAAATTATACATTAAATCTATTTCTTGTCCTTCTTATTAAAATCAAAGTTTACGTCAGGTGCATTCTCGCTGCCTTCCTTGCCTTTGAAGTATGGCTTTTCCTTAAAACCGAAAATCTTCGCCGTTATTATGGTCGGAAAACTTCTGACCTGTGTGTTGAATGCCTGTACTGCTTCGTTAAACTTCTTTCTCTCAACCGATATCCTGTTCTCCGTTCCCTCAAGCTGTGATTGAAGCTGAAGAAAATTTTCATTCGACCTTAACTGTGGGTAGTTCTCCGTTACAACAAGAAGTCTCGAAAGTGCAGAAGATAAACCGTCCTGTGCCTGCTGATACTTCGCAAATTTCTCTGGATCGTTCAGGTCTTCAGCGCTCAGCTTTACCTGTCCTACTCTGCTTCTCATTTCCGTTACTTCAGTAAGAACGCTTTTCTCAAAATCTGCCGCACCCTGAACCGTCTGTACAAGATTTGGAATAAGGTCAGCCCTTCTCTGATATTGATTCTCTACCTGAGCCCATGCCGAACTTATAGTCTCCTCCGAAGATACTAATGAGTTGTAACCGCATCCCGAAAATGAAGACGCAGCAAAAAGTAATACAACTATCGATAATAAATACTTTGTAATTTTCATATTAATTTAAAATAGTTTAATTATTAAAGTTAACTCACAAAATATTAATTTTAAACGTTATAAAAACTGTAAATCGCACAAACCGAATTACAAACAAAAAAATCTTTTTTAACCCTTTTCCTCCAATTTATTCATCATTTTAAAACTTAACAAATTGTTCTTTGTTCTCTTTGCGGACTTTGTTCATCTTTGCGAGCCTTGCGTTGAATTTTTTGTGTTTATCTTTATTTCTTAACTGCATTGTTTTAACAGATTTGCTTGTAAATAATCGCCCGGATTCGCATTTCCCCTCTCCAAAAACCCCACCCCATCTGCATATTATAATATAGAAAATAAAATTCAAAGACCTCTTGACAATCACAAAAAATTATATTACATTTGTAAAGATAAACATTCAATTAGCTGTATATTGCAAAAAACATCAAAAACAGCTAATTATCCTCATATATTTCTCAATTCTAAAATTCACTCCAAATCCGCTATAAACTCACTTTATATCCACTCCAAATCATATATAATTAGTCCTTCCTTGGCTCTTCCTCCGCCCTCAGTCAGGTGTAATTCACCCCTCCGCTTATTCTCCCTCCGTAATTCTATGCTCATTTACATTCATAAAACACATTCTAAAACAAAATCTGTGCAAATCATAATCCTTCAGCTCTGATCAGTGTGCGTTCTTTAATACCTAAATAGTATCCCCGTTAAATCAGTGCAAATCATAATCCTTCAGTTCTTATCAGTGTGCGCTCTTTAATATCATCATAACTAATTAGATTTTCTGCTATTTCTGTTTTTAGTAAATTATTAAATGAGAATTCTCTACGATAACGAAATATTCCTGATTCAAAAATATGGCGGCGTCTCCCGCTATTATTTTGAATTAATCAGAAGAATGCCGGATTTTAATACCGAGGTCTTGCTCTATATGGGCAGGTTCATAAACGAATACGGTCTCGAAAATTTTTCCGATAAGTTTTCTGTCTTCTCCGGCTCTAAAATAAAACATATTCCTAAGACCAAACTTCTGTCCATTACTCTTCAAAAACCTCTCTTTGAAAGGTTTGCGGAAAAACAGAGCTTTGATATAATGCACCAGACATATTTCGGCGATATCAACGTAAGCAATAAGCATAAACGAATAGTCACCGTCTATGATTTTACTCACGATAAATTCTCCGAAAACTTTTCTAAACTCGATAGGTCTGCTAAACTCAAGAAAATTGCAATCGATAAAGCAGACGGTATTATCTGCATCTCTGAATCCACCCGCAAAGACCTTGAGGAAATGTACGACCTCAAAAACAAAAAGATAAAAGTAATCTATCTCGCTAATTCTCTTAAGTATGATATAAGCGAGAAGTCAATTATAGACGGCAGCTACATTCTCTATATCGGCGATAGAAGAAGCTATAAGAATTTTTCTGTCATGCTTAAACTGTTCGAAATAAATAAATCACTCAGAAGCAATTATAAGCTCATTTGCTGCGGTGGCGGGGCATTCACGAAAGCCGAATCAGAATTGATTTCCAAAGCAGGTCTTCAAAACACATTCGTACAGGTCGGAGCAAACGATAAGAAGATGGCTAACCTCTACAAGTATGCAGCTGCATTCGTTTACCCCTCTAAATACGAGGGTTTCGGAATACCTCTGCTCGAAGCAATGTACTATGGCTGTCCTATCGTTGCAACGAATGTCGGCTCTTTACCCGAAATTGGCGGCAATGCAGGTCTGTACTTCAACCCGGATTCTCCAGAAGAACTCTCCTCATGCATCGATACTATCCTAAACGATGCAAACATCCGTAACAGCTTAATTCAAAAAGGATACGATAGAGAGAAGCTTTTTTCTTGGGATAAATGCGCCGAAGAAACATATAACTTTTACAGGGAGGTTCTTTCTTAAGTGAATAACTTCAATCCAAAACCAAAAGTTAGTATCATTACGGTTGTCTTCAACAACAAAGAGAACCTTCTTAAAACTGTTAAAGCCGTACGCAGTCAGAAGTATGACAATCTCGAATACATAGTAATAGATGGTGCCTCAACAGATGGCACTCTCGATATTATTAACTCTAACAAAGATATTATCAGCTGTTTCATAAGTGAAAAAGATAACGGCATCTACGACGCCATGAATAAAGGACTTAAAGCCTCTAAAGGCGATTATGTCTGGTTCATTAATGCTGGTGATATCCCTGCCGAAGATGATATCCTTGATAAAGTGTTTGCTGATGTTACTGACGCCGACTTGTACTACGGTGATACTGAGATGATTGATGAAAACGGGCATAGCTACGGAAACCGTACTCTGAAGATTCCTCCCAAAGAACTCAACTGGAAAAAAATGATTGATGGTATGCTCGTGTCCCACCAGTCTATGATTGCAAAGCGGCTCCTCTGCGAAGAGTACGATATTAAATATAAGTTCGTCGCCGATATAGACTGGGCAATCAAACTTCTTAAAAAATGCACCAAAGTTATTAACACAAACCTCACCTTGTCTAAGTTCTTAATTGGTGGGTATTCGCGGCAATACACAATTAAGTCTTTAAAAGAAAGATTCCGTATGCTGTGCACACATTTCAATTGTTTCAGCGTAGTAATTAATCACATTAAACTTTCCTTTAAATTCATGGTTTATATTATCAAAAGAAGAAAACTATTATAATATGTCAAAACTAAAACTGTATAAGATTAAGTCCGAAATGGCTTTAAGAAAAATCGGCAATAAGTTCGGAGTCGATGTTAAAATGACCGATGAAGAGATTCTTGTTAAGCAGCTCGTTCACAACAAAGTTGATATGATATTCGATATCGGAGCTAATACAGGACAGTTCGGCGAGTTGATTTACAAACTTGGTTATAAAGGAAAGATGGTTTCTTTCGAGCCGCTTAAAAGCGCTTATACACTCCTGTCTGCTAATACCAAACCCTACCCAGACTGGTCTCCCGCAGAACGCTGCGCTATTGGAGAAGAAGACGGCGAAATTGAAATGCACATCTCCGAAAACTCAATAAGCAGCTCTGCCCTTACAATGCTTGAAGAACACGAGACCGCCGCACCCAAATCTAAATATGTTGGAACCGAAAAAGCAAAAGTATATAAACTTGATTCTGTTTTCGATAAGTATTCTTCGGGTTGTAACAACGTCTTTGTCAAAATAGATACACAGGGCTATGAGGATAAAGTCCTTAATGGGGCAGTTAATTCCATGTCAAAAATCAAAGGTCTTTATATGGAAATGTCTTTGTTAAAACTTTATGACGGACAAATTCTCTTCAAGGAGTTATACGAAAGAGTAATCTCTTACGGCTTTGAACTTCACGGTATTCAGCCCGCTTTTGTTAACAAGGAAACTGGCAGAGTGCTTCAGGTCGATGCAGCTTTCTTCAGGTCATAATAAATGAAGCGGATTCACTTTTGGTAAACCCGCTTCAAGGAGAACATAACGGAAAATAATTCCGGCTATGAAAAACAATCTTAATTGTTCGAAGGAAGCAATATTTCGTTTATCGCTTGTACAAAACCCTCTTTAGGCATTGCTCCTGCCGACATCTGCGGCTGCCCGTCTTTTGGTATGAATAATATTGAAGGTATGCTTCTTATCCCGAAAACTGCTGCAAGTTCCTGCTCGACTTCTGTGTCAACCTTATATATATCAACTTTCCCGTCGTATTCAGTCGCAAGTTCTTCAAGCACGGGGGCTACCATCTTGCACGGTCCGCACCAGTCTGCATAGAAGTCTATTATCGCAGGCTTGTCGCCCTCAAACTTCCACTCTTTGTTAGTTTCGTAATTAAATACTTTTGATTTAAATGTTGCTGCTGTTAAATGTTCCATTTTAACTTTTTTATCCTTTTGATTATTTAAACTTGTGTTATTTTCTGTCTTGTTGTCACCCGTCTGTGTGTTTGCTTCTTTTGAACACGATGAAAAAACTGTAATTCCGGTTACGAGTAACACTGCCGCTGTTATGTATTTTATCTTTTTCATTCTTTTTATCAGTTTATATTTAGTTGCTATTAGCAAGTTATATATAATAAGACATAAAAACAATAGTAAAAGTTCCGCAGTATAAAACATGATTCAGATACAAAAATCTTATCAGCATTTACTTTATTTATTGCACTATCCGTTAATAATAAATATTGACTATTAAAGTTATAATGTTATATTTGTTGAAATTTATTTTGGTTAATTGTAAATATTTTTGAGATTAGCACTTACATACAACGTTAAAAACGATAACGGCGGAAACGCTGAGCAGACAGGCGTTTCGGGGAATGCAGCAAAATACATTAATCGTAACCTTGTTGAGAATTATCCCGAACGTCTTGACGATACTTATGCTGAATGGGATTCGATGGAAACTATTGATGCAATACGCTATGCTTTTGAGTCAGAAGGTCATTCTGTTGAGCTTGTCGAAGCGAATGAGGATGCCTACGAAAAACTCAAAATCCTAAAACCCGATTTTGTCTTCAACGTTGCCGAAGGTTTTAACGGTGCTTCCCGGGAGTCGCAGATACCATCAATGCTTGAACTGCTTGGTATCAAGCATACCGGAAGCGATTCTATTACAATCGGTATCTGCCACGATAAATCGCGCTGCAAAGAAATACTATCTTACTACAACGTTCCCAATGCCAAATTTTTCATTACTGATAAAACTATTAAGAATGATTCTGGATTTAAATACCCCAAATTCGTAAAGCCTTTACACGAAGGCTCTTCAAAAGGTATTTATGACTCATCCCTCGTAAAGAACCTCGCTGAATTAAATAGTGAGATTGCAAGAATAAAAGAAAGCTACAATCAGCCTGCACTCGTTGAGGATTATATCCCTGGCAAGGAGTTTACCGTTGCAATGCTCGGTAATGGAGATGAAGTCAGAGTGCTGCCGATTGTTGAAATTAATCTTGATACAGTTCCAGAAGGATTTAATAAAATTTATTCCTACGAAGTGAAATGGTTCTTCGATACTCGCGAAAACCAGCTCGATATTTTTAAATGTCCTGCCGAGGTAGATAAAAATATTTATGAGCATATCGAAAAAGTTTGTAAGGATGCATTTAAAGTCTTAAGGATTAAAGACTGGGCGCGTATTGATGTTCGTCTCGATGAAAATAATATTCCGAATGTTATAGAAATTAATCCTCTGCCCGGTATTCTTCCTAATCCTCAGGACAATTCATGTTATCCAAAATCTGCAAGACATGCAGGTTTGGATTATAACTCGATGTTAAACACAGTATTAAATGAAGCAGTTAAAAGATACTCAGCATATTAAATGAAAGTTAGCATATTATATAACGACCCGCTTCAATACACTAAAGACCGCATCTGGGATGATGGTGTTACTGATATTGATAAAGTTGATGAAGCTATAGATATGAGCGAGTACGGTGTTCTCGATGAAATGAAATCTGTTCAGCGTGCTCTTAAAACAAGCAACCACGAAACAAAAATCGTTCCTGTCGCACTTGACCCTTATAAACTCATTGATGAACTTCGTAATAATAGACCCGATATTATTTTTAATCTCTGCGAATCACTCGACGGCGACCCGACTCAGGAAATGACTATCGCAGCCTTGTTTGAAATGCTCAAAATTCCTTATACGGGTTCACTAGCATTAACACTCGGTCTTGCTTTAAATAAAGCACGTGTAAAAGAGATTCTTAACTATTACGATATACCGACAGCATTACATTTTATCTCTACTAATCCGTCAAAGCTTAATGAAGAAGGTTATTCAAAGTTAAAAGACAAGTATCCTTTAATCGTTAAACCTTCTCGCGAAGACGCAAGTATTGGCATAGAGAATAATTCAATAGTTCATGACGAAACTCAACTAAAGAACAGAATTGAATTTGTTCTTGATAAGCATAAGCAGCCTGCATTAGTCGAGCAGTATATAGATGGTCGTGAAATAAACGTTAGTGTCGTCGGTAACGTCGTTAAAGACATTAACGACCTTATAGTATTTCCTATCTCAGAAATTGACTTCTCCGCTCTGCCCGCTGACCTTCCGAAAATTGTCAGCTATAACAGCAAGTGGATGTATAATACGGTTGAGTTTGCGGGTACAAAAGCAGTCTGCCCCGCAAAGAATCTATCTCCTGAACTCGAAGCATTGATTCAAAAAACGGCGCGAACTGTCTATCATCTCGTCGGAGCATCCGATTATGCTCGAGTTGACTTTAGAGTCAAAGACGGAATACCGTATGTTCTCGAACTAAATCCTAATCCGGATATTTCTTCTGACGTTGACGAAGACACTGGTTTTACAAGAAGCGGCAAAGCTTACGGCTGGACCTATGAGCAGATGATTTCAAAAGTTATTGACTTTGCTTGGGAAAGATGGCAAAGAATATTTGCAGAAAAGAATTAGTTTAATGATACGCAATCTTTTAAATACTGACAGGAACAAAATTGAGAAAATTCTCTTTGATACCAATAACTTTAATCCCGAAGAGATAAAGATTGCAATGGAACTCGTAGATGTTTATATCAACGACCCTGCTCAAAAGGATTATGAAATATTTGTCGACGAAGCAGAAAACAAAGATATCAACGGCTACGTATGCGTTGGTCCAAGACCATTAACGACAGGCACTTACGACCTGTACTGGATTGCCGTTAATCCAAACGTCCAGTCGAAAGGTATTGGAAGTAAACTGATAGATTACATAGAAAATTATTTGAAAGATAAATCTGTAAGATTAATTTTAATCGAAACAAGTGGTAAACCTTCTTACGAGAAAGAAAGAAAATTTTACCTTAAGAACTTATACAAAGAGTTAGTTGAAATAAAAGATTTTTACAACATCGGAGATTCTTTGGTGATTTATGGAAAGTATCTCTGAATTAGAGTTTAAATTATTTAATAATTAATATAAGGAAAACTTTATGGAACTTTGGCAACAAATGATTCGCGACAGTGTTCATTCTGTTGACCAGCTCGTCGAGAAATTTGGGATTAAGCACGAGGTCGCTTCTAAGCTTGATAAATTCTTTCAGGCAAGAATTAACCCTTACTACTTATCCCTTATCAGAGAACCTAACGACCCTATCTGGCGTCAATGCGTTCCTGACGAAGTTGAGCTTGAAGATATCGACGCTCCGGAAGACCCGTTGAACGAAGATGATATGAGTCCCGTTCCTAACATTACTCATAGATATCCCGATAGAGCTCTCTTTCTCGTGACTTCGCAATGTGGCCTCTACTGTAGGTTCTGCACCCGCAAACGTAAAGTCGGCGACTCGCATAAAATATCTATGAGAACTTTCGAATCTGCTTTCAACTACCTCGAACAACATACTGAAATCAGCGATGTTATTCTTTCTGGCGGTGACCCGCTTATGCTGACTGATGCTATGCTTGAAAAAATCCTTATGCGCCTCCGTGAAATAAAGCATATACAAATTATTCGCCTTGGTACTAAAATGCCATGCGTTCTTCCTCAACGTATCACCCCAAAGCTTGTTAATATGCTAAAGAAGTATCACCCTATTTATATTAATACTCACTTCAATCATCCTTGGGAAATTACCGAAGAAAGCAAAAAAGCTTGCGCTTTGCTCGTTGATGCTGGATGTCCCGTCGGTAATCAGGCGGTATTAATGAAAGGAGTAAACGATAACGCTGAAACTATGAGGGCACTCATGAAAGGTCTTCTTGCTATGAGAGTCCGTCCGTATTATATCTATCAGGCAGACCTCACTAAGGGTGCTAACCATTTCAGAACACCTTTAAGCGTTGGACTCGATATTATGGATAAACTCCGCGGTCACATATCCGGACTCGCCGTTCCTCAGTTCGTTATCGACGCCCCCGGAGGCGGAGGCAAAATTCCAATGCTTCCGAATTATGTCATATCAAAAGATGAAAATAAAATTATTCTTCGGAATTTCAAGTATAATATTTATGAATATCCTGAGGCTAAAGATGAATCACAAGTAACAGATAAAACAGTTTATCTTAGAAAGAATAAAAGAAAGAAACAGCAGCAGGTTATTTCCGATACAGAACTCGTTAAAAATCTGAAACAGCCTGTAATGAGTACTGAAAACTGACTCTGTTTGAAATATAACTTATACCAAAGGTCATCGTCCGATGACCTTTTTCATTATTAC
>JADHED010002823.1_pt1 | contig 11110 bp, 11 predicted proteins | sample 8952041 | NCBI WGS metagenome assembly JADHED01 (sample SAMN16124423, study PRJNA663239) | bioreactor sludge metagenome | isolation source: sludge (control) | place: India:Bengaluru | collected 2018-09-08
TGCCTGCGGCAGTCGGACTCGCCGCGGTCCCTCGGCTCATACCTCCACTGGCGTGAGGTTGCGCCACCGGGTGATGTTGTCCTTCCAGTTCATGAGGCATACAATAGCAGTGGCAGGCAGGTTGGCAAAGGCGAGGCTGCTTGGCAGAAGTCTAGGACACACCGACTTCAAATCAATCACGTCTTCTCAGCGGCCGAGGTTCGCAGCCTTATTGCTCAGGGAAAGGGGAGGGAACTCGAACGGCGGTTCACCGACTCAGTCGCCAAATTCACGAAACGAATGCCGGGCGGGGACGTTGATGGCTTTCTCATGATCAAGCTCTCTCTTTTCCTGGCGACTTTGGCGGCCCTTTGTCATTCCTCGGCGACCTGGGGGAAGGATGGGCCGAATGTGCTGTTCATCATCGCGGATGATGCTTCGCGGCATTTCGGTCAGGCTTATGGCTGCGACTGGGTGAAGACGCCAAACATCGACCGACTGGCGAAGTCGGGCCTGGTTTTTGACAATGCCTACACACCGACATCGAAGTGTGCGCCATCACGCGCGGCGATCCTGACGGGGCGGAATCCCTGGCAGCTTGAGGAGGCGGCGAATCATCAGCCGTATTTCCCGGCCAAGTTCACTGCCTTCAGTGAGGTGCTGGTGAAGGCAGGCGTGCCGGTGGGCTGTGAGGGGAAGACCTGGGGGCCGGGAGATGCCCGCCATGCGGATGGCAGCCCGCGTGACTTTGGCTTCCATGGCAGTGGCAAAAAAGGAGTCACGAGAGCAGGCGCGGCATTGACGGAGTTTCTGAAATCGCGCACGCCGGGGCGGCCCTTCTTCTATTGGTTTGGCAGCGCGAACCCGCATCGCCCCTACAAGCTGGATGCCGGGCTGGCGGCGGGGAAGAAGCCCACGGATCTGGACCGCGTGCCTGCCTACTGGCCGGACCATGAGACCGTGCGTCGCGACATGCTGGACTACGCCACGGAGGTGGAGACCTATGATGCAGAAGTCGGGTCGCTGATCACTGCGCTGGAGGCCAGTGGCGAGGCTAAGAACACGCTCGTGATCGTCACCTCAGACCACGGCATGCCTTTCCCTCGGGTCAAAGGGCACACGTATGATGATGCCCATCACATTCCCTTCATCGCCAGCTGGCCTGAGGGCATCGTGAACCCAGGTCGCCGCGTGGCGGACCTCATCAGCTTCATCGACCTCGCACCGACTTTCCTGGAGCTCTTCGGTCTCGATGCCACGGCTCAGGGCATGGCGGCGATCACGGGTCGCAGCTTCACCGATCTGCTGCGTGGTGAGGCAAAAGGGGCGCGTGATTTTGTGCTCATCGGTCGTGAGCGCAATGACGTGCTGACGCGCCCTGGATCACCTGCCGGGCTGGGTTATCCGGTGCGGGCCATTCGTGAAGGCAGCCTGCTTTACATCCACCAGTTCGCGCCGGACCGCTGGCCCTGTGGCGATCCCGGCACCGGCTTTAAAGACACGGATGCCAGCCCCACCAAAGCGCTGCTGGAAGGTTATGCCGAGAGCGATCCCTTTTGGCAGCACGCCTTTGGCAAACGTCCCCAGGAGCAGTTGTTCGACATCGCTCAGGACCCCGACTGCGTGAAGAGTCTGGCCGCTGATCCTGCGTATGCCAGCAAAGTGACGGCACTGCGTGAGCGACTGATGACTGAGTTGAAGCGGCAGAACGACCCGCGTGTGCTAGGGCAGGGGGATGTCTTTGATCAATACCTCTCCCCGCGCACCAAGACACCGGACAAGCCAAAGAAAAAGAAGGCTCAGGACAAAGCATCGCGCTGAGATCTGGGGGCTTTTACAGTAGGCGCAACCAAGACCCGTGCCGGGGCCATTCCTGGCCCCTTGGTGAAGGTGGTGCAAGCTTCCAGCTTGCCGGTTCCCTGCACCGGGGCCATTCCTGGCCCTTCTCGTACGGGGCAGAAATGCCCCGGATACCTTACCTGCGGCCATTCACGATCAGCTCATTCAGCTTCTGCCGCAGCGCTTCCACGTCGGGATCGCTGAAAGAGCTGTCCAGCGTGGTCACGGCATTCGTGTTCGCACTCGTGCCTTGGATCGCCGTATCGAGCTGCGCCGTTGTCACCTCCCCAGGTGCTCCGTCATTGCCCCGTGGAATGGCGAAGGAGAAGTGCAGTGCGCTGCCCACCACGACCACACTCGCTGTCGCCGGATTCCCTGGCGACAGTGTGCCTGTGCTGTCCACCTGCGCCGCATCGAGCGTCGTCACCGCATCGATCAGCGCCTTCAGCCCATTGAGCTGATCACGCATCTGCACCGCATCAATCTCGGTGCCCGCTAAAGGAAGAGTCGGATCAAACATAAGATCATTGGTTAGGACGCACAGCGTCCGTGTTTGCTTGCCAAAGTGGAACAGGTTTTCAACCTGTTCAGTTCCCGTCTTCAAACCCACAGGTTAAAAACCCGTGGCACTGTCCAAAGTAGATCGAACTTCCAAGTTCGGTCTTGATGCATGGCTTCACCCACTGGTGAACGAACTCGGAAGTTCGTTTTACACGCCCGCACCGCGCCCCGACTTACACACTCACGGTGACAGAGACCACATCCGTCCAGTCACCGTTTTCGCTGCCATCGTCCCAGAAGCGCATCTTGTACTCGCGGATCTCTGGCTGTCCTGCCACCAGCAGCGGGCGTTCATCTTCATACGGATTCGCGGTGGAGACAGCCAGCAGCTCCCAGCCGCCCGTGCCGCGTTTGCTATAGATGGCCACGGCATAGTGACCAAACTTCTTGGCGCGCAGCTTCACGCACTGGCAGCCCGTGCCCAGCTCCGTCTTCACGGTAAACTCAGGCGCATCATGCGTGGCGGAGTCCTCGGAACCCACGATGCCTAACAGCAGGCCCAGGCCCTCAGTATAACCAGGTGCGGCCTTGATGGTCTGCACGTAGCGGAAGATGCGGTTCAGCGCACCGGGCAGCACAGGTGTCAGGCCTGCGGGTGGCGCCGGTGCGGTGAAAACAGGCAGCTCATAGGCCACCGTACCCGTGCCGAACTTCAGCGTCTCCAGCTCAGCCGTCGAGCCGGGGCCAAACTCGCGCACCTTCGTCAGCCACACACCCAGGCTGTAGCCCAGATGTCGGGAATCGTTCGCACTGGCGGTGACTTCAGCGGCCAGCAGGCCCAGATCACCTCCCTTTTCCAGGAGTCGGTCCGCATAATTAAAATGCCAGTCAGGTTGGTCCGAGATGCGTTTAGGGTAATAATCTTGGCGTTTCATGGTTTTTCGTTTCGTTGGGTTGTTGGGAATGAGAACTGGCGCCGGAATCGGCGAAGGTCCCCAAAGGGTTCCTGAAGACCAAAGTTGGCCGCTATTCCACGTAGGCATCAGCTGGCCTTCCTTGGTTTTAATGTGAGATGAAAAGGGCTGAATCTCTGACAGCCAGTGGTTCCTCTGAACGAGCCAGTGGTTCCTCTGAACGAGCCAGTGGTTCCTCTGAACGAGCCAGTGGTTCCTCGGCACGAGCCAGTGGTTCCTCGGCACGCCAGTGGTTCCTCGGCACGAGCCAGTGGTTCCTCGGCACGAGCCAGTGGTTCCTCTGAACGAGCCAGTGGTTCCTCTGAACGGGCCAGTGATTCCTCTGAACGGGCCAGTGGTTCCTCTGAACGAGCCAGTGGTTCCTCTAAACGGGCCAGTGGTTCCTCTAAACGGGCCAGTGCTTCCTCTGAACGGGCCAGTGGTTCCTCTGAACAAGCCACCGATCCCGGTGAACGAGCCGCATCGCCCGATTTCACTCCGTTTGAAGCGGTGGGTGGACCCCGAATCCTTGCGCGCTCTTGGAGCGTGGCTGCGACCGCTCAGGGTCGTGCAGGTGGCTGGGGTGGCGTTCATGGGCGGAGTCTCTCACGCCGCCCAAAGCCGGTCCAGGGAACTACAGCTACCCTGTCTTGGCACGCTCCATGCTGCTTGTTAGGCGTCTCTTCTTCCTCAGTTTCACCAGAATCATCGCCACCAAGCGCAGGGCTGAGAAATGCACCCCACGGCACCAGCGCTGTACGGTAAAGAGGGTCACATGCGGCTCCAAAGAGCCCGGCTCAGTCGGGTGCATTTTCCGGTGATACTGATGCTGAATACCCGTCCGATCCTCCACCTGTTGCGGTGACAGTCCCTGTCGATTTTCCACCTCCAGCATCATCTTCAGCGCCACCTGATTAAAGTCCTCCGGGTCCGGTGACGCATCATTGTCACGCAGCAGTTCGATGACCAGCCGCTCCCCCTCCGTGAGTTTCATCAGAACCATTCCCTCAGGCAACGGCTTCCCCTCAGCCCTTTCGGGAGCCTTCGGTCGCTTCGCACGCATGAGAGTGGTCAGGGGTAAGGCCGCGCATTGAACCAAAATCGCCGCTCCGTGAAAAGGAAAAAAGCAGCATCACCCTCTTCATTCATTGCCTAGGCATCCCCGCCCCTCTCCGCCATTTATCCATCCTCCTACTCCTTTTCTCTTCCCGCTTCCCTGACTTTCCTTGTCATCAGCCATCTCCGCCGCTTACATAGGTTAAATACCACCATGGCACGCCAAGCATCCTCAAAGCCAGTCTCCGGCCTCTCCAGTCTTGGCTTGATCAGGCTCGTGTGTATCACCGCGCGTTTAGATTACATCACGTGTTGGTTAAAGTTGCCGGACGGAACTGAAAAGAGCATCCGAAACACCTGTGGCAAAGGAGCCTCGCGGGGGAGGCTCAACCTTTCGCTGATTCGGAACTTCCTCGTTCTACTCCCACACCTCGCCGAACAACGCCGGATCGCTGCGAAAGTTGAAATAACAGATGGCCTTAGCGGACGCGTTAGAATCGTAGATCGCTGCCTCCCGCGCTTCCGACGCGAGCCTCATCTCCACCATCGTTGCTGAATTCACCACTGCAGTATGATATGAGCCTACCTGATTTCTTCGCTTACCAATTCCATCCTGTTGGTCAGGGGTTGTTTACTTCGGGCTCAATCAGATTGCGGAGTGAATCTGAACCGCGATTTTTGTGGGTTTATGATTGCGGAACAACCTCCGAACAGAGCCTTGTCGATCAGGGTGTGGTCGATCTTCATGAGAGTGCGGGTGCTCGCAAGAGGATCGATCTATTGGTGTTGTCACACTTTGATAAAGATCACATCAGCGGCGTGTGTCGTCTCTTGAAGGATTTTGAAGTGGGCACTCTACTCCTGCCCTACATGTCTCTGGCTCAGCGGTTGCTCCTTGCATTTGAAGAGGGGCATGGCGGACCGGATGATCCTCTTCGTGGCTTCTATCTGAATCCTGTCGATTACCTTCAGGGGCAAGATGGGCCAGGCATCAACCGCGTTCTTTTTGTGCCGCCAAGTTCCAATCAAGGGCCGCCCTTTCCGCAGCCCCCACGTCCCCCTGAAGCGACGCCTCCGGCTCCCGAAAGACGAGTTGATCGGCAACGCGATAACGTTCCAATCGATGGGCCTGAACTGCTCGACTATGTTTCCGACCCGAGGGAAGGTGATCCTGAACTCCAAGAAATTAAGGCCCATATCAAGGCCTCATGGACCAGTCCTGCGGTGGATTGTCTGGCTGAAGATGGAGGGATTTCTGTGCGCTCCTGCCTTTGGGAATTTGTGCCCTATAATGCCGATGAACCCATCAGGAAGCTCAACACGGTTTTTTTGGCGGAAGTCGAGCAGAAACGTCAAAAGCTCTTCACATCTCGTGACACTGAGCGGGAAGATGCCCTGCAGGAGCTCAAAGCAGTCTATGACAAGCAATTTGGAGATGGTTCCAAGGATAGAAACCTGATCTCACTTTTCCTCTATAGCGGCCCCGTGTACCCGCTTTGCATGGGGGCATGGTTGGGAGGAGCCATGGCTGCCTGGGATTGGCGTTGGTGGCTGGCAAGGCGGGACTGGATCGACTGGCTGGATTGGCAATTTTTGGACCGCCTGATGTTCTGCGATACCAGGTGCGGTGTCCTATACACTGGGGATGGCTATCTCGACTCACCAGAGGAGTTAAGCAAACTTACCCGGTATCTGGGAACGGTGCGCATTAAGCGAACGGGTGTTTTTCAAGTGATGCATCATGGTGCTATCGCCAACTGGCACTCTGGTGTGGCAAAGGCAATCGGGCCGCGTTTCAGTGTGTTCAGTTCAGACCCAGAAAGACGAAATCTCAAGCACCCACACGAGCCAGTGACAGATGACTTTGAGTCGTTTGGTCCAGTGAGAGTGAACAAAAAGGACGGCTTTATCGTTTTTGGATGCCTTTTAGCATCCTCCGAGAATATGGTATTCCCGGCTGATCCGCCTAACAAAACCAGCGTAACGTCTGTTCGTCTGAAGAAGGGATCTTCATTATTTGACTATTTTCTTTGGATGAACAGGAGAGAAATAAATCATAAAGCGATTGAATGAGTGCTGCCAACGCAAGGAAAGCTTATTTGATCACACCAACGCCCGGAGCGGGGTACTCAAACACAAATCGCGCCTCCCTCGCCACCGCCGCCAACATTGTCGATGAACTCAGCAACCCATCTTAACTGTGAGCGCTACCCCATCTGATAGCATATTTGGCGCGCAGGGATGCCGAAACGCATTGGTTCTCTGTGACGCCGTTGCACTGGTTGAACGCGTGCCTTCGGCCACAGTGGAGCTCTGCTACATAGACCCCCCTTTATTCCCGAGGGTTGATGTACCTTCTGCCAAAGAGCGCACTCTCATCATGCGAGAGCATCTGTTAGGGCTGGCGAAGGTTCTGCAACACGCTCGGCGCTGCTTGGCGTCGACGGGAAACATCTTCGTTCACTCAGAGCCGGAAATGAACGGGAGCATTAGACTCCTTCTTGATCAGGTCTTCGGTCGGGAAAATTTCCGACAGGAGATCGTCGTTCCACGACCAAAGCCGAGAAATCGTGGTGGCCTGCCAGCAGGACACGACACGGTTTTCCATTTCAGCGTTGGCTCAGATTTTGTTTATAATCCTCAAACTAGGGAGCTGACGGAAGAGGAGAAGGCTCAGCTGTTTTCATACTCGGATGCAGGCGGCCGATATCGTCTTGTGAGTCTTGTTTCGCCTGTTTCCCGTCCATCGTTGGTGTTTGAGTGGGCCGGGGTAGTGCCTCCGGATCGCAAGTCTTGGAAATATTCGAGGGAGCGATTGGAACAGTTCAACGTTGATGCACGGATAGTCATGGGGCCGCTTGGGACACCACCGCGATTGAAACAGTATGCTTCGGAAACATCTGGAGCCGAGGTTGGAACTGTCTGGGATGATCTGCCGCTGAAGCTTCGTGCCAGCGAACACGCCGATTACCCGACACAGAAGCCGGAGCGTCTCGTTGAGCGTCTAATCAAGATGGGTTCTTCAGGAGGTGGCATTGTGTTGGACCCGTTCTGCGGCTCTGGAACCACACTCATCGTGGCAAGTGAGTGCGGACGACGGTGGATCGGGGGAGATAATTGCCTTCAAGCAATTGAAGTTACTAAGCGACGGCTCAAACAAGCCTGCTCACTCACACCGGGAGAAGATTTTCATTCGTCAGATAATGAACATTTGAAGCTGAGCTCCCCTCCTCAATCCATTCCGTTCGGAAGAATAGCCACTGGGTTTGACGATCTCAGCACCGGACCAATAAAGTCTCTGGTCCTTGGTGAACCCTTGGAAATTGAAGAAACGCGCGAGTACGAGTTCAAGGAGGTCAAACCACAAAGTCCGTTGAACGCTATTGCGGATGCAGCCGAGAAGTATGCAGTGGCTTTCCTTAACAGCGAAGGAGGACGCATCTTCTGGGGTGTTCGAGGGACGGACAGAGTCGTAGTGGGTGCTAAATTGAGCTACGACGAGCGCGATCGTTTGCGCCAAAGCATAACCTGCAAGCTTTCCGCAATCCGGCCAGCTATGGACCCCACAGCCTTCCGCCTTGAGATTCACTCAGTCGAGAATACTGGGGATTCGGGGGAATTGGTCGTCGTGGAGCTTGTTGTTCCGCAAGTCAAAGTAAGCGCACCCTTTTTTGCCGGCGGAGTTGACGCTTTTGTCCGCCTTGATGGAGTGACACGCAAACTAACTGGTCCTGAATTGACTGAATGGATAGTCCGAAGGATGTCCAACATCTGAAATGAGTCTCAGAAGAAAATCTCATGCAAAAATTTGTGCGCCGGACTGTGGCCAAACGTGGAGCCAAGGATGGGCTGAGGAGACGCGTTGGAAACGCAGCTCGCCGCCTCCCGCGCCACCGCCGCGAACCTCCTCTCCGCCCTCGTGGCCGAACTCACCAACTCTTGAACCAATGCCTGCCATGAACGAAACCGCTCCGCCGCTCAACCATGTCTTCGTGGACTTTGAGAACGTGCATCAAGTCGATCTCTCCGTGATCGGTGCCAAGTCGGTGAACTTCACGCTTCTGCTGGGAGCGAAGCAGACCAAACTAGATGCCGGACTGGTCGAGAAACTGATGGAGCATGCTGCCTCCGTGCAACTCATTCGTCTGGCGTCTTCTGGTAAGAACGCGCTCGATTTCACACTGGCCTACTACGTGGGCCGGGCGGTGAGCGCCGACCCTGCCGCCTACATTCACATTGTTTCCAAAGACACGGGGTTTGACCCGCTGATCGAACACTTGCGGAGCAGGCACATTCACGCTCACCGCCACCCAAGTTTCGCCACACTGACTTTCTCCGGTACCGCCAAGACTGCTGCCGTGGCATCGTCGAAGGCGGAACCTACCAGCCAGGAGGAGCCACTGAATCGGGTGCTGGAGCGCCTGCATAAGAACGTCGCCAATCGCCCGAAAAAGAAGAAGACCTTGCTGAGCCAGCTGAAATCCCAGCTAAGCAAGGACACCACCGACGCCGACGCCGCTGCCGCTGTCCTGCTCGACAAACTTGTGAAAGCTGGGCACGTTCGCATCGGCGACAAGGATGCTGTGACTTACCGTCTCTAGGACGGACAGCGTCGGATAGCGGCCAAACGTGGAGCAATGGATAGCCTGGGTGGACGCTCTGGAAACACAGCTCACCAAGGGAAGGATAATCAAGGCCAGGGAGGGAACGGAGATCTTGCTTGGCAACTCCGGCAGGCTCAGCTAGGACATGGGCATGGCTGTTTCTATCACGGTTGATTACACGGGTGGGCTGCGCTGCTGCGCGACTCATGGTCCTTCGAAGAATGAACTCATCACGGATGCGCCCGTGGACAATCACGGGAAGGGCGAATCGTTTTCGCCGACGGATCTCGTGGCCACGGCGCTGGCGACCTGCATGGCGACAGTGATGAACATCAAAGCTCAGCAAAAGGGCTATGACATCGTGGGCCTGAAGGTCAGTGTGGAAAAGCACATGAGCGAGGACTCCCCACGCCGCATCGTGCGCCTGCCGATCACGATTGAGATCCCCCTGCCTGCGGATCACCCGGATCGTAAGCTGCTGGAAGCCACGGCTCTGGGCTGCCCGGTGCATCACAGCGTGCACCCAGACATCGACAAGCCAGTGAGCTTTGTCTGGAACGGCTAACCTAAAGCCACCGATGTGGAACCACGGAATCCACTGAATACACGGAACGAAAAGGTTTTGGCTGTTTGGTTGGGCTCACTCAAACCATGAGTCCAGGTTTGGCACCCATGTCTCATCCTTCCGTGTTTTCTGTGTATTTCGTGGTCGTCCATTCCTGTTTCCAGGTAGAATGAATGATGCAGGGTCTCGCGCGACAAGGCCTGCAACATGCGGGCGGAAGTGGCGTTTTGTCTGCCCGCCAACGCATGAAATCACGCCTCCTCTTCGCTTCCACCACGCTCTCGCTTTCTCTCGCCCTCTGCCTCCACGCGGCTCCTCAGGATGACCAGTATGTGCTGGGGCCTGACTCGCAGATCCAGAAATCCGTGCCGCAGGGCAAGGTGACCCAGATGCCAGCGTGGTCGGACTCGAAGATTTATCCGGGCACCACACGTGACTGGTGGGTGTATGTGCCAGCCCAGTATTCCAAAGACAAACCAGCGGCGGTGGCGGTGTTTTGTGATGGCGGTGGCTTTGTGAAGCCGGACGGTCAGTTCCGCGCGCCGGTGGTGTTTGATAACTTGATCGCCAAGGGAGAGATGCCGGTGACGATTGGCATTTTCATTCAGCCGGGCATGTTCCTGAACAAGGACTCCAAGGAGAAGCCGCGCAGCAATCGCAGCTTCGAATATGACTCGCTGGGAGATCAACACGCGCGCTTTTTGCTGGAGGAAATCCTGCCTGCGGTGGCGAAGGACTACAACCTGAGCACGAACCCGGATGATCGTCTGATCTGCGGAAACAGCAGCGGTGGCATCTGTGCCTTTACGGTGGCCTGGGAGCGACCAGACGCGTTCCGCAAGGTGATCAGCCACATCGGTTCCTTTACCAACATCCGTGGTGGTCATGTGTACCCGGCGCTGGTGCGGAAGACGGATAAAAAGCCGATCAAAGTCTTTCTGCAAGACGGGCGCAATGATCTGGACAACCAGTTCGGCAACTGGCCGCTGGCCAATCAGGACATGGCAGCGGCGCTGAAGTTTGCCGGTTATGACTACCAGTTTGTGCTGGGTGAAGGCACGCACAATGGCAAGCACGGTGCGGCACTGCTGCCGGACACGCTGCGCTGGTTGTGGAAGAAGTGAGAGGCCACGGCCTCTGCCCTCACTCCCAGGATTTTAGAACCATGCAGGTTTGCTTTTGATCATCATGAACACACGTCTCTTTCTCGCCGCGCTCGTGCTTCCACTGGCTGCTTTTGCCCAGGACACCTCTCTCCACGAATACCTCATCGACGGTGAGCCATGGAAGGAGGTGGCCAGCGGTTATGCCTTTACCGACGGCCTCTGCACGGATGCTGCGGGCAATCTCTTTTTCACCGATGTGAAAGGCGGGAAGGGGATCTACAGGCTGGATGCTGAGACAGGGAAGACGGGTCTCTTTCTCGATAACCTGCCCGGCATCAGCGGACTGCAGATCGGCCCTGATGGCCGTTTTTACGCCTGCCACAACAAGGAGCAGCGCATCATCGCCATCACCATGAAAGGTGAGGTGGAAGTGCTGCTGACCGGTGTGAAGTGCAACGACCTCGTCGTCAGCAAGAAGGGCCATCTTTACTTCACCGAAACACCGAC
>JADHED010002849.1_pt1 | contig 11110 bp, 9 predicted proteins | sample 8952041 | NCBI WGS metagenome assembly JADHED01 (sample SAMN16124423, study PRJNA663239) | bioreactor sludge metagenome | isolation source: sludge (control) | place: India:Bengaluru | collected 2018-09-08
CAAGGGAGGCGGAGTATCGCACCGGCGCGTTTCGTCCGGCCCCTCGCCGATAATCGCCGGCCGTGCGCGAGATGGCTCTCTCCGCCTTCTTCTTCGCCGTCATGGCGGCGGGAGCGAAGCTGCTCGACGGGAGGGTCCCGCCCCAGGAGGTGATCCTCGTCCGGGGCGTCCTGAACGCGCTCTTCATGCTCTGGCTGCTCCGCAGGCGCGGCCTCTCGTGGCGCCCGCGCCGACCGGGGCTCCTCGTCCTGCGCGGCGCCCTCGGGCACTTCGCCCTCTCCTGCTACTTCTGGTCCGTTTCCCGGCAGCCGCTCGCGACGGCGGTCCTCCTCCAGCAGGTCCACCCCGTCTTCACGGCGGTCCTCGCCGCGTGGTTCCTGTCGGAGAAGCCGGGGAAGCGCTTCGTGCCGGCGTTCCTCCTCGCGGCGTCCGGCGTCGCGCTCCTCGTGCCGAGGGGAGCGGCGGAGGCGGGGGCCGCGTCCTCGTCCGTCGCGCCCCTCGTCGTCGGCCTCCTCGGCGCCCTCCTCTCCGCGGCGGCCTACGTCACCGTCCGCGACGCGTCCCGCACCGAGCACGAGGAGACGATCGTCCTCTGGTTTCCCCTGACGTCGATCCCGCTCGCGACGGTCGGAACGCTCGTCGAGGGGCCCGCGATTCCGACGCCGGCGGAGTGGGGGTGGCTCGTCTTCATCGCCGCGGCCGGCCAGCTCGGCCAGCTCTTCCTCACGCGCGGCCTCGCGAGAGTTCCCGCCGGGAGGGCGACGCTCGCGAACCCGCTCACCGTCGTCTTCGGCGCGCTCCTCGGCTGGATCGCGTTCGCCGAGCCGCTCTCCCTCGCGACGCTCGCCGGCGGAGCGGCGATCGTCGCCGCGGTCCTCCTGGCGGGGAGCGGAAAGCCCTCCGGCGCCGACGCGGCGCGAGAGGCGCCTCCGTCGCCGGGCCCCCCTCCGTCGCCAGGAGCCTAAACTCGCCCGGATGTCGCGTTCCCTCCGTCGTCTCGGCGGGCTCTCCGCGGTCCTCCTCCTCCTCCTCGTGGCGGCCGTCTTCGCGATGTCCGCGCTCCGGGTCGGGTTCTCGGGGACCGAGGCCGAGACGGCGGCGGCGCGCGCCGCCGCGGAAGCGGCCGGCGTCCCGCTCGATTCGTGGAAGACGCTCGTCGTCGCCTCCTCGGGGAGCGTCGGCGCTCCCGCGGCGAAGGCCTGGGAGGTCTTCTCCCGTCTCGAGGAGTGGCCGCTCTGGTCGGCGCCCCTCCACCTCGGGGCGCGCTGGACCGGCGAGCCGGGTTTCCGGGTCGCCGGCGGCTTCGAGCAGGTCCTCGCGCTCGGCTTCCCGCTCGGGACCGTGCGGGCCCGGGAGTTCGTCACGCGCCTGACGCCCGGCCGCGAGGTGACGTGGTGCCGCGACGAGGCCGGGATCGTCTCCTGTCACGTCTGGCGCTTCACGCCGGTCACGCCGACGCGGACGTTCGTCGTGAACGTCGAGGTCCTCCACGGCAGGCCGGTCGGCCTCTTCGCGCCTCTCGTCCAGTCGCGCTGGAGCCGCCTCTTCCAGAGGGCCGTCTCGGGCCTCGCCCGCCGGGCCGAGGAGGAGGCGGAACGGGCCGCGACCGTCCCGTGACGACCGCGACGCTTTCGGAGGGCTTCGAGAGGGCCGACCGGGAGAAGCGTTTCGTCGCGTTCTCCTCCGTCCTGGCGGCGGTCTTCCTGACGGGGATGAAGGTCGCCGTCGGCGTCTCGACCGGCTCGATCGGCATCCTCGCCGAGGCGGCCCACTCGTCGCTCGACCTCGTCGCCGCGATCGTGACGCTCTGGGCCGTCCGGGCCGCGGGGCGCCCGGCCGACCCGGAGCACACCTACGGGCACGGGAAGATCGAGAACCTCTCGGCGCTCTTCGAGACGGCGCTGCTCCTGCTGACCTGCCTCTGGATCGTCTACGAGTCGATCGAGCGGCTCCTCTTCCGCCCGGTGCACGTCGAGCCGACCGCCTGGGCCTTCGCCGTGATGGCGATCTCGATCGTCGTCGACGTCTCGCGTTCGCGGGCGCTCGCGCGCACCGCGAAGAAGTACGGGAGCCAGGCTCTCGAGGCGGACGCGCTCCACTTCTCGACCGACGTCTGGTCGTCGGCCGTCGTCCTGGCGGGCCTCGCCCTCGTCGTCGTCTCGCAGCGGACGGGGGTCGCCTGGCTCGCGAAGGCCGACGCCGTTGCCGCGCTGGTCGTGGCGGCGATCGTCGTCGTCCTCTCGCTGAAGCTCGGGAAGAAGTCGATCGACGACCTCGTCGACGCGGTCCCGGTGGGCCTCCGGGAGCGGCTCGTGGCCGCGGCGCGCGTCGCGGGCGTCGTCGACGTGCCGGCGCTCCGCGTCCGCAGGACGGGGCCGCACGCCTTCGTCGACGCGACGCTGACCGTCGGCCGTCACCTCGCCCTGGAACGGGCGCACGAGATCGCCGACGCCGCGGAGGACGCCCTGAAGGGGCTCCTCCCCGGGGCGGACGTCGTCGCGCACGTCGAACCGGTGTCCGAGGGGAGCGAGGGGCTCCTGGCCACGACACGCCTCCTCGCCGCGAGGCACGGGCTCGGCGCCCACGCGATCCGGACGCACGCGACGGACGGAAGCGTCTCGATGGAGCTGCACCTGGAGGTGGACGAGCGCCTGACCGTCCGGGAGGCCCACGCGGTCGTCTCCGAGTTCGAGGAGAACCTCCGCCGCGCGGCGCCCGAGGTCGCGCACGTCGTCAGCCACATCGAGCCCGTGGGGGAGACGACGGCCGCGCGGCGCACGACGCCCGCCGACGACGCCCCGGTCCGATCCGAGCTCGAGCGGCTGCGGATCGAGAGGGGACCGTCGTTCCGGCCGGAAGGGCTCGCGGTCCGTCGCGGCGAGGACGGGCTCTTCGTCTCCTTCTCGCTTCCGGTGCCGGCCGACCTGCCCGTCGGGGAGGCCCACGCCCTCTCCGACGAGGTCGAGCGGAGCTTGAAGCGCCGGCTCGGCGGAGGCCGGGTCGTCATCCACGTCGAGCCGCGGGAGGTCTGAGCCGGCGGCGCGGCCGGCGGGGCCGGCCGGCTACTCCGGACCGGCCAGGTAGGTCGCGAACCAGCGGACGACCTCGACCGTCGCGCGGACGCGGCTCGAGGTCTTCCGAAAGCCGTGTCCCTCGTCGGGAAAGACGACCCAGCGCGTCGGCACGCCGCGACGGTCCAGGCTCCGGACGAGGCGCTCCGCATCTCCGACGGGGCAGATCGTGTCGTTCGCGCCGTGCAGGACGAGCGTCGGCGTCGTGACGTGCTCGAGTCGGCGGGCCGGCGAGAGCGTGGCGAGGAGCAGGGGGTCCGTCTCCGGGTCGCCGTACTCCGCCTTCGAGGCCGCCGCGAGCCATGGCTCGGTGCTCCGCAGGAAGGAGGGGAGGTCGGCGAAACCGGCGAGGGTGGCGGCGGCGGCAAAGCGATCGGGAAACGCGGCGAGGGCGGCCATCGCCAGGTAGCCGCCGCCGGAGACCCCGAGGACCCCGACCCTCTTCGGGTCGGCCAGGCCCGAGGAGACGGCCCAGTCCACGCAGGCGGCGACGTCCTCGATCGCGTCGCGGCGGAGGGGGCCGTCGTCGAGGCTCGCGAACCGCCGGCCGGAGCCGGCGCTTCCGCGGACGTTCGGCGCGAGGACGGAGATCCCTTCGGCGACGAGCGCCTGGACGTCGGCGGGGAACGCGTGCCGCGCGGAGGCCTCGGGCCCGCCGTGGAGCCACAGCGCGACCGGCCCCGGTCCGGCGGCTCCCCGCGGTCGATAGAGCCGGGCCGGGATCGAAAGGCCGTCCCGGCCGGAGATCCGGACGAGGGTCGGTTTCGCGAGCGACCCGGGGTCGATGCCCGCGCGTGGGCTCTTCGTCACCTGGCGGAACGTCCCGCGGGCTCTCTCGAGGAGCCAGACGTCGGCCGGCGCGTCGGAGCCGGAGAGGACGAGGGCCAGCCGCGTCCCGTCCGGGGAGAAGACGGGATCGGTGGCGACCTCGGCCGGGAGGGCCGGCCCGGGCCGGCTTCGCAGGGTGGCGAGGTCGACGAGCGAGAGCTCGCTCCGTCCGGCGACGTTCCAGACGAGCGCGGCGGTGAGCCCCGCGCCGTCGACGGCGAACGCGGAGAGCTCCGCGTCGTCGCGGGAGGCGACGACTTCGATCGGACCGGGGGCGCCGTTCGGCGCGAGGCGGATCCGGGCGAAGGCGAGGAGGTCGCGGCCGGCGTCGGTGGAGAGCCAGACGGTCTTCGAATCGGGCGAGAACGCCGCATCGCGGAAGGCCGCCGGGCTCTCGTGGGTCGTCAGGAGGAGCTCGGCCCCGCTCGCGAGGTCCACGAGGAAGAGGTCGTCGCCTCCGGGGCGGGACGCGCGCGAGAGGAGGGCGAAGCGACCGTCGCAGGAGACGTCGGCGAAGGAGCTGGCGCCGGAAGCGACGGACCGGGCCGAGACCTCGCGCGTGAGCGGGTCGAGGAGGTAGGCGTCGATCGCGGCGGCGATCCTTCCGCTCGAGGCGACCCGGAGACGGGAAGCGTCGCGCGTGAAACCGTCGAGCCTGTTGAGCTCCCGCCCGCCGTCCGTGAGAAGGCGGAGGCCGGTGCCATCGGGGCGCGAGACCCAGATCTGCTCGTTCGCGGAGCCCCCCGGCGCGACCGAAAACGCCAGGAGCGGGCCCGCCGGAGACCATCGGACCTTCGCGACCGGGTCCTCGAGCGGCGTGACGCGCTCCGGGAAGCCGCCCGAGACAGGCAGCGTCCAGACTTGCGGCACGCCCGAGAGGTCCGAGACGAACGCGAGGCGCGCGCCGTCGGGAGAGAAGGACGGGGACCACGCGCCGCCGACGCGGGCCAGCGTCGCGGCGCGGGCCTCGAGGTCGCTGCCGGCGGCGGGGAGCGCGAGGAGGAGGGCGAGGAGGATCGGCGGGGCGGTCGGGCGCATGCTCACCTCGAACGGGTCTGCCGGCGTGGCGTCGTCGTGGGATCATCTCCCCGGAAGCGAAAGCGATGCCCGCAGCTCGTCCCGTCGTCGCCGTGACCCTCGGCGACCCCGCCTCGATCGGCCCGGAGGTCGTCGTGAAGGCGCTCGCCGAAGAGGAGCTGGACGCCGTCTGCGTGCCGGTCGTCGTGGGAGACCGGCGGGTCGTCGCGCGGGCCCTCTCGACGACGGGCGTCGCGCTCGAGATCGTCCCCGTCGGGCGCCCCGGCGCGGCGACGGGCCAGCCCGGGCGGGTCGAGGTCGTCGACGTCCCGGCCTACGGGGTCGACGGGATCGCCTGGGGACGGGTCCAGGCCCCGGCCGGGCGCGCCGCGTACGAGTCGATCGTCGTCGCCATCGACCTCGCCCTCGCCGGCGAGGTCGACGCCGTCGCCACGGCCCCCGTGAGCAAGGAGGCCCTCCGCGCGGCGGGTATCTCCCAGATCGGGCACACGGAGATCTTCGCGGAGCGGACCTGGACGATCGAGCCGCTCACGCTCTTCGAGACGAAGGGGCTCCGGATCTTCTTCCTCACGAGGCACCTCTCGCTCGCGGAGGCGCTCCGGCAGGTCACGGCGGAGAGGGTCCTCTCGACCCTGCGCGGCGCCGCCGCGGCGCTCCGAACGCTGGGCGTCGCCGCGCCGCGGATCGCCGTCGCCGCGCTGAACCCTCACGGCGGCGAGCACGGGCTCTTCGGCGACGAGGAAGAGAAGGAGCTCGTTCCGGCCGTGGCGCGCGCACGGGAGGAGGGGATCGACGCGTCCGGGCCGTTCCCCGCCGACTCCGTCTTCTGGCACGCGTCCCAGGGGCGCTTCGACGCGGTCCTCTCGCTCTATCACGACCAGGGGCACGTCGCCGCGAAGATGTACGACTTCGAGCGGCCTTGCGGCGGACGACCGCGGCTCGGGCGGCTCGCTCGCGCGGGTCGTGGTACCAGCGGGCGAAGTAGGCGGCGTCGTAGCGTTTCTCCGGAGCGAGGGGGCGCGGCATGGGCGAATTCTGCGCGTCCCGCGTCGAGCCCGCTCTCCGGGCGCGCCGGAGGAGTGCCGCGGGTCACGGCCCGCCGGGGGCGCCGGCGATAGACTTCCGCCCTCGCGACGGCGCGAACCCCGGTCCCGTGAAAGGAGAAACCCGTGAAGACCATCCTCCGGCTTTCCCTCGGAACGCTCCTCCTCCTCCCGCTCGCCGCGACGGCGCAGTGGGAAGGCTCCCTCGAGATGAAGATCAGCGGCACGGACGCGAACGGCACCTCCAAGGCGCTCGTCGGGAAGGCGGGCGCCCGGATGCAGATCGAGATGACGAACGCGCAGCTCAAGCAGGCCGGTCCGGGCGCGATGAGGATGACGATCCTGACCCGGACGTCCGAGCCGGACGTCTCCTACATGATCAACGACGCGCAGAAGAGCTACGCCCGGATCGACGTCAAGGAGATGCAGAAGATGGTCCCGGCCGCGGAGCGCGAGAAGAAGTGGGGCGTGAAGCGGCTCGGGTCCGACCGGGTCGCCGGGTACGCCTGCGAGAGGGCGCTCGTGACCCGGGAGGGAGACGACGCGGAGAACGAGGTCTGCGTCTCGAAGGAGATCCTCGGCTCGGCCGGCCTCCTCAGCGCCGGTCGCCGGGACGCCTCGGCGCAGGGGCTCGAGAAGGCGCTCAAGGCGAACGGCCTCGAGGGGATGCCGATCCGGATGGCGATCCGGCAGCGGGGGAAGTCCGAGGCGACGATGACCTGGGAGCTCGTGAAGGCCGAGAAGAAGGCGCTTCCCGCCTCGACCTTCGAGATCCCCGCCGGATACCGGGAGACGAGCATGATGGGGACGATGATGTCCCCCGAGCAGCAGAAGCAGATGGAAGACGCGATGAAGAACCTGACGCCCGAGCAGCGGAAGATGCTCGAGCAGATGATGAAGAAGCAGGGGGGCGGCGGCCGCTGACGCCGCGGCGATTCCCGGCTCGTCCCCGCCCCGCCGGTCTCCCGGCGGCGCGGCCGTCTTCGGGCGTCGCTCAGATCCCGGGCAGGATCGCCTTGGCGATGACCATGTAGATCGCGAGGCCGGTCGCGTCGACGAGCGTCGTGATGAGCGGGGCGGAGGCGACGGTCGGATCGAAGTCGAACCGCTCGGCGAGGAGCGGGACGAGCGCGGCGATCGCGTTCGCCCAGACGCAGACGGCCAGGATCGTCAGGCCGACCGTCAGCGCGAGGCTCCCCCCGACGCCCCAGAGCGAGACGCGCCCGATCGCGACGGCGCAGAGGATCCCCCCGAGGATCAGCCCGGAGCTCATTTCCCGGAGGCAGACCCGGAGCGCGTCCTTCACCTTCACCTGCTTCAGGGCCATCGCGCGGATGATCGTGGAGACCGTCTGGCTCCCCGCGTTTCCCCCGGTGCCGATGATGAGGGGGATGAAGAACGAGAGCGCGACGACCTTAGAGAGCTCCCCCTCGAAGTGCTTCAGCACCGAGCCGGTGAGGGTCCCCGCGATGAACAGGAGGAGGAGCCATCCGAGCCGGCTCTTGACGACCCGCCACAGGGGCGCGCCGAAGTACTCGAACTCGTGCTTCTCGTCGGGGTCGCTCGGCGCGGCGACGGCGCCCATCGCGAGGGCGGCCTCGGTCTCGCGCGCGACGAGGACGTCGACGACGTCGTCCACCGTGACGACGCCGAGCGCCTTCCCGTCCTCGCCGACGACCGGCATCGCGTTGAAGCCGTACTTCGCGACGAGGCGCGCGACCTCCTCCTGCGGCGTGTCCGGCGCGACGGAGATGACGTCGTGCGTCATCAGCTCCCAGACCTTCCTCCCCGGCTCCGCGGGGAAGAGCTTCCGGAGCGACGTGACGCCGACGAGCCGCCCCTTCTCGTCGACGGCGTAGAGGTCGGCGACCGTCGCGACCTCGGGGTCGATCTTCCGGAGGTGAGCCATCGTCTCGGAGACGCTCCAGTCGGGGCTCACCTTCACGAATCGGTCGGTCATCAGCCGGCCGGCGGTCCCGGGCTCCCAGGCGAGGAGGCCCCGCGCGGCCGCGGCGTCCTTCGCCGACATCCGGGCGAGGACCGGGAGGCGCCGCTCCTCCGGCAGGAACGAGAGGAGCCGGGCCGCGTCGTCGGGCTCGAGGGAGTCGAGGGCCTGGGCGATCTTCGCGGGCGGGAGCCGGGTCAGCCCCATCCGGAGGACGCCGCCGCCGAGGTACGAGAGGACGGCGCCGAGCTGCTCCTCGTGGAGCTGCTCGAGGACGGGGATCCGGTCCTCCCGCGGGATCGCGGCGAGGAGGTCGGCGACGTCGGCCGGGTGGAACTCGAGAAGCCCCTCGCGGAGGGCCGCGGGGTCCTCGCGGACGATCTCGAGGACGTCGGGGCCGAGAAGCTCTCCTATCCGCACTGCGGGCGAGTTTAGTCCGGACGGGCGGGCCTAGAATGTCCGGAAGACGCCGAGCGGCAGCGGGGACGGTGTGCAGGCGAAGGAGAGCGTCCCTCGCCGCGGAGGAACGGATGGCCGAGCAGGGGCAGACGTGAACGCCGAGGACGGACGGGTCCTCGTCGTCGACGACGACCCGGTCAACCGGGCCATCCTCGTCGGGAGCCTCGAGGCCCAGGGATACGGGGCCGGGATGGCGGCCGACGGGCGAGAGGCGCTCCGGATGCTCCGGACGGGAGGCTTCGACGTCGTCCTCCTCGACCTCGTGATGCCGGTGATGGACGGGTTCGAGGTCCTCCGGACGATGAAGTCCGACGAGCGCCTCCGGTCCATACCCGTCATCGTCGTCTCCGCGCTCGAGGAGATGGAGAGCGTCGTCCGATGCATCGAGATGGGAGCGGCCGACTACCTCGCGAAGCCGTTCGACCCGATCCTCCTCCGGGCGCGACTCCGCGCCTCACTCGCCTCCAAGAGGCTCGACGACGTCGTCGCCGCCCACCTGCTGGAGATCGAGGAGCTCGCCGAGCAGCTCCAGACGAAGAACCGCTTCATCCAGGAGACGTTCGGCCGCTACCTCTCGGAGGCCGTCGTGTCCGAGCTCCTCGAGTCGCCGGACGGGCTCCGGCTCGGCGGCGAGAAGCGGAAGGTCACGATGCTCATGTCGGACCTGCGCGGCTTCTCGGCGATCGCCGAGCGGCTCGAGCCGGAGCAGGTGGTGAGGGTCATCAACAACTACCTCGGGACGATGGCCGACGTCATCCTCGCCTGGGACGGCACGATCGACGAGTTCATCGGAGACTCCGTCCTCGGCTTCTTCGGCGCCCCGGTCGCCCGCCCGGACGACGCCCGCCGCGCGCTCGCGTGCGCCCTGGCGATGCAGAAGGGGATGGAGGGCGTGAACGCGAGGAACCGGAGCGAGGGGCTCCCCGCCGTCGAGATGGGGATCGCCGTCCACACCGGCGAGGTCGTCGTCGGGAACATCGGCTCCGAGAAGCGCGCGAAGTACGGCGCGGTCGGGAGCCAGGTGAACCTCCTCGCGCGGATCGAGGCGTTCACCTGCGGCGGCCAGGTCCTGATCTCGGAGCGGACGCTCCAGGAGGCCGGGCACGGCATCGTGACCGGGATGTCGATCTCGGTGCGCGCGAAGGGCTTCCCGGAGCCTCTCCGGGTCCACGACCTCCTCGGGCTCGTCGAGGCGCCCGATCTCCACCTCGAATCGCGGGCGGAGGATCTTCGCCCGCTCGACCCGCCTCTGGCGGCGGTCTTCACCGTCCTCGAGGGGAAGCACGTCGCGCGGGACGAGGAGCCGGCCGAGATCGTCGCGCTCTCCGCGCGCGGCGCCGCGCTCCGGACGAGCGCGCCGGTCGAGGCGCTCTCCGACCTGAAGCTCCGCATCCTCGGGATCGGGGGGGTCCTGCCGGGCGAGCTCTACGCCAAGGTGCTCCCGTCGCCCGAGGACGGACCGGTCCGGCTCCGCTTCACGTCGGTGCCCGTGGAGCTCGAGTCGCTCCTGTCGCCGGTGGGGTCAGGTCTCGATTCCCTGCCCTAGAATGGAGCCGTGGCGCGACCGCCGAGGCTGGAGCACCCGGGGGCCCTCTGGCACGTCTCGGCCCGGGGGGCCGGCCGGGCCGAGGTCTTCGTCGACGACGCCGACCGGACCGAGTTCCTCGCGCTCCTCGCCCGGACCTCGTCGACTTTCGGCTGGCGGCTCCACGCCTGGGCGCTCGCGGCCCGCTCCTACGAGCTCCTCGTGGAGACGCCGGAGCCGACGCTCTCGCGCGGGATGCGCGACCTGAACGGCGTGACGACGCAGCGCTTCAACCGCCGGCACGGCCGATCGGGCCCCCTCTTCGCCGGGCGCTTCCGCGCCGTCCTCGTCGAGCGAGAGGCGCACCTCCTGGCGCTCGTGCGGCACGTCCTCGACGCTCCCGTCCGGGAAGGCCTGACGAGCGCTCCGAAGGACTGGCCCTGGTCGAGCTTCCGGGCGACGGCCGGTCTCGTCGAGGCGCCGCGGTGGCTCGACGCGGGCGCGACGCTCGAGGCCCTGGGCGGGCGGCCCGCCGAGGCGCGGCGCCGCTTCTCGGCGTTCGTGAACGAGGCCGCGATCGCTGCCGACGATCCGTGGAGCCGCCGAAGGCGCCAGGTCTTCCTCGGTTCCGAGGCGTTCGCGCGCGAGGCGGGGCGGAAGGCGGAGCGCCGGCCGGCGAAGCGGACGGCGGGCGGACCGACGCCCGGGTCGGTCACCGCCGCGCTCGAGGCGGCCCTCGGCGTGACGCGACGGGAGATGAACGAAGCGCCGCGAAAGAAGCTCGCGGAGCGAGCCCTCCTCGCCTGGGCGCTCCGCTCCCGGGCGCGCGCGCCGCTCGCGAGGATCGCGTCGGCCCTCGGCGTCGGCGCCGCGCAGGCCTCGGTCCTCGTCCGGCGCGGGGCGGAGCTCGCGGAGCGAGACCCGGCGCTCGCGGCGATCGTGGAGGGAGCGTGACGGCGACGGGCGTGGAGGCCGGACTCGTCGTCGTCCGCGGCGACCTCACCCTCGAGCGGGTCGATGCCGTCGTGAACGCCGCCAACCCGTCGCTCCTCGGCGGCGGCGGGGTGGACGGGGCGATCCACGCGGCCGCGGGCCCGGGCCTCCTCGCGGAGTGCGCCGGGATCGGAGGCTGCCCTCCCGGCGAAGCGCGGATGACCGGAGGGCACCGGCTGCCGGCCCGGCACGTCATCCACACCGTCGG
>JADHED010002873.1_pt1 | contig 11098 bp, 6 predicted proteins | sample 8952041 | NCBI WGS metagenome assembly JADHED01 (sample SAMN16124423, study PRJNA663239) | bioreactor sludge metagenome | isolation source: sludge (control) | place: India:Bengaluru | collected 2018-09-08
CACATGCTCGACAAAATCAGTTGAAGAATCCTGCTTGTTTTTTTCAAGTGCATCGATGATTTTATGCTGGAAGCTTACAAAGAGAAAAATGACCAGCCCGATGGAAATTACCACCCACCTGAGCCTGATGCGTAACAATACCAGCATAAGGACACCAAGTGCACCTGCCAGACTGATCCAGGCCGCTCTGCTTAGCGATAGCAGCGTGGCCACCGACAGCAGGACGATCATGCTGACAACCCAAAAACGCCGTGTATGCGAAAGCCCGGGATAAAAAAGATATCCAATCGTTAGAATCAGAAACATGGCCAAGGCTGCCCCATAGGCGGTGTGGTCGTTGTAGAGGGGCGACATCACCCAGTGGGCTGAGTTGTCACTGAAATTAAAGCGGGCATGGTTGATGATGGTGTAAGCAATAACAAAAATCAGCCCGATGTTGTATAACCAGATAAACCAATGGATGTTGTTGGTTTTTCTGAAAACAAGACCCGCCACAAAAAAAGCCGGAATCACAAACCACATCCTTGAAACAATGTACTTAACCGAAACAAGTGGCAGCTCACTAGTAAAAGTGGTGATCAGCATCCAGGTAAACATCACATAAATCATGACAGAGATTGGGTGGTACGCTATTTTCTTGTCATAGTGCCGTTCATGGAGTAGTTTTGTTAAAAAGAGTATCATCACAGCAAAGAGCATGGGCTCCACCGGAAGTGATATGCCCAGACCGGCCTCCATGTCTTCGATGTTCAGCGAGAGTGGTGTGAGAAAACTGATGAGCAGAATCACTTTATCAAGCGAGAAAATGTACAACAACAGTACACCCAAAACCAGTGGAAGTGCAAACAGCAGGTAAAGGTCTTTTTGGATGACAAGATAAAGGTTAACCGCCAGAAAAGCAGCGGCGAAAACATACACCCACGCTATTTTGATTTTGTCTGTCAAAATGATGAAGGATTAGGCTTGCTTTTGTTTGCGTGCCGCAGGATTACGGGCGTCAATCACGAAAATGGCCAGAATTGACAACAGAAAAGCACCCAATGCCGAAAATGCTACGATGACCCATCGGACTGGATAGGCTTTTTTATCGGCAGGATAGGGCTTGCTGATGATGTTGGAGTAGGTAAGTTTCGACTTGTAAAAGCGTTGGGCCTGTTCAAGGTCGAGTTTAATCTCTACAAAAGTACGGGCTTCATGTTGCAGCATCTCGGTGATGGTCAGCAGTTCGCCTCCATGTTTTTCGATGTTGGCTTTTAACTCACTAACACCCTTGGTGTTGATATTGCTTCCATTGTTGCCGTAGACCGTTCTCAGGTAACCTTTCATGATTTCCTGTGACTGTGCGCTGTAGTCAATGAGCCCGAAATCGTTGCCAAGCACATAGAGCCTTTCCTGCAGCGAATCGATAAGGGCTTTTTTGGCAGCGAGTTGCATCTCATACATCTCAATCACTTCTACCGATTTGGTTTTATGCAGCGAAGCAACTTTTTTGTCATAAAGCTTCAGTATTTCCATGGCCATGGCAGCAGCCTGTTCGGGGTCTTTGTCTTTTACTGAGATGGAGATGGCCTCGTAGGGTGTTTTGCCTATTTTGATTTTTTGATGGTATTCGGCCAGCAAAGCGGTTTTGAAATATTTGTAGGCCGGATCGATTTCGTAGTGGGCTGTCAGATTAAATTTTTCAATCATCGAATCAACAATATCCTGTGATTGAAGAATTTGAAGCATCTGTTCGGTTTCGCTTTCATCGGAATAGCTGTTGATGTTGGCAGGATAAGCCACGGCTTCTGACTTATACAGAGGTGTAATAAACATCGATCCCGAAAAAACAGCACCTGCTATCGCTGCAGCAAGTGTGATGGCAGCAAGATGCACGCGCCATTGAAGGATAAGATTGACAAAAGAGGTATTGTTAAAGTAATTGTCCATGATTTCCCATTTTTGCTGTTGGAGCGGTATTATTGCCCGAATAAAGTTTCTGGTTTGTGTTCGTGAGGGGAGGAAGGCTCTGACTGAAGTTTTTTTTTTAATTCCTCCGCAGGGAAGCGTTCAAAAATAATAAAAACTATCAGTGCAAGCGAAATTGTTGAAAAGAGGGCCACTACCATGATGAGCCACCTGATCGGGTAGGCTTTCTTTTCGGCTTCGTAGGCGTTTGTTACGACGAATTTGTGTGGAAGGTTTTGGGTGGCGTCCACTTTGGCTTCTTCGTATTTGGCCTTGATCTGTGACAGCTGTTTGCGTTCATGTTCAAGCATATCGCGCAGCGAAACATAAGCGCCGCCATACTCAGCTAAAACTTCCAGGCGCTGCTCGAGTGCTTTGATGCCGGCCTGATTGTTTTTAGCCAATTCGATGGCAAGCTGCTGGTTAAGCATCTCGGCCTGGCTTTCATAGTCATGAATGCCAAGCTTACGGATTACATTGAGTGAGTCTTCAATGGCTTTGACCTCTGATTTGAGCTTGAGGTATTCACCTTCGACGATCAGAAAGGCCTTGGATGCCACTTCTTTTTGCATTACATTCATCGTGGAGTCAAACAACTCCGCAATGTCATTGGCAATCAGCGAGGCAAGCTTTGGGTTTTTGTCCAACACTGTGATCTTGACTGCCATATACTCCGTCCGGCGAAATTTGATTTTGCCTTCATACTCATTGAAAAGACGGGTGTAGCGGTATTCTGCGCCTTCATTGATGCCGTAATGATTCATTAAATCATATTTGGCAATGATACGGTCGCGAATTTTATTCGAGTTAAGAATCTGCAACATCCTTTCCGTTTGCTCATCCTCGCCAATTTCAAGCAAATCCTTGTTGGTGTTGAAATTGGTGCTGAGCAAAACCTTGGAAATGGAATTGGATGAAGTAGGGTAGAGAATGACCGTTGATTTATACAGCGGGGTGATAAAAATCGGACTGCTGAAAATCATGGCCAGGAGTATGGTACTTATAGCAATGATTAGGAATGATTTCCGGTAACGGTAAATGATGTTTAACAGGCCTAAACTCGTCATATCTGATTCAACCTGATGCTGCTTCTGCACGTTTTCTTTTTTTGGATCGTCAAAAATAGGAAAAAATAGCTTGATCCGACATGGCATGGAAGTAATTTGACAGCTGTTGTCAACTTCCTGATGCCTGCCGGATCAGCAAAATGGGTTTGAAGGCCTACTCCAGGGTGTATCTGAGGCCGGCATAGACCTTAATTCCTAGAATCGGACCCCAGATCATCGATGAGTCGAAATGGTTGCCGAAGGGCTTTTCGGCCGAGATCACCGGATGTGCCTGTTTGTAATTGGTCAGGTTCTCTCCTCCTAGATAGACATTCCATTTTCTGAAATATTTTGTTACCTGAGCATTGAGAATGGTATAGGATGGTGAGTTGGCCGGACGCCGGTGTATTTCGGGGTAGCTGTCGGTGCTGGGTAATCGTGTTTGACCGTTGAACTGGGTCGTGAGATCAAACTGCCATTTTTTCAGCGACGTCACATACGACAGACTGATTAAACCCTTGTGCTTGTTAACCAATGGTTTTTCAAGTAAGCTCTCGCCAAACGTCATTTTCACATCGTTGAGCCTGAAGGCTGCTGTTACTGCCAGGCCTTTCACCAACTCATAATTGGCCTCGAGTTGCAGGCTGTTCGAAAACGACTTACCCTCGAGCTGGTAAACCTGGATAAGGTTGATGTCCGAATCGCGGTCAACGATCATCTGACTTACAAAGCTGGTGCGGTAAGCATCGAAATTTACGGTGAGCTCGCGGTTCGCAATGTCGAAGTGTTTGCTGATGTTGAGACCGAAATTCCAGGCTTCTTCCATCGTGGGCTCATTCAAAAACACAATCCTTCTGGAGGAAGCAAGCAGCGAAGTGTTTTCGGCCAGAATATTTCCCGAACGGTATCCTTTGCCGGCCGACAGTCTGAGGATGGTGTGGGCGTTGAAGCTATACCTGAAATGAAGTCGCGGGGTGAAAAACAAGCCATATTCGTTGTGATAGTCGGCTCGCAGACCTGCAATCAGGTTCATCTTCTCGCCATCGCTGAAGGTGTATTGAAAAAACACACCCGGAACGGTTTCTATTCTGTTGAATGTGCTGTCGTTGAGTTGTTCCTGATAGTTGTCGTAAACAAAACTTGCACCTGTGGTGTATGTGTGACGGGTGTTGCCAAGGTATGACTGAAACAGGGCATTGGCGTAATACGAAAGCTGACTGGCATCATAGTCTCGCAGACCGAAAAATGAATTCAGCCGGTGGTAGGTAAATTGTTGCTGAATACCAAGGCTTGTCACGGGACGGGAGACCGAAATGAAGCCTGTTTTCAAAAAGGCTTCGAGCCTGTCGGTATTGATTTCGAGGCCGTAGCCATTGTTTTCGTCCCTTGGAAGTGATGTATCAAAACTGAGCTGACCGCCGCGGCGTTTTTCCCTGAGTGCCCTGATGCCAAATTGAAACTCTTTGTTTTGTCCGTGGTAATCCCATCGGTTAAACAGGTTGTATTGGGTATACAGGGGCTCATCCATGAAGCCATCATGGTTGCCGTCGTGCTTGTTTCCGTTGTAGCTGGCATGTCCCAGGAGCATGGTACTCAATTTTTTCGACAAAATCGCCCTGGTATTGAAGTTGATCTCCGACCTGCCCATGTGGTTTTGATACAAATTCAGGAAGAATCGCTCGTTGGTTGACGGCTTTTTAAATTCCACATTGATTTGACCACTGATCGATTCATATCCGTTGAGCACCGAAGAGGTTCCTTTCGACACCTGAATGCTTTCCATCCAGCTGCCCGGAATATATCCCAAATCGAAACTGGTGGCAAGGCCACGGAGGTTTGGCATGTTTTCGGCCATCATCTGGGTGTAAACACCCGCAAGACCCAACATCTCAATTTGTTTGGCTCCTGTCACGGCATCGCTGTAGCTCACATCAACGCTGGCGCTGGTTTCGAAACTTTCCGACAGGTTACAGCAGGCTGCCCTTTGCAATTCGCCCGAGCTGATATGGGTGGTGTTGACAGTGCTAAGCCGCGAAACAAAGGCTGTTTTGGCGCGTGTTACCACTTCCACTTCATCAAGTTTCAGGCTGTTTTGCATCACATGACGCAGCGCTCCCTCACCTGCATGTACATGAAGTGTGTCGTTGGTATATCCCACAAAGCTGAAGATAAGGTAGTGGGCATGGTCGGTCACCGCAAGGGTAAAATGTCCGTTTTCGTCGGAAGTGGTGCCCTTTTGTGTTCCTTGCCAGTAAATGTTTACTCCCGGCAGGGCCAATGTGTCGTTTTGACGAATCTCAAAAACTGTCCCGCTGATTTTTTGCGCCTGAAGCAAAAACGGCATCAGCAGTATGATCCAAATGGTAATGATTTTAAGTTTCATTTTGAGTAAAAAAAATATTCAACATCGATTCATTTGATTATCCCGCCTCCGGCAATGTTTCTTTGGAGTGGGGCTGCAATCCTGACCGGATAAAACAGCAGACCAGCGTCCGGTTGAATTTCACGGATTCCTTAGAGGGCAAGCGTGCCCGTAAGAAAAAGCGGGGATAGGTTTTTGCCTAGCTCAACTCTCCGTCGAGCTTCAGCTGATGGTGAATGATGGTGAGAAATTTACCTGAAACAGGTGGCGGCCCTGAATCTTCCTGAAAAAGTGCCGTGGGTTCTGGTTTTTTCGATGTTGGTGAGAGGAAGTCCATTACCCTCACCATGAAAAGCAGGAAGTGGTTGAAGAGGCTTTTAACCTTGATTTTTGGCAATTCAAGATCTGATAAACCTTTGAGATATTGCAGAAAATCTTCACAACATGACTGTTTTGTTTCCTGAACAACCACTACTTCGTTGTGACAACAGCTTGTTGTGTCGGTTGTACAGCTTGCATCAGCCTGATCTTCATCGTGTGCACAATCGATCGGGAAGGGAAGGATGGATTTTTCAAGCGTTTGATTGGTGTTGCACCAATGTGCATTGACTGTTAAACCGGAAGCACCGGTAAAAACCAGTAATGCAAGCAGCACTGCCAAAACCCGTAAAAAGAGCACACTTTTCATTTGAGCACAAAAATAAATCAAAAATCAACAGCTAGGGTTAATTTTTGTTAATGATTTGTCTAATTGATACTTTAATGTTAATAATCACGGTTTAAAATACAGCACGGGCAATGCGTGCAATGTTGTCGGCTCTGCCCATGGTATAGAAATGAATTACCGGTGTTTGCCTGGCAATGAGTTCTTTGCTTTGACTGATGGCCCATTCTGTTCCGGTTTCTTTGGCCTGTTTGTTGTCTTTGCATTTGAGCAATTCTTTCACCAAAGCTTCGGGTAGGTCGATGTTGAAGGTTTGCGGCAAGGTCCACATTTGTCCAACGGTGGTGATGGGTTTCAATCCCGGAATAATGGGCACGGTGATACCGGCATTTCTGCAGCGGTCAACAAAGCTGAAATATTTCTGATTGTCAAAAAACATCTGTGTGACGATGTATTCGGCACCTGCTTCAATTTTTTTCTTGAGAAAATGCAAATCCGATTCGGGGTTAGGTGCTTCGATGTGTTTTTCGGGATAGCCCGCCACGCCGATGCTAAAATCGGTAGGAGTGGTGTTGAGCAGGTCTTCTTCGAGGTAAATGCCTTTGTTCAGGTTGCTGATTTGCTGCACCAGTTCAACCGAATGGGTATGGCCACCCGGCTCAGGCTGGAAATATTTCATCGAAGGCTGCGGGTCACCCCTCACCACAAGAAGGTTTTTAACGCCAAGAAAGTGAAGGTCGATCAGCGCATTTTCTGTTTCTTCTCTCGTAAAACCGCCGCAAATGATGTGTGGAACCACATTAACACCATAACGATACATAATGGCTGCAGCAATGCCAACCGTGCCGGGTCGCTTACGGATTGTTTTCTTTTCAATCAGTCCGTTGGGAAGGGTCTTGTAGGCAAACTCCTCCTGATGGTAGGTGACATTAACAAATGCAGGCTCAAAATCCATCAGCGGGCCAATGGTGTTGTGGATGTTTTCGATGTTTTGCCCTTTCAGTGGTGGAAGCAGTTCAAAGGAGAAGAGCGTTTTATGAGCGGCTTCAATATGTTCGGTCACTTTGAGTAATTGTTTCATTTTGAGGGTTTATTTATAGTTGAGGTTGGCATTGAGCAGTCGTTCGGTTTCTTCAGCCGGCAATTGTTTGCGCTTGCTGTAGTCGTTGATTTGATCCTGGCTTATTTTACCAACATTGAAGTATTGGGCATCGGGGTGTGCAAAATAGAAACCACTCACGGCTGCAGGAGGTGACATGGCGAAATTCTCTGTCAGGCTGATGCCGGTATTTTGTTCGGCTTGCAGCAGATCGAAAAGAATTCTTTTCTCCGAATGTTCGGGACAGGCCGGATAGCCGGGTGCGGGTCTGATACCTTGATAAGCTTCTGCCAGCATTTGGGCGGGACTAAGTTTTTCGCCGGGCGTATATGCCCATATTTCGCGCCTTACTTTTTCGTGCAGGTATTCGGCAAAGGCTTCGGCAAGTCTGTCAGCCAGCACTTTAACCATGATGGCGTTGTAATCGTCGTGCTGCGCCTCGTAGTGTTTCACCAGTGACTCGGCTCCGTGACCGGCAGTAACGGAAAAAAGTCCGATGGTATCAGGCAGGCCACCGCTTTCGGGAGCCACAAAATCGGCCAGACTGAGGTTTGGAACGTTGGCAGCTTTTTCCTGCTGATTGCGCAGAAAGCTGAACCTGGCAATAACCTCAGTGCATGTTTCATCAGCAAATATAAGCACGTCATCACCCGAAGACTGTGCCGCAAACAACCCAACCACCCCATGGGCGGTGAGCAGTTGCTTGTCGGTGATCTCCTGCAACAGTGCCTGAGCATCGTCAAAAAGTTTCTTTGCTTCGGTTCCTTTTTCGGTGTCTTCGAATATTTGCGGGTATTTGCCATTCAGCCTCCACGAATGGAAAAAGAAAGTCCAGTCGATATACGGAACCAGCTCTTTCAGGTTTTGATTGCGAAACAAGCTGATGCCTGACCGAAGTGGCTTGTAAACGCTGTTGTGATCAAAGCGTCCGGCAAATCTGTTTTGTCGTGCCTGCTCGAGGCTGATATAACGGTCGTCGCCTTTGCTTTGAAGGTATTTTTGCCTGAGCACAGCATACCTTTCGGCGGTTTGATTCACAAAACGGTTCTTTCTTTCGTCTGTTGCAAGCAATTCCGAAATCACCGAGGTAACTTTAGATGCATCGCGTACATGCACCACGGGCTGATCATAGGCCGGGCCGATCTTCACAGCGGTATGGATTTCGGAGGTGGTAGCCCCGCCTATGAGCAATGGCCACTTCAGGCCTAAGCGTTGCATCTCGGAGGCCACATGCACCATCTCTTCGAGCGAGGGGGTGATGAGGCCGCTGAGTCCGATCACGTCAACGTTTTCTTCCTGAGCCACCCTGAGTATTTTTTCTGCCGGCACCATCACCCCCAGGTCGATCACCTCGAAGTTGTTGCAACTCAGAACAACGCCAACGATGTTTTTGCCAATGTCGTGCACATCGCCTTTCACTGTTGCCAGCAATACCTTTCCGGCCGAGCTGCTTGCAGTGGTTTTTTCCATCTCGATGTAAGGAAGCAGCACTGCAACGGCTTTTTTCATCACGCGGGCGCTCTTAACCACTTGAGGCAGAAACATTTTGCCGCTTCCAAAGAGGTCGCCCACCACGCCCATGCCATCCATGAGCGGCCCTTCGATCACATCCAGGGCACGTTCGAAGCGTGGCCGGGCTTCCAAAACATCTTCTTCAATGTGGTCGGTGATGCCCTTGATGAGCGCGTGTTTGAGTCGCTGCAGCACATCTTCATTGCGCCAGCCGATGGCTTTTTCCTCCTTAGCATCTTGTTTCTTAAGGGTTTCGGCAAAATGCAACAATCTTTCGGTGGCATCAGGTTTTCTGTTGAGCACAAGGTCTTCGGTGAGTTGGAGCAATTCTTTGGGTATCTCGTCATAGATCTGCAGCATGCCCGGATTCACAATGCCCATGTCCATGCCGGCTTTGATGGCGTGGAACAAAAACACGGCGTGGATGGCTTCGCGAACGACATCGTTGCCACGAAACGAAAACGAAAGATTGCTCACGCCACCACTCACCCTTGCATGGGGCAGGTGTTCTTTGATCCAGGCTGTAGCACGGATATAATCCACTGCATAATTGTTATGCTCTTCCATGCCCGTACCAATGGCCAGAATGTTGGGATCGAAGATAATATCTTCGGGTGGAAAGTTTACCTTTTCAGTCAGGATTTGATAGGCACGCTGACATATGGCTACCTTTCGTTCGTAGCTTGCAGCCTGCCCTTCCTCATCAAAGGCCATCACCACCACGGCTGCTCCATATTGTCTGATAAGTCTGGCGTGGTATATAAAAGCTTCTTCGCCTTCTTTCAGACTTATCGAATTCACAACTGCTTTTCCCTGCAGACATTTCAGTCCGGCTTCGATCACCTCCCATTTCGATGAGTCAATCATCACCGGAAGGCGTGCAATGTCGGGTTCCGACATCATGAGATTTAAAAACCTGACCATCTCAGCTTTGGCGTCCAACATACCGTCGTCCATATTCACATCAATCATCTGGGCGCCGCCTTCCACCATGTCGCGGGCTACGCTGAGGGCTTCTTCGTATTTTTTTTCGCGGATAAGTCGGGCAAAACGAATGGAACCGCTCACATTGGTGCGTTCGCCGATGTTGATAAAGTTCGACTCAGGGCTGATCGTCAGGGGTTCAAGACCTGTAAAAACTGAGGCCGTCTTTTTCTTCGAAACAGGACGGGCAGGCAAGTACTTCACCTGTGCAGCAAATTCCTTTATATGATCGGGTGTGGTGCCGCAGCAGCCTCCCACGATGTTGACAAAGCCGTTGGCGGCAAAGTCGTGGATGTGGCCGGCCATCATCTGCGGTGTTTCATCGTAGCCACCCAGTTCGTTGGGCAGACCGGCATTGGGATAGGCGCTCACCGGCAGGTCTGATTGCCTGGCGAGTGTTTCAATATAAGGCCGCATCTCTTTGGCGCCCAATGCGCAGTTGAGTCCGATGCTCAGCAGCTCGAGGTGTGTCACCGAATGCAGGAAGGCTTCCACGGTCTGGCCCGAGAGGGTGCGTCCGCTGGCGTCGGTGATGGTGCCCGAAACCATCACGGGGATTTTTCGCCCCAGCTCATCCTGCAGCTGCCCGATGGCAAAGAGGGCTGCCTTGGCGTTGAGGGTGTCGAAAATGGTTTCAACGAGCAGGATGTCGGCGCCGCCTTCGATGAGCGCAGCTGCTTGTTCATAGTAGTTTTCAACCAGGTCGTCGTAGGTCACGGCACGATAACCCGGGTCGTTCACATCGGGCGACATGCTGGCAGTTTTGTTGGTAGGTCCGATGGCACCGGCCACGAAACGGGGTTTGTCAGGCTCTTTTTCGGTGAACTCGTCAGCGGCCTGCCGGGCGATGCGCGCCGCAGCCAGGTTGATGTCGTACACCATGTCCTCAAGGCCGTAGTCGGACTGCGAAATCCTGGTGCCGTTGAAGGTGTTGGTTTCAATGATGTCAGCTCCTGCAGCAAGGTATTGCCGGTGGATATCGAGGATGATATGCGGCTGGGTGATGCAGAGCAGGTCGTTGTTGCCTTTGAGGTCGCGCGGATGATTGCTGAACTGAAGGCCGCGGTAGTCGGCTTCGCTCAGATGGTAGCGTTGTATCATGGTGCCCATGGCGCCATCGAGGACTAATATTCTGTCTTTCAGCAGTTCCCTGACGGGAATTGTATTTTTTGTCATACGTTTAAAAATTTAACAACAAGCAGATCAAATTCCGAAAACCATCGGATTAAAGCCTCAGCCTCTTTTGGAGCGCATTCGGCGAAGGTGACAGAAGAAGCAAGCATGTTGCATCGGTAACACATTTAATTTATAATCACCCGCTTTCGCGGGATTAGGTTTTAGCACCACTCCCTGTCGGGAAGGTTGCTAGAGCTTCGCAGAGCCTAGTCTCTCCGCTCTTCTTTATAAATCAACGACCTTATTTGTGGAATGGCAATTGATATACGCGCTGCAAAGATATGATTTTTTGAAATGGTTGATTTGTT
>JADHED010002874.1_pt1 | contig 11092 bp, 8 predicted proteins | sample 8952041 | NCBI WGS metagenome assembly JADHED01 (sample SAMN16124423, study PRJNA663239) | bioreactor sludge metagenome | isolation source: sludge (control) | place: India:Bengaluru | collected 2018-09-08
GGCCGTCGCGGCCGGCCTGTGGCCGGTGCGTCGGCAGGCACAGCGGGCGCTGGACGTGCGCTTCTACCATTCGCGCGACAACCTGGCCCTGCTGATCGAGGAGTTCAGCAAGGAGGTCCCGCGTCTGTTCCAGCGCGAGATCATGCTCCGCTGGGTGGGCTCGCGGCTGCAGGCGGTCCTGGACCTGCCCAGCCTGGCCGTCTACGTCCCCGCCGGCGGCGGCGATGGCGTCACCTACACGCTCGGCTCGTTGACGCGGCCGCGGACGGCGCGCGACGAGGCCGCGCCCGCGCACGGCGAGGGCTCGTCTCCGCGGGCGCGCTACCCCGAGCGGCTGTCGCTGCCCGGGCTGGCCGCGCACCTCGTGCGCCGCGGCGAACCGCTGTGGACCGAGGCTCCCGGCGCCGACCAGGCGCTCGGCCGGCAGGCCATCACGCGCGAGCAGGTGGAGTTGCTCGCCCGGCTGCAGGAACAGCGCTCGCTGGCCGAGGACGGCGTGGAACTGCTTATCCCCATGGTGCTGCAGGGCCGGCTTGTGGGCCTGATCGCGCTGCCCCGGCGCCCGGGCGACGGCGAGTACCAGATGCATGAGTTGCGCCTGCTGACCATCGTCGCGGGACAGGTCGCCCTCCAGCTCGAGAACACGCGCCTGTATGCCGAGGAGGCGGCGAAGCTCCGGCTCGAGGAGGAGATGGCGATGGCCCGCCAGATCCAGTCGCGCCTGCTGCCGCGCCGCCTGCCGACCGCCGCCGGGCTCGAGATCGAGGCCGTCAACATCTCCAGCAAGCAGGTCTCCGGCGACTACTACGACGTCATCGAGCGCCAGGACGGACGGCTGGCCGTGGTGATCGCCGATGTCAGCGGCAAGGGCGTGCCCGCCTCCATCCTCGCTTCCAACCTTCAGGCGGCGCTGCGCGCCCAGTGCGACATGTGCGACTCGCCGGGCCTGCTGCTCGAGCGCATCAACCGCCAGGTCCACGCCAGCACGGATCCGCAGCACTTCGCCACGCTGTTCCTGGCGATGTACGAGCCGGTGACGCGCCAGCTCGTCTACAGCAGCGGCGGACACAACCCGCCCCTTCTGGTGAAGGCGGACGGGCGACGCGAGCTGCTCAGCGAGGGCGGGCTGCCGTTGGGCGCCTTCGACTTCGGCACCTACGACGAGGGACGGCTCACGCTGGAGCCGGGCGACCTGCTGTTCATGTACACGGACGGGTTGACCGAGACGAAGGGCCCCGACGGCGACGAGGATTTCGGCGAGAGACGCCTGGGCGACCTGCTGCACAGCGAACGGGAACAGGCGCTCAAGGAGATCTTCTCCACGATCACGCGAGACCTTCACCGCTTCAGCGGTCGCGAGGACGCGGATGACGATATCACCATGATCGCCCTGAAGGTGACGACGGTCGAACGGATGGCACTGGCCGGCGGGCAGTCGGCCTAGGCGAGGATCCCGACAAGGGTGGAGGCAGCGAAGTGAAGTGGTTGATCATCGCACTGGCGGCAGCGGCGGCACTGATCGGGATCGGGATCGTGGCGACCGGCACGCACGGTGAAGCGCGCCTGTCGCGCAACCCGGCGGCGGCGGAACTGTGCGAGGAAGGCACCGCCGACCTGCACGCTTTCCGCCTGCGCGCGGCTGTCGAGAAGCTGGGCCGGAGCCTGGAGCTGGACCCCGCCCTGGCCGAGGCCTCCATCTCGCGCACGCTGGCCTACGCGCGGCTCGGCGAACGCCAGAACCTCAAGCGCGAACTGGCCCGGGCCGACAGCCTGACCGCGGCCTTGCGGGACGAGCGCCGGCGCCTGGTCGCCCAGTTGCGCCTCAGCGCGCTTCCCGGCTCGCGGTTCGTGACCATGCGCGACTCGGTTTACGACGTGCTGCTGGTCCAGGCACCCGATGACATCTACGTGCTGGAGGCCGGGGCGAACCGGGCCGAGATCCAGCAGGATGACTCGAAGATCGAGGAAGCGTGGCGGCGTATCCTGGAGAAGGACCCGAACTACGCCAACAGCTACAACATGCTCGGATACCTCGAGCTGAATCGCGGCAACTACGACCTGGCCATCGAGTACATGCAGAAGTACGCGTTCCTCGCCCCGGACCTGGCCAACCCCCACGACTCGCTCGGCGAGGTCTACCTGGCGCTCGGGCGCTACGAGGAAGCCGAGGCCGAGTTCCAGGCCTCCGTGAAGATGCAGCCGGACTTCTACCACTCCCTGATCAACCTCGGAAAGGTCTACCTGGCCCGCGGCCAGATCCGGAGGGGAGTCGAGATCTTCGAGGCATTGCGTGGCGAGGTTGCCGGCTCGGACCTGGAAAAGCGTGTCGATCGCGAGATCATCTCCACCTACCTCCGCGCCGAGCTCCTGCCCGAACTCGGCCAGGCCACGGCCCGCTTCATCTCCCGGTACCCCGAAGAGGACGCCTCCGCCGTCTACCGCGCCGTCCGGCTGGCGCACCTCGGGCGCGTCGCCGAGGGCCGGGCGGTCATGGACTCAAGCCTTGCCGCCTGGCGCGCGGGCCCGGGCTACGGCCAGTACGAGAAGGCCCGGCAGGGCGTCGAGAGTACCGCCCGGCAGTACGAGGGCATCGTCGCGGACCTGGCCGGCGACGGCGCGCGAGCCGCGGCGGCCTGGGCCGAGGCGCTGCGGATCCTGCAGGCGGGCGCGCCGCGCCATGAGCTGTTCTACCTTCAGTACCGGCTCGGCGCCGCCCTGCAGGCAAGCGGTCGTCCCCGCGAGGCCCTGGCCCAGGTCGACCCCGTGCTGGCGACGAATCCCCGGCTGCCCGAGCTGCTGCTGCTGAAGGTGCGCTGCCACCTGGACCTGGGCGAGACGGATGCCGCCAGGGCCACCCTCAGCCAGCTCGAATGGTCGCTGGCCAAGGCCGACGCCGACCTTCCCATCCTGGCCGAGGCGGCAGCCATGCGCGAGCGCCTGGGCGCCAAGGTGTCCTAGGCGGCACGGCAGGCATGACCACGAGCGAGGCGGGGGGGGCCCCGGGGGGGGGGGGCCCCCGCGGGCACACACGCCGCGCCCCCCCCCCCCCCCCCCCCACCGCCCCCGCGCGGCGCGCGCGCCCCCCCCCCCCCCCCCCCCCCCCCCCCCCCCCCCCCCCCCGACGCCGCCGCTTCAGACTTCCTGGAAGAAGTACGGCTTGAGGCACTGCACGATCTTGTCGTACGTCTCCGGGTACAGCCCCCAGATCACCGCCGCCACCGAGCTGAGCAGGCTGTTGCCGTCCTGCGGCGTGAAGCTGTAGCCGGTGATGTGAGTGCCGTCGTTCGAGACGTGCAGCGTGTCCACCGGGATGACGGACTGGTTCAGGATGCGGCCGCAGAAGCCGTGGTCGCGGCCGAACGAGAAGACGCTGTTGGCGGTGGTCTTGTAGGTCAGCGCGATGCGGTCGTCCGCCTCGCAGCGGGCGATCAGCTCGTCGCGCGTGACGGGCGTCTTGACCTTGAGGCTGTACTGGATGATGTGCATCAGCTGGCTGTTGACCTTCATCGCGCTGCTGAACAGGTTCAGGTCCCAGGCCGCACCCTTGGTCTGGTAGAGGTACCAGGCATCGCGCGCGTGGTGGGTCCCGAAGCGCTGGTCCTTGTGGGCGCCGACCTGCGGGCTGGCGACGAAGCCCGCATCCTGGCTGATGTCGTTGGCGCGGCGCATGCAGACGAACCGGGCCTCGTCCAGGTTCTCGGGGCCGAGGTCATGGAGGCCGAAGGTCTTGATCAGCACCGACATGTTGTGCGTGTTGCAGCTGACGACCTGCAGGTACTTGTCGCGGCCGACCCGCAGCGTGTCGTCGTTGATGCCGCGGGCGTAGGGCTTGCCGAAGCCGAACTCGCTGCCCTGGGCGATGAAGACGTCCGTCGATTGCTCGTACTGCTGGTACCACCGTTCCTTCATCGCGTTGCCGCTGGGCGTGCAGTCGACCACGACGCGCACGGCCTCCAGCGCCTCCTCGGTGGTGATCTCGACCGGCAGGCCCATCTTGGTGAAGCCGTCGACGCGGTCCTTGTCGGTCACCAGGCGCGCGCCGCGTCGCTGCAGGTCCTGCACCTTGCTGCGGTCCGACAACAGCGGCGTGCGCTTGTGGAAGAGGACCTCGTCGATGCCGAGCTGGGCCTTGAAATTGCAGAGCAGGCCGAGCAGGGGTTCGCCGATGGTGCCGGTGCCGACCACCAGGACGCTCTTGGGACCGAACATGGGGCACTCCTTGCGGCGGCCGGCGGTGGCCGCCCTGGTCAGCTCTCCGGCAGGGCCCACCGCTCGTGCGGCAACACCTCGAGGGGCCGGGAGAAGAACTTGTCGGCTGGATAGCCGAGGAAATTAGACACCCTGCTCGTGTAGATACAAGCGAATTCCATGACCTGCCGCCCGAAGCGACTGGCGGCGCGTCCCTCGCGGAAAAGCGATTCCCAGTGCGGGTTGAACGCGGCTCGCAGCTGCCTCTGCAGGCGCGCGCGGCGGCCGAGCGCCTCGCCCAGGCGGCGCTCCAGGTCGGCCAGCGCGGCGGCGTGAGCAGGACCTGCAGCCCGAGCCAGGTCGCGCGCGGAGACCAGGTCGTCGAGGTGCTCCTCAAGCGCGTTCAGCTCCTGCCAGGACCCGCGCAACGGCGTCAGCCCGGCCACCTCGGCCTCGATCTCGGGCACGATCATGGCGGTGCGCCAGCCGACGCTCTTCTTGCTGCGCAGGATGTCGCCATAGGTATGGTCACCGAAGTAGAGGATGCCGTCGCCGCTCGCTTCCAGCAGGTTTTCCAGGAAGAAGCAGTCACCACCAGTGTAGGCGCTGCCGGATCGCGCCGGCATCAGCGCATGGCGGCCGGGAGCCACGGGAGCGCCAGGTCCCCGCTCGAGGAAGAACGCCGGCTTGCCCGCCGAGCAGACGACCAGGTCGAACAGCCTCTCCCATTCGCCCGGTGCGCCGCCGACCAGGTGCTGCATCACGGCGCCGGTGTACTCCACCTCGGAGTTGGTGAGCAGGAACAATCGCTTGCCGGCGGCGCGGAAGCGTTCCAGCGTCGGCACCAGGCCGTCGTCGCGCACGAAGTAGGCGCCCAGGTCGGCGATGATCCGCGCCTTCAGCGTGCCGTCGGCGTGCAGCGTGTCGACGGTCTCGCGGATATCATCGTACAGGCGCCGCAACGACACCCGCAGCGGCAGCTCGCCGCGCGCCGCGCGATCCACCAGCGCGGTGTAGAGGCTGCCCTCCGGCAGGTCGAAGAGCGTGTCGAAGACGCGGTAGCGGGGCGTGCCGATGCGCGTGCGACCGCGCGGGTAGGCCCCCCGCCGCTGGTCGCGGTCCAGGAACAAGGTGCCGTGCCGGGCGCGCGTGATGTGCCCGTGTCCATCGAGCTTCAGGAGGTTCCCGAGCTTCTTGTCGACGACCAGGCCGCGCACGGCTGCGTCCGGCAGCCAGGGCAGATCGCGCACCGCCTGCGGATAGCCGCGATCGGCGACCAGCCGCTCGAGCGCCATGTCGAAGCACAGGCGGCTGAAGTTGTCGACGTTGTAGATGGCCAGCGTATGGTCCATGTCGAAGCCGATGGCCGCGATGGACTCCATGCGCAGGTTGCGGTTGGTGAAGATGCGCCGTCTCGGCTCCAGTTCCCCGGGACCGGGAAACGGTGCGGCGCCGCCGGCGCTCGCCGGTTCGGGCAGGTTCATGTCGCGGTGACTCCCCCGGGACGGCCGGCGTGCCCCGGTTCCGGCCGGGCCGGCGCCCGATCAGACGGGCTGCAGCTGCTGCTGGGACTGCGTCCGGGCGGCGCGCACGGCCGGATGCTCGGGGAAGCGCTCCTCGACCTCGCGCCACCAGCTGGCGGCGTTGTCGTGGAAGTCCATCTCGTGCATCAGGTCGCAGCCGCGCAGCCAGGCGCGGTGGTTGCCCGGGTTCTCGGTGACGGTCCGGAGGTAGAGCTTGAGGGCCCGCTTGCGGTCCCCGGCGAAGCGGGAGCATTCGGCCATCCCCAGCCAGCCGAAGGAATACGACGGGTCCAGGCTCAGCGCCTGCTCGAAGAGCCCGACCGCCTCGCTGACGCGGCCTTCCAGCAGCGCCAGTTCCCCCTGGTAGCGCAGAGGATACAGGTCCCGCAGGCGGCTGTCCAGCGCGGCGCCGTAGGTGCTGGTGCGACCGTCGCGGATCGCCGCGAGGTCGGCCCGGATGCCGTCCACGAGCGACGCCGCCGAGGCCCCGGCCCACTGTTCGGTGGCGTCCTGCAGCAGGCGGCAGGCCACGGCCACCGAGTTGAGCAGCACCTGCGGGTGGTCCGGGAACGTGCGGCGCGATTCGGCCACCACCGCCCGGGCCTCCTCCACTCGATCCAGCGCCAGCAGGCCCGCCGCCGAGCGTGCACAAAGGTCGGCCAGCCAGGGCAAGGTTCGGCGGTACTCGACGTCGAGCCGGAGCGCCTTCTGCCAGGCCGTGCCAAGGTACCCGATGGCGGCCTCCAGCCCGGCCTGCGGCAGGATCTCGTCGTCCAGCCGGACCAGCGACTCGCAGGCGAGCCGGTAGTGGAAGTACGGCTCGTCGGGATGTGCCGCGATCGCCTTGCGGAGGATGCGCAGGTTGCGCTCGCGCGCCCGGGAACGACGGTCCGCGTCGCAGCCGTCGTGCATGACCGCGACGTCGCTCTCGAGGATCGCCTGGCCCGTGCGCGCGCACCAGTCCGCGAGGTCGGGCGTCACGCGCTCGAAGATCGGGTAGCGGTAGCGCACGCCGGGCAGGTGGCGGAACAGGCGCACGCGTCCCTCGACCTGCTCGGAGTCGCCGGGCTGCGCGCTGATCATGCGCAGGCGATAGGCCGCAGCGCCGGGATCGCCCAGCAGGCGTTGGAACTCGACCGGCCGGATCGGCTGCATGATCTCGTCGGCGTCCAGGAAGAGGATCCAGTCGCCGTGCGCCTCGGCCAGCGCGACATTGCGCGCCGCGGAGAAGTCGTCCTCCCACGCCACGTCCACCACGCGCGCGCCGTAGCCCTCGGCGATGATGCGCGTGTTGTCGCGCGAGCCCGTGTCGACGACCACGATTTCGTGGACCAGCGCCAGCACGGACTTGATGGCCATGCCGATGTTGGCTTCCTCGTCGCGCGCGATGATGCACAAGCTGACGGTCTGTCGCTTCATGTTGGCGTCGGGCCCCGTTCCGGTTGCAGGCGCGATCAGTGTCTGGGCGGGGTATCGACCTTGGGCGCATGGGGTTTAGGCGATTTCCCGGACCTGCCCGCCAACCCGCGGCACGGTTGCCAAAAGGCCCGAACTGGGCCAGTATGAGGGCATGAAACAGCCTTCCGGCAGCCCCGCGATCGCTCCCGCGCACCCGCCCGACGGCCCACAGCCGGCGGCCTGCGTCCTGCCCGCTTGGGGATTGCTGGACAATGTCCGCAGCGCCTGGAACGTCGGCTCGATGTTCCGCACCGCGGACGCCGCCGGTCTGGCCGGACTCTACCTGGGAGGCTTCACGCCGACACCCCCGCGCCCCGACATGGAAAAGACCGCGCTGGGAGCCACCGGGACGGTGCCCTGGGACTACTGGCCGGACGCCGCCGCCTGCGCGCGCGCCCTGCGCGCCGGCGGCGTGCCGCTGGTCGTGCTCGAGCAGGCGCCGGGCGCGGTCGACTGGGAGTCCGCCGAGCTGCCGTTCCCGCACTGCTTCGTGGTCGGGCACGAGGTGCGCGGCGTGTCGCCGGGAATCCTCGAGCAGGCCGATCTGGTGGTCGAGATCCCGATGTTCGGCGCCAAGCACTCGCTGAACGTCGCTGTCAGCTTCGGGCTCCTGGCCTACGAAGCGCGACGCCAGTGGCAGCGACGCCAGGAGCAGACAAGCGGGGAGCAGCGAAGCCAGCCGCCGCGAACCCAAGACGCGGGCAGGCAGCCATGAGCTTCTCCTCGCCCTGGCGCCGGCGCTGGTACGTCGGGCTCGTGGCCGCAGCGCGGCGCCTCCTGCGCCCGTTCGGCCGCGCGGAGCAGGCGCTCATCGCCTGGCTCGCCGTGCGCCAGAACGGCCGGGTCGCCCGCCACCTCGCAGGCTTCCCGGCGCGCAGTATCCTGCTGATCATGCCGCGCTGCGTGAAGAAGACCGGCTGTCGCGCGGACGTGCAGCGCGGCCTGGACGAATGCCTGGCCTGCCGGCAATGCCCGCTGGGCGACGTCGCGGCGATCTGCGAGCGTCACGAGGTGCAGGCCCTGGTGGCCTTCCGCAGTCACCAGGCGTTCGAGATGGCGCGCGCCCACCGTCCCGATGTGATCATCGCCTCGGCCTGCCATGACCGCATGGTGAAGGCCTGGCGCAGCGTGCCGGACGTGCCGGCGCTCCTGGCCCCGCTGGCGGGCATGGAGCGCATGTGCGTCAACGCCACGCTGGACCTGCCCTGGCTGGAACAGCAGGTGGCGGCGGTGGCCGCCGGACGCGCCACCGCCGAACCGCCGGACCAGACGACCGCGTCAGGCCCGGCCGGACATGCGGCCGCCGTGTCGCTGGCCGCGTCGCCCGGGCCCTTCCCGACCGTCGAGTGCCCGTGAGCCAACCCGCGCGCATCCTGGATGCGGTCCGTCTCGCCCGCCCGCGCCAATGGCCGATCCTGACCGTCCAGTTCGCCGTCGGCGCCGTGCTGGCCCTGCCTCCCTGGCCGGCGATGCCGGCAGCGGTGGAACTGCTGGCCCCGGCGCCGCTGGCGCTTGCCTGGCTGGCCTGGGTCGTGCTGTTGAACGGCGGAACCCTGGCCTACAACAGCGCCTGGGACCGCGACACCGGGCCCGTGGCCTACCTGCGGTGCCCGCCCGAGCCGCCGCGCGGACTGGGCGCTGCCGGCCTGCTGGCAATGGTAGCCGCCGTGCCCGTCGGCCTGATCGCGGCGGGGCCTCGTTTCGCGGTCCTGACCGCGACGTGCCTGGCGCTCTCGGTCGCGTATTCGCATCCGCGACCACGCCTGAAACGGCGGCCGGGCCTGGACCTGGTGGTCAACATGGCCGGGTATGGCGCCGGCACCACCGCCGCCGGCTGGCTGGCCGCGCGCGCGGCGCTGCCGGAGGCCGCTCCGACGACGGCCGCGCCCGCCCTGCTGGCGGTCGGAGCATTCGGGCTGCTCTTCGGCTCGTTCTATCCTCAGACGCAGATCTACCAGGCGCGGGACGACGCCGAGCGCGGCGACCGCACCCTGGCGGTGCGGCTGGGCACGCGGCGCGCACTGGCCCGGTCGCTGGGCTTGGGTTTGGTTGCGCTGGTCGCGCTGCAGGCTGCGCTCGCGGCGGCCGCAGCCGGCGTCTGGCGCTGGCTGCCCGCGGTGGCGCTGTTCCTGTGGCTGGTGCACGCCTGGCGCTGGCGGGAGCGCGCGGCTGCCATGGTTGCCGCCGCACACGAGCGCGCCATGTACCGATCGCTGGTCCTGTGGGCCCTGGTCGATGTGGCGCTGGTCGCCGCCTGGCTGGCGCCGCGCGGTTGACGCCAGTCCCGGGGCAACTCCCTGAGACCGGGGTCAGATCTGGCTGCGACGGCGGCGCGAGATCTCGCCGGAGAACGAGGCTCCCTGCGAGGCGAACTCAACCAGCGCCTGGTCCACCAGCTGCGTCTTCTCCTTGAGCGGCAGGAACGCCGACTTGAAGCCGTTCATCACCAGTCCCAGCACCTCGTCCTCGCTCAGGTCGTAGTTCTCCACGGCCAGGCGGAACTCGTTGGTCACGGTCGTGCCGGAGACCAGGCGGTTGTCGGTGTTGAGCGTGACGCGCAACCCCTCCTCCATGAACTTCCTGATCGGGTGGCTTTGCAGGTCGGGAATCGCCTTGGTCTGCACGTTGCTGGCCAGGCACAGCTCGACCGGGATGCGGCGGTCGTTGACCCACGCCATCAGGTCGGGATCCTCGATGAGGTGCGTACCGTGCCCGATGCGGTGCGCGCGGCAGTAGTGCAGCGCCTGGTGGATCGAGGGGGCGCCGAAGGCCTCGCCCGCGTGGATCGTGATGTTGATGTTGTTGTTCAGCACGTAGAGACAGGCTTCGATGTGATCCTTGGCCGGGTAGTCCTTCTCGGCGCCCGCCAGGTCGAACCCGACGACGCCGCGGCCCTTCCAGCGGACGGCCAGCTCGGCCAGCTCCAGGCTGGAGGCGGCGGAGATATGCCGGATACCGCAAATGATCTGCCCGCAGACGATGCCGTACTGGCGACGCGCCAGCTCGAGTCCCTCCTGCACCGCGCCGACGATCTCGTCGTAGGCCAGACCCTCCGCCAGGTGCAGCAGGGGCGAGTAGCGCACCTCCATGTAGCGCACGTTCTCGCGGTGCGCGTCCTCGGCCAGCTCGTACGCGATGCGCACGAGCGACTCGCGCGTCTGCATCAGCTTCAGCGTGATGTCGAAGACGCGCAGGTACTCGACGAGGCTAGGGCAATCCTCCGGCACCTGGCATACCGCGCGCACATCCTCGAGGGTGTTGAACGCGAAGCCCGTGTCGCGGTGCCGGGCCAGTTCCAGGATGGTCGCGGGCCGCAGCGAGCCGTCCAGGTGCACGTGCAGGTCGGTCTTGGGCAGGGCGTGCAGGAAGTCGAGGCTCGGGCGGACGGCGGCCCGGCTGGTTCGGGCGGTGGCGCGGCTGGGCAAGGGGCTCGCTCCCGGCGTCGCACGGGCCCGCGCAGGACGCCAGGCCGCGGCAAGGAAGCCATCCGGCCGGCGGCCCCGGACGAGGCCCGGGTCGCTTCCATCACCACGGGCTAAGCCCGGGTAAAAATTATCGATGCGGGCGAAGCTCGGTTCCCCAGCGGACAGAGGGCGACTCATTCCTCTGAGGCCTTCGAACCGGCTTCGATCTCTCCCCGCCGCGGCCAGCCAAGCCTTGTCGGGGAAACCCGCATCGAAAAGCGGTCGGCGCTCTGACTGTTCCGGGTTGGTTCCCGTTCCGGGTCGGTCCCCGTTCCGGGTCAATTCCGAGATACGGTTCCAGCGCCTGCCGGCTAAGTATACCCACGGTTCGCGAGCGAGCGCAAGCATGTTCTGGGGGCGCGCGCGGAACCGCCGCCGGGCCCGGGCAATGGGGATTGGACAAGGAATTGGCCGACCTGTATATTCCCGCAACCACCCCGAAAGCCCTTTGCAGGAGCC
>JADHED010002876.1_pt1 | contig 11090 bp, 7 predicted proteins | sample 8952041 | NCBI WGS metagenome assembly JADHED01 (sample SAMN16124423, study PRJNA663239) | bioreactor sludge metagenome | isolation source: sludge (control) | place: India:Bengaluru | collected 2018-09-08
GGGGGTTGAGGATAAGCGGAAGACAGAGGAGTTTGGGATGATAGAGACGAGGAGCGATTTTAGGGAGACGGTATTTTTTATGCCAGAGCTGAGGACGGATTCTAACGGGGATTTGACGATTAGTTTTGAGATGCCCGATGCTTTGACGAAATGGAGGTTGCTTGGGTTTGCGCATACGAAGGGATTGGAGCGGGGTATGACGGAGAAGACGCTTGTGACGCAGAAGGAGCTGATGGTGACTCCGAATTTGCCGAGGTATTTTAGGGAGGATGACAGGGTTTTGATAACGGCTAAGGTTACGAATCTTTCTGATAGGGATTTGCGTGGAGAGGCGGCTTTGCAGCTTTTTGACGGTTTGACGATGAAGGGTGCGGATGGTGTTTTTAAGAATGCTGATGGGATAAAGGGTTTTGAGGTGAGCAAGGGGGGGAGTACGAACGTGAGCTGGGAGGTGAGCGTGCCTTATGGTTTTGAGGCGGTTGATTATAAGATTACGGCGAGGGCAGAGAATTTTACGGACGGCGAAGAGGGTGTGCTGGCTGTGCTTTCGAATAGGATGCTTGTGACGGAGACTATGCCGATGAACGTTAGGGGTAATGAGACGAGGAGTTTTAGGATGGATAAGCTTGCGGGGCTGAGAGATGGTTCGATTACAAATTATAAGCTGACGCTTGAGTTTACTTCTAATCCTGCGTGGTATGCGGTTCAGAGTTTGCCTTATTTGATGGAGTATCCATATGAGTGTGCGGAGCAGGTTTTCAGCAGGGTTTATGCGAATAGTATTGCGGGTTTTATAGCAAATTCTTCGCCGAGGGTTAAGGAGATTTTTGAGAGGTGGAGGAATGAGAGTCCTGATGCTTTGCTTTCAAATTTGGAGAAGAATGAGGAGCTGAAGGGGCTTTTGATAGCGGAGACTCCGTGGGTGAGGGATGCACAGAATGAGAGCGAGAGGAAGCGGAGGATTGGTGTGCTTTTTGAGGTGAAGAGGATGGAGAGCGAGCTTGAGAGGGCTGTGAAGAAGCTGAGGAGTATGCAGGTGAGCAGCGGCGGCTGGGCATGGTTTGAGGGTATGCCTGTTGACAGGTATATGACGCAGCATATTGCGACGGGTTTTGGGAAGCTTTTTAAGCTTGGGATAAGGCGTTTTGAGGATGATGCGGATATGGTGAGGGGTGCTTTGGGGTTTTTGGATAGGGAGATTAGGAAGGATTATGATGAGCTTTTGCGTGCGGAGAGAGAGGGGAGGTTGAAGTTGAGCGATAATAATTTGGGTGCTTTGCAGGTTCATTATTTGTATATGCGGAGTTTTTATAAGGATGAGGCTATGGATGAGGGTGTGAGGGAGGCGTTTGATTATTATAAGGGTCAGGCGGTGAGGTATTGGAACGGAAGGGGCTGGTATCAGATGGGGATGATAGCATTGGCATTGAGCAGGTATGGAGATGCGGGGACTGCGGAGGGAATTGTGAGGTCGCTGAGGGAAAATTCTTTGCATTCGGAGGAGCTGGGTATGTATTGGAAGGAGAATGCGGGGGGCTTTTATTGGTATGAGGCGCCGATTGAGACGCAGGCTTTGCTGATAGAGGTTTTTGATGAGGTTGGCAAGGATGAGAGGAGTGTTGATGATATGAGGGTGTGGCTTTTGAAGAATAAGCAGACGAATGACTGGAAGACTACGAAGGCGACTGTTGAGGCGGTTTATGCACTGCTTTTGCGAGGCGAGGATTGGCTTGCGGGTGAGACGCTTGTTGATGTGAGGGTTGGGGGGATTGATGTGATGAAGGATGTGAAGCCAGAGGCGGGAACGGGTTATTTTAAGACTTCGTGGAAGTGGGGTGATGTGAAGAGTGATATGGGTAATGTGACGGTTAGCAGGAGGTCGGATAAGGGTATTAGCTGGGGGGCTTTGTACTGGCAGTATTTTGAGGATTTGGATAAGATTACGGGAAGCGAGACGGGGTTGAGTTTGGAGAAGAAGTTGTTTTTGGTAGAGGAGACGGCAAGCGGTGAGGTGATTAGTCCGATTGGTGAGTTGAAGGTTGGTGATAGGGTTAGGGTGAGGGTTGTGCTGAGGAGCGATAGGGCGATGGAGTATGTGCATATGAAGGATATGCGTGCGGCGGGATTTGAGCCTGTGAGTGTGCTTTCGGGGTATAAGTACAGGGATGGTCTTGGCTATTATGAGAGTACGAGGGATGCAGCGACTAACTTTTTCTTTGGTTATCTGCCGAAGGGTACGTTTGTTTTTGAGTATGATTTGCGTGTGAATTTAGCGGGTGATTTTTCTAATGGGATTACGAGTGTTCAGTGTATGTATGCGCCTGAGTTTAGTTCGCATAGCGAGGGGACGAGGGTTGTAGTTCGTTGATAGTTGATGGTTGATAGTTGATAGTAGAATAGAACGCTGATTTACACGGATAGAGATTTATATTATTGCAGGGGACGTGAGTCCCCTGCTTTGTTTGTGCAACCATTACTTTAGACCTTCGGATATGCTTTTCTCAATGGACTTTTGAACAAACTGATTCAGCGATAGGTTTAATGCTTTTGCAGTGTGATATGCTCGTGCGTGAACATGAGGGCTGAGCCTGACGTTAAAACTGCCCTTGAATGATTTGTGAGGGTCTTTATTCTTCCTTTTGCATATCTCGAGATAGTCGTCAACTGCTTCGTGAAAAGAGTTTATTAGCTTGTTAACCGTTTCACCCTCAAATGTGACTAAGTCATTGATGCCTTCTATTTTCCCAAAGAAAGTCTTATCTTCGGCACTGAACTGAATAGAACCGATAAATGATTTATATGTTATTGTATTATTCATTGTATGATATTTTGTTCTGTTAATTCTTTTATGAGCATTTGTAACTGATAGTTTTTTAAAACAGGTTTCGGATGAGGCTTGTGAAGCCTTATAATATGCTGTGTTCCAGCATTATAGAATGCAACTCTTGAGCCTGAAGTCTTACCTGACTTAATTTCCTCATATCCGAAGTGAAGCAACAGCTTTTTCAATTCATCATACGAAAAATCTTTAGGACTGCTCTTAAGTCTTTGAATCAGCTTTTCAATTTTGCTCATGCTATAAATTAAAACAGAAGAAATAAAAATGCAACTGAAAAATAGTTGCTTATGGTGTTGTGAAGATTTATTATACAGGTACCATTAGTCCCCTGTTTTGTTTGGGTGCGGAATTTGAAGATTTATTACTTGATTGAAAGTAAAAAGAATTACTGTTACATTTGAGAACATCTACTAATTGGATAGAAATATGAAAAGATTATTTATAACCTTCTTAATGCTTGTATCAGTGTCTGTGAATGGGCAGTTTGCAGCTGTAATGTATTCTGCTGACTGGGATGCAAGCACGTTTTCGAGCGGAGTGTATTTTTACAGGATGCAAGCTGGGGATTTTGTTGAAACGAAGAAGATGGTTTTGGTGAGGTGAGATGTGAAGACTATGAACTGTAAATAATAAACTGTGAAGAGTATAAAAAGAATTAATAACAATATATGAAAACAAAATGTAAACCTTTTCTTGTGACATTGTTCTTTTTGGTCATAGCAATTTCTTGTTACAACTTTTCCATAGCACAGGTTTTTTTTCCAACGACTCCGATATGGACTTCAACGGATGCGGGTTATGATACGGGATGCGGATGGGCAGATATAAACGGCGACGGATGGGTTGACCTTGTTGTTGCAAAGGGCAATGATATGTCAAGGCAAAAGGTTGTTGTCTATTACAATACTGGCGGAACTTTTCCTCTCACACCAAGCTGGCAATCCAACGATATTGACTATCACGCGCAACTATCAATAGGCGACATCAACAAAGACGGTTACCCCGATGTTGCAGTATCTGTTTATATTGGTCAGGCAGGGTTTACCCAAAAAGGAAAATTGAAAATATATTTAAACAACAACGGAACTCTTTCTCAAAACCCCTCATGGGTTTCGCAGGATTCAATGTATACATTCAGTTGTGCTTTTGGAGATGCAGACGGTGACGGTGACCTTGACCTTGCTGCTGCCTGCGGTGAAAGTTATAACCTTAAAATTGATAATCAGAGAATTTATTACAATAGTAACGGAGTATTTGAATCGCTTCCATCATGGAAAAGTTTAGACCAGTGTTACGGAATGGACGTGAACTGGGCTGATTTTGATAAAGACGGAAGGCTGGATTTGGTATTTTGCTGCGAGCGCGGACCGAGCAAGATTTACAAAAACTACGGAGATTCAATCGGGCGAATGCCTATCTGGACTTCGCAGGATGCAAGCCAGTACTCAAATTCATTATTCGTTAACGACGTTGATAATGACGGCTGGCTTGACCTTGCCATATCTGATAACAACCAATTAGGAGGAAGCGGAAAATTCAAAATATATAAAAACAATTCGGGAACAATGAATGCATCTCCGTTTTGGACATCGAGTTTTTCGGGATACAGCTCAGGAATAAATCTTTGCGATATAAACAATGACAACTTTTGCGATTTAGTATGCGGGGGGTGGTGGACAGCATGCTATATTTATGTTAATAACGCAGGAACATTCACTCCAACACCTCAATGGACTTCGGCAACAAACAGCGTCGTGGAAACTATTGCTGCAGCAGATTACGACCATGACGGATTTGACACACTAACAGCCGAGTTTGTTGGAAATGGCGTAATGAAACTTTTTTATTTCCCTAAAAATCCGGTGCAGAAGCTCCTAAACATAAAATTCGGAACTGATACGATTCCATTCAGTCAGTTTTGCTATGACCTCGAAAACGGCTGGGTAAGTTTCGGAAATACCACTCCTTACGGTACAAATATATTTATCAAAGCAATTTTTACTCACGACCTTGATTTTTCAGTAAGCAACTGGGATAACAATATCGGGAATTATGTATTTAAAAATTATATAATTACATCGGCAAGCAACTTAACGCATGAGATACAAACAGGTTTTAAATTGTCACAAAACTATCCAAATCCTTTTAATCCTGATACAAAAATTGAATTTGATGTTCCGAAAATTTCGGATGTGCGGGTAAGTGTCATTGATGTTACAGGGAAAGAGGTGGCAGTGCTTGTTAATAAAAGTCTTTCTGCTGGAACATACGTTACAGAATGGAATGCAAGCGGGTTTTCAAGCGGAGTGTACTTTTACAGGATGGTGACGGACGGTTTCCAAGAAACGAGAAAGATGATGCTGGTGAGGTAGATGGTGGCTATTTTTAAAGTTAGTGTTTCTAATATTAATAAAATAAATTTATAATTATTTTAAAGAAATTAAACATAATTATATGAAGAGTTTCAAACGACTTCCAAGTTCGTCGGGTAAAATAAAATATTTTTTATTAGTTTTCTCATTTATAATTGCACAGTATACCCCAAATCCAAAGGGTTTTTCACTTTTTTTGAATAATTGTTTTTCTCAGGAATCATGGACTGCAACTTCGTTAACTAACGTTCCCACTCCTCGTGAGCGCCATGCTGCAGTCTGGACAGGAACAAGCCTTATTGTCTGGGGTGGAACAGGAGGTTCATCATTATCAACAAATACAGGCGGAGTTTATAACTATTCAACTGATACATGGACACCGACTTCGTTGACAGGTGTACCGACTGCACGCATTGCACACGCAGGTGTATGGACAGGCACTAAAATGGTTGTATGGGGAGGAAATTTAAATGGAAGCTATTTGAGCTCGGGCGGAGTTTACGACCCCATAGCAGATACATGGACAGCAACAAGTACAACTAATTCCCCTGCAGGCGGGAATAACCCAATAGCTATCTGGACTGGCAGTAAGATGGTAGTTTGGGGCGGCTATAACGGAAGCTATCTGAATACTGGCGGACAGTATGACCCAACCATGAATACATGGACTCAGACATCAACCAATAACGCTCCTTCGGGAAGGCAATATCATACAGCAGTCTGGACGGGTAATAAAATGATTGTATGGGGCGGTTACAACGTTACAAACTATTATAATACAGGCGCTGCTTACGACCCAGCAGCAGACACATGGACACCAATTTCAACGAGTAACGCTCCGACAGGCAGAATCTGGCACACAGCCGTCTGGACAGGAAGTAAAATGATTGTATGGGGCGGTTATGCAAACACGGTTTATTACAATACAGGCGGAATATATGACCCTGCTTCTGATACATGGACTCCTGTCTCAACAGTAAATGCGCCTTCAGGAAGGGACTGGCATACGGCAGTCTGGACAGGAAGTAAAATGATTGTGTGGGGCGGATATAACGGCTCGCTTTACTTTAATTCAGGAAGTATTTATGACCCCGCAACAGATACATGGACAAACATGACAGACCTTAATGCACCTGGCGCTCGCTATCACCATACAGCGGTTTGGACCGGTAATAAAATGATAGCATGGGGCGGATTCGGAAACAACACTTATTACAACACAGGCGGAGTTTATTATAATCCACTAGTTACTGGTTTACAAAATATCATCACTGAAACACCTTCCGCATTTTCATTAAGCCAGAATTATCCAAACCCGTTTAATCCTGTGACGAAGATAAGTTTTGTTATACCGAAAAGAGCAATGGTAACTCTGAATGTTTATGACATCAGCGGAAGTCTTGCTGCAATTCTAATTAATGGTGAAACAAGAACAGAAGGAAAATATTATATTAATTTTGACGGTGAAGGACTTTCGAGCGGAATTTATTTTTACCGATTAAGCTCAGGTGAATATACGGAAACAAGAAAAATGATATTGTTGAAATAACTTTCCGAGATAATCTAAAGATTATAATTGATAGAAGATTGTACATTGCACATAATTCCATGCGCGGGAATAAGACTGAAAAGAATTTTGAAAAACAGAGCTTCACTTATTAGCAGAAATGCGGCTATTAGAAAATAAATGGGTATTCATTAATGACCCCGATTAAAACCATGAGAAATTGGGATGCAAAAACCGCGCATGCAGTGCATAGGTAAAGGTGCGAAGCTTAGCATTAAGAAGGATAGACATTAAAACTATTCTTTAAATATTATCTATCTGATTAAATAATATTATATGAAAAAGTATTTACTTTTAGCGGTTATGTTTGTAGTATTTACGTCGCAGATTTTACCTCAGCAAAACAGGCGCGAGAACACTGATGAAAGAGTTTTTAAATCCCCTTCAACAGCACCGTTTATTTCTGAATGGGACAAAGTACCTGCTGAGATAAAGGACAAGAATTCGTTCAAAAGGTTCGAATGGTTTTACAGGTCAAGGCTTGATGCTAGAGGAGATTTTCCGAAAGAATTTATCGACAGACAGAGAGATATAGACAAACAAAGACTTGTTTATAACGAAAATAATGTATGGACAAACCTTGGACCAACTGGAATTGACCTGAGCGGAAGTAATCCGTCGCACTGGGGGATAAACAGCGGCAGGATAAGAGGACTCGCAATACATCCGACGAATCCTGATATAGTTTACATAGGTGCGGCTGCAGGCGGGATATGGAAAACAACGAACGGCGGGAATAACTGGTCAGACATAAGCGGAGGTTTCACGCTGATTACGTTCGGTTCAATTGCATTAGACCCTACTAATCCTGAAATTATATATGCAGGAACGGGTGAGACAAGATATTCTTTCAACAATGTGACCTTTGAGGGCGACGGCTTGTATAAATCGACAGACGGGGGAAACAGCTGGACAAGAATAACAGACGGATTCGGAAGTCAAACTCAGTTTTCGGATATAATTGTTTCTCCGGCTAATCCGAACATAGTAATTGCATCGATTGGTACGGGTAACTGGAACAACCAGACACCGGATAATGTGGGCTTGTGGAGGAGTTCGGATGCCGGTATGACTTGGACAAGAATAATTAACAACAACGGTGTGTACGACCTTGCTTTTCATCCTGTGGACAACAAAATAGTTTTTGCTGCAGTTGGCAATAAATCATCGTTAGGATTTCAGGTTTCAACTGATGCGGGCTTAACATGGACAGCAAGCAACTCGGGTCTGCCGGGACAGACACAAAGGGCAAGAATGCAGTTTGACATTGCGAAGAGTAATCCTTCAATAATGTATTGCCTGGTTTTCAACAACACTGCAAACATCGGAGGTATGCAGACTGGAGCATTTAAATCAACAAACGGCGGAACAAACTGGATGCAGATTGCAACGGGTGAAAATATAGCAGGAACATACAACGGAACGACGATTAGCGATCAGGGCGGTTATGACCTTTGTGTAGCGGTAAGCCCGACGGACCCGCTGACAGCATTTTTCGGTAATGTTGAAATAAGCAAGACTATTAACGGCTTGGACATTTCTTTTGTTAGAAATCCTAACGGACATTACGGGGGAGCTAATGCATGGGACGGTTGGACACACACGGATATTCACATTATTAGATATGCAGATTCGAATCCGAGTATTATGTACGTTGGCTGCGACGGCGGGATTTATAAATCGACAAATGCCGGAGCGAATTTTTTCCACGTGAACAACGGAATCAACAGTATTCAATTTTACCGTGTCGCATCGCATCCGACAAATGAAAATATACTGTACGGTGGAGCGCAGGATAACGGTAATTTCAGAACAATTAATAAAGGGACAACTAACTGGATATTTTCAACTACAGGAGACGGTATGGAATGCTTCGTTGACAGGTCTAATTCTGACAGGGCGTACATTAGTACACAGAACGGCTCGCTATACAGGACAACTAACGGAGGGATAAACTGGCTTAATGCAATAAGAAATGTCGCCAACACTGCGTGGACAGCGCCATACTGGCAGCATCCAACAGCAAACAATAAAATATTTGCAGCGCTTGGAAGGAGCATTTACCGCTCCGACGAATACGGAGCAAACAATACATGGAATAACGTTTCGGGTGAAATTTCAAGCACAAACCTGATAACGACTGTTGCTCATTCACCTGCTAATACTAACAATATGATAGTTGTTTTCAGTAATTACACCGTGAATCCGCAAGTGTATCTTTCAACTAACGAAGGAGTGGACTTTTCTGAGATAACATCAAACTTAACGGGTTCAGGTTTCACGCAGGCTTTGATACAAAGAGTATCACCAGACCCTACGAACGGAAACACATTTTATATTACAAGAGCATCTTACGAAGACGGACAGGTAATTAAAACAACTGACCTTGGTCAAACATGGACAGATATAAGTTCAAACCTTCCGAAAATTTCTACAAATGCATTTTTTGCGGACCCTATAAACAGCGGACATCTTTATGCTGCAAATGATTTCGGAGTTTACCGTTCGCTGAACAACGGTTCAAACTGGATAAGGCTGGGATTTAATTTTCCATACGTTCCAGTATTGAGCTTTAGCTATTTTAGTAACGGAATGAAGAGATACCTCAGAGCTGCAACTCACGGAAGAGGTGTTTATGAGCTGGATATTATGGGTACGGTTGGAATAAACAGCAATAACGGTGAGATTCCTTCAGATTATAAACTTTTTCAGAATTATCCAAACCCGTTTAATCCTGTGACGAAAATTAGTTTTCAGTTGTCAGTTGTTAGTTTATCGACTTTGAAGATTTTTGATATTACGGGCAAAGAAGTTGCAACACTCTTAAACGAACAACTGAAAGCAGGTACATATACCGTTGATTGGAATGCAAGCGGTTATCCAAGCGGTGTCTATTTTTACAAGCTGCAAGCAGGAAATTTTATCGAAGCAAAGAAGATGATGCTTGTGAGATAATCTGATTTTTTGAGAAAAATTAGATAATTGAATATAAAAGAAAATTGTATTACTTTTTATAACATCTGCTAAAAAGAAAGTAAACTGTCATGAAAAATTTAATTACGATTCTTGTATTTGCAATTGCACTTCCGATTTATGGACAAGGAAGCTTTTCGCTTGAATTTGAAAACCCAAGCGGATTAGATTTAGTCAGCCTCGCTAAATTTGAGAATAACAACGTGTACGAAATTGTCTTGATTAACAATTCCACTCATACCTATAAATTTTATGATGGGATCTCTCATACACTAAAATATTCAATTCAAACAGACACTTCAGAAAGCTTGTTCTTCCCTAATTTTGTTGAATTTCCGTCTGCTCAATACATGGATTTCAACAATGACGGAATATTCGACTTTCTAAGATTCAACAGATACCCTCATTCTAAAGTTTGGTTTAAAAGCGGTACGGATGGGGCAATTATAACTGAGTTTAATTATCCTCCGAATATGACCGGTTCAAGCCTTGTTTTGCTGGATATAGATGATGATGATTTTCTGGAACTAATCTTATGGAATTGGGAAAACAACAAAATAAACATATTCTCAACGACATTTCACACTGTTGGTATAGCAAACAGTAACACATCCGTACAGGACTATGAATTAAAACAAAACTATCCGAATCCGTTTAATCCCTCTACCACGATTGAATACAATCTGAATAAGAATGCTGTTGTGGCGATGAAAATATACGATATTGCAGGCAGAGAAATAAAAACAATTTCTAAAGGTATGCAAACACACGGTAAGTATAGAATATACCTTACAACAGAAAATTTATCGAGCGGTACATATTTTTATCAGTTAATTGTTGACGGTATTCCGGAAACTAAAAAAATGGTACTTGTAAGGTAGATGATTTACGGCAAACCCGAAGGGTGAAATACTAATCGCAATCAAAGTACACGCAAGCTCATCTTCCTGATGTCATTTGAATATAATTGTTTTTCTGTGCTTATCATTCCTAATAGTTCAAACTGACGGGAACTTCGTTTTTTCATTGTCTCTGCCGTAAAATTATTCTCGCAGCCTTGTTAACTTTATTAAATTATTATATGTTTAAATTCAATAAACATATTTTATTTAAATCAAACCGGAAAAGGAAGACTATGAAAAAATCAAAACCTAATTCCTTAGCTTTATTATCTATCAACCTGTTATTAATTGTTATTCTTTTCTCAACCAGCAAAAAGGCATATTCATTCGCTGAAGAGAACGCTGACAGTCTCGGAGTTTGTATAACTACCCTAATGTCAAGTGCTATTCCAATCCACCACAGTACTTTTCATTTTGAACTTACGAAATTGCTACTT
>JADHED010002877.1_pt1 | contig 11085 bp, 5 predicted proteins | sample 8952041 | NCBI WGS metagenome assembly JADHED01 (sample SAMN16124423, study PRJNA663239) | bioreactor sludge metagenome | isolation source: sludge (control) | place: India:Bengaluru | collected 2018-09-08
CCTATCGCAATACATAGTTGCCTTAATCAATCTTATCCTATTGCAGAAATAATAATAATAGATGACGCTTCTACGGATAATACAAAAGAAATACTGTCTAATCTCTGTGAAAAATATCCTATTATTAAGGCAATTTATCTAACTGAAAATAAAGGTGCGCAAGCCGCAAGAATCGAAGGAATAAAGCAAGCAACTGGAAGGTTGCTTGCTTTTTTAGATTCTGATGATGAGTTATTGCCAGACTCTGTGGCTGTAAGGGTTGAGGCTTTGCAAAATAGCAAGTTTTCGGAGGCTTTGGTCTTCGGATATTTAGAGAATTTCCCTGTTTCACTCCAAAATAACCGCGCCCTCAATGGCTTTGAATATGCTTATCTGCTAAAAGAACAGGTCGTTTGTAGTTATATTACTTTGTTGATAAATCGCTCCTGCTTTGACAAAACTGGCTTTCCTTCGCCTTATTTTCCTGCTTGCCAAGATGATGATATGGTCTTGACTATTTGCAAATATTTTCCTATAATTCATTGTCAAAAAGTAGTGGCACGTATTTCTGAACAAGAAAATTCTATTAGCTATAATCGCTACAATTTATATAAAGGACATAAATTGTTATTAGAAAAGTATAAACAAGATATGATAAAGTATTGTGGTAGAAGTATTTATATATTATGGAAAATTAGGCTTTGGTCTCAATATCTTTTGTATCAAATGCAGCAAAATGCTAATAAAAAATCTTTTTCTTTTTTTGTGAAAAAAATAATGGTCTTTTCAATTAGAAAATTTATGTCATTGTTTTTTGATAAATACTATATTTAAGTTGATAAAAATAATATTACATCTATTCTTTTATATATTTGTACTTATTAAGTTTTTAAAATTTTTTACATACAAATATATAAAACATAAACATCTGTGAAAATCTGCGATTTAATTTGCGTAAATCTGCGAAAAAATATAATCATGATTATTACTGCATATATGTTAGCCTTGCTTATAGGGCTTATATTAGGGCTACTCGGTGGGGGAGGGGCAATGTTAGCTGTGCCGATAATGGTGTTTTTAATGAATATAGAGGAAATTACCGCTACGGGCTATTCGCTTTTTGTGGTAGGGGCTACAAGTCTTGTAGGGGCTTTGATGTATTGGCAACAGCACCCGCAACAAGGAAAAACTATCTTACATACAGCCCTTTCTTTCGCGCCCCCTACGATTATAATAGGAGTTTTTATTCGTAAAATCATAAAAAATTATATACCAGAAGTTTTGTTTATAGTTAATCATTATGAATTGCGAAAGGGTTTCGTTGTAATGATATTATTTGCGATAATTATGTTGATTGTGGCAAAAAATATGATAAAGCCTACAAAAAATGTGGAAAATACAGAAAATCCTTCTTTAAGTCCGTATATAATTTTGTGGCAAGGCATTAAAACAGGGCTTGTTGCAGGAATTTCAGGTGCAGGTGCAGGCTTTTTGATTACGCCTATATTGGTTAAGTACCTCAAATTTCCGATGAAAATGGCAGTAGGCATTTCTTTATGGATAATTGCTGCAAATTCTTGGTTTATTTTTTTCGGCGATTTGATTTTTTCCAATAAAACCTTTGCCCCAAATTGGCAGTTTTTGCTTATATTCACAGCTATTGCAATCGCAGGAATTTTACTTGGCAATCATCTAACTAAGTACATTTCTAATGAAAAACTTAAACCTGCTTTTGGATATTTTGTGCTTGTAATGGCTTTTGTGATAATTATCACAGAGATATATAAATAAAAATAGTTCTTTTGCTGATATTATTTTATATACTTACCAAGTTTTTAAAACTTGGTAAGTATATAAAATAAAAAAAACGTTAATTTACTTACAACACAACACATAAATTATGAAATACTTATCTATTTTTTGGGACAAAACCGTAGGTTTTTGGAGCTACTTTATAGGAGAATTAATGCACCCACATTGGACAAATTACTTCTATTGGCTTATAGGATTGTCCTTATTTTGTTGGGGTTTAGAGCTTATGTTTCCTTGGCGCAAAAATCAAAAAGCAATTAGAGAAGATTTTTATTTAGACGCATTTTATATGTTTTTTAATTTCTTCTTTTTTTCTATGATAGGTTTTGCTGGAATCTCTAATGTTTTTGCAGAGCTTTTCAACGATTTTTTGGCTTTGTTTGGTATTAAAAATCTTATAGCAGACCGTATTTCCCATCTACCTGTATGGAGTTCTTTATTAATTTTATTTGTTTTGAAAGATTTTATCCAATGGAATGTGCATCGTCTATTACATAGAGTTCCTTTGTTATGGGAGTTTCATAAGGTACATCATTCCGTAAAAGAAATGGGTTTTGCAGCTCATTTGCGCTATCACTGGATGGAAAATGTGGTATATAAAACCTTACAATACATTCCGCTTGGCATGTTAGGCTATGGATTAAAAGACTTCTTTATTATGGAAATTGTGGCTACCGCAATCGGTCATCTTAATCATAGTAATATAAAATTGTCATTAGGTTTTTTAAAATATATCTTCAATCACCCGCAAATGCACCTGTGGCATCACGCCAAAGAAATACCAAATATGTATGGAATTAATTTTGGTATAAGCCTAAGTATTTGGGATTATCTTTTTGGTACAGTTTATTATCCTTCCGAAGATGGAGACATTGAACTTGGTTTTTCTGATGAAAAAGATTTCCCCAAAAGTTTTATAGGTCAAGAAACTTATCCCTTCTTACAAGAAAAAAAATAAGTGCTGTATAGTGTGTATCTCAACCATTTTGAAGGTCTCCGACCTTTGAAATGGTTGAGATATTTTTTTTTTGCTTCAATTATGCTTTTACCCTTTTTGTCATTTTGAAAAAATCTTAGGCAATATACTAATTTAATATAATTTGGAAATAATGTAAGTGCTAAGATATTTATAATATGACATTAAAAAAATATAAAAAAAACTAAGTTAAAATGTCGTTAAATTACTTCTTTATACTATAAATAAACCCCGTAAAACCTACAAGCTAAAAATATTAGAATAAAGTGCCTCTGTAAGACTTACAGCGTCAATCATTTCGAATTAATTAAGGCTGTAACTCTTACAGCCTAATTTAATTATAATTTACTGGCTCTGTAAGTCTTACAGCCTAAAAATATTAGAATTAAGTAAAGCTGTAAGTCTTACAGCTTGACTTATTTATAATTAAGTGCTTCTGTAACTCTTACAGAGGCACTTAATTATTTTTAAGTCTGTCTGTAAGTTTTATAGAGATATTTGACAGAAAATTATTAGATATATGTTTTTTAGAAGCTGCTTAAATTTTTTTTATGATATTTTGTAATAAACTGACCAATATCATTATTTTTAATGAGATATAAATACACTATCAATCTATAAAATAAGATAAAGTTTTCATCAATTTGATAAAATAAATTGGCGTATTAGAAAACTTTTTAAAATATAATTCGTTAATATCTAATATAATAACTAATACACAAATATGAAAAAATTTATCTTTTTCTTGCTTTCTTTTATGCTGCTTAAAAACTTTGCGCAGCAAATTAATTACGATTCACTTCATTCGCAGTACGATTATGTAGGCTGCTATGATGACAACGGGCTTGCCAAAGTCGGTACGAAAAGCTATTGCGGACTGATGGACAAAAAAGGAAATACAATTATTCCTTTTATCTATGATAATATTAATGTATTTACCAAAGATTATTATTTATTAGAAAAGAATAAATTAATGGGAATTTGTGACACTTCTTACAAAATCATTATACCTGTCGAATATCAATACATTAAAGAATTTAATAATAAATATTTTGAAGCCATGAAAAATGACAAGTATGGATTAATTGATATTAATAATCAAATTATCTTGGCTTTTGAATATGATAAAATAGAAGGACTAAATGGAAATCTTATTTTTGCCAAAAAAGAAAATACACATATTATTTTTAATAAAAATATGCAAAAATTAAATGAATATATTTGTCAAGATATTGAAGGGATAGATATTTATCAAAACCAATATGATTTTACAAAAAAATATAAAAATCTATATAATATATTGAAAATAAACAATAAAGTAGGGGTAATAGATACAAATGCAAAAATATTGATTCCTTGTGAATATGATGATATTAAACTTATCATAGAAAATAATCTTTTTTATGCAGAAAAAGAGGATAAAAAAATAATATTATCTCATACAGGAGAAGTTCTTTTTAACAAAAATCATGAAGATATTGAATACGATTATGTAAATCATACTTTGGTACTCACAGATAGTAGCCAAAAAATTCAATTATATAAACATGAAACGCAAAGCTCCGAGTTTATTCATGCAAATAGTATGGAGGTTTGTAGCAAAGACATATATATATTGACGATAGATTCTGCTTATTGGAAAAAAGTAAAATTTGATAAATTGGTTACAGATATTCAACATAATGCTATTAATATTAATATTTGTAATCCAAAAACCAATAGCATAGACTATATGCAAAGCAGTATAACTCAATTCTTTTTATACAATCATAAAACCCATAGTATTTTGGCACAATATCAAAATATAGAAAAACATACATTGTTTGATACTACTATTTTATTAGTAAAACAATATGATAAATATGGGATTCTTAATATATATGGAGAGGTAATTGTTCCTATTATATATGATTATATAGATGTTTTAACAAAAGATTATATAGATTATAATATAAAAAAATTAGTAGGTTTTGATATATTGTTAAATGATAAACATGGGTTAATTAATATAGCAAAAGAAGAAATATTGGCTTGTAAATATGACAAAATAGAAAATATACAAGAACTTGTTTTTGCTATTAAAAACAATAAGTGTATATTACTGAAAAATAATAAAATCATATATCTTGAAGTTCCTTTTGAGGATTTATTAATAAAAAAAAATAATAGATTGGTTAATCTATCAAAATTGTTTTATATGCCTATCAAACAAAATGGCTATATAGGGCTGCTTGGAGAAAATGGGAAAATTTTGATTCCTGCTATATATGATTATATTATGCCTATAAATGATTATTTATACCTTGTAGAAAAAAATAATCAATATGCGATTTTTGATAAAAATGGTATGGATATAAGCGGTTTTGTATATAATTATAGCATAGATTACACAAAAGAACCTTATATAACATGTAAAAAATCAAATAAAATGGGGGTAATAGATAGTTTGGGAAAAACCATTATTCCTTTTATTTATGATAAAATAGAAATAGAAACAAAAGACAAAACAAAAGAATATTATGCAATAGTTTATCAAGCAGATTCTATTATGTATGTTAATATGAATTATCAAGTAATTTCAGCACCCTATTATGAAAATGAAATTACTTATCAAAAAAACAAGGGCTATGGATATTGTGATAAAAATCAGGTAGAAATCATTCCTTTTCAATATAATACACATTATGGAGTTAATATTCATTTTAATTATCATCAACAAATTGTCTTAAAATCTATTTCTAAATTAGGTTTAGTTAATCAAAAAAATAAAATTATATTACCTGTTGAATACAATAATATTGCAAAAAATAATGAATATTATATATTGAATAAAAATAATCAATATGGATTGTCAGATTCAACAGGTAAAATACTATTAGCGTGTGAATATGATTATATTGAATATGTATATACTGGATTTACGTTAAATAAAAAAGGGAAATATGGATTTTATATTCCTCAAAAAAATATTAAAACAGATTGTGTATATGCAGATAATACTTTTTTTTATCGTGCAAATATTCAAAAAATAGGAAACCTTTATGGTGTAATCAATGATAGTAACAAAGTATGTATTCCTTTTATATACGAATATATAAGAAGAATAGGCGGAGATTTTTATTTCGCAGAAAAAGAAAGTCAATTTTATCTCATACATTTTACAAAAGGTGTCATTCAAAAAAGTACTAAGAAATTTCAATATTATAAAAATAATTATGCCTTACATATATTAAAAAATAATCAAATATTATGCTATAATAATCAAGGTGAAAAAATAGGAGAAAATGTTTATGTAAAAGATAGCTACAATAATGATACTTATTATCATATTCATACGATTAATCAAGCAATATTTTCTGATAAAATATATTTATCAGAATCTTTAGAAAAAAGATTACTTTATGCAAAAAACAAAGAAACAATTATGGATATATATGGAAAATATTTATTTGAGCCTATATATGATGAGCTTAAAAATAGTAAAGATGGCTATTTAGTAGGAAAAATAAAAGATAAGTTTTACAAACTAACTGTAAATGGAAAAATAATAATTCCCGAAGAATATGAAATACATACATCTTTTCGTCAAGGTTTAATTGCTGTTTCAAAAAATAGTAAATGGGGATTTGTAGATGAAAAGTCAAATATAAAAATTCCACTTTTGTATGATTTAGTATCAGACTTTTACAAAACATACAGCATTGTATATCAGCAAGGTAAATGCGGTATTATTGATACAAATGGAAATATTGTTATTCCTATTATATACGAAGGCATAGAAATATTAGACAATACGTATTTCAAAGTAAAAAAAGATTGTAAATTTGGAATGGTTGATAAAAATAATATCATTCGCCTTCCTTTGATATATGATTTTATGGAAAAATTATATATATATAATTTACCTTTGGTTAAACCTATTGTAAATCAAACAAATATTAATAGTTATGGATATAATTATATATTATTGGATAAAAAATATCAATATGAAAAAGAACATAAGCATTATTATGAGAATTTTATTGTTATGCAAAATAATTTATATGGTTTAGTAGATACCAATAATCACATTTTGATTCCCATAGAATATAAAATTTTAAAAAGATATAATAATGATTATTTTATTGGTGAAAATAAAAAAGGACAAACTGTGATTTTTAATAATGAATATAAAATAATCATAGAAGGAAATAATATAAGAATAAATTATGCAAATAAAATTTCTATAGAATATTCTACAAATGATAGAAATAACATATATTATAATATAAAAAACAATAAAAAATTGATAGAAAATTATGATAGAATTATAGAAGAATCAATAGAAGGCATTACCTATAAAAAAATGGGTAAATTATATTTTATAGATAATAATGGCATTGTTTCAGAAATACATTGTGAGGATTGATAAGATATTCATTTTTTTGTTTATTAATCAGATTGAAAAAAAATTATTATTTATTGTATAAGTACTTTAAAAAAAAATAATAACAAATTAAACATTTCTTTGGAATCTATACATTTTATACTGATTTACTTAATTTGTATAAATTCCAAAGGAATAGATTATATTATTTACCTATTGTTATTTTACATCTTATAGATTAAATTAACAATAGCTTTAATAGAAGGAATATTATAAATATTTTAAAATATTTTTTGAAAATTATTTATATTATTCTTTTATTTGCATATTATTTATTTACAATACATTTAATTTTAAAATTATGAAAAGGAATTGGCTTTTTATTAACAACACATTTGAAACTCAAACACGCTTTTCAAATGTAAAAGCATTACGTTTATTTAGGGATTTTTGGTCTAAATTGTCAGCTCATACAGCTTTAGACCCTTATATTGCTGCTATTTTTGCGGATTTTGATGTAGCTTATAAAGAATATGATAGGTTACATACTCGCAAAGATGCTGCGGCGGGGATTTACAAAGGTCGCACGTTAAATTTTGGGAATGAAATTGGAAGATTGCCTGAATTGTTACGTGTATGGGAAGGGCAAATTCATTATCATTTTCCTGAAGGTTCTATTGAAGACACAGAATTATTTCCACGCCGCCGCACGCCATTTTTAACAGGTAGTTATGATGATAGGGTAAACGCAGTGCGCACATTAGCTATTAATTTGGGTAACTATCCCGTCTTGAACACTTTACAAGCACAAGTTCAAACGTATTATGATACTTTGATGTTAGCCCGAGATATGCAGCAACAAAAAGAGGGTTTAAATGACCAACTTTCTACTTTATTGGAAGAACAAAGGATTATTACTGCCACAGAAATGTGGGGCGGATATGCACGATTGTTGTACTATTATAGGTATAATCCAGAAAGAGTATTAGACTTTATAGATATTGAGCTGCTACGTACCAGCAGTATAGCCAGTGTTTTGGTTACTTTTAATGGAAAAATTACAGATATAAATGGTAATGTTATTGCTAATGCTACTATTTCTTTACCACAAATAGGCATAGAAGCTACAACAGATAGTCTTGGAAAATTTAGTATGGACGTAGAAAGTGGAACATGGAATATAGAAATTGAAGCAGCAGGTTATCAAACATTTACACAAAATAATGTAATCTTCCCAGATACAGGTTTTTTGACCATGGATTTTGTGTTAAGTGTATAATATAAATAACTTATACTTACCAAGTTATAAAAACTTGGTAAGTATAAAACAATTTAAACAAATCATTTTAATTTTTATACTAATATGAAACAATTTATCTTTTTTTTGCTTTCTTTATTTCTTAGCTCAATATTTGCGCAGCAAATAAACTATGAAAAACTATATACTCAATATGACTATGTAAAATGTTATGATAATAATGGACTTTCCGTAGTCGGTAACAAAAGTTATAAAGGAGTATTAGATGATAAAGGAAATATCATTATTCCTTTTATATATAATGAAATATACGAACATTCTGATTCAATTTATCTTGTAGAAAAAGATGGTTTAGAAGGATTTATAGATATTAATAATAAAATCATTTTACCTATAGAATATGATACACTACAATATTTAAGTAAAAATTTATTATTAATTCAAAAAAATAATAAATTTGGTATAATTGATAATCAAATAAAATGGAAACTTCCTTGTGAATATGATGAGATAGAAAAATGTCATCACAACATTATATATATAAAAAAAGATAGTTTATATGCTATTTTAGATACAAATATGCAATGGCTTAGTGATTTTGTTTTTACAGATATAATAGAAGATAAAAATCAAATATTTACAAAAGATGGATACAAGGATATATATAAACCTAATATTAATATAAGTGTAAAAGGTAAATATGGTATAATGGATAGCACCGGAAAAATATTAATTCCTTGTAAATATGAAAATATTAAATATATAAAAAATTTAGATACATATATTGTAAAAAATAATAATACTTATAATATTATAGATAAAAATAATCAAATATTGCTTAATCGCAATTATTTAGAGATAGATTACAATGATATATATCAAGTGTTTATTGTTAAGGATAGCATTGAAAAATATGGTATTTTAGATAATAAATTACAATGGATAGAACCTATAAAATATGATGATATTACAGTATTAGGGAAAGATAGATATATTATAAGAAGAGATAGTATTTATTATGAAAAAATAAATAGAAGTATAGAAAAACCTGAAGTAACAAACAATGCAATTAATATCAATATTTGTAAACCAGAAGAAGATACAATTCATTACAAAAAGAAAATTATAAGTAAACAAAGTGTTTTATTTACAGATTCTCATACACTTAGTCCAAAATATGATGAAATAGAAATCACTGAATTTAAAGATAAATATATAGCAGAAGTTTATCATAATGGAAAATATGGTGTAATAAATGAAAATGGAATATTAATTATTCCTATTCAATATAATTATATAGAATTCTTATTTCAATATGATGGACATAATGATTCAGAAACTTTATTAGGAATAGCTGTTGAAGAAAAAAATAAATATGGATTATATAATATAGAAGGAAAAAGAATATTACCAAGCATATATGAAGAAATAGATAACAAAAATACAATGATATTTGCTCAAAAAAATAACAAGTATTTTTTAGTAGATATAGAAAAAGGTATAATAAATAAAAAAAGCTATGATGATATAGATTTACTTGAAACTGAATCAGGTATAACTTCTTTACAATATATTGCTATATTGGTAGAAAATAAACTAAAAGAAGGAATTGTTTCTATTGATGGAAAAGAATTAATACCTTGTAAATATGATGAAATATATTTATTAGAAACAAGATATTATGAGGTTAAACTCAATAAAAAATCGGCTTTATTTAATGCTAAGGGAGAACAAATCACAGCATTTATATATGATGAAATAGACAATAATTATTATTATAATATTTATGGTATTATGAAAGATAATTTATATGGAGCAATAGACAGTACTGGAAAATATATATTAGCCTGTGAATATAATAATTTAGAGATAAAATACGATATAGAAATAGGTGGATATTATTTTATAGCAAATAAAAAAGGACAGATATTGTTTTTTAATATAGATGGAAAAGAAAAATGGAATACTTGTAAAAATTATCAATTAAGCTATAAAACAAATAAAGGCTTTGGGTATTGTGATAGTATAGGCAAAGAGATAATTCCATTTAACTATCAATATTATGATTATATGAAAACAAAATTTAGTAAAAATCATTATATTATTGTAAAATCTGCAGAAAATTTTGGTTTAATAAATGAAAAAAATGAGGAAGTTTTGCCAATACAATATCAATATATAAAAAAAATTAAAGAAAATTATATTGTTAAACAAAATAATTTATATGGATTAATAGATAAAACAGGTAAGTTTTTGTTAGATTGTAAATATATTAATATAAATAATCATTACTCTTACTATACATTAATAGAAGATAATAAAGAAGGATTATATTTTCCTAAATTTCAAAAAATAATTCCTTGTGAATATGAAGAACTTATAGTAGGGGATAATTATTATATTGGGAAAAAAGAAGGTAAATATAGTATCATTAATCAGGATAATAAAGTATTAATTCCTTTTAAATATGAGTCTTTTATAGAAAGAAAAAATGAGTTTTGTATTTTATTTAAAAATAATGAATATTATTTAATTTATGCAGGCAAGGAAATATTATTGCAAAGTAAAGAAAAAATAGAGATAGAAACAAATTATGAGATTGCCCATATATTATATAATAATGATATTTATTTATATAATAGTGATTATGAATAAAAAAATGGTATATTACGCGCATGAGGCAGATAGTTTATT
>JADHED010002879.1_pt1 | contig 11083 bp, 8 predicted proteins | sample 8952041 | NCBI WGS metagenome assembly JADHED01 (sample SAMN16124423, study PRJNA663239) | bioreactor sludge metagenome | isolation source: sludge (control) | place: India:Bengaluru | collected 2018-09-08
TCAATTGACGATCGACCAGGGCGCTTCAACAATTTGTGCAGGGGAATCTGTAACCTTCGCCTTGACTGATAACGCCGGACTTGAAATTGATTTCGTTGTTTGGAATAATTCTGTGACTGTTCCTATGGGCAATGAGCCAGTGGTTTATTTCGAACAAAACTTCACGGAAAGTACCTGGTTTTATGCCGAAATGGTTAGTATGAACGGCTGCTCGGTGACCGACAGTTTGTTTATTGAAGTGGAGCAACTGCCTGAAATCACCATCAGCAACGATACCACCGTTTGCAGCGGATCCATCGTGATGCTTGAGTCAACAGGTGGGGAATTATGCATTTGGAGCGACGAAACTGGTATAATCAGTGCAGGATATCTTCTTGAAATAGAAGCTCTTGAAACGAAAACCTATTATGCAACTGTTTTTGGTGGAGGTAATCTTGGTTGTGCCAATACCGACAGCGTTACAGTGACCGTTCTGGATGTCCCGGTGATTACAGTTCAGGCCTCTCAGAACAATGTTTGCGGTGGTACACCGGTTATCCTGAGTGCCAACGGTGCAGCAAACTATGTTTGGTCTACAGGTCAAACCGGTTCGATGATTACAGTGGCTCCGCTCATAACCACGACTTACACTGTTATCGGTATCAGCGAAAATGGCTGTACGGCTGTCAACGGTATTACACTTACCATGATTCCGGGTCCGAATGTTGTGCTCACAGGTCTTGATCCGCTTTATTGCACCAATGCTGAACCGGCTGTGTTAACAGGTATTCCTGTCGGCGGAATTTTCTCTGGTCCAGGAGTTGCGGGGGGTAAATTCTATCCAACCTTGGCCGGTCAGGGTCTCCATCAGGTTGTTTACAGTTATATAAACTCCTTTGGCTGCACTGGAAGTGACACCTTGTTTACGACCGTCGTTGGGATTGCCGAAAGTATCAATCTTGGAACAGACCTGGAATTGTGTCCACATGAAGAATTTGTGCTGGACGCAGGGCCTGGTTATGAACATTATTTCTGGTCGACAGGCGATACAACCCGCACGGCAACAATCAGGGGAAATATGTATTTCCCTGGTACAACCCGTACCATAACAGTAATAGCAACACTTCAGGAATGTTCGGTCAGCGGAAGCGTCGAGCTGTTGGTGCGCAACGACTGCTATATTGGAATCGGGGAGCAGGCGGTTGAAACAGTGCGCGTGCAACCCAACCCGAGCAGTGGCATTTTTGCGATTCAGCACCTCGAAGGAAGCGGTGAATTACAGGTCAGCATTTTCGATGGCAGGGCAACCAATGTTTACAACGGAATTTTCGAGGATTGCACATCCGACGGAAATCAATGTAGCATTGATTTGTCACATTTGCCCAAAGGCGTCTATACCGTTAGCATCATCAGGGGTAAAGAGCGCTTTGTGAAGAAAATGGTGATCATCTGATACTTCTTTGCTACTTTTGTCAAAAAATATATTCAGATGACAAAAGTATTGGGAATTGGCAATGCCCTGGTTGATATACTGACCATGGTTAGTGATGAGTCCATTCTTTCTGAGCTGAAACTACCGAAAGGGAGTATGCAGCTCGTTGATGGTGAAACATGTAAAATGATTCAGGAATCGACAAGTCACTTACCTAAATCAAAAGCCTCAGGGGGCTCAGCCGCCAATACCATCCATGGTTTGGCCAGTTTGGGTATTGAAACAGCCTTCATCGGCCATGTGGGAACCGATGAAACAGGTATTTTTTTTCGGAATGATATGGAACAGGCCAACATCAGGCCTGTTCTGTTTTCAAGCGAAACACCAACAGGGATTGCCAGCGGCATGATTACCAGGGATGGTGAGCGAACTTTTGCCACTTACCTCGGAGCCGCCATTGAGCTTTCGGCTGATCACTTGAGCAAAGAACTTTTTGATGGATACGATTATTTGTATGTTGAAGGATATCTGGTTCAAAATGAACAACTTTTGACTCAAGCCATGAAACTTGCCAAAGAGTCAGGACTTAAAATTGTTCTCGATTTGGCAAGTTACAACATTGTTGAATCAAACCGGGCGTTGCTTAACAGTATCCTGGATGATTATGTCGACATTGTTTTTGCCAACGAAGAAGAAGCACGTGCTTTTGCCCGGTGCGAACCTTTGGAAGCCCTCGAGGTTTTGGGTAGAATTTGCCCGACTGCCGTTGTAAAAATAGGGGCCAGGGGGTCCTACATAAAGCAAGATGGTCTGACAGTAAAAGTAGATGCCATTGAAGCCAATGCACAGGACACAACGGGAGCGGGTGACTTGTTTGCTGCCGGTTTTCTCTATGGAGTCATCCGAGGTTTTGGTGCAGAAGAGGCAGGGCAGGCAGGTTCAATCCTGGCTGGCAATGTGGTTGAGGTGGTAGGCCCTAAAATGGATCAACAGCGTTGGGATGAAATCCGCAGAAGGGTTGCTTCGCTCTGAGGCAATTTTTCAAACGAACCAAAATTCTTTCACAGTCCATATCATTACTGTGTTCCAGACCTTATTCAGCATCAATTTAAATAAGGAGGCAGGTTTTTTTATTCGGGCGAAATGCTTAAATTTGCCCCCTTTATGAATGAGCATAAGTGTTAATTAAACAGAGATTTATATGAAGATTTACCAAACAGATGAGATCAGGAATATCGCGCTGATCGGCGCAGCCAAATCGGGTAAAACGACCTTGGCCGAGAACATGCTTTTTGAGGGCAAGGTCATTAATCGCAAAGGTACTGTTGATGACAAGAATACAGTCTCTGACTATCGTCAGATTGAAACGGAAAGACAGATTTCCGTTAACACTTCATTGTTGTATACACTTCACGAAGGAAAGAAAATAAACATCCTCGATGCACCTGGTTTCAGCGACTATACCGGTGATATATTGGCAGCGGTGAGCGTGGCCGATACAGCAATCTTTACCGTCAATGGTCAGAATGGTGTGGAAGCTACCACCGAAAATGCCTGGAGACAAGCCGAGAAAGCCGGAACCCCTGTTGTGTTTTTTATCAACCAACTCGATCATCACAATGCCAACTTTGACGAAGTTGTCAAAGCACTAAAGGATTATTTTGGTGACAAAGTTACACTTACACAATATCCGGTGCGTACTGGTGAAGGTTTTGACAGCATTATCGACCTGATGCTGATGAAGATGCTGAAGTTTAAACAGGGTGGTGGTGCTCCCGAAGTGCTCGACATTCCTGCTGCTGAGTTGGACCGGGCCGAAAAGCTTCATCGTACCCTTGTTGAAAACGCTGCAGAAGGCGACGAAAGCCTGATGGAGAAATATTTTGAAACCGACAGCCTCGATCTGAATGAGGTTCGTCAGGGAATCCAAAAAGGTATGGTAAGCAGAGGTGTTTTCCCTGTGTTCTGCGGTGCTTCCAAGCATGGCGTCGGGGTGAACAGGTTGATGGATTTCATTGTATTTACCTGTCCTGCACCTTCTTGCCTCCCGGCTCGCAAAACAACCTCTGGAAAAGAGTTTCACTGTAAAACGACTGAACCTGCAGGACTTTTCATTTTTAAACTTGCCAACGAGCAACACCTCGGCGAAGTATCGATGATCAAGGTTTATGGTGGCGAGATTTTTGAAGGTCAAGACCTGATCAATCCACGTACGGGAAATAAAGAAAGAATTTCGCAGTTATTGATCGTCAACGGAAAAAACCGCGAAAAGATCGAACGGGTTGTGGCCGGCGATATCGCAGTTACAATTAAACTCAAAGATGCACGTGCCAACGACTCACTGCTTGACCCAAAAGCTGCTGATGCCGGTTTCGAACCCATTGTTTATCCCGAGCCAATTTTCACTACCGCGGTAAAGGCAGTCAGCACTACGGATGATGAAAAACTTGGAAGTATTCTTCAGGACATGCATAAAGTTGATCCTACTTTCCATGCGGGCCTCTCCAGAGAGTTGCGTCAGCTGATCATTCAATGTCAGGGCGAATACCACCTCAATACCGTAAAATGGTATCTAGATCATGTATTTAAAATTGATGCTGAATTCTATTCACCAAAGATTCCTTATCGCGAAACGATTACCAAAGCAGCCAAAGCTGACTATCGTCATAAAAAGCAGTCCGGTGGTTCGGGTCAGTTTGGTGAGGTTCATCTCATGGTTCAGCCTTATTTTGAGGGATATAAAGATCCTACTGATTTCCCTGTTCGTGGAAAAGAGGAACATCAGCTTAACTGGGGTGGTAAACTGATTTTTAACAATTGTATTGTTGGTGGGTCGATCGATGCCCGCTTTATGCCAGCCATTCTCAAAGGAATTATGGAGAGGCTTGAAGAAGGACCGCTTACCGGATCGTATGCCCGTGACATCGTGGTTTATGTTTATGACGGAAAAATGCACCCTGTTGATTCAAATGAAATTTCCTTCAAGCTGGCAGGCCGTCATGCTTTCAGCACAGCCTTTAAAAATGCCGGCCCAAAAATCATGGAGCCTATCTACGATGTGGCTGTCAGAATGCCTGAAGATATGATGGGTTCGGTAATGACCGACCTGCAAGGACGCCGTGCTGTTATCATGGGTATGGATTCTGATAACAAGTACCAGATTATCAGAGCAAAAGTGCCGTTGGCTGAAATGGATCGCTACAGTACTTCACTCAGTGCAATTACCAGTGGAAGGGGTACGTTTACGATTAAGTTTGCCGAATATGCCCAGGTTCCAGGTGATGTGCAAACCAAACTTCTCAAGGAGTACGAAGAAAAACTCAAAGAAGAGGATTAATCAATTTTGTGTTTTATCAGAAAAAAAGCGAAGTCGGAAGACTTCGCTTTTTTTATATCATTTTGAAAACGTTGATGCCTTCCTTTTCGATGTGTGCTTTGAAACGGGCAATGGTTTGATTAAAAATGTCGATATCAATCGGTTTTAACAAATAATCAAAACTGTGATAATTCTTTGCCTTTTCCATGTATTTAGCATAAGCAGTAATGAAAATAACTTCGAATTTTCGAATCGGAAACCTTTCAAGCAAATCAAAGCCTGATCCTCTTGGCATGTCAATGTCGAGAAATACAAGCTCAGGCTCCGTTTCTTTAATCACTTCCCAGGCATTATCTATGATATTGGATGTGCCAACAACTTGTAAATCTGGGTTAAACTCCTTTATAATGAGCTCTATAGAAGTAACAGCATCGGGCTCATCGTCAACAATCACGACTCGTATGGGTTTATTCATTTTTAATAATTGATTGTATAAATTACTTCAGAAAATTCGATATTTGCCTTGGTTCCTTTTGGCGTATTCGTCTCATCATACAGATCCTCATAGCTCAGTTTGATGGATTTATTCCCGCTCCGGTTGATCAAAGATATTCTTTTTTGAATGATTTGCAGACCAACTGATTTTTTATCCAGAGAACTTGACAAGCGACCGGCAGCAATTCTTCCAATACCGTTGTCGTGTACTGTACAAATCAGATCAAGGTTGTTTTTTTTGAAATCAACAATCAAAACTCCGGACTCCTGACTGTTCATTAAACCGTGTTTAATGGCGTTTTCAACCAAAGGTTGTATAAAAAACACCGGAATTTCAGTTTTGTCCTGATCAATTTCGGGGGCGCAATTCACCTCGAAAGTAAAACGGCCTTTAAAACGTGCCGATTCCATTTCAATGTAAAGCTTAAGGAGCTCGATTTCTTTTTTCAGGCTTACGCGGGTCATTTGGGAGTGATTGAGCGTCTGTCGCATCAAATTGGAAAACTTGCTTAAATAGCGACTTGACGAAAGTTTGTCGTTGTCGAGAATATAACGTTGAATGGTGTTTAGGGCATTAAAGAGAAAATGTGGATTCATCTGATTAGCAAGCGCTTCTTGCTCAAAACGACTGATTTCTGATTCCATCCGCTTTCGTTTTTCCTGTTGAAGAATAATATACCGATAGATTGAAAGCAGGATAAAAGCCGAAAACCCAATAACGAGTGTTAAAAACCACCATTTCTGCCAGTATGGCTGAAGGATTGAAAAACTGAAACTGGCCGATTCATGCCCCCAGCTGCCATCTGCATTCATGACCTGCACTTCAAAACGGTAAGAACCGGCCGGAAGGTAAGGATACTGTGCAGCAGTTTGCTGATTTGTAACCCATTCTGTTTCCAGGCCAAGAAGCCGGTGCCTGTATGTTTGTTTGCCTGATTTGAAATAGGAGATGCCAAAGTATTCAAAAGTAAGACTATTGTTGTTGAAGTCGATGTTGGGTTGAGTATTAACATCCACTGCTTTGTTTTTGATCATCACATTTCTGATCAGGATTGGCATATGGTAAGATTCGCTGTTTTTGGTAATATTTTTAATCGTGCTCAGGCCTGCTTTTGAAAGTATGGTAGCCTGGTCTTTGTCAGGGATAATTTGAATGATTTCTTTGCTGATAAGCTCGGTGCCTCCAAGTTGCCTGAGAATGGATAATTGCCCACTTTGAAGTTGCCGGGATGCCAGAAGCAATCCATTGTTTGTTCCAACGATAAGGCAATTATCAATGGATTCAATCACTCGAACAGAGTTGGAAGGCAAACCATCCTCCATTGTAAACTGAAAAAGGCTGTCATGAACAAAGAGTAAAAGTCCGTTGCCACGCGTACCGATCCATAGGGAATCGCCAATCGATTTTAAAGCAGTGATTCTTCCCAGCATTGCTTTGTGCTGGCTGCCAACGCGCGAAATATCTCCTTTTCTCAGGCAGTAAAGCCCTCTTGTGGTTCCTGCATAAACATCACCGTTTTCGGCTGATTCAATGCTTTCAACCCGTTCGTGAAACGAACCCTGATAATTGCTTAGAACGTCGGTATCACCATTTATCCTGATGTTAGTCAGACCATAGAACAGTCCAATCCAAAGGGTGCTGTCGTTTTTATTCAATGTCATTGACTTAATTGCCGGAATCAAGGAGTCGGGGAACTTTGATTTTGTAAATTCATAAGTTTCAACTTTTCCTTGCTTGATGTATACGAGTCTTCGGTCGGTGGCAACCCATATTACCTTGCGGTAAGGATCAGCAAGAATTTTGACTATAAACTCGCGAAGTCCAAGCTGAAGATCAAATAATTTGATCCCACCAGGCTGCTGATAACCGATTTTTCCTGAGAAGAATGTCAACCATTTGTGACCATTCCAGTCGATAGTAATATCCGTGATTTGATCATTCTTCGGAATATTTTCATCAAAATCGATTACAATATGCTGTAAATCAGGTATATATATAACTCCTTTATTAATTGAAGTGAGCCAGATTCCACCTTCGTGATCCTGAAGAAAATCTGAAAACGATTCTCCTGAAAAGAAATGATCAATCACTTGCAATTGGCTGTTTAGTCGGTAAACACCTCCGTTGAACGTCATTACCCAGATATTTCCTTGCTTGTCTTGATCAATTGCAATAATATAATGTGGGCATTCAAAGGTGTGACTGACTTTTTTGTTTGTCAATCTGATCACCATTTGTTGAAACCCGAGGTAGTAAGCCCCTTTGCTATGAATGGCACTCAGGTTTTTGGGAGATCGTTTGGTAGATTTCATGATATTAATTTCTGCCATAAAACGCTCTGTACCATTGCGTATCTCCACGCTGTCAAATAATAGATTTCCTGGGCCGTAAAAGAATGGATCACCTGTTTCGTCAAACTCTATCGTTAGTACTTTACGTCTGGCGATGTTCTCGTATTCTGATACTGTTCCGCTGCTGTCGATCGTAAAATAGCCAACTTTCTGAAGATAAAAGTGAGCCTTTTCGTTTTTGTCAACTTTGTAAGCATGAAAAACGGCATAATTCGACAAACTATTCAAGCCCATGAATGTTTCCAATTCCTTGTTGTAGCGATAGGGAAACAAATTTCCCTGATCAAGAAATCCCAGTTTGCCATCATAAGTATTGAACCAGGTTCGTCCGCGGGCATCTTTTTTGAAATAGAAAACAGAGTTTTCCGGCAGCCCGTTTTGTATATCGTAGGTTCTGAATTGGTAGCCGTCGAACCTGGCCAGTCCATGGTCGGTTGCAAACCAGATGTATCCCTGCTCATCCTGGGTAACATTGTAAACCTCTGACGAAGGCAATCCAAACCTGCCGTCATACACCCTATGATAAGGCATCTGGGCTGTACTTGTCAGTTCCATACTCAGGAGAATCAGGGTGATCAGGATTTTTTTCATGCTGCAGTTCAAGTCAAACAAAGATATGCACTTGCATGTGTTTTCGCAAATATTCCACCATTAGAATCAATACGAATTAATTTTATACGAGAATCTTAAACAATTTGCTTTTCTTCCCGTTTATACAAAAAATGCCGATGATGAAAGAATTCTGGAACGATCGTTTTGCAGCTGATGAATACATCTACGGGATGCAACCGAATATGTTTTTTGCCTCTTGTCTAAAACTGATGAAACCTGGTAAGTTGCTTTTGCCGGGTGAGGGCGAAGGACGCAATGCAGTGTGGGCGAGTCAGCTTGGATGGGATGTTGATGCCATTGATTACAGTGCAACAGCAAAGGCAAAGGCCCTGAGGCTCGCAGAATTAAATCAAACAAGGCTGGCTTCATACCAGATCATGGATTTGAATGAATTGCAAATCAACAAATCTGATTATGATGCTATTGGACTGGTCTTCGTCCACTTGTTGCCTGCAGAACGCTCCCAACTTCACCGCAAGCTGGCGCAAGCTCTTAAACCCGGAGGCAGCATTATTCTGGAGGCTTTCACAACCGATCAGCTTCATTATCAGTCGGGTGGGCCGCGAAATCCACTGATGTTATACAATGCCGATCTGCTGAGTGAAGATTTTTCTTCGCTTGAAATGGTTTTGTTTGAAGAGAAAGTGGTGACTTTGAAAGAAGGCGAGCACCATGCAGGTGAAGCGGCCGTGATTCGGATTATGGCAACGAAGCCAGACGTTTAAAACTGATAATCCGAGCGCATGAACAGCATGATGGATTTCAGTCGCTGAACCAGTGATTTGACAAGATTGAATGTTTCATCAGTATGCCCGCCATTTTTTGCCTGTTGCTCTATCTGCCTGATGGGTGCCATTAATTCGTCCATTCCAAAAATGTCAAGCGAAGGCTTAAGTTTATGGGCCGCTTTGGCAACATTTTCCCAGTCATTCTTCATGCCTGAGTCGAGCATCTGGCTTGATAAATCATTGGCCGATTGAAGAAAAATACCCACCATTTCCCTGATTGTTACGGGGTCATCGCCAATGTAATCAATCAGCTTGCGCAGATTGTATGGATGTTCGCTTTCCGACACTTTGTTAAAGTTTGTTTTCTTTTATCATCCGGTAAATAGTCGATTTTCCAATATCAAGCTTCTTGGCAACCAACACCACGTTGTTATCATATTTATCCAGGTAGAAGCGGATAATCTTGCTGGTGTATTCTTCGAGAGTATTTTCTTCAAGCAGGAAATTTGAAGAAGCATTGGTTGAATTAAAGGAGATATGTTGTTCATCAATCTGATCAGAATCAGTCAACACTGCTGCAAGCTCCATCACTGCTTTCAACTCGCGGACATTTCCAGGGAATGAATACTGCATGAGTTTTTGTTGCGCTGCCTCGGAGATGGCAAGTTTGGGAATTTTGTTTTCCTGACAAAAATCATCCACGAAAAATTTGGCAAGTATAAGAATGTCATTGCCTCTGTACCTCAGTGGCGGAAGTTCGATGGGTAGTCCTAAAAGCCTGTAATACAAATCCTCACGAAAATTTCCCTTTTGAACTTCCTCGGCCAGATTTCTGTTAGTGGCAACAATCAGCCGCACATCTATTTTTATTAAATCATTGCCGCCCACCCGGCTCAACTCGCGTTCCTGAATTACACGCAATAGTTTCGACTGCATGTGAAGATCCATTTCCCCAATTTCATCCAGAAAGATTGAACCACCCTGAGCCTGTTCGAATTTCCCTGTTTTGCGTGTAATGGCACCTGTGAAACTGCCTTTCTCATGTCCAAACATTTCACTCTCGATCAGATCCCGTGGTATGGCAGAGACATTAACCGCAACAAAAGGTTTTTTAGCGCGCGGCGAATTATAATGTATAGCCTTGGCTACCAATTCTTTACCAGTACCTGTTTCGCCCGTGACCGATACAGTTATATTTGTTTTGATTGCCTTTTCGATCAGGCTGAAAATTTGTCGGATGGCCGGGCTGTTGCCTTTGATAACATTGCGAAACTCGTATTTACGTCCGATTTCTTCTTTCAGATAACTGATTTCGCTTTTAAGCTGCAGGTTTTCCCGAATTTTTTTGATGATATTCCACAACCTGTCTTTGACATCATCATCCTTAACAAAGTAGTCATAGGCACCTTCACGCAGCAATGCCACTGCTGTTGAAATATCTTCCTGTCCCGAAACGATGACAACAGGAGTGTCACCATTTTCTTTTTTAATTTGTCGCATCACATCAAGACCCGACATATCGGGCAAGCTGTAATCGAGGGAAATCAAGGAAGGTGTCCGGTAAAGATTTTTCAGACATTCGGAGCCTGTTTTGAAAAGATGAACTTCGTTATCAGGGTTCAATGACAGATGATGCTTGAGCATTTCGCCATAAAGGGGGTCGTCTTCAACGACAAATATTCTGAAACATTCCATAACCTGATGTGTGATGACCTTTTGTTGTTGTAGATGTATGAACCATTCCTCTGAAAATCACCTGATCGGGTATTCTCAATTTTGGAAGTTGGACAAAATTAAGCACTTACCAACGCATTTGCAAGTTTTTTGCTTGTTTTTTTCCAAGATTGGGAACGAGGTAGTGAAATTGTAGAGACAAAGGCCGTCACTGCTCATTTTCCGTAGTCAGGATGTTTTTCTGTTGCGAAACTTTTTTTCCATTTCTTTTTCAATAACTTTGCTTAAAATTACCTCAGCATGCCTCATTCCCAGACTCAGTTTAGCTGGGCGAAGTTTTTCTTCCGTTTTTTCTGGATTTCGCTGTTGATCAGCCTCATGTTTTTATTGATTTTTTATCTGGCAGCTCCATTCTATACTTTTCGCTCTCCACTTCCATTTTCAGGTGGTTTAATCCGCAATCCTTATGCTGGTTCAGATACCCTTTCAACACAT
>JADHED010002880.1_pt1 | contig 11081 bp, 11 predicted proteins | sample 8952041 | NCBI WGS metagenome assembly JADHED01 (sample SAMN16124423, study PRJNA663239) | bioreactor sludge metagenome | isolation source: sludge (control) | place: India:Bengaluru | collected 2018-09-08
GTCCCATCCCCGGACAGACTTACGTGAGTGCAGCGACGACGGCGAGAGCCCGGCCGCCAGCCCGCTCCTGCGCAAGCCGCTCGCCGTCTCGGCCGGCGGCGTCCCGCCCGCCGGCCGCGGCGAGGGCGGCATCTTCGCTTCCACCGACGATCCCGACTACCAGGCCATCCTCGCCTGGATCGCCGCGGGGGTGCGCGAATGAGCGGGCGTCGTCACGCGCTGGTGATCGCCGGAGCGGCGCTGCTGGGCCTGATGCAGCCCGGCGCGGCCCCGTCGGCGCGCGCGCAGACGGTGGAATCGCCCACGTCGCACGCGGTCGAGCGGCAGTGGCTGGTGCCGGCGCTCAAGGACGCCGGCCTCAAGGTGAGTCCCGGCCCGCGGCAGTTCCTGCGGGCGTTCTCCTTCAGCCCGGGCATCGGCCGGCTGGGCGACGAGGACCTGTTCGCCCTGCGCCTGGCCTACAACCCGAACGCGTGGCTGGCATGGGAGGTGGCGCTGGGCCACAACCCCACCTCGTCGCTGCAGGCGCTGCTGCACACGTTCAACGCGGTGGTGCGCAAGCCGCTGCCGTGGCGCGTGCAGCCCTACCTGACGGCAGGCTACGGCATGATGACGGTCTACCCGGGCCAGGCCCTGGAGGCCGACCCCGTGACCAAGAACGCGATCACCCTGGGCGGCGGCCTCGAGTTCTACCTGCGCGACGACGTCGCGCTGCGCGGCGAGATGCGCGCGGCCACCGTCTTCGGGCAGGAGGCCGGTCGCGAGGGCACGGCGACCTACACCTACCGCGAGTACACGGCCGGCATCGTCTTCTACCGGAAACTGGGCGGCTGAACGGGACCACGTCGGCCGCGGCGACGCCCCCGGGCGCGCCGGGCCATCGCCAGGGAGTGCAGCATGAACCGCAACCAGAGCAACCGTTCCATCGGCGGAGTGCGTCGCGCCAGGGGCGCCGTCGCCGCGGCGGCCGCCCTTGCGGCCCTGACGGCCGGCGGCTGCCGCCGCAGCGCGCCCGACGACGTCATCATCCAGGCGGAGACCACGCACGGCCTGGTCTTCGTCAAGACCGAGGGTGAGGAGACGCTCAACCGGAGCTGGGCCGAGGGCAACCTCTACAAGCTGGTGCCGATCGCTCCCGACGGCGTGGTGACGCCCCTGACGAACTTCGCGGGCGCCAGCGTCAGCGATCCGTGCGTGTCGTTCGACGGGGAGCACATCCTGTTCTCGATGCGGGCGCCGGGGCAGTCCAACCGCAACATCTGGGAGATCGGCGCCGACGGCAGCGGCCTGCGGCAGGTCACCTCGGGCGGCGGCCATGACTTCGACCCGCTCTACCTGCCTGACGGCTCGATCATGTTCACCAGCAGCCGCGCCGGCTTCATGGACGAGTACAACCACTCGCCATCGGAGAACCTCTACACCTGCAACGCCGACGGCAGCGGCATCAAGCAGGTCAGCTTCAACATGAGCGACGACTTCGACCCGACGCTGATGCCGGACGGCCGCGTGATCTACACGCGCTGGGAACACTTCGGCACGTTCAACCGCTTCCCGCTGTTCTTCTGCGGGCAGGACGGCTCTCGCCCGTTCCACGAGTTCGGCCCGCACGACCGCAACTTCTTCCACCCGCAGCCGACGCCCGACGGCCGCATCATCGCCATCGAGTCGACGATGGTGAACGAGGACGCGGGTCCGATCGCCGTGCTGAAGCTGGAGGCGGGCCCGGCCGACCCGGCCGACCACGATCACGACCACAACTGGAACCGCCTGACGCCGCAGGTCAACACCGACGGCGCGCCCTGGGCCTACGGCGCCTTCAAGTACCCGGGCTCGCTGGGCGACGGCCAGTACGTCGTGTCGTACACGCTGCCGGCCGCCGAGGACGACCAGGTCGACTACGGCCTCTACACGTTCCACCTGAGCCAGGACGGCGCCGGGACCGACGCGAGCCCGGCCACGATCTCCATCGACGACCTGACCTTCCTCTACAACGACCCGACGATGAACGAGTACGACGCGCAGCTGCTGGCGCCGCGCGCCGCGCCGCCGGTGCAGGCCAAGCTGGGCGACGACAGCGTGGCCTATGGCGTGTTCAGCGGCGCGGACGTCTACAACCGCTCCACCGTCGACGGGCAGGAAGTGCCGGTCAAGGGCGCCGACCCGATCGACCGCCTGGCCGTCATCGCCGGCCTGCCGACGGTGGCGGGCGAGCCGATCGACTACTCGGCGAACGAGTTCGAGCGCCGCGCCCTGATCGGCTATGCGCCGGTGTACCCGGACGGCTCGTTCAGGTTCAAGGTGCCGGCCGGGGTGCCGTTCACCTTTGCCACCCTGGATGAGCTCGGGCGTGGCTTCGTCTCCAAGCGCACCTGGCTCTACGCGCAGCGGGGCGTGGAGGAGCGTACCTGCGTGGGCTGCCACCAGCCGCGCGGCTCGGGCCCCGCATCGATCACGAACCCCGATCCCTACGCGCTGACGCAGGAGCCGACGGACCTGACCGGGCCGGCGTCGGGTTACCGCCAGATCAACTACCGCGACCACATCGCGCCGATCGTGGCCGCCAAGTGCGCGTCCTGCCACCACGAGACCTATGCCCAGCGCGACACCCTGCTGCCGGGCAACGTGTGGTCGACCGTGACCGACACGATCCCGGCGCCGGCGCGCCTGGACCTGACCGCGGTGCCGGACACGACCGGCCGCATGCGCCTGGTCTTCCCGCGCGCCTACATCAACCTCTCGGGCGAGTCGGAGACGTCGGACCGGCAGGTGGTGGAGCCGGTGTTCCCGCGGCGCTCGATCCTCATCGACTACGTGCTGGGCGTCGGCGAGGCGGCGGGCCAGGGCCCGCATCCGCAGGTCGACCCGCTCACGGACGAGGAGAAGGAAACCTTCAACCTGTGGGTGCTGCTGGGCGCCCAGTACCGGTAGGAGCAAGCCATGCCCGGGCATCGGATCCTGGCGCGGGGAGTCGCGCTGCTGGTGGTGACAAGCGCGCTCGTCGCGCCGGCCGGGGACGCGCCGGCCGCCGCCACGGACCACGGCGCCGCGCTGCGAGCGCGCGAGCTGGCCACGGTCGACGGCCGCCCGGCCACGCTGGCGGCGTGGGACGGCCAGGTGCTCGTCGTCAACTTCTGGGCGAGCTGGTGCGCGCCCTGCCGGCGCGAGCTCGCGCAGCTTGACGCCTGGAACGCGGGGTGGGAGCCGCGGGGCGCGCGCGTGGTGGCCGTATCGCTGGACACCGAGCGCGAACGCGCCCGTCGCTTCGTCGCGGACCAGGACCTGGACCTGACCGTCCTGCACGACGGCCCCGACGGGCTGGCGCGCCAGCTGGACCTGCCCGCGGTGCCGACGACGTACGTGCTGGACCGCTCGGGCGCCATCGTGCTCGAGGTGCAGGGCAGCAGCGAGCGGGAGCTGGAGCAGCTGCGGCAGACCGTGGAGCGGCTCCTGGAGCCGCGGACCGGGAGGGCCGGGCTGTGAGCGCGCGGCGGCGAACTCGCCGGAGTGCACGCCTGGCGCCGGCGCTGGCCTGCCTGCTGGCGCTGGCGACCTCCGGCTGCGCGACCGTGCGCCCGTACGAGATGGAGAACCTGGCCGACCGGATCATGGTGCCGGAGGCCGACACCGGCGCGGCGATGCGCGAGATGAAGTGGCTCGACGCCCGCGAAGGTTCGACCGGGGGCGTCGGCGGAGCGGGGGGCGGATGCGCCTGCAAGTGAGGCATGACCGGGACCGACGTGCGGCCGCGGGCGCCGCCGCCGTCATCGTTGCCGCTCTGGCCTCGGCCTTCGCGGCGATGCCGGCGCGCGCGCTGCCGACGCCCGACGACGAGTCGGCCGGCTGCGTCGTGCACTTCTTCTCCGACGTCAACGGCGTGGACGTCGTCTCGATGTTCGTCGACTACGGACTGTCCACGCGTCCGGGCCTGAAGGCGAACCTGGAGTGGTCGCACGACATCGTCGTCATTCCGGCCATCGACGCCCCGCGCGGCAGCGCCGAGGCGGTCGACGCCATCACCACCGCCAGCCGACCGATCGCCGACGCCGACCAGCCCTACGAGGACTACATCAAGACGCGCGATGCGTTGCAGGGCTCGGTCGCCTGGAAGGAGGTGCGCGGCGGGTACTACGTCTCCAGCGAGAGCGACTACTTCGCGCAGATGGTGTCCTTCGGCTGGGATCGCGACCTGCAGCGCGACAACCTGAACCTGGCTGCCGGCCTCAGCTACGGCTGGGATCGCATCGAGCCGCTGGCCGACGACGGTGCCACCGCCGCAGCGGCCTCCCGCAGCACCCTGCACGGCAGCCTGGTGGCGACGCGCATCCTGGACCCGCGCACGACATTGCGGGTGGGGCTGGAGTTCGACCGCGTCGAGGGGCAACAGCACGACCCGTACCGCAGCGTGAACGCCGGCGGGGCCATCGTGCGCGAGCGGCACCCCGACGAGCGGCTCAGGCGCGACCTCTTCGTGCGCGCGACGCGCTGGCTGGGGAACCGCTCCAGCCTGAAGGCCGATTTCCGCCTGTACGGCGACGACTGGGAGGTCGGCTCGACGACCTGGGGGCTGCGCCTGTCTCAGTACGTGACCGATGAGCTGGTGATCGCCTACCGCTACCGCTACTACACGCAGACGGCCGCCTGGTTCTACAGCGACGACTATGACCTGGCCGACGGCATCGACGGCTACCGCACCGGCGACTACCGCCTGGGCGACTTCGGCGCCCACCTGTTCGGCGGCCGCATCACCTGGACTCCGGGCGCGCTGGCGCGCCGCTGGCGCTTCCTGGACGACGTCGAGCTCGCGCTCGGCTTCGAGCGCTACTTCAACTCGTACAACTTCACGGCGAGCATCTACGAGACCGGCGTGCGGGTCTCGTTCTGAGACGACGAGGAAGGGAGACGGACATGTTGCGCAGACTCTCGATCTCCGGCGCGCTGCTCGCGGCCTCGACCGCGGCGGCCGGCACGTTCGCGCCCACGCCGTACCTGGCCGACGCGGGCGTCGACGCCCTGACCCGCGGCGCGACACGCCAGCTGGTCGACCGCGACCTGTTCGGCGCGCCCTGGGCGACGGTCGTCGTCGGGCACGTCGACATCCACGACCGCTTCCCTTACCTGGAGTCCCGCTACTTCCAGGTGGTGTCCGACCCGGCCTGGAACCGCCTGGTGGCGGGCGAGGCCGGTCGTGACCTGGCGGCGTTCGACGGCGCCGGCACGGCCTTCGGGCCGCTGCGCGAGCCGCGCGGCCTGGCCACCGACGGGCACGACCGCGTCTTCGTGGCCGACACGGGCAACGACCGCGTGCTGGTCTTCCGCGCCGTCTCCGAGTTCGACGAGCTGCGCCTGGAGCCGCTGACGGTCATCGACGGGCTCAGCGCGCCGTGGGATGTCGCCTGCTCGGACGGCGGCACGCCGCTGGACGACCGCGACGACCGCCTCTACGTCGCCGACACCGGTCGCAACGAGGTCGTGCGCTTCTCGCTGAGCGGCGGCTCGGCCACGCGCACCGGTGCGATCGGCGGGCTGGGCAGCGGCCCGGGCCGTTTCGCCGGTCCGCTGGCGCTGGCGGTGGGGCGCGACGGCAGCACGGCCACCGACGACGTCTACGTGGCCGATGCGCACAACGGCCGCCTGGTGCACCTGCGCGACGACGGCAGCGGGCTGGCCTGGGTCGGCGAGCGGCGCCACGAACTGGGCGCTGTCGGCTCTCTGGACACCGACCGCTGGGGCAACCTCTACGCCGCGTCGGCGGGCGCGGGCGCGGTCGTGAAGTTCTCCGCCACGCTGGAACCCGTGGCGCGCCTGGCCGACGGCGTCACCAGGCCGCGCGCCTTCCATGTGCCTTTCGTGACGGTCACCGACCACCGCACGGGCCGCGTCGAGCGCGCGGGCGAGGGGCGTGGCGTGGTGGTCGAGGAGTGGGGCGACGACTCGGGCCTGCGCCTGCTGGGGCTCGGCGTCGAGCTGGCCGGGCCCGCGCTGCGCGACGCCAGCGACGGCGTCGAGGTCACGCTCACCGACAACGCCGACGTTGTGGTCGAGGTCGTCGACCCCGCGAGCGGCGCCGTTGTCGGCCGTCACGCGGCCGGTGTGCTGGCCGCCGGTCGCCAGACGGTAGCGCTGCCGACCGGCGAGGCCGACGCGGGCTGGCCCGCGGGCCGCTACCGCGTGCAGCTCGTGGCCACGTCCACCTATGCCGACGGCGGCTCGGCGCTGGTGTCGCTCGAGGCAGATCTGGCCGCCGGCGGCGCCGGCCGCCTGCCGCAGCAGCTGGCGTTGCACGGCAACGCGCCGAACCCGTTCAATCCGTCCACGACGATCTCCTTCACGATCCCCGCCGGGTCTGCAGGTGAGCACCGGCTCGATGTCTACGACGCGCGCGGCCGCCTCGTGCGGCAGCTCGGGCGCGGGCCGCTGGCCGCCGGCCGGCACGAGGCGACCTGGGACGGTCGCGACGACGTGGGCGCCGCGGTGGGCGCAGGCGTCTACCTGTACCGGCTCGAGCACGGCGGCAACCGGCTCACCGGCAAGATGGTCCTGGTGAAGTAGGAGGCGCGGGATGTCGACGCAGGTTCATCACCGCTTGCGGTCGTTCCGCCGGGTCGTCGCCTGCGCGGCTCTGCCGGCGCTGGCGCTGGCAGCCGCGGGCTGCCTGGGCGAGCCGCCGCTGGACGAACGCTGGACGCTGCTGGAGTTCGCGGCCTCGACGCCGACCGTGCGGTCGGACGTGCCGGACGACCAGCCCATCGCCGTCAATGTCCGCGGTCGCATCACCTACCGCGCCATCCGCACCGGCTTCGTGGTGGCCGAGCTGCGCTACAGCGACGTCCTGGCGCCGGCGATGGTGGCGCTGGACCCCGAACAGCGCACGCTCGAGAGCGCGCAGACCGTCGAGTACATCCTGGCCAACTCGGTGACGGCCGGCCGCGCCACGCGGGCAGTGACGGGCTTCGACCACCTGGTGCAGGAGGTGGACCTGTCGTTCACGGCGCCGGTGCCGGCAGGGCTGACCGCCGCCGCCGGCGACTCGGCCGCCTCGCGCAGCCTGTTCCTGGTGCTGTACCTGGGCGACGGCGACGAGGTGGAGCTGCCGGCCGGGCGCGACTCGCTGGTCGTGACGCCGTTCGACGCCGAGGACTCGCAGGTCCTCTTCACAGGCTATCCGCTGCGCGTGGTGCCGGCCGCGGGAGCGCCGCTGCCGTGAGCGCACGCGGCGGGTGTGCGGGCCTGGGCCTGGTCGTCGCGCTGGCTGTCGTCGGCGCGCGGCCGGCCGCGGGCGGGACGGACGCGAGCCTCTGGCTGGAGGCCGGGCCGGCCCTGGGCGCGCTGGCCCTGGACGGGGACCTGGCCGATTACCGCTGGGACACGCGCCCGGCGGCGCAGTGGAGCGCGCGGGTTCTGGCGGGGCGCGGAGCCTTCGCGCTGGGCGTTGGCGCCTGGCGCGCGGCGACGACGCAGGCGACGGGCCTGCCCGGCGACGTGCCGCCGCTGGCTGTGTCGGTGTCGGCGGTGGCGCTGACCGGGCTGGCGCGCGTGGCGACGCCTCTGGGCTGCGAGCTGCGGCTGGGCGGCCAGGGCGGGCGGCTGCACGCGGGCTGGGAGCCGGGCTCGCTGAAGGTCGACACGGGTGCGGGCGAGCCGGTGGACGTGACGTTCGCGGACATCGACGAATGGCTGTTCGGCGCGACGGCGGAGATCCAGCGCCCGCTCGGTCGCGGCCTGGTCGCCGCGGTGCAGGCGGAGTGGTCCAGCTTCGCGCTGGATACCGCGCATCGGCGCGGCGGGGAGATCGTCGAGCTGCGGGAGCGGTTCGGGGCCTGGTCGGCGCGCGTGCAGGTCGGCTGGCGATGGTCGCGGTAGCCGGCGTCGGAGCCGGCGGAAGGAGCGGTGGGATGCGCAGGAGCGATCGGGAGACGAGGTGCGCCGTGGCGCTGGCGGTCGCGCTGGCCGCGGCTGCAGCGGCGTGGCCGGGACAGGTCCGCGCGCAGGCGGCTGCCGATTCGACGGCGCTTGCGCCGGTGTCGGTGCCGGTGCCGGCGATGGTGACAGCGCCGCCGACGTCGCCTGCGGCCGCGCCCGCCGCCCCGGCCGCACCCGCTGACACAGGGCTCAACGCGCCGTGGCTGCTCACCGAGCGCAGCGTCCGCCTGCGGCGCGACACGACCAACATCGTGCGCACGGGGCCCGGCAACACGTTCGCCATGGTGGGCGTGTACGCCGGCGATTCGACGTTCCCCGTCATCGCCAAGCGCGACGACTGGTACAACGTGCGCCTGTCCGACACCGAGACGGGCTGGATCCACGCCTCGCTGTGCGAGGAGTTCGGCGACATGTCGGGCCTGGAATTCCGCCCGAATCCGCGCCTGTTCTCGCGCGTGGGCAGCTTCTCGTTCTCCGTCTACGGCGGCGGCTATGCCTTCGATCGCAAGTCCAACTCGTTCGTGCTTGGCTCGCGGCTGGGCTACTACCTGCTGGAGTACGTCGGCATCGAGGGCACCGTGGGCTGGACGCACGTGGTGCGCCCGGCCGAGATCGTGGAGTCGCTCTTCGGGCTCTCGCTCGAGGAGGAGGACTTCCACATGCTGTACTACGCGCTGAGCCTGGACCTGAAGCTCCTGCCGGGGCGTCAGATGGTGCCCTTCCTGACCGTCGGCGCCGGCAGTGCCATCATGGAGGGCATGAGCGAGTCCTCGCTCAACTACGGCGCCGGGATCGACTTCTTCGTGCGCAAGTCCACGGCGGCCACCTTCGCCTTCCGCAGCATCAGCATGGACTCGGGCAGCGGCACGGCACGCCGCGGCAACACCAACTACGAATTCAGCGTGGGCTCGACGTTCCTGTTCTAGGAGGAACCGGCATGAACCGAGTGGTCGCACACGTTTCCCGGCTGGCCGCCTGCGCGGCCGTCGCGCTTGCCATCGCCGGACAGGCTCCGCGGCCGCCGCGCGCGACGGCCGGCGAGCCCGCTCCCGTCCCGGCGCGGTCCGGCCTGGACCTGGCCCGCGAGGCGGCCCGCGCCTGGGCCGACGATGCCGAGCTGGTCTACGTCGAGAACGACGAGCCCCTGGCCGCCGGCGGCGCCGCCGCGCGCTGGGGCTACCTCTTCCGCTCGCGCAGCGCCGACGCGGCCCGCGGCTACTCGGTGCGGGACGGCCGCATCGTCGAGGCCGCCGACCTCGGCTTCGACTTCGAGGCGCCGCCGGTCGCCGCCGACTGGATCGACAGCGACCGCGCGCTGGCGGCGGCCGATCGCGCCGCGGCGGACTACTGCCGGAAGAGCGGCGGGCGCCTGGCCACGATGCTGCTGGTGCGCGGCGCCTTCAACGAGCGCCAACCCGACGGCACCACCTGGACCGTCGTCTACGTCTCCGACACCGCTCCCTCGCTGATGGTCGTGGTCGACGCGGCCCGCGGCGAGGTCGTGCGCACGCTGAAGGGTTGAGGACGATGCAGAAGTCGCACGCAAGCTTCCTGGCGGCTGCGCTGGCCGCGCTGGCCGCGGTCGGCACGCCTGTCGCGCGCGCGGCGGGCGCCGGCGGCGACGCGGCCCCGGCCGCGGTGGAGACGCATCGCGTCGAGGTCAGGCGCCTCAAGGTGGACGCGCCCGAGCGACCGAGCCTGGTCTTCCTGCGCGAGAACCGCGTCTTCCTGCGCGCGGAGCTGGACCGTCTGCGGCAGTTGCTCAAGGTCACGCGCGCGGGCGAGGGTGAGGTGCTGGACCCGCGCCTGCTGCGCCTTCGCGAGCTGGCGGCGGAGGCGGCCGCGGCCGGCGACACGATCGGCGCGGCGGAAGCGGCCCTCGCCGCGCGGCGGCGGCTGGAGTCGGTGGCGGAGATCGCCGGGCTCGAGGCGCGCCTGGCCGGCCTGGAGGGCCAGCTGGCGGCGCAGGCGGAGCGGTTGGCGTCCGTGGAGGCCGACTACCTCGGCGAGCAGCGCACGGCGCTGGTCGTGGTCGTCGGCGGCTTCGTGGGGCGCCCGGCGCCTGCGGCCGCGGTGCTGGCCGAGGGTGAGCGCTCGTGGCGGATCGAGTTCACGCCGCCGCAGCGGCTGGCCCTGGAGCAGGGCGGTGTCGCGCAGATCCACCATGCGCACGTCGAGCCGCGCTCGCACGAGTACAGCCTGGCTTTCGAGGGTGACGGCTGGTCGCAGGTGCCGCCGGCGGTCGTCTCGGTGGAAACACCGCGCGACCGGCTCACGTTCCTGGAATTCGACCTGGGCGGCACGGCGGTCGACGGCCGGGCGGGCGAGCCCGTGGCCGTCGTGTGGCAGAGGTGACCGCGTGATGCGCCTCTTCCCGAGCGGACTCCCACGGTTCCTGGTTCCCGCCCCGGCGGCGCGGGCGCGCGTGCTTCTGTCCGCCTGTCTCCTTGCGCCGGCGGCGGTGCGCGCGACGCCGACGGCGCCGACCGCGGTGCCCGGCACGGTGCGGACCACGGTCGCTGCCGCCGACAGCAGCCATCACGCCGAGGTTGCGCTCGCGCGGGCGGTCGTGCTGTGGCGCGCCGGCGAGCTGCGCGCGGCCGCCGACGCGCTGGCCGACGTGGACGTGTCGGCGACCGCGACCTGGCCGGGCGCCGACCGGGCCGCGTTCCTGCTGGCGGTGCTCGAGCGGCGACTGGGTCGGCCGCAGGCGCTGCGCGAGCGGCTGGTCGGTGCCGGCGATGCAGGCTCGTCATCGGCCTATCGGCGCTGGCTGGCCCATCTCGAGCTGTGGGACGCGGCGGGTGCGACGCGGGACGCGGTGGATCCGGACGCGGGTGCGGGCGCGGGCGCGCTGCCGGTCGAACCCGTGCTGGCGGCTTCGCTGCTGCTGGAGGCGGGCCGCGCGACCGAGGCCGCCTATCTCCTGGAGCGAGCGAAGCCGGAGGCCGCGCTGGCGGCGATGCACCATCACCTGCTGAGCCTCGCCCTGCAGGAGGCGGGGCGGGACCCGACGCCGGCCTGGCGGCGGCTGGCCGACCTGGGCGACACGTCGGGCGCTGCCGGGAAGCTGGTGGCCACGGCCCGGCTGCAGCTGGCGCGCGCGGCGTCGGCGCGCGGCGAGGACGCGCGTGGGTTGCTCGAGCGCGTCGTCGCGGATC
>JADHED010002881.1_pt1 | contig 11080 bp, 9 predicted proteins | sample 8952041 | NCBI WGS metagenome assembly JADHED01 (sample SAMN16124423, study PRJNA663239) | bioreactor sludge metagenome | isolation source: sludge (control) | place: India:Bengaluru | collected 2018-09-08
CGAGGGCCGCTCCGAACCTTCCGGCAACTGACCGCGCACCCCAGGGAGCCCTCTGTCGCGCGCTCCCCCGCTCCGCCGCTCGATTGAACTGGAAGGGCTGCGCCGCAGGTCCGCGAGAGGCGGGCGTCCCGCCCGACCTTCCGGATCCGTCACCGCGCGTCGATGAGGCGCTCGACCGCGCGCTTGAACGCGCCGGGGTCGTCGGGCGCGACGATCGCGAAGCGACGGCCGTCGACGGTCCGAACCTCGAGGCGCTCGCCCGGGCCGAGGGCCGCGTCGCGCCAGCGGCGGCAGACCTCGGTGGACTCGACCGAGCCCACGCCGGGCGGGGCGAGCGTCCGCGCGCCGAACAGCGAGCGGATGTGCAGGCCGTCGGCGTCCACGACGTAGCGCGTCGCGAGCAGGTCGACCAGGATCGCGGCGCTCGAGAGGGACCCGATGACGAACAACCACTCGGGTCCGCGCTCGCTCGTCGGCCACAGGATCTGCAGGAGCGCGCCGGCGAACCCGGCGATGGCGAAGGTCACGAGCGGCCAGCGCGGCCACGAGGGTTGAAAGACCTGCGCGGCCACGGCGTCGTTGGAGATCGGGAGGTCCTGCATCATGCCGCCGTCGTGCGCCGGATGATGCCCTCGACGGCGCGGGTGAACCCCTCGACATCGGCGGGGTAGACGATCGCGAGGCGCTCGCCCGACGCGGAGCGCAGGGCGACGCGCGTGCACGGCCAACGCACGGAGCCCTCCCCGGCGTCGATCAGGGCGGTCGGGAGGACGTGCGCGATGTGAAACGCCGCGATCGTCCGGGTGCCGCCGAGGGTCCGGATGCGCACGGCGTCCGCGCTCACCTCGTAGCGCGTGACCAGTCCGCGGAGTGCGGTGGAGGCGCTCGCGAGACCGCCGAAGCCGATCAGCCAGTACAGGTTGCGTCCGGCGAAACCGTTGACGACGCCCGCGATCAGCAGCAGGGCGCCGGAGACGAAGCTCACCGCGTAGGCCCAGCGCGCGCCCGCGATCGGGAAGACGGCCGGGACGGCGCCGGGCGCGGTGGACGGGACGCGTTCCTGGAACGGAGCGGGCACGGAGATCCTCCCCCGCGCGGCATTATGGCAGGCTGTCCGCCCCGCCGGCGTCCGCCGGTGTCCCCCGGACGACGACCTCCTCAGAGCAACTCGAGGACGCGCTCGGGCGGGCGCGCGACGACCGCGCGCTCGCCGCGCAGCACGATCGGGCGCTGCAGCAGAATCGGGTGCGCCGCGACGGCGCGCGCCACCTCGTCGTCGGGGCTCTCCGGCGTGATCCCGGCGCGGGCGTACTCGTCTTCCTCGGTGCGCACGAGGTCGTGCACGCGCACGCCGAGCCGGCGCGCGAGGTCGACGACCTCGTCGGCGCGCGGCGGCGCCTCGAGGTAGCGCACGACGAGCGGGTCGAGGCCCTTCTCGCGCAGGATCGAGAGGGCGCCGCGGCTCTTCGAGCAGTGCGGGTTGTGGTAGATGGTGACGTCGTCGTCCACGTGGTCGTGCCTGGCGTCGTCCTTGGTCTCGTCCCTGGCGTCGTCCATACCCCACCAGTCTATTCGCGTCTGGCGGTCCGGCACCCGGCGACTAGACTCGGGGCGATGCGAGCCGTGGCGATCGGGGCCGTCCTGCGCGCGGTGCGAGCGAGGTCGCGTGTCGCGACGGCGCGGGCGGACCATCGCCTTCGGCGAGGCCCGCCGCTACGTTGTGCGTGGCGCGACGTGCTCTTGGCGGCGTGCGCGGTACTCGCGGCGTGGATGCTGTGGGGCGTCGCGCCGGCGGAGGCCGGGCTCGCGGACGAGCTCGGGCGGAGCGAGACGCGCGTCTACGCGGCGCCCTTCCGGCCCGCGGTCGGCCGCACGGTGGACGAGCAGCGCCTCGTGCCGCGGCTCGAGCGGCTGGACTACGCGCGCGTGCACCGGCGGCCGACGCGGCCCGGGACGTACTTCCTCGGCGAACACGTGCTCTGGGTCTTCCGGCGCGCGCACCGCCACGCCGGCCGCGACCGCGAGGCCCTGCTGTTCGCGCTCGACCTCGCGCGGCCCGGCGGCACGCGCGGGCGCGTGACCGGGTTCCGCGGCGCCGAGGGCCCGCTCGACCCCGACGACGGCGCCTGGCTCGAGCCCGAGCTGCTGGCCGAGTCGCTCGAGGAGACCCGCGCGCCGCGCGTCCCCGTGCGCCTCGCCGAGCTGCCGCCGCACGTGTGGCGCGCGGTGCTCGCCGCCGAGGACCACCGCTTCTTCGAGCACGCGGGCGTGGACGGCCGGGCGATCGCGCGCGCCGCGCTCGCGAACCTGCGCGCGGGGCGCACGGTCCAGGGCGCGAGCACGATCACGCAGCAGCTCGTCAAGAACCGCGACCTCGGCCCGCAGCGCACGCTCGGCCGCAAGCTGTCGGAGGCGGCGCGGGCGCTGACCGTCGAGGCCGGCCACGAGAAGACCGAGATCCTCGAGGCCTACCTCGACCTCGTCTACTTCGGGCGCGTCGGCGGCAGCGGCGTGTACGGCCTCGGCGCCGCCGCGGACGCGTACTTCTCGAAGCCGGCCCGCGCGCTCGACCTCGGCGAGGCCGCGCTGCTCGCCGCGATCATCCGCTCGCCGAACCGGCTCTCGCCGCTGCGCCACCCCGAGGAGGCGCGCGGGCGGCGGGACGTCGTGCTGCGCCAGATGGCCGAGCTGGGCTGGGCCGGCCAGCGCGAGGTCACCGCCGCGATCGCGCGCCCGGTCCGGACGCGCGCCGACGAGCCCGGGCCGCCGCCCGCACGCGCCTTCCGGGGCTACGTCGCGTCCGAGGTGCGCGCCGAGGAGGGCGCGCGGCTCGCGCGCGGGCGCGGCGTCGTCGCCGAGACGACGCTCGACCTCGAGCTGCAGCGCGCGGCCGAGTCGCTCGCCGCCGGCCACCTGCGCCGGCTGCGGGACGAGCACCGCGCGCTCCGCGGGAGCGCGCTCTCGGTCGCGGTGATCGTGCTCGACGGCGCGTCGGGCGACGTGCTGGCGTACGTCGGCGGCGACCCGCGCGACGCGGACGACCACTTCGACCGCGCGCGCGCCGCGCGGCGTCAGCCCGGCTCGGCCGTGAAGCCGTTCGTCCTGCTCGAGGCCTTCGACGACTGCGGCGGCCGCGACCCGCTGCACCCCGCGACGCGCGTCGCCGACGAGCCGCTCACGGTGACGCTGCCCGCCGGCACCTGGCGCCCCGTGAACCCCGACGGCCGCTGGCACGGGGTGGAGACGCTGCGCGAGGCCCTGCGCCGCTCGGACAACGTCCCGTTCGTGCGCGTGGCGCGGCACTGCGGGATCGACGCCGTGGCGGCGCGGATGGAGCGCGCCGGCCTCGCGCTGCCGGACGACCCGCCGCTCTCGGCCGCGCTCGGCAGCGTCGAGGTCACGCCGCTCGCGCTGGCCCGGGCCTACACGGTCTTCGCCGGGTTCGGCGACGACGGCGGGGGGCTCTTCCGCGGCGGAGGCGGCGGGGGGCTCTTCCGCGGCGGAGGCGGCGGGGGGCTCTTCCGCGGCGGAGGCGGCGGCGGCGAGATCGTCGAGCCGCGGCCCGTCACGCGGATCGAGCGCCCCTCGGGAGGGACGCTCGAGCGCGACCGTCCGTCGTCGCGCCGCGTCGCGCGCGCCGCGTCGGCCTGGCTCGTGCGCGACCTGCTGCGCGACGCCGTCGACAACGGCACGGGCCGCGCCGCGCGCATCGACGGGGTGACCGTCGCGGGCAAGACCGGCACGACGACCGAGGCGCGCGACGCGTGGTTCGCCGGCACGGCCGGGGACCTCGTGGCCGTCGTCTGGGTCGGCGTGGACCGCGGCGGGGCGCTCGGCCTCGGCGGCGCGGCCGCCGCGGCGCCGCTCTGGCGCGAGGTGATGGAGCGCGCCGTCGCGATGCGCGCGCCGGCGCCGGCCGCGCCGCCGTCCGGCCTCGTCGCGCGCAAGGTGGACCCCGAGTCCGGGCTCGTGGTTTCCGGGTACTTCGAGAGCGACGCGTACGAGGAGGTCTTCCGCCGCGCCGCGCAGCCGCCGCGCGCGCGGTTCTGGCGTCCCGACGACCCCGCGCCGGTCCTGCGCTGACCCGTCACCGGGCGCACGCGGCCCCGGCGGATCAGCGCGCGGCCTCGCGGAATCGCGCGGCGTCCGCCGGGCGGCCGAGGGCGTCGTAGGCGTCGGCGAGATCGGAACGCGCGGCGCGCAGGAAACTGATCGCCGGGTCGGACTGTCGCGCGAGGATCTCGTATCCCGCGCGCGTCTCGGGCTCCGCCTCCGCCGCACGGCCCTGGCGCAGCAGCGCGCGGCCGAGCTTGATCCGCGCGATGGCGGTGCTGGGGTGGCCGGCGCCGACGCGTTCCGTGAAGATCGCGAGCGCCTCCCGGTAGAGCGGCTCGGCGTCCGCGTGTGCGCCGCGCGCAGAGATCGCGGAGGCGACGTTCGACAGCGCGGTGGCGACGAGGTCGTGCCCACCGCCGTAGGTCTCGCGGTAGATCCCGAGCACGCGGCGGAACGCCGCCTCGGCGTCCGCGAGGCGCTTCGCCTGCAGCGCGATCGAGCCCAGCTCGTTGAGCGTCGAGGCCACCCGCGGGTGGGCCGGGCCGTACGCGCGCTCGCGGATGGCGAGGGCGCGCCCGAGCAGGAGGGCGGCCTCCTCGGACCTTCCCTGGAACACCAGCGTGCGGCCGAGCATCGTGAGGTCGGCCGCCGTGTGCGGGTGGTCCTTCCCGTACCAGGCCTCCGTGATCCCGAGCGCCTCGCGGTAGAACGGCTCCGCCTCGGCGTAGCGCCCCTGCTGGTGACGGATCGCGCCGAGGTTCACGAGGTCCTCCGACACCGACGGGTGGCGCGGGCCGTACAGCTCGCGCGTCAGCGCGAGACTCTGCCGGCTGAGCGCCTCGGCCGCGTCGTAGCGGCCGGCGTAGAAGTGGTTGTTCGACAGCCCGTTCAGGAGCGCCACCCGCTCCGGCGTCGGCCCGCCCGCGCGCCGGCAGAGCGCGTCGGCCTCCTCGAGGACGGGGATCGCGTCGTCGTAGCGACCCTGCTCCTCGAGCACGTGCGCGAGTGCCGTCAGCCCGTGGATCACGTCGGCGTGGTCCTGCGGCCGGTAGCTGCGGATCACCGCGAGCCCCTCGCGCACGAGCGACTCCGCCTCGTCGTAGCGCGCCTGGTCCGCGCGCAGCAGCCCGAGCGCGACCTGCGCCTGCCCCGTCGCGGCGGCGTCCCCGCCCCGCGCCCCGGGCGCGCGCCGCCGCTCGAGCGAACCGCGCAGCAGCTCGTCCGCGAGGTCGAGCCGGCCGAGCCGCTGGTAGATCGACCCGAGCGTCCCGAAGAGCTGGGCCTGCACCCGCGGCTCGCGGTCGAGGGCGCGCGCCTCGCGCAAGCCGCGGTCCACGAGCGTCAGCACGCGCAGGTCTTCCGCCGGCCCGGCCTCCTCGTCGTCGCCGTGGAACAGACGGAGCATGAAGTCCTGGATCCGCTGCGTGCGCGCGGCCTCCTCGAGCGCGGCGTCGCGCGCGGCCGCGAGCCGCACGGTGTGCAGCGCCACGAGCGTGACCAGCGCGAGGCCCGCCACACCCGCCGCCACGACCGCCTGGCGGTTCCGGCGCACGAACTTCCCGAGCCGGTAGCCGAGCCGGTCGGGCCGCGCGTCGAGCGGCTCGCCCGCGAGGTAGTGGTCGACGTCGCGGACCAGCGCGTCCACCGTCCGGTACCGGCGCTCGACGTCGCGGTGCATCGCGGTGAGGCAGAGCACGTCCAGGTCGCCCCACTGCGCCCGGCCCGCGCCCGGCACGTCCCGCGGGCCGAGCCGCGCGGCGCGCGCGCGGGCCAGCGCGGAGGGGCGCAGCGGCTCCCCCAGCGTGATCGCGGTCATGAGGTCGACCGGGCTGCGCCCGTCGGGATCGAAGGGGAGCCGGCCGGTGAGCAGCTCGTAGAGGATCACCCCGAGCGCGTAGACGTCGGTGTGGGTGCCGACCTCGTCGCCGCGGAACAGCTCGGGCGGCGCGTGCGAGGGCGTGAAGAGCCTCATGCCGGTGCGGGTCCGCGACTCGCCCGGTCCCCCCGCCTCGTCGAGCGGACGCGCGATCCCGAAGTCGAGCAGCTTCACCGCGCCGTCGTCCGTGACGAGAACGTTCGACGGCTTCAGGTCGCGGTGGACGATGGCGTGCCGGTGCGCGTGCAGCACGGCTTCGCAGACCGAGCGGAAGAGCCGCAGCCGCCCGTCCAGCGACGTGCCGCGCGACTGCACGTACTCGGTCAGCGTGCGCCCGGCCACGTACTCCATCGCGAACCAGGGCGTACCGTCCGGCAACACGTCCGCGTCGTGGATCTGCGCGATGCACGGGTGCCGCAGCTGGGCCAGCGTGCGCTGCTCGGCGGCGAAACGCGCGCGGCGCGACGGCGAGAGCGATGCGTCGCGCAGGACCTTGATCGCGACGGTGCTGCCCAGGTCGGGGCGCTCGGCGAGGAACACGACGCCCATGCCCCCTTCGCCCAGCACCTCTTTCACGCGGTACGGCCCGAAGCGGCGCCCGAGCCACTCGTCGGGCGCGGCCGGCGCGAGGATCGCGGCGGCCATGCCGGCGAGGCCGTGGTCGAGGGGGGACCCGGCGGCGTCGGCCTCGAGCATGGCGAGGACGGCGCGTGCCAGTTCGGCGTCTCCGGCGGTCCGGGCGGCGACGTGCGCGGTCCGCTCCGCCGGGGGGAGCCCCGCCGCCTCGTGGAACAGCGCCTCGACGGCGCGCCAGCGCTCGGCGTCCATCGCCGGCCCGCTAAGCCCGGCCGCGCAGCGCCGTGGCGAGCCACGCGCGCGCGGCGCGCCAGTCGCGCAGCACCGTGGCCTCGGAGACGCCGAGCAGCGTTGCGATCTCCGGCGCCTCGAGCCCGCCGAAGAAGCGGTGCTCGACGACGGCGGCCTGCCGCGGGCTGACGCGCTCGAACTCGCGCAGCGCCTCGTCCAGGGCGAGCACGTCCGTCCCCGCGGCCGTCCCGTCCAGGGCCTCGTCGAAGGTGACCCGCACGAGGCCGCCGCCGCGCTTCCCCGCGTGCCGGCGCCGCGCGGCGTCCACCAGCACCTGCCGCATGGCGCGGGCGGCGACCCGCTTGAAGTGCAGGCGCGAGGCGAGCGCCGCCGGGGGCGCGTCGGCGAGCTTCAGCCAGGCCTCGTGGACGAGCGCCGTCGGGTTCAGCGTGAGGCTCGGGTCGCGCCGCCGGACGCTGGCCGCGAGGCGCCGCAGTTCTTCGTACGCGGCGCCGAACAGCGCGTCGATCTCGGCCGGCGGCTCCGACATCCGGGCTCCCCTCCTGCCTCCGGCGGCGGCCGCAAGCGCCATTGGCGGTTCTCCGCCTCGACCCGTGACGGTTCTCCGCCCGATTCCGCGCATTGCAGGACAGACGAATTACCGAAGACGGATCGCAGGTTAGCACTTCGCGCGGCGGGCACCGCCCGCCGGACGCCGGAAACGAAAGGAGAGCGAAATGATCCAGCCCTCGCCGCTCGTGAAGGTCACCCGCCAGGAGGTGCTCGGCCACCTGAAGGCGGCCGGCTCCCTCGACCCGGACGTGCTGCACGCCCAGAAGGCCACGCTGATGCAGGCCGTGAAGTTCCCGAAGCTGGTCGGGAACTACCTGATGCTGCTCGGGGCGCTGCTCACGATCACCATCCTCGGCGCCTTTCTCGGCATCCCGGCGCTCGTCGCCGGCTGGTTCATCCGCCGCCGCGGGGTCAGGAACATCCACACCGTCGAGACGACCTTCGCGGAGTTCCTGCGCCCGCGGGACGTCGGCAGCCACGCGGCCTGACCGGCCGCAGCGGAGGTACCGGACATGAACGCTCGCTCCACGCTCGGCGTCGCGCCCGCGATGCTGCTCCTCGCGGCGGCGCTCCCGCCCGCGGCGGCGCAGGACGGCGCCTGGCTCGCGATCTGCGCCCGCTGCCCGTCCCCCGCCGTCGTGAAGACGTCCGGCCTCGGCACCGCCCGCGCGACCGCCGAGGCGCGCATGACCAAGGCCGACGTGACCGGGCCCGACGGGCCGTGCACGCCGCAGGACGCCGCCTGCATCCAGGCGGAGCTGCGCAAGGTCTATCGCGCCGCGGCGGACTGCACGACGGGGCGCATCACGACGACGGAGGGCGCGACCTACACGCTCGCCGGCCTCTGGGACGACAGCGACGTCGGCGCGGGGCGCACGAAGTGGCGCGCGGACGACGGGCAGGTCGTCGGACGCGACAACGCCAGCAACGGGCTCGCCATCGCCCAGCAGTGGGAGGTCCTCTGCCCCGGCCGCGTGAGCGCGCAGCTGATCGCGAGCGCCGCGGCCGCGGGCGCCGAAGCCACCGGCGCCGGACCCGGTCCGAAGGCGGGCGCCGCCGCCGCCGGACGCGGCGCGAAGCGTCCCGCGGCCGCGCCGCTCTGCGCCCCGGGGGCGCCGTGCGCCGAGGTCGGCCGCTTCGCGATGACCGTCACCGACTTCCGCACCAGCCTCGCGCAGCCGGCCAAGGTCCTGACCGCCACGACGCGCTTCCAGAACAAGCTCGACCGCGAGGTGGTGCTCGCGTACGTGCCGGGCTCGGGCGCCGCGATCGACGAGCGCGGCAACCGTTACGTCGTCAACGACGCGGACATCCGCGGCATCGGCTCGATCACGTCGCGGGCGGTGGACGACAAGTTCGTTCTCGAGCCGGGGCAGGGAGCGGACGCGCGCTTCACGTTCCTCTGGAACGCCGGCCGGGCCGTTTACGGGACGACCTTCGACGTCGAGCTGGTCGTCCGCGAGGTCGTGCCGCTCGACAACGGACAGGTGGAGCTCGGGGCCGAGCACCCCCTGCGGATCGCGGGGCTCACGGACGGCGTCCGCGGGGCGGCGGCGCGGCCCGCGGCGGCGCCGCCCGCGGCGGCCACACAGGCCGGCAGCTCCGGATCGACCGGCAGCGCGGGGACCGTTGACGCCGCGCCGGGCCCGGCCCCGGCGTCCCCGGCCGACGCGTGCGCGGCCTCGCGGCTGCCGTGTCACGACGCGGGCCCGTTCACGGCCACGCTCGCGGGATTCAACGCGAGCGTCGTGAAGGGGCGCCATCACCTGCTGAAGATCCAGCTCGCGCTGCGCAACAACACCGCCCAGCCGTTGATCCTCGCGTACAAGGCGAGCACGAGCGGCGCGATCGACGACCAGGGCAACTTCTACGGGTGGGGCCGCCCCGGCACGTACGACACGAGCGTGCAGGGGATCGGCATCGTCTCGGCGCGCCAGGCGGACACGTCGTTCGTGCTGCGGCCCGGCGAGACGCGAACCGCGAGCTTCGGCGTGATCCGGTTCGAGTCCGGGCCTGCGCCGCAGGGCCGCACGTTCGCGCTCGACACGGTCGTCGCCGAGCTGCGTCTCCTGCCGAACGGCACGCAGTCCGAGACCGTGCGTGAGCACGCGGTGCACCTCGCGGACCTGTCGGCGGCGCGCGGCACGGTCGCCGCGACGGACGCCGGGCCGACCGATGCCGCGGCGGCGGCCTCGGACGTCAAGAAGGCCGCGGAGGCCGTGAAGAACCTGTTCAAGCGCGGGAAGAAGTGAGCGCCGGCGGCGGGCCCGGCGTTGGCGGGTCCGCCGCCTGCCAGGGGAAGCCGGCCGGGATCATGTCCGGGACGCCGTGCAGCCAGCCGACGAGGAACAGGAAGGCCTCGACGAGGCGCGGGCCCGGGCGGTTGAACATCTGGCTCCCGTCCACCAGCGCGACGCGCCCGCCGCGGACGGCGGGCAGGCCCGCGACCCAGGGCTGCGCCGCGAAGGCGGCCCACTCCGCGCGCGTGCGCGCGAGCGGAAGGCCGCACGGCGCGACCACGAGCGCGTCGGGCGCCGACGCCGCGAGTTCCTCGGCCGCGAGGACGCGGCTCTTCCTGCCCTTGCCGTTCAGCGGGTGCACGGCGCCGGCGCGCTGCACGAGCTCCGGCGTCCAGTGGCCGCCCACGAACAGCGGGTCGAGCCACTCGAGCACCGCGACGCGCACCGGAGCGCGGTCGCAGCGGACGAAGTGGTCCGCCGTGTCCATGGCGGCCGCGAGCCGGCGCACGGTCCGGCGCGCGTCCGGGCCGCGCCCGATCGCGTCCCCCACCCGCACCATGTCCGCGAACACGTCCCCCACCGCGTGCGGGTCGAGGCTGATCACGGCGGGGACCGGGTCGAGCGTGCGCACGACGCCGCGCACGGTGCGGAGGTCGATCGAGCAGACCTCGCAGAGATCCTGCGTCAGCACCACGTCGGGGCGCAGGTCCGCGAGCCGCGCGGCGTCGAGCGTGTAGAGGCTGCCGTCGGAAGCCAGCGCCGCGCGGACCTGCGCGTCGATCTCGCGCGCGCTCGCGTCGGGGCGCGTGCGCTGGCCCGTCAGCGCCGGAAGCGCCTCGACGCCGGGCGGCCAGTCGCACTCGTGGCTGCGCCCGACCAGCAGGTCGAGCGCGCCGATCGCGCCGACGATCTCGGTCGCGGACGGGAGCAGGCTGACGACGCGCACCCGGCAATGTTAGCGGGAACCGCCAGCGGCGGGCCAAGGCCCGGAGAGAATGGGGGGCGGACGGCGCGGGACGGCGCGCCCCCGCCCCCGTGCGGCTAGTGCACGTCGTCGCGACGACGCTCGCGGCGCGCCGTTATCTCGGCCCTCAGCTCGGCCCTCTGCTCGTCGGTGAGCAGCGCGACGGCCTTCGCGGCGGTGCGCGCCTGGATGACGGCGATCTCCTCGTGCAGCGCGGCGTCCTTCTTCAGCTGCGCGCGGAGCGCGGCCTCGTCGAACACCGCGGGGTCGCGCGTCGCGTCGAACGCCTTGCGGCTCGCGTGGAGCTGGTCCATCAGCGGCTCGATCGCCTTGCGCGCCTCGTCCGCCAGCGCGCGCGCCTGCGTCCGCTGCGCGTCCGTCAGGTCGAGGTCGCGCAGCATGTGCATGAAGTGCGGGCCGCGCGGGCCGTGCCCCGGGCCGCCGGGACCGTGCCCCGGGCCGCCGGGTCCGCCGGGGCCGCCGTACTCGCAGGGCCCGCCGGGGCCGGGGCCGGGGCCGGGGCCGGGCCCGTGCGCGAGGGCGGCCGCGGGGAGCGCGAGGGCG
>JADHED010002882.1_pt1 | contig 11075 bp, 10 predicted proteins | sample 8952041 | NCBI WGS metagenome assembly JADHED01 (sample SAMN16124423, study PRJNA663239) | bioreactor sludge metagenome | isolation source: sludge (control) | place: India:Bengaluru | collected 2018-09-08
TACCTGAAGATAGCCGAACCCGAAAGCACAATTCAGATCGATCTGGCCTACGACGGCCTGGAGATAGATGTTGGGTGACAGGTAACAGGCGACAGGCGACAGGTAATGGATGAAGCGGCTTTTTCCTATAGCCCATCGCCCATAGCCTGTCGCCTTTCTTTTTACAAATAATAATGTTTAACAGGCGTCAGGTCGTTCGCGAACTCGTAGACGAGGGGTTTTCCCGTCGGGATCTCGAGGGCAGGTATCTCTTCGTCGGGTATGTTGTCGAGATGCTTGACCAGCGATCGCAGGCTGTTGCCGTGGGCCGCAACGATCACCTTTGCCCCGCGGGCCAGTATCGGCACGATCGTGCTCTCCCAGTAGGGCATTACACGGGTTCCGGTGTCCTTCAGGCTTTCCGCGACGGGGACCTCCTCCGGCGCCAGGGCGTCGTATCGCGGGTCGCTGCCCGAGAAACGACTGTCGTTGGGCTCGAGCGGCGGCGGCGGCACGTCGAAGCTCCTGCGCCACAGGTGGACCTGCTCCTGCCCGTACTTTTCGGCGGTTTCCGCCTTGTTGAGGCCCTGCAGAGCGCCGTAATGCCGCTCATTGAGCCGCCAGCTTTTGCGCTGGGGGATCCACATCAGGTCCACTTCTTCGAGGACTATCCAGAGTGTCCGGATCGCCCGTTTCAGGACGGACGTAAAGGCCACATCGAATATGAACCCGGCATCTTTGAGCGCCCTGCCGGCGGCTTTTGCCTCCTCGATGCCTTTTGCGGACAGGTCAACATCCGTCCATCCCGTAAACCTGTTCTCGAGGTTCCATTGGCTCTCGCCGTGTCGCAGCAAAACCATGCGTATCATAAGAACGATTCTCCTTTTTACAACTGGTCTACTTTGTAACCTTCTTTCCTGAGGAGTTCGATGATACCCTCGTCCCCGACCAGATGGCCGGCCCCCACAACAACAAATACCTTTCCGCCGGACTTCAGGTAGGCCGATATCTTCCTTGTCATATTCCCGTTCCTGTCCGTCATGATCTTTTTATAGACTGTTTTGAAGGTATCGTCATTTTCAATGGCCTTCGTGAGGATGGATGCCACGCGGGCGGCGTCACCCGCTCCCCAGGCGGCCATCAGCGCATCGATCTGTTCCCCCGTGGATTTCAAGTCTTTTACCGTATAGAGAAGAAAGATTTCCTGTTCGCCGTCAGGCAGCCCAGCGAGCAGGCCGATCTGGTACTCCAGGCTTTCCAGCTCAACTATTCTCTTGCCTCCCGCCGAACGGTTCAGGAAATGCCTGTCAATGCCGTAATTCGGGTCATAGCCCAGCCGCATCAGTTCGAGCGATGCCATCGTTATCCCGAGGAACCACGGCTTCTGGCGGTTGAGTGCGCCTGCGGGCAGCCCCAGGCGCGACCCCTCTTCGGTCGCGTATGCATACGTTTGCACGGATACGTGATTGACGAGTGAATCGTCCGGCCCGTAGAAACCGGCGCGGCGCAGCATCTGAAACGTCCCGGGCGTCACTTTGCCGATGTCCGCCTCGACCGCGAGGACCTCGCTCGCATCGAACGCATCCTCGATAACTCTGGCCAGGGGGTACGCATCCTTTTTCATGAAATGGACCGAGCCGAGGATATAAACGGTGGCAGTGTTCGACGTTGCCCGCCAGAGAAAATGTTTTTCGGCGGCGTGCCCTGCCCGGGGTGCGGCGAGGCACACAAAGAAGGCAAGTACGATCAGGAATGATCGATAACGCTTCATTTTCATCGGGTCTCCGAAGTTAAGGTGCATCCATTATAGCAGAACAGGTCCTGCCGGGGAAGATGTCCGTGTGAGGGCCGATCTTGTTTGTGTGATTTCTCGTCGAGCTTTTTAAGTTCCTCGATCCGCTGTATGGTCTCGGGATGTGTCGAAAATACCCCCAGCTTCAATGTCTCAGGGTGCTTTGCATCCATTTTGTGCAGAATATTCCGGAAGGGTTCGGTCCCTTTTCCCAGGCCGATGAGGAGCGTCCCCGCCTCATGGTCGGCTTCACGCTCGAAATCGCGCGAATACCCGTTCTCGATGAGCAGCACAGGGAGGAATGAGGCGAAATTGGCAACCGACGTGATGTCGCCGGTAAGGAGCGTCACAAGGAAGAACACGCCCGTGCTCTGCAGGATGCTCCGTAAGGCATGCCGCTTTTTCACATGAGTTATCTCGTGGGCGAAGACCCCCATGAGCTCGTCATCGTTTTCGGCGAGTTTCACAAGCTCGTCGGTGACAACCACGATCCCGGACGGAAGCGCAAACGCGTTTGCCCCGATCCGTCCGCCCTTGCGGAATACGATCGTATAGCTGCCCGCATGCGCGGGGTCTATCCTGGAAACCGTTTCGGCGAAGACCGTCTTGATCTCCTGAATGCGTTCCGGCCCGAGCGCGGTCGGCCTGAAGAAGCGCTGGTCGAACATCTTGAGCGTCTGCTTGCTGGCCGCACCTGTCACGTGCAGGGGAACGCCCCGGGCGGCGTAGTTTGCCGCGTGGGGTATGGCGTAATAGACCAGGCAAAATAATGCCGCGACGGTCAGGAAGACGCAGGCCACGACCGCCCTCCAGTGCGTTTCAAGGTAATGAACCCAGTTCCATGAGCGGTTTATACCCGTGGCCGTCTCGATGGCATTGACCGCGCCGCGGTCATCCGTCTGCAGAAGTGCCCCGTTGGGGAGCCTGATCGAACGTTTTGTCGTGCCAAGCGCCGGGTCTATGTCGATGGAGTTGTACCGGGCATTGTAGAAATTTTCCTGCATATCGTCCGACAGGACGAGCGCTGTCCCGTCGAACACGGCCCGCACGGGATACGCCCGGGAGGTCTTTCCATCAAAATAGTCTGCGGCGAAATGGATCATAACCCTATCTCTATCCCGATAAAATCGGTCGCTGCATCACCGAGGGCGCTCAGGTCGGACCCGGGGGACCCGTGGAAGGTGTCGAGCGCCTGCGCCGAAACAATGCTGAGGTTTTCCAGTATATACCTTAGCCTGCGTATCTTCGCCCAGGGGACGAGAAGCCCCAGGGAAAAAATGACCGCGAGAACATTTGTTATCCGGATGTAAACGAGGCGGCGCACTGTGAACGTGCTCCTGAACGTAAGGCCCCCGAGGCGGGTCTCGGACCAGCAATGGTTCATGGTCAGGGAATATATTGCGGCCTGCAGGGTATAAAAGATCACTGCGGCAAGAAAAGAGGTGAAGAAAAAGGTATAGAACATATTTAATGTGCCGGCCGATACCCCGGCGCTTGCCGATATTTGTTCCAGCCAGTAGGAGCCTGCCCAGCTGAAGAATGCAAATACCGCAATTCCGGCTAAAGACGTGAAAAAATAGGCCTTGTAGAACGGCCCTTTTCGTCCGGAAAAAGAGCTGCGCGTCAGACCGTAGGCGAGGTTATTAAAAAAATATTTTTTCTTGTAAAACTGCCACGCGGGAAAAAAGATGAACAACGTGCACGGGAGGATCCCGGCAAAAAGGAGGTACGTTTCGTAGCTGTCCTTGAGCCGTCCCAGGAACCGGAAGCGTATGTTCCGGTAGGAAGTATTGTGCGCATTGAACCTGAGCGATTTGTAGACCAAAAACGGGAAGACGAAACCGAAGACGAGAAAAAGGCCCGTGGCTACGACAGGCTCGAATTTCTTGAGCGTAATGTAGGCGATGAATATCGCGGCGATGATCAGGTTCCCTTTCAGTATCGCGGTGGGCCTTCCATGGAACGTAAAGGGGTGGCCCGCCAGGCTCGTATTTGCCCAGATGTACCGCCGGGTGCGCACCTTCGCCCAGGCCGCGTATATGCCAAGGCTGATTATGGTAAGGAAAAGGTTGACTATCCAGATCCTGAAATACTCGCTTGCCGTAGCAGTGAACTCGAAACCGTACCGCTTCGGGGTAGCGGAGAACTCATTCATCACAAGGGTGAGCGGCGAACCGCACCGGGGACAACAGGCAGGCTGGTCCTCCGGGGCCGCATATTCATACGCAACATTGCATGTGCCGCACACCATCCGCTTCACGTTATATGACCTGACTGACTATTATAAACGCCGGCACGACAAATGAAAAGGGTTTCCGCCGGGGGAACGCCCTTGCCTTGAAGCGGCGAATGCGCCTATAATCTTGGCGATGCCGGGTAGTGTTTATGATTAAGCTCAGAAAGATGCTGAATCCCGGGGCGGTCGCCCTTATCGGGGCGACGGACCGGGAAGGGTCGCACGGTCTTGCCGTTCTCAGGAACCTCCTGAAAGCGCCGCAGCGGCCGCTCTATCCTGTGAACCCCCAAAGGCGGGATATTACGGGAATGAAATGTTTCCCGTCGATACGGGATGTGCCGTCGCCCGTGGACCTTGCGGTCATTGTCGTCCCGGCGCCGGGTGTCCCCCGGGTTGTTGAAGAGTGCGGGAGGGCGGGGGTGAGCGGCGCTATCATCCTGTCGGCGGGGTTCTCGGAATCGGGCCCGCAAGGAAGGGCGCTCGAGGAAGAGGTCGACAGGATAAGCAAAAGGTACGGGCTGAGGGTCATCGGCCCGAACAGCCTCGGTGTCATCATCCCGCGCCTCGAGCTGATTGCGACATTTCTTTCCGTCGATGCCAAACCGGGCAAGATTGCCCTGATATCCCACGCCCTCGGTGAGGAGATACTCGAGGTGGGAGGGGCCGTGGGGATCGGCTTCAGCATGTTCGCGTCCCTCGGTTCCATGATCGATGTCGAGTTTGCCGACCTGGTAGATATCCTCAACAGCGACCTCAACACGCGCAGCATCATGATATACATGGAGCACATCAAGGACCCGCGCCATTTCATAAGCGCGGGCAGGGGCTTCGCGCTGACGAAGCCCATCATTGTCCTCAAGCCCGGCAGGTCGGAAAAAGGATCGCGGATGCTCGCCGACCGCACGGGAAGGCCGGTGGGGGACGACCGGGTGTACGACGCCGTGTTCAGGAGGACCGGCGTGATGAGGGTGACGGAGGTCCGCGACCTGTACAACCTCGCCGAGGTCCTCGATTCGCACCATCTTCCCCGCAGCCCCCGGCTCGCGGTGATAACCAACGACGGCGGGGTCGGCATCATAGCGGCCGATGCGCTCGAGGAGCGCGGCGGCGAATTGAGCGTGCTGTCCGCCGACCTCACCGGAAAACTCAAGGCCCTTCTGCCGCGGCACTGGCAGGCCGACAACCCCGTGGACATCATGGCGGACGCCGACACCGGGCGCTACCGGGACACGGTCCGCGCATGCCTTGCTGCGGGCGAGGTCGACGGGGTCCTTGTGATATACACCCCCCGCTCGGCGTCGGACGCGCTGGATGTCGCAAACGCGATCATTGCCCTTTACCGCGGCACGCAAAAACCGTTGCTAGCGGTCTGCATGGGGGGGAAGCGCGCGGCGAGGGGGCGGCGCAGGCTCCTTGCCAACAATGTGCCTGCCTATGCCACGCCGGAGGAAGCCATCAAGACGTACCTGTACATGTACGGGTACCGGCGCAACATCGGGCTTCTGTATGAGACCCCTTCCGAAGTGGTTATGCTTGATTCGCCCTTCAAGGAGGTCATCAAGGCCGCGATACAGGAATGCACCGACGTGGGCGAGCTGCAGCTTGAAGGCAAGCATGTCCTGGTACTGCTGCAGCACTACGGGGTCCCGGCCGTCGAGGGTGGAGCCCGGGGCCTTGCGTTAAAGCTCGGGTCCTACCGGGACCCGGATTTCCGGTCGGTGCTCGTTCTCGGGGAAGACGGCAATGGGCCCGAAGGGCTGTCGATCGGTCTGCCGCCGCTCAACCGCACCCTTGCCCGGCGCGTCATAGATGATATGCCGATGACAATGACTGTCAGGAACGCCATCTATGGCGATCAAAGTACTCTGCAGAACCTTGAAGACATCCTGGTCAATTTTTCACACATAATTGTCGATTACCCGGAGATAGAGGCAATGGATATCCGCCTTGCCCTCAATGCCCCGGATGTCCATGCATCCGGCGCAACAGCGTGGCTTTCCCGGGATTTCCGGAAGGCGGCGCCTTACGACCATCTCGTCATCACTCCCTATCCTTCGCACCTTGAACGGACGATCCAGCTGCATGACGGGACCGAAGTCCTTTTGAGGCCGATGAGGCCGGAGGACGAGTCCATGGGCCGGGAAATGCTGACGGCGCTCTCGGAAGAGACGCTGCGGACCCGCTTCTTCGGCGTGCCGCGGATAGACCATGACCTTCTCGTACGTTTCTGTAATGTCGACTACGACCGCGAGATAGCGATCCAGGCGCAGATCGAGCAGGACGGGAAGAAGATGATCATAGGCGGGTTCCGGCTGGTGGCGGAGGCGGACCCCGGGACCGCGCAGTTTGCCATACTCGTGCGCGATGACTATCAGAAAATGGGGATCGGCAGGCGGCTGATACATGTCATGATAGACATTGCCCGGGAAAAAGGATTGAAAGAAATATTCGGCATCGTCCTCAGCGACAACAAGAAAATGCTGGCCCTGTGCCGGAGCATGGGATTTACCACGAAACGCGAACCGGAAGGGACCACGCGGGCATCGCTGGCCCTCAGGAAATAGCGGATGGCCCTGCCGGCAATTACCTGATGGGCGCTTTTTGGATCTCGTATGTCTTCTTCTTGAAAAAGACGGTCGAGTATTCTTGCACCATGACCTCGTTTCCTGCCGGCTTTTCTTTTTCCGGAACGGCGATCTCGACCTGTGCGCCGTTCTCCAGCTTTACCTTATAGAGGACGGAACCCGGCTGCTGGCTCGATCTCTTGATCTCGGCGACACTGCCTTTCATCACCTTACCGGTCGGTCTCGAGGGATCAAGGGCCGATGCGTAGAAACCGACGACGACAAGGCAAATGATGGGGGCCCACAGATACAGGAACCGCTTCATCCGCGCCTTGCCAGCATCCGTCTTCCCGGCGGTCCGTTGGCCCTTCTTTGGCTTCATGGTACCAAAAGATAGCAAAACGCCGGGTAGTTGTAAAGTGGTCGTTCCCTTACGTGACGGGGGCAGGAAAAGATGCTAGAATGTTCCCATGCAAGCTGTCGACCTCAACTGCGATATGGGGGAATCCTTCGGCGCGTACACGATCGGCAACGATGCCGAGGCCGTAAGGCATGTCACCTCGGCGAATATCGCCTGCGGGCTGCACGCCTCCGACCCGTCCGTCATGAACAGGACGGTGCGCCTGTGCAGGGAAAATAATGTAATGGTGGGCGCCCATCCGGGCTATCCGGACCTCGCCGGTTTCGGCCGCCGCCGTATGGAAATGGCGGATGACGAGATCATCGACAGCGTTCTCTACCAGACAGGCGCACTGAAGGCATTCACGGACCATTTCGGGGTGCCTCTCCGGCATGTCAAGCTCCACGGCGCCCTGTACAATTATGCGGTGGAAAGGGAAGATCTTTTTCTGGCCGTGGTTGAGGCGGTACGGAAGGCGTTTGGCGAGATCATCTTTTTCACGCTCGCGACACCGGGGTCGGCCCTTTTGAAGCAGTCCTGTGCGTCACGCGGCATAAGGCTCGCGCTCGAGGCTTTTCCCGACCGTGCGTACACGGACGAAGGGATGCTTATGCCGAGGAAATACCCCGGGGCCGTGATCGAAGGCCCGGAAACTATAGCGCGGCGGGCACTGGCGATGGTCAGGGACGGGGGCGTAACAGGCGCAAGCGGCCGCCGGATAGGCCTCGAGATCGATACACTGTGCATCCACGGCGACAATGATGCAAGCATCGCTGCCGCCTCGCTCATCCGGGAATATGCCCGCGGCGAGGGGATAACGATAAGGGCTTTCGGTGCCTGAAGAGAGCTATGGTCAGGGAACGGTATGGTGAGTCGGGTATCAGGATCGTCTTCGGGGACGGCATCGACGAGGCCACCCACGAAACGGTCCGGCGTTTCTTCCTTCATTTCCGGTCACTTCGCGTACCCGGTGTGATCGATATCATCCCGTCCTTCCGGACGTGCCTCATTCATTTTGACAACGGCCGGGTACGGTACGAAGAGTTGTGCGAACGCATTGATTCGGCCGGGACCGAATGGCAGGAGATGACATTGCCCGATGCCCGGCGGCTTGAGGTCCCTGTGCGGTACGGGGGTGATTACGGCCCGGACATGGATTTTGTCTGCTCGTATTCCGGGCTTTCGCCCGAAGAGGTGATCGAGGTCCATACGGCACCCGTGTACCGGGTCTACGCGGTGGGTTTCATGCCGGGGTTTCCCTACCTCGGCCCCGTCGACCGGCGGCTCTATGTGCCCCGACAGGCCACCCCTGTCCTTAAAGTGCCGCGGGGGTCCGTCGGGATCGCACAGCTTCAGACCGGCATCTATCCGTTCGAATCACCGGCGGGCTGGCGCATCATAGGCAGGACCATGGTAAGGCTTTTCGATCCTGCGACGCCCCCGCACAGCATCCTGAGTTTCGGGGATACGGTGAGGTTTGTCAGGATATGATAACCATCCTCAATCCCGCTTTCCTCTCGCTGATCGTTGACGACGGCAGGTTCGGCTATGGTGATATCGGCGTCCCGCCGTCGTCCGGCCTCGACCGTTTCGCCTTGAACATGGCCCGCTTCATCCTCGGGAACCCGGAAAATGCCCCGGTCCTCGAGATCATGGGGAATGACCTCTCCCTGTTGTTTTCAGAGAGCGTGACCTTTGCGGTCACGGGGGCGCGGGTCAAGGCGGTCCTCGGCGACGTGACCGTGGAACCCTGGTCGGCTGTCAGAGTGCCGAAAGGCAGTGTCCTGAAGGTATCGGAGGTCCTGGAAGGTTTCCGCTACTATGTAGGATTTTCGGGGACCCTCGAGGTCGAGCCGGTGATGGGGAGTTATACGACAAACCTCGAGTGCAGGTTCGGTGGTTTTCGGGGGCGGCCCCTTATGAAAGGGGACGTCCTCACGCTGCGCGATATGTGCGAACCCGCCGGGTTTCAGGCGATACCCGATGAACTGATACCCCCGATGAAGGAACCCCATATTTTGAGGGTGCTCCCCGGTCCCGAAGCCGACCGTTTTACCCCGGCGTCCGTCAAATTTCTGTCCCACAGGGATGAAGCGCTTTTTTTCAGGGCGTCCGCGCGTCTCAACAGGACGGGCATACGCCTCGAGGGCCCTGCCGTCGAGTTCCGCGACAGAGTGGAGCAAAGCATCATATCGGAGGGCACCCTTCCGGGAACGGTCCAGGTGCCGGCCGATGGCCAGCCGATCATAAACTGTGTCGAAAGAACGATAGGGGGCTATGCCAGGCTGGGCACCGTGATCGATGCCGATCTCGACAAACTTGCTCACATCAGGCCGTTTGACCGGGTCATCCTGAGCGTGACCGACCGGGAAGAAGCCTGCCGCCTGTCTCAAGCGCGCAAGGACAGCATCGCGTTCTCTATCAAAAAACAATAGGCCCTGAATTTTCCCTTAACTTCTCACCGGTATGTACGATAACAGTTCTAAGAGAGCATTTCACTGCGGAGGGGTCAAGGTGAAAACATTTATGGAGAAATTTTCGATCACACAAAAGGCGTTGTTTGCTCCTGTCGTGGCGGCGGCATTCCTTGTTGCCGCCGGTTTTTTGTCCGCCGGCCCGGGACAGGGCACGGCCTTCTTCATCCTTCTGGGGGCAGGCGTCGTTGTTACCCTGGCAATCGGCTATTGTAGCGCGAGCGCTATGCGAGGGCCGTTGAAAGACCTCGAGAGGTCCTTCGAAAGCCTTTCGCAGGGAGACCTTACGAAGCGCATGGAGGAGTCGTCAGCGGGGGAGTTCGGGGCTATGGGCAAGAACTTCAACACGTTCATCGGCCGTGTGAGCACCGCACTGTCCGGGGTTGCCGATTCAAGCAGCCAGATATCTTTCGCCGTCAATACCCTTGATGCCACGGCAACCCAGATGGCGAAAGGGACCGACATCATCGTCACGGAGATCACATCGGTCGCGACGGCAAGCGAAGAGATGTCCGCAACGGCCAACGAGATAACGAATAATTGCATCGCCGCTGCAAAGAGTTCGGAGATCGCCAACAATTCAGCGGTGACAGGTGAGAACATCATCCAGGAGATCATCCGCAGCATGGGGCGCATCGATGAGAGGGTCAAGGAATCGGCGCTTATTATCCATAAGCTCGGTGAACGTTCCGACCAGATCGGTGAGATCGCGGGTATAATCAACGATATCGCCGAGCAGACGAACCTCCTCGCCCTGAACGCCGCGATCGAGGCCGCCCGCGCCGGAGAGCACGGACGGGGGTTTGCTGTCGTGGCGGACGAGGTCCGCAAGCTGGCGGAAAGGACAACCGGTGCGACAAAGCAGATCGGCGAAACGATACAGACGATGCAGAGCGAGATGAAAAACGCCGTCGTGTCCATGGAAGGCGGCGTAAAAGAGGTCGAGGTAGGGAACAACGAAACAGCAAAATCGGGCAACGCCCTGAAAGAGATACTGCACCAGATCAACACCCTGGGGTCGCAGATAAACCAGATCGCCGTCGCGTCGGAAGAGCAGAGCGCCACCACAAGCGAAATCAACAACAACATCCAGAAGATATCGAAGATCGTCGAGAACGCGGCGAAAAGCATCGCCGAGAACGCCGAGGCGTCATCGAACCTTTCGCACCTTTCGGTCCAGCTTACCAGGTTGGCGAACGAATTCAAAATAGAGGGCACGAGTTCCTCCAACCGGGCCTCATCGACGAAGGAAGAGGTTGTCGCCTTCGTTGAAAAGGCAGCCGATTACCTGAAGAACGCGCGCGACAGGCAAAAGGTATACAATGAAATGTCCGATCCCCACGGCCGCTTCGTGAAGGGAGAGCTCTACGTCTTTGTCAATACCATAGAGGGCTACACGCAGGCCCACGGACAGAACCCGAAACTTGTCGGAAAGTTCATGCTCGACCTGAAAGACGCCGATGGCAAGTTCTTCATGCGGGAGATAACGGAAATAGCAAAGACAAAGGGAAACGGCTGGGTCGAATACAAATGGATGGACCCCGTCACCGGCCGGATCATGGAAAAGATGACCTACTGCCAGCGGGTGGGAGGAGATGTGTATATCGGGTGCGGGATATACAAATAGGCG
>JADHED010002884.1_pt1 | contig 11072 bp, 10 predicted proteins | sample 8952041 | NCBI WGS metagenome assembly JADHED01 (sample SAMN16124423, study PRJNA663239) | bioreactor sludge metagenome | isolation source: sludge (control) | place: India:Bengaluru | collected 2018-09-08
CTATATCGCCAGAAGCTTTGAGATTAGAAATGGTAATTTCGAATAAAATTACAGTATCCTCAGGTTTTCCTTCTGTATCTTTCAGAAACATTTCAAGGCCGTTTTCAAACATATCTACGTTTACCAAAGTAACCGGTCTGAAACTTCCTCTTACCGCAAAAACATCTTTTTTGTAAAGCAAATCTGCTGGCAACATATTATTTCCTTCCGAATTAAAAATAACAGCTTCTGTCATTCCGTTTTTTATCAACTGAAGACTCATTAATCTATTATCAACATATTCGAAAGCTGGACCACGAAAATCTATCATATCAATTTCAACTTTATCAATTGAAATTTCGTCGTATAAACTTTTTATTAATTCTCTAGGATTGTCATTAAGATAAAATGCGCCGTACACCAAATTTACACCCAAACTTCCTAAGGTTTCCTGTTGAAGAGTAGCATCATTTTCGTTGAATTTTACATGCAAAATAATTTCGCTGTAATCTTCACCAGGTTTTGCCTGAAACATAATCCCAACCCAGCCGTGTCCTTTGAAGGTTTTTTCGTAATTAATTGTAGTAACAGTATTGGCAAAAGAAAAAAACTTTTTGTTAGAATTTTCTGGCTTTACCAATCTTTCTTCAATAAGTTTCACTTCATAACGAAGCATTTTCCTAAGTCTGTTCTGATTAACATATCTATTATGTTCTTCTTTTCCATAGATGGCATCACTATAGTCTTTGTCATACGCAGACATAGCTTTTGCAATAGTTCCTGATGCCCCACCTGCTCTGAAGAAATGGCGCACAGTTTCTTGTCCTGCACCTATTTCCGCAAAGGTTCCATAGATATTTGGGTCTAAATTTACCACTAATGCCTTTTGCTTAGGCGTGAGATACTGTTTTAATTGAGGCATCTGAATAATTTTGCGTAAATTTACCAAAATATCACAAAAACCAAAAATGAAGTTGAAATTTCTTGGAACTGGCACTTCACAAGGCATTCCAGTAATAGGCTCTACCCATCCTGTATGCTTATCTACAGACCAAAAAGATAAAAGATTACGATCTTCTGTGATGATTACTGACGATGATGGCAAAAAAATTCTGATAGATTGTGGACCAGATTTCCGCCAACAAATGCTTACCAATAAAGAAGCTACAATAGACGCATTATTAATTACTCACGAACATAACGACCATGTAATTGGATTAGATGACTTGAGACCTATTATTTTCCACAGAAAACAAGATGTTTCTATCTATTGTTTACGAAGAGTAGGAAATGAAATAATAAAAAGATTTCCTTATGCTTTCGCGGAGATAAAATATCCTGGTGCGCCAAGTTTTCAGATTCACCATATCGATAGTAAATCAGCATTAAAAATAGGAAATACAGAGATTACACCAATTGAAGTACTTCATCATCAATTGCCCATATTAGGTTTTAAATTCAAAAACCTAGCATACATTACAGATGCAAGTGATATTTCTAAATCAGAAAAAGAGAAACTGAAAAATTTAGACATTCTCGTCATCAATTGCCTTAGAAAAACAGAACCTCACATTGCTCATTATATTTTGCCTCAAATTCTAGATCTTGTAGAAGAACTAAAACCTAAAATGACTTATCTTACTCACATTAGCAATAAATTTGGTTTTCATAAAGAAATAAAAAACGAATTACCTGCTCATATTCAGCCTGCTTACGACGGTTTAGAAATAGAGTTTTAAAAATTTCAAAAAATTTCTTTGTTTTAAAACAAAATATTCTATATTTGCACTCACAAAATTCGCATGCCCGGATGGCGGAATTGGTAGACGCGCACGACTCAAACTCGTGTACTTAGGTGTGTGGGTTCGATTCCCACTCCGGGTACTAAATAGGAAAAAGAAAAGACATTACAGCAGGTTATTAGCCTAAAGTATGTCTTTTTTTTATTTTATAACTATTTGATTTATAAAGGTTTTACAGACTGTTTTTTAATATTAACCATTAATTTTTAAAACAGTATGCAATCTACCGAAAAAGTAATTTTTGACACGAGATTTGACACAAAAAAATATTTCGTGACAATGAGAAGTAAATTCAGTTTACGTTCTGATACAAATAAGGATGGAAAATCTTTACTTTATTTAGATATTTCCGATAAAAAGAAAAGGATTAGATTAAAAACCGATATTTTTATTGAAAAAAAATATTGGGATTCTTTAAAGCAAAGAGTAAAATCTTCTCCTAATTTTGAGAACTTTAATTTAATTATTGAAAATTTAGAAGCTAAAATAATTACAATTAAAACCAGATATACTTTAATGCAACAGTTTCTTTCTGCTGAAAGATTAGTAGAAGAAATACAAAATGTTTCTCCTGATTTTGATTGCAAATACGATTACATTACTAAAGATTTCAGAAAAACTCTTAGCGCAGACAAATTTCCACAGATACAAATTAATTTTGGTAAATTTAGAAAAAGCTCTAACGGGAATTACATTTCTTCTGCAGAAGTAAAACTCATGAATAAAGTAAGAACCTACAACATTGAGCTTTACAACAATGGCAAAACCCTTTCGGGAAAACAACAAGTTAGATTTAGCGATTTCGGTATTACTCCACCGAAGAAAATGGCAGGAATGATTGTGGTAAAAGACGAACTAGATTTATCTTTTATTATTCAAAACAATTAACGGTAATGCTGAAAAATTCCTACATCAGTAGGTGTCCAATAAGCAGCTTTTTGTCCGGCAACTTTTAATCCGTTATTAGCCCAAGTATTGCAAGTTTCCAGAAAACTATATCTGCCTTTGGCTTCATAAAACGCATCATTAATCCCGTAAACTGAATCTGTTTCAATAAAAATTACTTTTCCGTTTTTATCTCTATCAAATTTGTCTTTGATATATTTTACCAAATCTTCATATTGCTTCTTTGTAAGCATTATTTTCTTACAATCTTCACCTTCTTCCATCTCAAAATAATAAGTGCAATGCATGGCAGATTCTCCCAATCCAAAAGCAGCAAAAAATGCTGTAGAAGGTTGTAGCTCTGCCCAACTTGGCGTATCTAGATAAAAACCTTTATCTCCCCAACCAAAAGATACATAACTAAAATCGTACCTCTTCGAAATAGTATTATCAAAAGGAAGTTCTTTACCCCAATCCATCAAATCATTCTTTACCGGAACTACCAAATCTGTATGAACACCGTTTGTAAGAATAAAAGCTTCTATTACTTTTGGCTCATCTGTTTTCTTTGCTGGCACCTCTATAAAAGGAATAAGATAGCCGCAAAGAGCATACACCAACGCCAAACCCACCAACACAGCTAAAGATTTCAACAAAAAGAAGAAGATTTTATTTAAAGTCATAAAAAGTTATTTGTTTTTATTAGATAAGATTAATTTTTGTTAACATTAAAGAAACTAAAAAATTTTGCTGTAAATTTAATAACGAAAATTTAATTTCTATGCACAAAAAGCCAAAATCACAAAAAAGAATTACAATTAGAGTAAAAGTAGCTCCAAAAAGAGTTCAAAAAAGACATGGCTGATTTTTTTGATTGAAATAATTCAATTAGAAAAATCAGTTTTCTTTTGTAAGAAATTCTATATTTCGCATTAAACCTGAAAATTTAGTGCGTTTAACGGCAGACTTTCTAAAAATCTCAGAAAAAATTTCCTGAGTTAATTCTTTCCACTCTTTTTTTCTAAAATTCATTTTTGATAAATTAGGCGCAAATTTTTCTTCTAAAGTAGGTGCAGAAAACCTGTTCCAAGGGCAAACATCTTGACAAACATCACAACCGAAAATCCAATCGTCCATTTTACCATCAAAATAATCTGGAATTTCGTTTTTAAGCTCTATTGTAGCATAAGAAATACATTTGCTACCATCTACAATTTTGTTAGACACAATGGCCTGTGTAGGACAAGCATCGATACATTTTCTGCAACTTCCGCAGTGGTCTGTAGTTGCAAAATCATATTCTAGCTCTACATCACAAATAATTTCTGCCAAAAAATAAAAAGAACCATGTTTTTTGGTAATTAGATTTGCATTTTTACCAACCCATCCAATCCCAGATTTCCTAGCCCAAGCTTTTTCTAAAACTGGCGCAGAATCTACAAAAACACGAAAACCAAACTCCCCTATTTCTTGTTGCAACTCCGCAACCATATCTCTTAAAATCTCTTTAATTACTTCGTGGTAATCTTCACCATAAGCATATTTAGAAATTTTAAAATTCTCAATTCTTTCAATTTTTTCTTTAGGAAAATAGTTATATGAAAGAGAAATTACAGATTTTGCACCTTCCACCAGTAAAGTAGGATTTAATCTTTTATCGAAATGATTTTCCATGTATTTCATCTCTCCATGAAAATTATTTTTGAGCCAATTTTCTAGATGTGGAGCTTCTTCTTCCAAAAAACCAGCTTTGGAAATTCCACAAGACTGAAACCCAAATTTCAGTGCTTTTTCTTTTATCAATTGACTATATTTTTCCTTCAAAATCATAAATTTTCCTTAAAAAAATACTTTTTCAGCAGAAGATTTCATCATTGTAACAAAAATTACAGTGCGAAGGTAAGTTTTTTTATACTTTTGCCTTACAAATAAGAATTCAAAAAAAAATAAAAATGACAATCGAAGAAATTTTAAAATCAGGGAACTACCATTTGATAGATGTAAGACAACCAGAAGAACTAGAAATGGATGGCAAAATAGAAGGCGCTTTAAATAGTCCTTTGGCTACAGTTCCTTTAAAAGTGGAAGAAATAAAGGAAATACAAGGTCCTAAAATTATTTTTTGTAGAAGTGGCGGTAGAAGCGGACAAGCTTGTCAGTTTTTAGCTCAAAACGGACTAACCGACATCTACAACGGTGGTGGTTACATGGAACTACAAGCCGTTTTGGAACAAGTAAAGTAAAAATAAAAGTTCATATTTTTTTGTTAAAAAAGCTCATCGCATTGATGAGCTTTTGATTTATATTAAAACTTTGAAAAATCTGCTTCGCTGAATTCTTTCAATAATTTTTGAAAAACTTGTTCTACGGTAAGAATTTCGTCAATTAAAGCAGAAGATTGCCCAATTTCTAGTTCGCCATCTTCTAAATCTCCTTCGAACATTCCTCGTTTTGCGCGGCGTTTTCCTAGTTTTTCAATTAAAGCGTCTTTATCTTTTCCTTGTTTGTAGATTTCTTCAAGTTCATAGAAAAATTTATTTTTCACCAATCTTACAGGTGCTAATTCTTTCAACGTTAATTGAGTATCACCTTCTTTAGCTTCTACAATTTTTTGTTTCCAATTATCGTGAGCGCTCGCTTCAAAAGTTGCGGCAAACCTAGACCCAATTTGTACACCATCAGCTCCAAGAATCATCGCGGCTTTCATTTGAGAACCTACAGCAATTCCACCCGCTGCAATAAGAGGAATTTCTATATTCCGTCTTACATCTGGGATTAGAGAAAGCGTTGTAGTTTCTTCTCGCCCGTTATGTCCGCCTGCTTCAAAACCTTCTGATACCACCGCATCTACACCTGCTTCTTGGCATTTTACCGCAAATTTAACACTAGAAACTACGTGTGCTACTTTTCTGCCTTCTTTTTTTAGAATTTCGGTATAAGTTTTAGGATTTCCGGCAGAAGTAAAAATGATAGGAACTTTTTCTTCAATAATAATTTGAATAATTTCTTCAATATTCGGGTAAAGCATAGGAACATTTACTCCGAAAGGTTTGTCTGTAGCTTTCTTGCATTTAATGATATGTTCTCGCAACACATCAGGATACATACTTCCTGCGCCAATAAGACCTAAACCGCCAGAATTAGAAACCGCAGAAGCCAATTTATAACCGCTGTGCCAAATCATTCCGCCTTGAATAATTGGATATTTTATATTGAAAAGTTGGGTAATTTTGTTCATAAGATAACTTTTCTCAAAAATATTAAAACTTTGAAAGACTGAAAACAAAAAACCTCCGAAAGTTTCGAAGGTTTATATGATTTATTTAAAGATTGCTGCTTTATTCCAATCGGTATTGAAATGGCAATCTTTGTACCTGTTATTAATCGAGATAAAAGTATCTGGAAGATTTTCTTTTACCCATTTTTCTAATGCTTCACCTTTCTTTTTTTCTAGTGCAAAACCTTTAATTCTTTCAAAGTCTGTAGCTAAATCTAAAGCATGCTGAGGAATAATGTCGTTAACCTTCATTAAGGTAACCATTTTTCTTTTACTTGCATCATCATCTACAAAAACATCTGACAAATCTCCTTTGTTAAGTCCTGCAAGTTGATACGCAATGTTTGCATTAAGACCAATTTTTTCTAATCTATCCGAACCATCTTGAGCTGCAATAATACCAGCATTAAATTTGGTATTTTTATCATCAGAATATTTATAAGCAGCTTCCTTGAAGGTCATTTTACCACTTTTAATATCTTCTTTAATTTTTTCCATTTCTGCTTTTGCAGCAGCAATTTCTTCGGTATTTGGCTCAGCTTTTAAAAGGATGTGTCTTGCATCATACAATTTACCGCTTTTTTTAACCAACTGAATAATATGGAAACCAAATTCTGACTCTATAGGGTCTGAAATTTCACCTTCTTGTAAATTAAGAGCAGTAGCTTCGAAGATTTTCACCATTTTCCCTCTGTTAATATTGGTATATAAACCTCCATTAGCAGCAGAACCTGGGTCTTCTGAATAGATTCTTGCTTTGTTTTCGAAAGATTCTCCTGCAAGAATATCTTGTTTAATTTTTTTAAGTTTATTGATAATCTCGTCTTTATGAGCTTCTGTAAGTTTTGGATACATTGCAATTTTAGAAAGTACTACTTCGTCTTTCACTTGCGGAAGTTGAAATTTATACGCATTATAAAAATCAGTAACTTCGTTTGGAGTAATCCCTACTTTTTCTGTAATTAAACCATATTTTTGTTGGTAGTAATATCCATCAATATCCATTTTTTCGATGACATTTTTCATTTCGTAAGAAGTACGGAATTTATAAGCATCTAGCATTGCTCTTTCTGATGGAAACTGACTTACAATTTGATTATATTTATCTAAAGCACCTTCTTTGATGGCAGATGTTCTGTCTTGAATTAAAGTATCTTTTTTAGCTTTATAGATAAGAAGTTTATTTCCTAAAATCCCATCCATAAATTCGCATTTATCGGTTTTAGCAGCTCCTTGTTGTGCAGCGTAATTTTGTTGCTCCAAAATATCGGATTCTAAAATAATTTCGTTACCAACTACCGCCGAAATACCATCTACTAAGTCTCCTTTTTTAATCTGAGCATTTGCATTGAAGGAAAATAAACTTACCAAAAAACTAAGGGTAAGTATATATTTTAAATTTTTAATCATTATTAAAATTATATTAAGTTGCAAAATTAGAATTCTCTACGAGATTTCAAACATTTTTTTTGCTAATTATTTCTTAAAATTCTTTTCGAGTTCTGCTGTAAAAGCAGGTTCTATTGTAATTTTCGTTTTATTTCGTTGTTCTTGGATGGTTTTTGTTAAAATTTCTTCCGTAACATCTGTTTTCAATTGCTCTTCTGCTTGTTCTCTAGACATTTGAGAAGGTGGCAAAATATCATCAATAGCAATAATAAGCAATCTGTTGTCTAATTTCACTTTGTGAACTCCTTTTTTGAAAGGAACTTTGTTTATTTTGAAGACATCTGCATTTTCAGACATTTCGCCTTTTTCGAAGTGCACAATTAGCTGTTGCTTATCATTCAGTTTGCCATAATATTTTTTATTGAGACCATCCCAATTTTTAGGATTATCTATTTCTTTTGTAATATCTTTTTCGGCAGACATATCTGTTAGAATGGCAACTCTACCATCTGCTCGGCTTTCTGAGATAAATTTATCTTTATGATTTTGGTAATACTCGTCTAAAAGTTGAGGCTTATTTTTCAATTCATTTTCGATGTAATAACTGAAAATATAATCTGACAATAGATTTTGTTTCATTCTTAACAATTCAGCTTGAATTTCTGGTAATTCTAAAAAATCTTTGCTATACGAAACAAAAATATCATTATCTCTTTTAGATTCTACAAAATATTTCCATTGGTCGCTTGGTAATTTATCGGCATTTTTGAAGTTTTCTGCCAATATTTTCTTTAGACTCTCGTAAGTAAATTCATTTTTACCATACTTATACAAAACAGCTTTAGGATTTTTAAAATTTAGAAAATCCTGATAAGATTTTTTCACTTTTGCAAAATCTGCTGTTTCTTGGTAGTTAGAAGATTTCATCAAAGAAGCAATTAATCCGTCATAAGCTTCATCAGCATACTGAGAATCCATCATTTCTTTAATAAAAACAGCATTGTGTTTTTCAGAATTTTGATACGGAACCAAAGAATAAACATTAAAAATGTAAAATTTATCTCCCAACAAAACAGGCTCTGTATATTCTCCTTCTTTTTTGCCTTTTAAAGCTTCATATACAGCATCTGGCAACACAGGCGAACCCATTACAACACCTGCACTATTTTTCTCAGCATCTGTAGAGCCATACAATTTTGCTACTTCTTCAAATTTCTTACCAGATTTTAACGCTTCATAAATCTGAGTTTTCATTTTTTCGGCATCCGCTTTTGGATAAGAAATCGTACCGAAAGTAAGATAACCCAAAGAAGGTCTTCTGCCAATTAATTTAGCAAAAGCAGCCAAATTCGGTAGATTAATTAATTTGGTATAACCGCCAGGCTGTAGCGTTAGAAGGTCTTTTTCTAATTCTAAATCTATAACACCAGCTTTTACGTAGAAAGGTTCTGCTTTTAGTTTAGAATACTTAACGATGGCATCTTCAATCTTAAGAGCGCCAGATTTTACATCGTTATAAATTTTAGCATAATCGTTGGTATCGCCTTCTGTTTTTTGAACATAGAAAACTTGTATCTGATTTTCGAGTTGATTGGCAGAAAGATATTTATTAAGTGCAGATTGCAAAATTTCTTTCGGGTAAAAAGAACTTTCTCTAAGCTGTTGGTCTTTTTCTGCCATTTTAGCTCTAAAATAGCTTAGTGTATCCGCTTTTTTTTCTAATGCAAACTGCTGAAGTAATTTAAAATCGGTGTACGTTTTAACAGTATTATCAATTCCTGCTGTTTCCAGACCGTATTTATTTTCTGTTTTGAATTTATCTACAGAAACGCTGTCTTTTCCTACAATTAAATATTGAGATTTATAACTCAAAAATGAAAGAAAAAGAACGATTGCCAAACCTTTTTTCATTTAAAAAATCTATGTATTTCGTTTTCTTAGTTTTAAACTTTAAAAGTATTAAAATTTTTGTTCAAAACTATAAAAAATCCCTTTTAAAATAAATCTAAAAGGGAGTTAAAGTTTTATTAAAGTTCTATTTCAAAAGTAGTAAGTTCTTTAAATGTGTTAATTCTTTTCTTCAATTCGGCTTGATTTACTTTTCCTAGTCTTTGAGTTCCGAATTCTTCTACCGTAAAACTTGCCATTGCAGAACCAACGATAATTGCAGATTTCATACTATCGAAAGAAATTTTACCAGATTTAGCAATATGAGCGGCAAAACCTCCCGCAAAAGTATCTCCAGCACCAGTCGGATCAAAAACTTCTTCTAAAGGAAGCGCAGGAATTGCGAATATTTTACCATCATTGAAAAGCAAAGCACCGTGTTCTCCTTTTTTAATAATTACATACTTAGGTCCCATGGTATGAATTTTTTGTGCAGCCTTTACCAAAGAGTATTCTCCTGAAAGTTGACGTGCTTCTTCGTCATTAATGGTAATAACATCTGTTTTAGCAATTACTTCCATTAATAAATCCCAAGTAAGATCCATCCAAAAATTCATGGTATCTAGAATTACCAATTTTGGTCTGGTGTTCATTCTTTCTAAAACAGCCAATTGAACTGCAGGGTGAAGGTTTCCTAAAAGTAAAACTTCTGCATCTGCCGCAGAAGCAGGAATTTTCGGGTCGAAGTTTTCTAAAACATTCAATTCTGTGACTAAAGTATCTCTAGAATTCAAATCGTTGTGATATTTACCACTCCAAAAGAAAGTTTTTCCTTCTTTAATCATTTCCACACCATCAATATTGATTCCTTTATCAGTCATCATATCAAGATACTCTTGCGGAAAATCTCCTCCAATTACAGATACCAAACTTACATCTGTTTTCATAACAGAAGCTGCTAAACCAATATAAGTAGCAGCGCCACCCAAAATTTTATCTGTTTTACCAAACGGCGTTTCAATTGCATCAAATGCTACAGTTCCTACTGCAAGTAATTTCATAATACTATAATTTTTTCTTTCAGCTTTCAGCAATTAGCTTGCTGCTGTATTTTATTGTTATTTATTTTCTATAAATTTAAAAGTCTTTCCAATTCTCCTCTCTAAAACTCTACAACTCTAAAACTCTCCCACTCTAAAACTCTCCCACTCTAAAACTCTACAACTCTCCCACTCAAATTACTTCCAACGGAAAGTTTCTATCATGTGCATTAAATCTTGTTTTATATAATTAACAGCAGGTGCCAGAGAATCTGGTTTTGGTCTGGTATTAAAATATAAATTAGCGGTTACAAAATGCTTGGTGCTATCTGTTACAAAAATCTGAATATTAGAAGCACTTTCGCCTTTCAATTCGTATAGATTGCCATACACTTTGTTCTCGGGATAAGAAAAAGATTTAGTTTCTATTGCAGAAGCTTTAATGGTATGTTCGTAAACCATTTTTTCTACTTCTTTTACATGAAGGTCAAAATCATTATTCACAGGGAAATATGTAATAAATACGTTGGCTTTCATCTTAGGATAAGTCAAATTGTACCAGCAGGCTTTTTTAGCATCGTAGATTTTAGCAAAATCCGAATATTCAAAAGTATAAGCGCAATTATTATTAAATGGCAAATATTTCGGCTGAGGATATTCTAAACGCAATTCTCCTTTTGGTTTTGGCTTTACATAATATGTACAACAAATGGTAATGAACGATAAAAGTATAAAAGCTATGTTTTTAAACATTTTGCAAAAATATGAATTTTATATGAACTATAATGTTTTCGTGATAATACGCTGAGTGTA
>JADHED010002885.1_pt1 | contig 11068 bp, 11 predicted proteins | sample 8952041 | NCBI WGS metagenome assembly JADHED01 (sample SAMN16124423, study PRJNA663239) | bioreactor sludge metagenome | isolation source: sludge (control) | place: India:Bengaluru | collected 2018-09-08
TCTTCGGGTTGCGGTGCCGCCCTTCCTCCGCGCGAAGGCAAAGAATCTCGAGCCCGGAATGCCGGGCGGCCAATTCCTCACAAAGTCGGCACTCCTCCCCGCCTGTCGCGGCAAAGATCACCTGATCCTGTGATCCGACGGCGGAGAAAAAAAGTTCCAGATTCTCCGCCAGCCCCGGCTCCCCTGTTTTGATGGGGCGAAAAAAAGTGACCGGTTCTCCATCGCATGGAAAATTGTCTTTCTCCCTTGCCAGCCAACGCCGCAGAAGAAATGCGGTGCCCAGGGAAAACAGGGCGGTGAAAACACCAACCCCGGCAATGGCTGTCCAACCAACCTTTTTCAAAGCCGGACGGGGTTTCAACCGACGGCCGGAAGGAGATTCCGGCTGATTGCCCGGTCGAGAGAAAGAGCCCCCCCACCGAGGCAAAAGAGGGCAAGTCCGGCCGCCCAGACCATCAGGGGCAACTCCAGATCCATGAAAATCAACGAACTTTTCCCGATGGCAAAGAAGGCTCCCGACATGATGATCACGACGCCCAAACCGGCCAGACGGGTGAAAAAGCCAAAGAACAGGCCGAGGGCGATCAGCAACTCGGCAATCATGACCAGAGGCGCGACCACGGCCGGAAGTCCCAAGCCGGTTGTCGACGTCCATGTCTCAATCGTCCCCTGCCACCCCACCCCACCGAACCAGCCCAAAGCCTTCTGGGTTCCATGGAAAAAGAAAATCCCCGCTGTTGCCAATCTCAGGATGAGGGGGCCTGCGTTTCCCGGCGTGTGGAAAAAATGGTAGACGGGATTGTTCGTCACGGAGCGGCACACTATCAGACGGCAAGTCCGCACGGAAAGCAAAAGTGTTCCCCCGGCCTGGGATTTGGTTTATGAGGAAGCCGGTATGGTGAAATTCCACAAATCCCCACTGGCAGCCCATGTGATGCCGTTTGCCCTTTTCATGGGGGGATTGTTTCTTGTCAGCACCATCGGCTGGTTTTTCTCCCAATCGCCCAATCTCGTTCTCTCCAAGCCGGAGTATTGGGTTTATCCTCTCCAGACGCTGGTTTGCGGAGGGGCTCTCATTTTCTTTTGGCGGGAATATGATTTCGGTTCCGGGAGGCCGTGGCCGCTGGCGATTGGTGCCGGACTTCTGGCACTGGGACTCTGGATTTTGCCGCAGGCCCTTCTGGGATTTGGGCCTCGCACAAAAGGATTCGATCCCACGGTTTTCTCCGACACCCCGTTGCTCTACTGGTTGACCGTCGTGGCACGGTTTGCCCGGCTGGTGATTGTTGTGCCCCTCGTGGAAGAGATCTTCTGGAGAGGGTTCCTGATGCGTTATCTGATCCGGGAAGATTTCACCAAACTCCCGCTCGGCACCTACAATCCCCTGTCCTTTTTCGGAGTCGCGGGCCTCTTCATGCTGGCACATTCCAGGCCCGACTGGCCGGCTGCTTTTTTGACAGGCTTGATCTACAACGGTCTTCTCGTTCGCACCAAAAGCCTGGCCGCCTGTGTGACCGCCCACGCGATCACAAACCTCGGGCTCGGAATTTACATCATGTCAACACGTCAATGGGGGTTCTGGTGAAAATCGGTTTTGCGCAAATCAACACCGTCGTCGGGGACTTCGCCGGGAATGCCCGCAAGATCGCCGTCGCCGCACAGGATCTGGAAAGCCGCGGAGCGGAAATCATCCTCACTCCCGAACTCTCGCTCACCGGCTACCCTCCGCAGGATCTCCTTTTCAAATCCGATTTTGTGCCGGGCAACCTGCAAGCCCTGGCCGAACTTCACAGGCACGTTGGAAAAGCCGCCTTGCTGGTGGGCTTTGTCGATGCCAATCCCTCCGGAAAAGGCAGGCCTTTTTTCAATGCCGCAGCCATTCTTGAGAAAGACCGCCCGCTCCGGAAAGTCTTCAAGTCGCTCCTGCCCACCTACGATGTTTTTGACGAGGCGCGGTATTTCGAGCCGGGCCCGGCACCGACAGCAGTGGACATCGGAGGCCGGAAGCTGGGAATCACCATCTGCGAGGACATCTGGACTCCGGAATTTCTGCCCCGCGGGCTTTATGCCTGCGATCCGGTTCATGATCTTGTCGCGGCGGGTGCCGCGGCCATCCTGAACCTCAGTGCCTCGCCCTTCCAGCTTGGGAAGCCCGCCCAGCGCCGGGAAATGATCCGGCGACAGGCCGGCAGCCATCGGGTTCCCTTTTTCTACTGCAACGCGATCGGCGGCAACGACCAGCTTGTTTTCGATGGATATTCCCTCGCGGCCACGGCAGACGGAGTCGTCTGGGTGCAGGCCCCGGGATTCCGCGAAGGCACTTTCCTTGTCGACATCGGCGATATGAATCACGAAGTGGAATTCCGGGAAATGGAGTCACCTTCCTCCGGAAAGACCACCATCCTTTCTCCCTGGCCTCCGGAGACGATGGTCAGAAAAGAGATGGCGGATCTCCGGGACGCCCTGGTGCTCGGGCTGCGTGACTACATGGGCAAATGCGGCTTCCGATCCGCCGTGCTCGGCCTGAGCGGAGGCATCGACAGCGCGGTCACGGCCTGCATCGCCGTCGAAGCTCTTGGCGCGGATCATGTCACCGGGGTGGCCATGCCTTCCGCTTTTTCCTCGGATCACAGTGTCGAGGACGCGCTTCAACTTGCCGACAACCTTGGCATGGAGTGTCTGAAAATCCCGATTTCCACAAGCTTCGACGCCTTCAAAACCCAGATGGGTCCGGCTTTTGCCGGAAGACCCGAGGACATCACCGAGGAAAACATGCAGGCCCGGTTGAGGGGGCTCACCCTCATGTCTCTCTCGAACAAATTCGGCCATCTGCTGCTCACCACCGGCAACAAAAGCGAATTGGCTGTCGGCTATTGCACGCTCTACGGCGACATGTGCGGCGGACTCGCCGTGATTTCGGATCTCCCCAAGACCACGGTTTACAAGCTGGCGGAGTTCCTGAATGAGGAGGCCCGCCGCGACATCATCCCCCGTCGCACCATCACCAAGCCACCCAGTGCGGAATTGCGGCCGGATCAGACCGATCAGGACACACTCCCGCCTTACGAAACACTTGATGAGATCCTGCGTCTCTACGTCGAGGAGAATCTCGGCACCGCAAAGATCATCGCCCGTGGATATGATCCCGAGACCGTTCGTTGGGTCGTCCGGCGCGTGGATCTCAATGAATACAAACGCGAGCAGGCCGCCCCGGGTCTCAAGGTGACGGGGCGGGCTTTCGGCATCGGACGCCGGATGCCGCTGGCACAAAGATTTGTTTCCGGGACATGACCGCCCCGGCAAAAGCCGTCATCGGCATCACCTCGGGGGATCCCGCGGGCATCGGTCCCGAGGTCATCCGTGCGGCATTGGCTTCCCGGCATCTTCCCGAAGGATTTGAATTTGAAGTCATCGGAGAAATGTCCGGGCATCAACCCGGCATGCCCACACGCCAATCCGCCCGGGCAGCCGCAGAAGCACTCGAAACCGCCGCTTCCCATCTCCTCTCCGGACACTGGCAGGCGGTCGTCACCGGACCGGTCTCGAAGAAGGCCCTCCACGAAGTCGGATACGACTTTCCCGGGCAGACAGAATTTTTTGCCGCCCGTGCGGGCGTTGAAAACTTCGCCATGTGCCTGACTGGAGGCGGCCTGACTGTCGCCCTTGTCACGGCCCATGTTCCCCTGGCCCGGGTCGCGGGACTTCTGAAAAAAGAGGAAATCATCCGCGTGGGAAACCTCCTCGCTGCATTTCTCCGTCAGTGCGGTCACCGTCATCCGGCCATTGCTGTTGCAGGATTCAATCCCCACGCCGGAGAAAGCGGAGATCTTGGTTCCGAGGAAATCTCCATCATTTCTCCCGCAGTGACGGAACTGCGCGAATCCGGCACCGCCGACTTCTCCGGCCCCCATCCCCCCGACACCATCTTCCAGCAGGCCGTTGCGGGAACATTCGATGGCGTGCTCTGCATGTATCACGACCAGGGACTCATTCCGCTGAAACTCCATGCCTTCGACCAGGGGGTCAATGTCACGCTCGGCCTTCCCTTCGTGAGAACCAGCCCCGATCACGGAACCGCATTCGGGATTGCCGGAAAAGGCCTCGCCCGTCCGGACAGCATGATCTCCGCCATCCAGCTTGCCGGGAGAATGCTCGGCAGCAGGATGGGCCGCGTTAAACCGCGCTGAATCCCGGGATCAGCTCCCCGGTCTTGCCTCTTCAGGCAAACTGCCAGAGACCGACGACCGCCCCCTGCGGGTCTTGGATGAGGGCGAAGCGCCCCATGGGCAATGTGGTGATCTCCTTGCAAACTTTTGCACCGAGTTCACAGGCCCTGGCAACGGAAACTTCAATGTTGTCCACCGTGACGTAATTGACCCACATCCCCGGCACTTCGCTTTTCCTTTCGGGTGCAAGTTGCACCATCCCTGCCACCGGTCTTTCGCCGGTCTTGAAGATGGAATAGGAGATTCCCTCCATGCTTGCGTCTTCCCGGGTCCACCCGAAGAGACCGGTGTAAAAATCCGCACTGGCCTGCGCATCATGGGAAATGAGTTCATTCCAGCTGATGAGGCCGGGCGTCTTGTCGCAATTTTTCTCGCAGTCGGATTGTTCGCTCATGGTTTGTGGTGTGAGCTTGAGAGCGTTTCAGACTTTCAACGCCGGGAAAAGCCGAATTCGTCGGATTCTCCCAAAAGCTCTTCCAGCAGGGGGAAAAACCCTTCCGCCGCCCGGGCGGAAACTTCCTCCAGAGAAAGCCGGGAACCGCATTCCTTCTCAAGACAGGTCATCTCCACTCCGGCAATACCGCAGGGAGTGATGTGATGGAAGGCAGGAAGACTGGATTCCAGAACATTGAAGGCGAATCCGTGCATGCTCACCCATTTTTTCACACCGACTCCCAGCGAGGCAATTTTCCGGGGACCAATCCAGACCCCGGTGAGCCCCTCCTGACGCGAGGCTGTCACCCCATACTCCGCGGAGAGCCGGATCAGAAATTCTTCCAGAAAACGAAGGTAGTTGTGGAGGTCGCGGCCACGCCGGTTGAGATCCAGAATCGGATATCCCACAAGCTGCCCCGGCCCGTGATAAGTCGCCTGCCCACCCCGGTTGGTTTCAATCGCGGGATGGGGAAGATTGCCGCGGAGGCTGGATTGATCGCGGGTGCGGCCGATGGTGTAAACCGGTTCGTGCTCCAACAGAAGAAGCACTTCCTCCCCGTTCCCCGCCATCAGATCCGCAACAAGGCGGTTCTGAATCTCCAAAGCGGCGTGATATTCGATGCGGCCGAGAGATTGGACTTTCATACGCGGTCAAGAGGGACTCTCCGATGCGCGGCCGCATCGGCGGATTGAAAATGAGTCAGCCCGATGGCAATGGCATCGGCGGCATCGGGAGGAGGCGTCACCGTCATGCCCAGAAGCGCCCTCACCATGAATGACACCTGGTCTTTCTGCGCGCCGCCTCGTCCGACGACCGCCTGCTTCACACGGCGGGGGGCATATTCATGAATGGGAATCCCTTTTTGTGCGGCGGCCAGCAGAGCGGCTCCCCGGGCGGATCCCAGAGTGATTGCCGTCGGGTAGCTTTGCACGTAGATGACGCTCTCGATGGCCATCACATCCGGAGAAAAATCCCGGATGACATCGCTCAACTGTTCGTGAATCGCCACCAGGCAACCGGAAACCGTGAGTTTGGGAGAATTCTTGATCACCCCGTAGTGCAGGCACCGCGGCTTCCCCCCCTCGCGCTCGAGAACGGCAAACCCCGTTCCGCGCAACGAAGGATCCACGGCCAAAATGGTCTCCTTCATCGGGACGCACCTCCGAGGAAATCGGGCAAATGGGATTTCACTTCCTGCACGGAAAGGTTGTGCAGGAATCCGGCCGGTGCGCGCAAGACATTCACACCCGGATTTTCCGGAGCCCAGACCGCCGGATCGGTCGGCCCGAACAGCAAAAGGCACCGGGCACCGGCTGCCGCCGCAAGATGCGAGATCCCGCTGTCGTGACCGATAAAAAATCCACAGCGCCGAAGAACCGCCCCCAGGACCGGCAGGGGTACGTGATCGAGAAACACCAGGCGCTCCCCGAAGGCCGGCTTCAACTCCGCAACGACCGCAGAATCACTCTCGCCGGAAACCACAAGGATCGTGCCCCGCATGTCACACAGCCCGGAAAGCAATTCTTTCCACGCGGAAACCGGCCAGTTTTTTTTGGGTGAACCGCTGCCCGGATGAACGGCAACAAACGGTCCCTGCAGGCCCGCCAGCAACCGCCCCGCTTCAAGAACATCCTCTTCGGACGGAAAAATCTCCGCGGCGGAGTCCTCCAAATACAACGCCAGGGATTCCAGCGGACGGGCAAGCTGGCGCGAAGCATGTTGTCCTTCCGAAATCCGGGGATTCCCCACAATCAAATTCTTCACCCCGCAACGCCGGAGGTTCCCTTCAAAAAAACCATCCGGATCGAAAAGATAGGAAATCACCTGCTGGAATCCGGAAAAATACTCCGCCAACTCCGGATCCAGCTCCGAGCGCGGATTGAAGAAACCCGCCATCGGAGCGTATTCGATCGACCGCACCGCCTCGGCATAAAAGCGTCCCTCCGCCACGGAACAAATATGGCGGTATCCCACGATCTCGATCCGGCAGTCTGGAAAACCTTCCCTCAACAAGCGCAGGGCCGGAAGAGTGAGCACAAAATCCCCGATGGCTCCTCCACGGATCACAAGTATGCTGGGACGGCGGTCGGACATCAGGAAATAGTTGCCATGAAACAGGATTGGCTTAAACCAAAGAATGCAGGTTTCGATCCGGCAGTTGTTGGGCCGCAGCCCGGAACCCCGCCCGATCTCATGAAAAATCTTCTGCACCTTTTCTCCGCTCTCGCGATTTCCACGGCCATCGCGGCCGAACCCTACAATCCGTCACAACCCACGGAATCCGGTCCGACCAAAATTCTGGATGTCCCTGTTCGCGACACCGACCGCAATCGCGATCTTCCCGTGAGAATTTACCTCCCGAAAAATCCGGCTCCCGCACCCGTGATCCTCTTCAGTCACGGCCTCGGCGGCTCCCGCGAGGGAAACGCCTTTATGGGAAATCACTGGGCCCGACGCGGCTATGTCGTCGTTTTTGTGCAGCATCCCGGCAGTGACGAAACCGTCTGGAAAGGAGCCTCCGATCCCCTGCGCTCCATGAAGAAGGCGGCGAATTTCGCCAATTTTTCCCTGCGTTTGAAGGATATTCCCGTCGTCATCGACCAACTCACCCTCTGGAACACCACCCCCGGCAATCCTCTGCACAGCAGGCTGGATCTCGAAAAAATCGGCATGGCCGGCCATTCCTTCGGAGCCCTCACCACCCAGGGCTTGAGCGGGCAAAGCCTTCCCTGGGTGGGCGTTCGGCTCACCGATACACGCATCAAGGCGGCTCTTTGCCTCAGCCCAAGCAGCCCCGAACACGGCAATCCCTCCAAGGCCTTTGCGACAGTCAAGATCCCCTGGATGTTGATGACCGGCACCAATGACGTCTCCAGCATCGGAAATCAAACTCTCGCTTCCCGTCTCAATGTTTTTTCCGCACTTCCCGAGGGTTCAAAATACGAATTGGTGCTCAACGGCGCCAACCACATGACCTTCACGGACAATCCCATTCCCAGATCCTTTGACAACCCGAACCACCACAAAGCCATTCTGGCTCTCTCAACCGCCTTCTGGGATGCCTGCCTGAAAGACAACAGGGAGGCCAAAACGTGGTTGGACGGGGAAAGTGCCCTCTCCGTTCTTGCTCCCGCGGACACGTTTCAAAGGAAATAGACCGGCATCTTGCCGGATTTTGAGAAACTTTGATCCGGATCAGGGGTTTGATCTTTTGTGCTCGAACCATTGGACAAATCGGCATGGACCCCCGCTGCAGCAGCACATCTGTTGAGTCGGGCCGGTTTTGGCGGGGCGCCGGCAGAAGTGTTCGCCCTCCATGCAAAAGGTTTGGATGGGGCCGTTTCTTCATTGCTCGACGTCCCGGATGATTCGGATCTTTTTCCTCCCCCCTCGGCTTCCACCCCCCGCGACCATCTGGAATTGCGCAGGCAGTTGAAGGGAAAATCCGAGATGGAAAGACGCGCCATCCAGGCAGAAATCCGCAAAGACGACCAGTCCCTGATGGCCGATCTGCGCTCCTGGTGGCTGAACCGGATGCGCTGGAGTCCGTATCCCGCCCGCGAGAAAGCGACTCTTTTCTGGCACGGACATTGGGCCACGAGCCAGGAAAAGGTCAAAGAACCTTTCGCCATGTGGCAGCAAAATGAGACGTTGCGGGCCCATGCGCTCGGACGTTTTGAACCGATGGCACGCGAAATCAGCCGCGACCCGGCCATGATGCGCTACCTCGACCTCATTCAAAGCGGACGCGGGCAGCCAAACGAAAATTTTGCAAGGGAGTTGATGGAACTCTTCACGCTTGGCGAGGGGCACTATACAGAAGACGACATCCGGGAATCCGCACGGGCGTTCACCGGCTACAGAGTCCATCCGAAAACCCAACAGTTTCTCTTCCTCGAACAGCAACATGACGACGGGGTGAAATCTTTCTTCGGTATGGAAGGGAAATTTTCCGGGGATGACATCATTGGATTCCTTGTGGCCAATCCTGCCTGCGCCCGCTTCCTTTCCCGAAAAATCTGGACTTTCTACGCGGCAGAGAACCCTCCCGGGCCACTTGTGGAGGCCCTGGCGGAAACCTACCGCAGAAATCATCTGAACACCCGGGAACTTCTGGCCACGATTTTCCGCAGCAGGGAGTTTTACGGTCCGACCGTTGTGCGCAAACAGATCAAAGGGCCGGTCCAATGGCTGGTGCAAGCCTCCAAGGAACTCGGAATTCCACTGCCCACGGGAGCGAATGGGATGCTCCGACAGCTGGGGCAGATGCCATTCGCTCCTCCCAATGTCAAAGGCTGGGATGGTGGGCGGGCCTGGATCAGTTCCGCCACCCTTCTTCTCCGCTACAACCTGGCAGGAAGCATCGTGGATGCAGGGACGGTGAACCCCGACAGGATTCTTCCTTCTTCGTCGGACGCCACCACAGCCTGTGACATCATCGGTCAAAGACTCTTCCAGTTTTCCATGAACGAAGATCTTCGGAAAAAGTTCCTCTCCTATTTTGAGCAACATCCGCCCGGAACAAGTGTCCGCCGGGATTTGATCCATCTGATGATGAGCACCCCCGACTATCAACTCACATGAAAAAAACCCTCCACACCCGCAGACAATTTCTTCGCACCTCCCTGCTGGGTGGCGCCGTCGCCTGGTCGGTTCCGGTTTTTTTGGAGCGAACTTTTTTCACCCTCGATGCAATGGCCGCAGATTCGATGGTGCCGACCGGGAAAGATTCCCCGATTCTCGTCGTCCTCCAACTGGCCGGAGGCAACGATGGACTGAACACCTTGGTTCCCTTCAGTGATGACGCCTATCATCGGGCCCGACCGACCCTTGGCATCCGGAATCCGCTGAAAATCACCGATGATCTGGGCCTGCACCCCCGGCTGACCGGGCTTCGGGGGCTTTATGATGAAGGCCACCTCGCCATCGTCCAAGGCGTGGGTTACCCGAATCCCAACCGTTCGCACTTCCGCTCCACGGAAATCTGGCAGACAGCCAGTGATGCAAACAAAACCGAGTCCCATGGCTGGATCGGAAGGTTTTTCGATTCCTGCTGCAAAGGAGAGGATCCCTGTGTGGGAGTCAGCATCGGCTCCCAGACCCCCCAGGCATTTGTCGCCGAAGATCCCAAGGGCATCTCCTTCGCCCAACCCGAACAATTCCGATTCGCCAGCGAGAAGGCTTCCGATCCTGCTGCCGCAGAAGAGTTTTTCCGCAACATGAACGAGCAGTCCGGAGAATCGAACGACGGGGGAAGCATCGACATGTTGCAAGGCTCTTCCGGAACCCACGGAGACACGATGGATTTCCTGCGACGCACCGCGTTGGATGCCCAGATGAGTTCGGACAAGGTTCTTGAGATCACCCGCAAGTCAAAGTCCCCCGTTCCCTATCCCGCCAACAACCTGGCCGGTTCCCTGAATCTCGTGGCACGCCTCATCGGCGGCGGACTGCCCACACGGGTCTATTACGTCGGTCAGGGAGGATACGACACCCACAGCAACCAACTTGGTTCGCACGAACGTCTGATGGGTGAACTCGATTCCGCCCTCTCGGCATTTGTCGCGGATCTGAAAGCCCAGGGAAACTTCAACCGCGTTATCCTGATGACCTTCAGCGAATTTGGGCGCCGGGTGGCGGAGAATGGAAGCGGTGGAACCGATCATGGTGCAGCCGCCCCGCTTTTTGTCACGGGAGGGGCTGTCAAAGCCGGTCTCTATGGGAAAACCCCGAGCCTCACCCAGCTCTACAACGGCGATGTCGTCCACAACGTGGATTTTCGAAGCGTCTACGCGAGCGTCCTCGAAAACTGGCTCAAAGTTCCGGTGGCTCCCATCCTCAACAGACCATTTCCGACGTTGAGTTTCGTTTGACCTGAAAAAGCGCACCAAGATCCAGATCTTTGATCACGCAACGACGATGGGAACGCAGAAAGCTTGCAAAGAAAAGCAGACCAGGAGATCCCTGTCTTCACTTCCCTCTTTTCCTTTGCTGCTCCGCGCCTTCGCGGGCAATCATCAGAAGTTTGGTGCTACTTCCCGAGCGAACGAGCTTGGAAGGTCGGAGGAGGCAGGTTCTCAGGCAGGCCAAGCGGCTCAACAATCTCTTCCTGCTCTTCATCCTGGCGCACCGGGCGTCCTTCGGCGTCCATCAAACGCGCAGTCACAAAGATGATCAGATTTCTTTTGATCTTTTGATCCACATCCGACCGGAACAGGCGCCCAGCCAAAGGAATGTCTCCGAGAATCGGCACCTTGTCCTGGGTCTTCTGGACATCCTCGCGGATCAATCCCCCCAAAGCCACCGTCTGCCCATCCCAGATGCTCACACTCGTGGTAACCTTGCGGGTTGAGAAAATCGGCTGGTTGATCACGTTGGGAGTGATCTCAAAAGTGCTGATCACCCC
>JADHED010002886.1_pt1 | contig 11067 bp, 8 predicted proteins | sample 8952041 | NCBI WGS metagenome assembly JADHED01 (sample SAMN16124423, study PRJNA663239) | bioreactor sludge metagenome | isolation source: sludge (control) | place: India:Bengaluru | collected 2018-09-08
TTGGTTTGGTTATTTTTTATTGAATTTATAGGATACCAGCTTTCAGATTTGGGTTTAAACTCATCGAGTTCTGGGTATGTTCGTTTTAACCCAATTCCAAATAAGGTTATTATTCCTGCTGGATCGACGTCGAAAAGTATTGTGCTAAACACTGTGGATGATTCGTTGAACCAAGATCAAGAACAGTGGACGTTTGCGATTTCTTCGGAAGATCCATCTATTAACGCCGATCCATCAGTTTTGAACATAAAATTAAATGACAATGACGGCGGCTTTGTTCCTAATAGTCCCATTACAGCTGGCCCAAAATTGCTGAAAGAGTTTAATGCCTATCCAACAAATATAAATACAATTTCGGCGCTCGGGAAAGTGTTTTATGTTGGAACCGACGCATCCAATGGCTCGGAGCTCTGGGTATCGGACGGGACGGCCATTGGTACAAAATTAGTTAAGGATATCGAACCGGGCGCAGGATCGTCTTCAATCACAAGTTTTAAACATCCACCGGCTAGTCCGTATGTATTTTTTGTGGCTACGACATCGAGTGAAGGCGAAGAATTATGGCGTACAGATGGAACTGAACAGGGAACTCAGCTCGTGAAAGAGTTTGAGCCAGGTGCGAGTTCGTCAGAAATATACTTTTTATATGTATACGGCGATAAAATATTTTTTAATGCGTCTACTACGATTGATGGGACCGAGCTGTATATTTCTGATGGAACGTATTCAGGAACAAAAATGCTATACGAATCTGTGCCAGGTACTAGCGGTGGTGGTAGCAATAGCATAATTGCCGATGGTTCGGATATTTACTTTTCCGACTATAATTATAGCGATTATACCGGTAAACTGTTTCGAACAGACGGGAATCCTGCCAATAATACATTGATTGTAACGGGAACCTCTGCTGGGTTAACATTTTCCGACGATCTCAGTTTACATTTTATACATAACGGGTACATCTATTTTTCTACCTATACTGGGTATGGCACCGAAATTTTTGCTACTGCCGGCTCAAACGCAACCACAGCCATGCTTAAAGATATCTATCCTGGTGGTATGAGTTCCTATGCGACTGCCGCCAACCAGATGGTGCTAAACAACAAGGTAGTCGTCGTATTCTCTTATGAGAGTTCTGGATCAAGCACAGGATACTATTTAACAGACGGAACTCCGGCGGGAACGACAAAAGTTACCCAGCCCGTGTCAGCGGGTGGGCCCATGGGTATCTTGGGTGGCAACAAATATATCTTTTCCGGATGTATAAATAATTACGACTGTGAGATATACTCTAGCTCTGGGGTGAATGGCGACGCCATTCTATTAAAGGATATCCACCCAGGGACTTCCAGCGGAAACGCAAACAGTAGTTCCCCATCATTCGCCGCAAGACTTGGAGAAAAAATCATATTTACCGCTACGAATGCGACCGAAGGCGTAGAACTCTATGTAACAGATGGTAGCCCGGCGGGAACTCTATTGTTGAAGGATATTTATGCCGGATCAGCAGGAAGTTCGCCATCAAACTTTGTTGTGGCCGGATCTAAGTTAATATTTCGGGCCAAGTCCGATGTTTACGGCGAGGAACTTTGGGTAACCGACGGTACACCGGCCGGCACGGTTTTACTTAAGGACGTGTTACCGGGAACAAAAAGTTCTGGTCCAAAAAATTTAACGGCTATTGATCCAACACACATTTTTCTGACGGCGTATAATTCGTCGTCTAAATTTGCATCCGTTTTCGTTGCCGATATTTCAGCGCAAACCACAACGGGTTTTGGACATGCGATGGTAGAAAGTCTAAACACCGAAACGAAAAACCTGGTTGAATACAACGGTCTCGTTTATTTCGATGCCATGGATTCAAATAATGGCAATCCTCTTTGGGTAACGAATGGCTCTGAAGCCGGAACGACTAAACTGGCGGATTTATATCCTAATATAACGTGTTCAGACATCAATTATATGACGGTATTTAATGGATCCCTTTTCTTTGCAGCTTCGACAGAGGCCAATGGGCAAGAGTTGTTTGTTTCAAATGGAACGACGGCGGGAACAAATATCATTAAAGAGTTAGCATCTGGAACAGTGGGTGCCTACATTAATACATCGTTTACGAAAACCGACACTGGAAAAATGTTCTTTGGTGCCAACGACAATTCCGGCATCGGTTTCGAATTATTTGCTACCGATGGCTCTACTGCCGGTACGGCTCTTGTAAAAGATTTAAATGCAGCCTCAACATCAAGTAATCTTTCAAATATAACAGCTATTCCGGGTACGAATAAAGTTATTCTTTACACAAACACTCCGTATGGTTTTTGGACTTCAAATGGTACGAGTGCTGGTACTACTCAAATTTCGGGTCTTAGCTCAATATCTTCAATCACATCCGCACCAAAAACCATTTCTTCTGGATCTTTTATATCTTATTCAGAGGCTTCTACTTACAAACAGCGAATTTATTTTGTCAATGCTGTTACAAATGCGGCAACTCATTTGAATACTACCTATACTACTGATGTCGTTGTCGGGACTCCTTTCTTGAACCCTACGTCTCAAACCCTTTACTACCTGACCACCACAACCGCCTACACATCTCTGAATCTTTGGAAATCTGATGGTACGGGTGGGGGAACCTCGTTGGTAAAGAATATTCCGATATCAGGGAATAACTTCGGTGTTACCCACATTGCTAACTTTGGTAACAAGACGTTGTTTCAATATTACAATAACACGACATCGCCTTATGTTCGACAGCTATGGGTAACGGACGGTACATCAGGAGGAACTTCAGTAGTGGACTCAGTGTCCTCGACTAATTCTACGATGTATACGGCAGGGTACGAGTTCAACGGAGACATTTATTTTACGAAGCATCAGGATGCTACAGGAGTAGAACTTTGGAAAACAGACGGAGCATCGGCGAACGCGACATTGGTTAAAGATATCAACCCTGGTGCAAGCAGTTCTAGTCCTAATATATTGGGTACCTACAACGGGAAGCTGTATTTCAGCGCCAATGATGGAACTCATGGAGTTGAATTGTGGAGAACCGATGGTTCCCTTTCAGGAACGGAGATGGTTGCAGATATTAACCCGGGACAAAATAGTTCTAGCCCGACAAAATTAAAAGTCCTCGCTGGGAAAATATTTTTCCTAGCGACCAAAGTTCTATCTGGAACCGAAGTATGGACGTACTCAGAATAAGGTAGGGTTGAAAGTCAAGTTAGTCGCACGAGCACGTCCATGTTTTCCCAAAATCAGTGGACGTGAATTTTAGTTTTTTTTGTTTCTTTAGTGCCTCAGACTCAAAAGAGAATGTGATATTACCTGGAGCTATGACCTGAATATCTGAATATTTAGGTTTATTTTCTTCAATAAAATTTAAGTACCAGCATGCCTCACCATTGGTCGCATCATTCTGTCTATCTTGGCATTTCTCGAACTCAGCTGTTCTGTTTATGTAGTTATCACGAGGGATATTGCTAAGGTCCCATTTGGCAAACGTTTTACAATTATCAAAAGAAATGGATAAACCGTAGTGGGTTATAACCACGACAGCGTTATTGTCAAAAACTGAAACAAATTTTTTTGCCTCTTCCGCAAGAGTTTTGTTGTCACATTTAATTCCGTTTTCAATAGAACAGGGAAGAGCGGGCGCAGGAATAGCCGTCCAACCTTTGGGGATGAACTCGTTTTTTCGCTCTGGAAAGCTAATTGTGTTATCAGATTGGCATATTACACTGTATGCATCGCCAATATAGTGTAAAGGAAGATACTCGTGTCGTGTAACTACCTTTAGCTGGATATTTTTGGATTCAAAAACTGTGGATTCACCAAGCTTTTCATAGTGAATTGTGCAATTTTTCAAATAGAGTTGCGCGAGAGGAATCAGTAATAGCCAAAGTAGATACTTTTTTTTCATTGATTTATTAAATGGTGGAGTCTACGCCAAGCTACAAGAACTAAGCGGGCCTGTAGTTTCAATTGCTTACAAGCTCTCCTGGGAGCGTGAATACCTCGATCTAAAGGAACTGGCAAGACTTCGATGGATCGAGCAATGGAAAATTGAAAAATTGGCTGATTATTTTGCAGTGAGCCCAACAGCTATTAAGGAACGACTCCGCAATCTAAAAAAACGGTCGATTGATATTGGCATTCCGATATCATCGAAGATTATCCGTGGGAGCTAGGGTCAAACCTTACTTGAAATTTTAGAGAAATAAACGCTCGCATACACGAGCATTTATAGATATGGGGCCATTTTTTAGGAAGTGTTATTGTTCAGCATGTTTGCGTTTGAAAGCCATAAACGTTGCCGATCGGGTTTTTCCATCACTTGTAACAAGAGCAATTAGCGCTTGCTGATTTGATTTACCTACCAAAATAGCTGGATTCAAGACAGACTCAGATGTATCGGGCTCACCACTGGTTATTGTTTTGCCGGCAAGATATGCTTTAACGGCTTCAGTTAAGCGACCCTCATCTTCAATCTTCACCCCGAAGTCTTCCAGAAATTTTTGAAATTCCTCAGTGGACTTGACGGACTTAAATGATTTTACCGCTTTAACGGGATTCAAAGCTGTCTTAAGCTGTTGTGTCCATTCTTCAGGTTTCAGAATTGACCCGGGCTGGCATACAGATCCAGCGTTAGTCAAAGTTTGTCCAGACTTCAGATGGTAATCAGGTCCACTTCCACCATTCACATCAGATTTCCAAAAAACTTCCTGAATAGAATTTCCATAGGAACCCGGGCAATTTGCCCAAGGAGATTCCGCCATCGCCTGCATTGGTGTCACCGCGAAAAATAATAAATTTACTAAAATCAAATTTTTCATATTATGCCTCCTCTTAAATTGTATCGAGATCTATTTGAGCGGTCACTAATGGAATGAATTTAATTACACCTTTGATCCCTCTGTTTGAAGATTTTGGCCAAAGTTCATTTAATTCGATTTGGCAAGGTTTGGGGTTACTTTTATTGTTTTTGGACGCAAATGTTCACTTTCTTGATATTTCAATTTAAAAAAGCTCCAAAAGGCTCAGTGCTGAAATTCAGTATCACGCCATCAGGGATTACTTTTATTTACATGGCTTGGCATTCTTGTTTTAATAAATCATGGTTTCGAGAAAATTTGTTGTTTGTGGGGGTGTAATCGGTTTTTTATTTCTTATGAGCATTCCGATAGCTCCAATAGGTCCATCTTGCGCTAAAGGATTACCCTCAGTATGTGGATTTATTTCGAATGTTGTCCTGTTGGTGGGCGGCTCAGTTGTTTTAAAATCAGAACTTGAAAGTCGCTTTCTTCCAGGTACCAAGGTACTTGTGGAATTAGATAATGGGGAAATTAAGCCGGGAATTCTGACTCGTAAGGCAAGGGGCGGCCGCCCTGTTAAAGATGGAGATAAAGTTCGCTTGAATTGCTTAAAGTTTTATACAAGCGTTGAAAATTCAAAATTAAAAATTTGCGAACTGGAATTTTTGGGTTTTGATCCTTATTCAGCGTGCACAAAAGGAAGCCCTTGCTACGGGAAAATACCCAGTTGGTCGATCGCTGTCGATGAGCAGGGAAACCCTGATTTAGAACTACTTCGCTTTCGTTGAATAAAAACTCTCGAATAGCGCAGATCTGAAAATCAATTGAAACATGTAATTCTTGTCAGGTTAGGTGGATGAACTCATCCACCTGCCAAATTCGTACTCGCTTCTCCCTATGCACTCCTTCCAATTTGCAGAGTTGTTTCGACCTCGTCCCGCCATGGTCTAAAAAGAGGTCCATTCTGATTGTTACTTCGGCGGAAATTTGGTTAAATTTAATTCTGTATTTTTTCAGGATGGAATGAGTTCTTTAGGATGACCGAAAAGATCTAGGCTGGTGGGTTGATCCCCAGGCTGTGGAAGTAGGTGAAATCCACGGGGCTTTAAATTGTGTTCAATATTGACGACAGCGATCAGACTTCGGCATCTGGCTATTTGAGCCCCGAACCACTTGAGCCGACCTCTATTCGGGATTATGACCCTTTTGAAGCGCCTTTAATAATCGACCAATCTAACTGGATGGATCATAACGCATTATTTGAATTTGAGATTTGGTTTTAATACAGGCTTGACGATAACCATGAATGTTACAGAATAAAAATATGCAACAGCTATCAACTTTATTGATATTTTTTTTCACAACTTCGTTAGCATTATCAGCTACTGAGTGTATAGGCCCTGAGAACGCAAAAAAATCTATAGTTTATCTTCACGGAATGGATACGGAATCTCCCAGCTCTCAGGAGCTCGGAAATCGTGTAGTCTTGAGTAAACTTGCCAAAACATTAAATATTCGATTCGCACTTCCTAGAACAAAAGACAGATGTCCTTCAAATCCACAGCAAGTTTGCTGGACTTGGGCAGCTAAAACGTCTGCTGATCTTGCAAATGTTAAAACCGCAATTAAATCAGCAGCATCAGACTGTTTTTCTAATAAAGATTATTCTGTTTTAGGGTTTTCAAACGGTGGCGTTGCGGTGACAGCAATGCTGCGGTTATGTGAAAAAGTTGATTTTAAGTCTGCAATTGTGATTGGCGCAGCTGGTGGTTGGTTTTCATCTGATCCTAAAAATCTTAAAGATTGTAAACCAAGTTTAATTTCTCTTTTAGGATCAAAAGATACAGCTAACCATAAACCAGTGAGAGATCTGATTTCGCATTTGATTTCTCTTAAAGCTCCAGCTGTTTTAGTTGAATACGAAGGAGATCATAAACTCCTATATGATCCGCTGGCAAATTTACTAAAATAGCGATCATCAATCACTTATTAAATCGCCTAGAGCTGAATCGAAAGATTCAGCTCTGCTGAACAATCACAAAATTTCTTGAAAAGAAAAGTCTGCTTTGTTGATCACTGTCGGTATTTATCGTTTCTTTCTATTAATATATCCTTCAGGGTAAAGTCCCAAAAAGTAATCGGTTTCTATAAAATCAGGAATTGGTGTTGCAACAATAGCCCAGGCTCGAATCAGAGTTGGGTTCACTTTCTCTTTTTGCTTCGGTGGCCCTTTTCTGATTGGCAAATTCACTTTAATATTAGTTCTAGGATCAACTCTAAAAAGAGTGTGAACTTTTTCAGCGTTGCTTTTTCTAAAAAGTCCATTGTACATGATCTCTTTTGTTTTTGGTGTTTTAACCTCATCGCTGGCTTTAATAAATTGCAACTCGGGCATGGCTTGTTTAAATTTTTTAACAGCTCCCTTGATTCGGTCTTGAAAAGAGTCCCGTGAAATCTTCAGCATCTCTGCCGCATCGGAATAAGTCATTGGCGGCACATCGAGATAAACAGCCTCAAGCGCTTCTAATTGTTTTTCAGTTAGACTTTCATAAGCATCAGAAAATCGTTTCCAAATTGATTTTATCACCCGAGTGGTTTCAAGATTAGTCAGATTTTTAATTGCAGCATAGTCACTCACAGATTCCATCACGGAATTGTTTTTCATAAACCAAGTTTTTAAAATTTCAGCTATAATATATTTTAAATGAATTTGGTCTTTTTTATATTGATGAAATGAATAAGTTCTAAACCGCTTTTGATAGGGCGTATTTTCAAAGGCTTTGTATTTCGCTATTATAAATAATTTCCTGTCAAAAATAGATTTTGAGAAAAAATAGGCACAAGGAAATAATTTTTCAATCTCAGAGTGCTCGCTAAAAAAGTGGCCCTCAATCATAAGTCGCGCTATCTTTTCCTCAATGGACCAAGGATTTCTGCGAAATAAATTATGGCTTATAGGCGCTGTCACCTTTGGCCAATCTAAAGCTTCAAACTCTTCTGACTCTTTCCACTCAAGGCCCTGATCTTTAATTTCAGATAATTGCTTTAATGGAGTACCACCATTTTTCTTTGTATAAATTTGTGTAAGACTTTTTGGATTTAAATTTCGATCAAGTTCGATATCTTTTTCTTCACTCGGTAAAAACACCTCTGACTCGAGCATTTCACGGGACTCTTCAAGCCATAAACCCTCGTCTTCAAGTTTCTTAGTAATTTGAGCAAGGTACGCCTGAAAATCATAGTGGTTTGGATTTTTTGATTGCAGAGCAAAATATAAATTTACCAGCTGTCCCGATTCACCCTTCTTTTTATAATAATTACGAATGATTTTATCGACTTTTAAATCAAATATACGCTTTTCTTCAATTGAAAGCGCATTATAGTCATCAACAGCCTTTTCAAGCTCGGGATCATTTAAACACTTTGGAACTTTTGATACGAGAAGCCCTCTTTGAGATGGGCTCATTAATTCGTACTGAGGCAAAAGTTGGTCTTCAGAATTGCTATTCACATTTTCTGAATCTTGAGACTCAAGTCTCATTAAATCATTGTCGTGATTTCCATCAAACCCCGCCATAGATTGGATCTTACAACATTGACCCAAAATTTGAGATCAATTTTTGGGTCCCTATAAAAAAGACAAAAATAATAGAAATTCAATTACTTAAATCGTCACCAGGTAAATCACATACCCCTATGGCTCTTCCTATATGTAAAGGAGGACGAAATAACATGAAGGTTTATAGCAATGACTATCAACTCATCGTTCGAAAATACGAACAAAAACTAGGAGGTATCAAAAATGATTATAACAACAATAACTTTTAACAAGCGAGGTGCAGATTATGAAAACAAAATACTTATTTAAAAATACAGAACGAAAAATTATCGCAATTTATAAATCGAACTTAATTGCTGAAACAAAGGACAAAAATTAATGAAAGAAAGTAAAGATAAACAAAGTTACAGCGACTACCAACAAAATGCTCAGCTTGGAATGATCGGCATGGTCGCAGTCGGTGCTGTGATCTGGAAAAATGAAGATAAGATCAGATTATGGTTTTATCAGAATACAATCTATTTGGTTCTGGGTGCTATCGGCCTACTGGCGCTTGTAGGACTTTATTTTTGGCACAGGTTTAAAAAGAAGGAAAAAGCTTACTTTGAGAACTTAAGAAAAATGAGATCCGTTGAGGCTAATCAGCCTGTGAAAAATTACTACCAACGAAAGGGGCCAAATGAACGAAATATTAATCGGTAAAACAAATGACGGAATTAAGATCGCTGTTCCAAATAATTTAAGATGCGGTCATGTTCAAGTGATTGGGTCAACAGGGCGTGGAAAAACTGAAAGTGTTATTATTCCGTGGATGATGCAAGACCTGTTTCAAGGTAATCGCACAGTTTTAATTGATGGTAAGGGCGATAAATCCATTTATGATTTACTTAAAGCTGTAAACCGTGAAGAAGGGTTAAATGAAGAAATCTGTTATTTTGATATAGCCAATATCAACGAATCAATGACCACCAACCCTTTAAAACACGGATCAAGTCAGCAAGTTGTGGATAGGATTTTTTCATCATTGGAATTTGATAATTCCTACTTTAAGGTGGTTTCAGAAAAAGCCTGCCACTTCGTTGTAAAACTCATCCACGCTCAAAAAGATTTATGCAATCAGGAGGTTAAATTTAAAACTCTTTTTGAAGCACTAACGGATGATAACAAACTATCAGAACTATTTTTAGGAGTGTCGGAAAATTTAACAAAAAACTTTGAAGGTGAGATGTCTCAGTTTTTAAATCAAAAGTTTTCCGATCGTCAAGAAAAGTTTTCTGGTTTTTTGGCACAGATGGCACCACTTGCGTGCGGTGAGCTTTCGGAAATCCTGAACGGACCAGTTGAGGGAAAAGATAACTTTTCACTCAGTGAAACTCTATGTCCCGCGATTACAAAACAAAATACACCCAAGGTAGCAGTCATACTGCTACCTACTCTTTTATATCAACAATCAGCAAGTATTTTAGGAAAAATCTTTTTACAAGAAATTGCATGGAGCATTGCACGTCGTGAGGCCATAGGTGACAAAGAGTTTTCAAGTCTATTTTTAGATGAGTTTGGAAGTTTTGTGTATCCTGGCTTTTTAGGACTTTTAAATAAAGCAAGGAGCGCAAAAATTGCTGTACATATTTCCCATCAAAGTATGGGGGACTTGTCAGCAGTGAATGATTCTTTTGCTCAAGCCGTTCACACCAATACCAATATCAAATGTATTCTTGGTGTGAATGACCCCATCACGGCTGACTTTTTTGCAAAACACCTTGGCACGTTAGATATTATCGAGGCCACAGAGCGCGCGGAAAAAGATCTATTCGGTGATTATGATAAATCAGGCAGCCTTAACATCCGCCAAAGTGAAGCTTACAAGATCCATCCAAACAATCTTAAAAACTACTCGCAAGGCCGAGGCGTTATCAGTTTCATCAATAACGGTGACGCCATTGTAGAAGAGATCCAGTTTTTAAGATCACCATTTAGGATACAGGGGTAAACGAAATGCAAAATCTAAACAAACAACCATCCGTGATACTCACGGAGCGGGATTTTTTTATTTTGAAAGGGCTTTATGATTTTACTTTGATGAGTTTTCCACAACTGGCGAAAGTATTTTTTGCAGGCAACGCAAAACCAACGATCATTAATCGATTGTCAAAATTGGAGCAATGCGGGTTTATAACAAAAACAAAACTGCCAAGATTTATCACCGGAATGGATAAAAAAGTAATCTCGGTGGTTTATCAAATCAGCAGACTTGGAATTCGGGAACTTCAAAAAAGGCTTTCTGATGTTGAATTTCATCCTGAACCCGTAAGGTTTCAACCATTTTCAATTGAACATGATTTACTTTTGGTGGATGTACTTTTGTCTTTCAAAGTTCAAAGACCTGACATGGGTTTTGTTCTGGGTGAACATTTTTGTAGATTCAAAAGTCATTTAAGTGTGAAGCCCGATGCCATTATAACTGATATGTATGGCAAGTTGTCTGTCGCATTGGAATTGGAACTCACCGTAAAGTCTGAACGGCGTTACCGGGATCTCATTTTAAAATACCGTTTAGCCAAAGACTTTGAATCCGTGGTTTACATTACTTCGAGCGATGCCATCAAAAATAAAATTCAAATTCTTTTAGGCGGATTCGGGATGACATCAAAATTTAAATTCATGTCACTGGGTGAAGTTCTCCTAGGC